>RCUP01000522.1_pt1 | contig 28086 bp, 32 predicted proteins | sample 2166341 | NCBI WGS metagenome assembly RCUP01 (sample SAMN09932325, study PRJNA488358) | compost metagenome | isolation source: compost soil in succinonitrile-enriched | place: Germany: Experimental Botanical Garden | reverse complement strand
TTATACAGCCTTGATTTTTTGGCGGTACCTTTTGCATCAAGGCAAAAGGTAGCAATTGATACATATAGGCTACTTAAATCATAATGCAAGACTTTATTTCTTTTAAGCGGGTACTCCGTTAAAATCATGCATATTATTGCAGTTTTTGACAAAAAAGAGCTCAAAATGCCCTTTTAAATGTAAAAAACATGTAAAAGGCCTATACATTATTTCATTTTCCAATATTATTTCGTTATAATTGTAGAAATCGAAACATCACGAAAACACTATTATGGAAAACAATCGTTATTTGTCTTACAATCGTATTGTGAGAACCAGGAGTAAAGAGAAGACATTAACTCTTTTAATCGCATCAGCTGTTATTATCGCCATTGCCGGAGCATTACTGCTCAGCTCAGGATTGAAGTAAAGCTTATTATAACATAAATAAAGCCCCTCCATAGAGGGGCTTTATTCGTAAAACAGCCTTTAGTTAGAAGATGATGGCCGTAGCATTTGCCGTGAGCGCAGCCTGGGCCCAGGCTGCTGAAAAATAAGCACCTGGTGGCAGGCAGGGCGGTGTGGGTTGTCCCATAGTGTTGGAGCTCATGTAGCCAAATCCGACACTACAGGATGCAAGCCCGGTACCACCAGACATATATATAATCTTGATTGAACTAATATCAAAACCAGGCAGGGAAGTAAAAGTTGAAATACCCGGCGGTATGGTAGCAATGGCACCGTAGCCCGTCATAGTGGCTTCGTAGGTGCAGGCCGTAAGATTGTTGACCGTCAGGACGTTGGCTTGTGCCATACCGGCTGTTCCCAGCAGGGCGCATATACCCAATAACATTTTTTTCATGAAATTATTGTTTGGAGCGTAAATAATACTCAAATATAGGAATAAACAAAACGCAATATCAGGCATAATTTGAAGTATTTTTGACACTTAAATAACTGATATACAAGTCAATCGTTCCAAAATATGCATACTAAATATATAACACTACTACTGCTGTTCTACGGTGCCTCTTTTGTGCTTCATGCGCAGGAGGTACCGGAGCCGCAATACTGGCAGCTATCTGCAGGTGACACCGCAATCATCTTTGCAGATATAGCCTATATCCGCAACAATCCCGGATTAGAAGGCACTACGGTGACTGATTCTCTGCCGGCCGGCACAAAAGTAAACATGGACAGAGAAGCCCTCAGCAGCAGTACTGTAAAGGGTTTCCGGGCAGCCTGGCAGGAGATCAGCTACCGTAAAGACGGACAAAAAAAGCATGGCTATATCTGGCTGGGACTTTTAGCAATAGGTCACACCAGGATAAATAATGGACAAATCTGCATCTATGGCTTTGACCGGTATGTGCCGGTACAGGGAGATCAGTATGCATCCTTTAGCTGTGCGGTAAAATTGATCGGTCCGCAGCAGCAGATCGTCGCCAGGCATCCGTTCTCCTTTGGTTATACCGAACAAAGTGCTACTGAAATAAAAGGTTTGAATGGCATGGGGTTAAAGGGCCTGCAGCATATTGTGCGAATCGGTTTCCTGGGTGAGGCTTGCGCTATCTCTTCAGATTATTACTACTTCGGCTGGAACGGCAATACCTTTATTCCCCTGCCGGAAGCGTACAGAGTAAGCGATGCCGGTGTATTCTACCATAGCGAGCAAATGCTGTTTCCCTCAGAGCATAAAAAGGGCTCCAATATCATCTATAAAATGATAGAAGAAGGAACAGCTCTTGAAGAAGATAATGGCAAGGAAATTCCGTATAAGATCAAAAAAGAAAAGAAAACTTACCTGTGGAACGGGAAGGGGTATGTATTGATTAAGGGGCAGAAAAAATAGTGCCTGTAAAAATAAAAAAAAGCGCTTCAGCATTAAAGCTAAAACGCTTGCCTCTATTAGCGTGGTCCCACTCGGGCTTGAACCAAGGACCCTCTGATTATGAGTCAGATGCTCTAACCAACTGAGCTATAGGACCAGACAGCTACAAGAGCTGTACTAAAGGATTGCAAAGATAATGAAAATTATTTCTCTGCAAAATTTAAAGACAAAATTTCAAAAATTCAACCAAAAACCTATATTTGCTTCTATATTACTTAATCATCAAAATATAATTACAATGTCTGAACAACAAAATCAAGACCAGGGAATCAATATTGAACTGACAGACGAGCAAGCGAACGGTACTTACTCTAACTTAGCTATCATCACTCACTCTTACTCTGAGTTCGTTATGGACTTTATCAGCGTAATGCCGGGTATGCCTAAAGCTAAAGTTAACTCTCGTATCGTTATGACTCCGCACAATGCAAAACGTCTGATGAGAGCGCTAATCGATAATATTAAACGTTACGAAACCCAAAATGGTCTGATCAAAGACGAACAAGAAGGTGGTGTGCCAATGAACCTGGGTGGAACAACCGGCGAAGCTTAATTTCAACATTCACATGTATATCAAAGAGCTACTGTTTTACAGTGGCTCTTTTTTATTCCCGGCCGCGTTTCGCGAAACGTAAAATAAATCGTAATTTTGCACAACATTTAATCATTCCATTTAGGCCAAGCCTTTTCTTCGACAATGACGGAAAAAATTTTAATTCTTGATTTCGGCTCTCAGTACACTCAACTGATTGCCCGTGCCATTCGTGAACTGAATGTGTATTGTGAGATCGTTCCATGCTTAAAACCAATAGAGATCACTCCGGATATTAAAGGGATTATCCTTTCCGGCAGCCCTTTCTCTGTTAATGACCCGAATGCTCCTAAACCGGATATCAGCCAGTGGAGTAATCAGGTACCGGTATTGGGTGTATGTTACGGTGCACAGCTTATTGCACAGCAAAACGGTGGCCTGGTTGCGAAATCAAACAGTCGTGAGTACGGAAGAGCGCACCTGGTTATGGAAAACCAGGAATGTTTCCTGAGTAATATCAGTGAAGGTTCCCAGGTTTGGATGAGCCATAGCGATAGTATTAAAGAACTGCCAGAAGGCTTTACCCTGCTGGCAAAAACAAACAGTATTCCTGTAGCGGCTTACCGCGTAGATAAATATGCACAACCGGTATATGGTATCCAGTTCCACCCGGAAGTGACACACAGTACTGAAGGCCGCAAAATGATCAAAAACTTTGTGGTTGATGTATGTAAATGCAGCCAGTCCTGGACCTCTGCTGCTTATGTTGAAGAAACAATTGCCAGCCTGAAAGCCCAATTGGGTGACAGCAAAGTGGTTATGGCACTGAGCGGTGGTGTAGACTCTACCGTTGCTGCTACCCTGATCCACAGAGCGATTGGCGATAAACTGTATTGTATTTTTGTAGATAATGGTCTGCTGAGAAAGAATGAATATGAAGATGTACTGGAAAGCTACAAGGTATTAGGCCTGAATGTGAAAGGTATTGATGCTAAAGACCGTTTCTACAGTAAGCTGGATGGCGTAAGCGATCCGGAAGGTAAGCGTAAAATCATCGGTGGTTTATTCATCGATATCTTCCAGGAAGAAGCACATCATTTAGAAGATGTATCGTTCCTGGGTCAGGGTACAATCTACCCTGATGTTATTGAATCCGTATCTGTTAACGGTCCTTCTGTAACCATCAAATCACACCATAATGTGGGTGGCTTACCGGAAAAAATGAACCTGAAACTGGTTGAACCACTGCGTTTCCTGTTTAAAGACGAGGTGCGCCGTGTAGGTAAAGAGCTGGGTATCCAGGCTTCTTTCCTGGAGCGTCATCCTTTCCCTGGTCCGGGTCTGGGTATCCGTATCCTGGGTGCGGTAACTCCTGAAAAAGTACAGATGCTGCAGGATGCTGATGATATCTATGTAAAACTGCTGAAATCGACCGGCGAATATAATAATGTATGGCAGGCAGGTACCATCCTGTTACCGGTACAGAGTGTAGGCGTTATGGGCGATGAACGTACTTACGAATTTACAGTTGCCCTGCGTGCAGTGACTTCTGTAGATGGTATGACCGCAGACTGGGCACACCTCCCTTACGATTTCCTGGCGAAGGTATCTAATGATATCATCAACAATGTAAGAGGTATCAACCGTGTGGTATACGACATCAGCTCCAAGCCACCGGCTACCATTGAATGGGAATAATCCGATTATTAAATCATATTTTTGAAAGCCATTATTGTATAATGGCTTTTTTATTGTAATTGAACATGAAATTATTATTTGCGGCGAACCGTTTTCCATACCCTCCTTACCGGGGTGATAAGCTGAAAATATATAACCTGGCCAAAAGAATAGGCCGGCAGCATGAGATACACCTGCTTACGTTCCTAGAAGATGAAAGCGATCTGCAATACCTTCCGGAACTGGAAAAGATATTTAAAACGGTGCACCTGGTACGCCTGCCCAAAGTGAAAAGCTATAGTAATGTGCTGAAGGCCATTGCAGGCAGTACACCATTTCAGGTAGCCTATTTCGAATCGGCAGCTATGCATGGCAAAGTAGCAGAACTGCTGCAACAGCATCAGTTTGACGCCATACATGTGCAGCACTTGAGAATGGCACAGTACTTTGCAGCGTATCCAAATGTGCCGCGCATACTGGACCTGCCGGATGCCTACTCTCTGTACTGGAAACGCAGAATAGAAGCCACTTCCGGCATAAAGAAAATATTTAACCGCATAGAATATAACCGTGTGCGCCGCTACGAACCGGTACTCAACCGCTTTGATCTTACACTGGTTTGTTCCCGTGAAGATCAGTCCTGGCTGATCAATGAGCAGCATATCGGTAATGTACAGATCCTGCCCAATGGTGTAGATACTGCTACCTTCTACAATGAAGCACATGATTATGCCCAGGATAAGATCGTACTCTTTACCGGCAATATGGATTATGCCCCGAATGTAGATGCAGTACAATACTTCGCAAAAGACATCTTCCCTACCCTGCAGGAACGCCATCCTGGCCTGCATTTCATCATTGCCGGGCAAAGGCCGGTCGATGCTGTAAAAGCACTGGAAAGCGAACACATCAGCGTGACCGGTTTCGTGAAAGATCTGAAAGAAGTATACAAAACGGCAGCTATCGTAACTGCCCCGCTGCGCTTTGGTGCCGGTACACAGAATAAAGTACTGGAGGCTATGGCCATGGCGGTACCGGTAGTGAGCATGAATGTGGGATTCAAGGGATTAAATATCGACTCCGGCGAAGGAGTAATTCTGGCGACCGGTACAACTGCATTTATCGAGGCCTGCGATCAGTTGCTGAAGGATCGCTCCTATCGCGAAAAAGTAGGCACAGCGGGTAAAAGCGTTATTGATACACAGTTTGACTGGGATGTGGTGAGTAAAAAACTTGAAGATTATTTCACACAGATTAGCAGAAAAAATTAGGCAAAATGCATAGTTTAGCGGTTTATTGTAAACCCCTGAACAAATGAATAAATACATCGGCATTATGGCCACAGGTATGCTGTGCCTGGGCTTGTCTTGGACCGCTGCTGCACAGCAGAAATCAGTACTGACGCAGATCTCAAATCCGGGAAGAGTATTTCCCAGCGCAGACCTGGAGTCATACAAGCCACAGCTGGAACAGCAATTTGGTACTGAGAAAGCCGCAATAATCCTGAGCCGGGTAACCCAGGAAGGATGGCCGGAAGCTATCAATACCATTGACGAGCGCCTGGAAGATCCGGCACAGAATACCATAAAGAAATTTAAGGTAAGAACCGTTGCCATGATCAATAGTAATTACTGCCTTGTATCGGTGAGTCCTGCAGACAATCCTGGTTTGGATGATACATACTATTTACCATCCGGCGAACCGTTTTATATGTTAGTGGGTAAGGACGGTATCAAAAATCCGGTTGCCCCACCACTGACAAAGGCAAAACCTGCAGGTGCTGCTCCGGCGAAAAGTACTAAAACACAAAAATCAAAATAGTACAAAGAGCAACCCAGCGTTGCTCTTTGTTAATTTATAGCAGACCTGCACCTGCATATTAATTTATGATGATCGCTAGGAAAAGCTAATATTAATATATACATTAGTACTAATATCAATCCTGAAAACATATGAAACAATGTATTACTTTTTTAAGCACATTATTGCTCCTGTTCTGCCTGCATAGTTCGGGCAATGCACAGCAATCAGTAGTTACACAGATTTCAGACCCGGGAAAGCTGTATTCTACCTTTAACCTGAAGGATTATAAAGCACAGCTGGAGCAGCAGTTCGGTGTCTCCAAAGCTGCAGAAATGATCAGGTACGGGCGCGAAGAAACCTGGCCGGAAGGCTTAAATACTTTTGACAAGCGTATGGAAGATCCATCGCAGGAAGCCCTGAAAAAGTACAAGGTGAGAACAGTGGTGGCGCTGAACAGCAACCAGATCATGATCTCTGTAAACCCTTCTGAAAATAGTTTTATGTCCAGCAGATATCTCTTGTCGGGACAGACTTTCTACATCGTAATCGGCAAAGAAGGTCTTAAAAACACCAATGCGCCGAGCCTTAAAGAGGCAGAGTCCACAGAATCGGATGCAACGAACAGGGTAAAGCAATTATTAAAGTCAAGGTAAAAATATAAAAGGGGTAACATTATGTTACCCCTTTTTATTTCCATCATCAATCAGATAGCTTAACCCTTCACCAGCTCTGTATTGATTACGATTTCAACGGTATTACCTACAGCTGAGATACCGCTTGGTAATTTATCATTGTACGACAGGTGAAAATCCTGACGATTTATCTTTGCTTTTGCAGTAAATCCAGCTCTGGTTTTACCCCATGGATCGGTGATGATACCACCGTTCTGTACCACATCAAAAGTTATTCTTTTAGTTACATCTTTGATCGTCAGATCAGCTACCAGCTTGTACTGGTTACCTTTTACCTTTGTAAATGAAACTGATTTCAGAGACATGGTACCGTATTTGGAGGCATCAAAGAAATCAGGTGATTTCAGGTGACCATCACGGGCTTCGATACGAGTATCGATGCTGTTTACATCAATAGAAAAGTTGATCGCTGCACCATTAAAATCTTTATCCGTTTTTGCATCTACAGCACCATTTACTTTAGTAAACTCACCGTCCACGAAGCTGACACCTAAGTGCTCTACAGAAAAGCGGGCATTGGTATGTGCCGGATCGGCAGACCATTTAACCTGTGCGAAAGTACTACCTGCCATCATCAGGGCAGCGGCCAGTAATTGAAATCCTTTTTTCATATTATTTTTCTTTTTTGTTTTTTTAATAGTGCAAAGTACGGACGTCTGAACGGGTAAAAACTTGATGTATGATAAGTTTTTAGACTTTTTTTTATTTCTATTCCAAATGATTAAGCTGTAATTTGCTGCATGTCCCGGTTACTCTATCAAAGTTTTCTGCAACATATTTCCTTATCGGAAGAGGATTTCCAGCATATCCTCCGGCATTTTCATCCCAGGACCATCAAAAAGAAAAGTTTGTTCCTGCGGGAAGGCATGACCACGACCACCATTGCTTTTATCCTGAAGGGAACAGTGCGTGCCTATTACCTGAGCGATGCCGGTATGGAACAGGTAAACCAGCTGGCCCTGGAGCAGCACTGGATCGGTGACCTGTATGCCTTTCTGAAAGCTGAACCGGCACGGCAGTATATTGAAGCGCTGGAAGACACCGAAATACTGGCGGTTAATGGTCATGATTTAGAGCAGCTATATGATGCATATCCGCAGCTGGAGCGCTATTTCCGCATACTGTTTCAGAATGCTTACATCCATACACAGCAAAGATTAAATGCCTCATTACATGTACCGGCGATGGAGCGCTACCGGCAACTGATCGAGCGCAACCCGGCCATTGCCCTGCGTGTACCATTAATCCATATAGCCTCTTACCTGGGCATAACCCCGGAGAGCCTGAGCCGCATTCGTAAGCAACTGGCACAAGTATAAAAGAAAAGCGACCGGATAATTCCGGTCGCTTTTCTTTTATGATTTTGATATCAGGATACAGCAACTTCTTCATGTAGATGTGCTTCACTAACGATCTCTTGCTCCTGTGTTGCTTTCAGCTTCAGCTGCTCTTCTTCGTATATTCGGTATTTATCACTGTTCATTCGGCTGCCGTCATGGCTATACCCCGGTTTGTCGAAGAGATACCCCCAGCGCTCTTTCCAGCTCAGACCCGTTTGGGTTACATCTTTATACATCTGTATAAATTCATGAAATACGATGGTTACTGCATTGGGCTTCACCAGGTTCTCCGTCAGTCCGTAACGGATCGGCTCATACTCTTCTGTGGTCAGCTCTTTCTGAAAAGTACCAAACATACGATCCCAGATAATGAGGAACATACCCATATTACGATCCAGGTATTTGGCATTAGAGGCATGGTGCACACGGTGATGTGAAGGTGTTACAAAAATATATTCCAGCGGGCCCAGTTTACCTATAGCCTTGGTATGCACCAATGTACCCCAGATCTGTGTGGCAGAGAAGATAAACAAGATATCTAAAGGCTCATAGCCCAGGAAAGCGATGGGCAGGAAATACACAAAGCGATACAAGGGTTCGAATACCGAAGAACGGAAACCTACGGAAATATTATAATGTTCAGCACTGTGATGGGTGACATGTGTAGCCCAGAAGAATCGTATAAAATGGTCGTTGCGGTGCAACCAGTAGAACATAAAGTCTTGCAGGAGTATAAGGCTGACCCAATACATCCAGCCCTTGTGTTCAAAGCCAAAAAAGGCGTGCTGGAAACACCAGTTGTAGGCCCAGAGCGCTACGAGGCGAAAAGCAGCATCGATCAGGAAACAAAGAAAAGACAAGTAAGCGCTCTGGATGGTCTCTCGTACCGTATAGAACTTCTGCTTACGGACATTAGACAGAATTAATTCCGCACCAATTACGATGGCATATAGCGGTATTTGTGATAATAGTAATACCTGTTCTCTTAAATTAGTTATCATAATCTCACAAGGATTAGCGGGCACTGCTGCACTCTAAAAACGCTGCAAATTAGCTAACTTTGCGCAATTCTGCGATTTTTTGACAGAGTTTAACGATACGTATACCTGACATGTCCCTGATCAACATCAATTTTAAACAGATGTGGATAGCTGCATTGACCTTTTTCCCTTGCATTAACACTCTTGCACAAACGGCTCCGGCACAAATTAATAATGAAACCTACAAAGTAGTTGATAATATGCCGCAGGCACCATACAATGTAGGAAAATACCTGAATGCTCATGTACAATACCCGCAGGCCGCGATAGACAGCGGCATACAAGGTAAAGTATATGTTCAGTTTATTGTAGAAACGGATAGTAGCATCTCCAACGTGAAAGCCACCCGTGGTGCTGAACTGGGTGGTGGCCTGCCCGCAGAAGCAGAACGGCTGGTGCGTGAAATGCCTAAATGGGCACCAGGCACACAAAAGGGCGTGCCGGTAAGGGCTTACTTTACTATGCCGGTTAATTTTAAACTGGATGCTCCGGAACCTAAGACAAAGCCCGATACAGTTATATATGAAAAAGTAGATGATCTCCCCTCCAAAACCTACGACTGGAATGTGTACATCAGAAAAAATCTCAAATATCCTCAGAGGTCTAAGGACATGGGCATACAGGGTAAAGTCTATGTCAGATTTGTCGTAAAAAAAGATGGATCTATTGCAGATGTTTCCATTGCCAATCCTGCTGATTTACCGGCTAATTATACCCAGTTTGCAGCAGAAGCGGTAAGAGTGGTAAAAAGCATGCCACCATGGATACCCGGAAAACTCAATGGCGTACCGGTAGACTGTTACTTTACTGTGCCTATTTCCTTCAGACTCCAATAGTAAATATTCAATTGTAATAATGAATCGTAAAATTCAATATATTTACCATTCAAAAATATGATCATGAAAAAATTAATCCCTGCTTTATTGGGCACAATGCTGGCTACTGGTGCATTTGCACAGGAAGCTGCCCCACAAGCTCCGGCTCCCAAAAAAGAAGTATTCCGTACTGTAGAGCAAAACCCGGAACCTGGTTATGATCTAATGGCTTATATCAACGAAAACATGCACTACCCTGCCGAAGCGAAGAAAGCAGGTATTGAAGGGCGTGTATATGTTAGCTTTGTTATCAATGAGGATGGATCGATAAGTGATGCCGACGTGGTTAAGGGCAAAGAGCTGGGCCATGGCCTGCCGGAAGAAGCGAAGAGAGTGATTATGAGTTTGCCTAAATGGACGCCGGGCAAACAAAATGGCCGGGCGGTGAATGTATATTTTACGCTGCCCTTAGCATTCAAACTTAAATAATATGTCTGTCCGAAAACATATGCTGGCTGCGGTTTTTAGCCTGTTTTCCCTATTTGCATCAGGACCATTCGATGTGATAGCCCGTCAGCAGAAAACAGCGTTTAACTGCGGTGAGGATATCGCAACGCCCCCTGTTGAGCTCAAACAATATATCAAGGAACACCTAAGATATCCTGAACAGGCTGCAAAAGAAGACATACAGGGCAGCGTGTATATCTCGTTCATCGTAGATACCGCCGGTATGATGCATAGTTTCTCTATTGCTAAAGGAAAGGAGCTCGGATACGGATTGCCGGAAGAAGCATTGCGTGTGGTACAGTCCATACCGGGTAAATGGAAAGCCGCGAAGCAAGGCGACCAGCCTGCACCCTGCTATTATACGGTGCCTGTTATCTTTATGCTGGAATAAGTACCTCATTTTTCATTTCGAAAAAAATACAGAAAGAGGATGGCTGCAGTATTGCAGCCATCCTCTTTCTGTAAACACATAAGCATAATATAACTTGTAATAAACTCAGCATCAAATGTGTATAAAAAAATTCCAACCTTAAGGAAAAATTCCAGGTCTTTCATAATAACATCAACCTTATTATCATGAAACGACTTTTATGCATTCTTCTTGCTGCAGGTAGTTACCTGCAGACCAATGCCCAATCCTGGCAATGGTTACAGTCTCCAACTGTTAACGGCAACAGCAATTTCAAAAAAATGGACATGGATAACAACGGTAATATCTATACCGTAGGTAACCTCTACCAGGACGCAACATTTGGTAGCACGACCCTCAATAGTCCGGGAAATTATATGAGCCTTTTCTTAACGAAACAAAACGCCAGCGGCGCATACCAGTTTGCCCAAAGCATATGGGCCGATCAGGGTATGTATACCGCTGTGGTCAAAACAGATGACCAGGCCAATGTGTATGTATTCGGTACCTGTTCTGGCTCTGTACTGCACCTGAGCAGCACCTACAGCGTTAATTTCACGCAACCGAGCAGCGGTTCCACCAACAAAATGTTCCTGGCTAAATACAACAGCAACGGAACACTGATCTGGGCTAAAACAGCTGAGTCTCCTCAACTATATACCAATGCGCGCAGCATAGCCAATATCGGCAGTGATATAGTGATCGCTGGTGATTACACCGGTTCCTGTAGTTTTCTTGGCGCAAATTTCCCTTCAACTTTTGCTAATAACGCATTCATTATGCGGGTAAATACAAATGGTGTATCGCAATGGTTACAAACCAGCAATAATTCTGCTATGGTCTTCTTCACACGCATCGTAACCGACGGTTCGAACATTTATGCTACTGGTAAATTTCAGAATACCATAGGATTCGGTAGTCATACCGTAAACAATCCTGGCTATACCCCAGGCGGCGAGCGCATCTTCCTGTTCAAGTTTGACGCGGCCAACGGCACTGCCCAATGGGGTAAAGAAGAAGGTGGACCAGCTAATTATGTAACAACCGGGGAGAAAGGTAATAATGCCAATGCAATTGTCTGCGATGCCAGCAACGTATGGATAGGCGGTTCCTATCAGGATGCAGCGGGCACTCCACTGAACATGTTACAAACACCCTTTATATCTAAATACGATGCAGCTAATGGCACTAAACTGTGGACAGTAAATTTCTCCGTTGCGGTGGACAATGCTATCAACAGTATCGCTGTTGATTCTAATAGCAACCTGATCTGTGCCGGGGATTACCTGGGCACTTTTAATGCCGGCTCTATAAGCCTGCCATCTGACATCGCCCGAAAAGGTATGATCCTGCGCATCAACAGTAGCAATGGTTCGGCAACTGCTGCAACTTCAATAGGCAATACTGGCTTTACGACCATTGCACAGGACCTGTTGTTAGCGCCCAACAAATCCTATTACGTGATTGGTGGTGGCTATAAAACCAATCTGAACATCGGTAGTTTCTCCGTTACTTCTCCGGGTATGTCTACGCCGTTCAATGCAAAATATAACCTGGGTAATTCGGTATCAACACACGACCTGAATAATACTATTCAGTACAGCTTATACCCTAATCCATGCAGCAATATGTTACAGGTTTCCCGCTCGGATAATGATGCGGCAACGATTACCATTACGGATCTGAGCGGCAAAGTGGTATATACACAGCCAAGCTATACCGGCCAGACGGGCATTGAGGTGAGTAACCTTGCTGCCGGACAGTACTTCCTGAAGATCGTTACCGCAAAAGGTACCGGTATACAGGCATTCTCTAAACAATAAAGACGCTTCATACTTCAAATCAAGGGGGTTCCGGTATTAGTGTCCGGGCCCCTTTTTCATTCGTGGCTATATCCCAAAAATACGCTATACAAATTGTGTGATTAATAGTACCTTTGCCCTCTCAAAACACATTTATGTTTGCATTAAATAATCAGACGCATTTTTATAAAGGAAAAGTAAGAGACGTATATACTATAGCTGATCAATACCTGGCTATGGTAGTGAGTGACCGTATTTCTGCATTTGACGTAGTACTGCCCCGCCCTATCCCGTTTAAAGGACAGGTGCTGAACCAGATTGCTGCAGCTAATCTTGAAGCAACAAAAGATATCGTACCAAACTGGGTTATTGACAGCCGTTCTTTACCGAATGTAACCATCGGTAAAAAATGCACTCCGTTTGCAGTAGAAATGGTTATCCGTGGCAACCTGGCAGGTCATGCCTGGAGAACTTATAAAAGCGGTGACCGCACCTTATGTGGTGTTACCCTTCCGGAAGGATTAAAAGAAAATGATTTCTTCCCGGCACCAATCATTACCCCATCGACCAAGGCTCATGAAGGGCATGATGAAGATATTTCAAAAGAAGAGATCATTAGCAGAGGTATCGTTTCAGAAGCAGATTATGCAGAGCTGGAGCGCATTACCAAAGCGCTTTTTGAAAGAGGCCGTGAACTGGCAAAAGAACAAGGCCTGATCCTGGTGGATACCAAATACGAATTCGGCAAAATCGGTGATACCATTTACCTGATCGATGAGATCCATACCCCGGATTCTTCCCGTTATTTTTATGCTGACACCTACGATACCTTACAGGATGAAGGACAACCACAACGCCAGCTCTCCAAAGAATTTGTAAGAGAATGGCTGATGGAAAACGGATTCCAGGGTAAAGACGGACAACAAGTACCGGAAATGACTGACGATAAAGTGCAGGAAATTTCTGACCGCTATATCGAGTTATACGAAAAGCTGACGGGCAATGCATTCGAAAAGCAGATACTGACTGAAGCAGAAACCGTTGCTAAAATCAATGAAATTATCAGTACTTTACCAGCATAGGTAAAACATAATATACTAAGAAAGGCTGCCGTACGGCAGCCTTTCTTAGTATATTATGATGTTGGTTTTATGTCATCAGGGTCACAGTCGGCCCTCTTTTTACACTCTTCTATCTCGGCCTTTAATTCCTCGGTATTCTTGCTGGCTAATGCACTGAGGTCGGCATTGGTATTCTTCAAATGTTCTTCTGACATCTCTGTCTTGTTCAGGGCCTCTACAGGGGCATTGTCCATCTGCACTTCAACAATCTTGGTGGTTACCGCATAATGATTAGGGTAAATATTATTCCCGTAATACACGGCCCAGGCTTTGGTAAATTCTGCTCCGAAGTAAAGAATCAGAGAAGAGTAATATACCCATGCCATCAGGATAATGATTGCCGCGGCAGGCCCGTAAGTACTGCTGTAATTGCTTTTACTGATATAGAAAGAAATCAGGAAACGACCGATCAGGAACAATACAGCAGTCGCAATGGCACCGGCCATAACATCTCTTAGCTTAATACGCGCATCAGGCAATACTTTAAAAATGACGGCAAATAATACAGTAATGATCAGGAAGGTCAATAGTACATTCAGGATGTAGAAGAATACTACGCCCACATCGGGATAAATGTTCATCAGCCGGTCGCTTAACGCATCAACAAGTGTATTCACCCCCAGCGATACGATCATCAGGAAACCGATGCTGATGATCAGGGAAAAAGATAACAGCCGGTTCAATATCACTTTGATCCAGCCCTTTTTAGGCTTGGGTTTAATACCCCAGATAATGTTGATAGAATCCTGGATTTCGGCAAATACAGTGGTCGCACCAAACAATAAAGTAGCCCCTCCGATTACTGCAGCCATAGTAGACTTCCCGGAAAGCGATGCACTACTCACCAAACTCTGCACCTGGCTTGCCGCATCGGCGCCCATATAGTTTTGCAGGTATCCAAAGAGGTGTCCTTCTACGGCATCATTACCCAATACAAAGGTTAAGATTGCCAGGAGTACCACAAAGAAAGGAGCCAGGGAAAACATGGTGGCATAGGCCAGAGACCCACTCAGCTTGGTCACTTTATCATCACCAAAACCGGTAAAGGCATTTTTCAATACGCTCCATATCCCTTTAAACGTTATTATCTTTCGGTTATATTCCATAAAACGTGGTGTTTGTTGTATAGCTAAAATAATGATTTTGAATATTTTATATTGAATACAAACGTTAAATTCAACAAGCCAATACATTTTTTTATTCTTAAGCAGAATCAATTAACTTTGCTACCCATAAAAAACAGAACGATGATTAACCTGACTTTTCCCGATGGTGTAGTGCGCAGTTATGAAAGCGGCATATCGGGCCTGGACGTAGCCAAGACAATTAGTGAAGGACTGATGCGTAAAGTATTGGCCGTAGAACTTGATGGTAAAACAATAGATGCTTTTGGACCGATTACGACGGATGGTGCAATCAAATTCCTGACCTGGGACGATGCAGGTGGTAAATCTACATTCTGGCACTCTTCTGCTCACTTACTGGCAGAGGCATTACAATCTTTCTACCCTGATACCAAATTCGCTATCGGTCCGCCGATCGAAAGAGGTTTCTATTATGATATCGATCTGGGCGATCAGAAAATCTCTGATGAAGACCTGCAAAAGATCGAGAAGAAAATGAAAGAGCTGGCCGGTGAGAAAAACCGTTACAGCCGTAAAGAAGTATCTAAAGCGGATGCAATCACTTACTTCACCGAAAAACAGGATCCTTACAAACTGGAACTGATCGACGGTCTGGAAGATGGCAGCATTACGTTCTATACACAAGGTAGCTTTACCGATCTGTGTCGCGGACCACACATCCCGAACACCGGATTCATTAAAGCGGTAAAACTGACTAATATCGCAGGTGCTTACTGGCGCGGTGATGAGAAAAATAAAATGCTGACCCGTATTTACGGCGTTACCTTCCCTTCCAATAAAGAACTGGAAGAATATACTACCCTTATGGAAGAAGCGCGCAAGCGTGACCACCGTAAGCTGGGTAAAGAACTGGAGTTATTTGCCTTCAGTGAAAAAGTAGGTGCCGGTTTGCCATTATGGTTACCAAAAGGTGCTATGCTGCGTGAGCGCTTACAGCAGTTCCTGCAGAAAGCACAGATCGAGAGCGGCTACCTGCCGGTGATCACCCCGCATATCGGGAACATTAACCTGTACAAGACTTCCGGCCACTACGAAAAATACGGAGCAGACAGCTTCCAGTCCATCAAAACCCCACACGAAGGTGAGGAGTTTTTACTGAAACCAATGAACTGTCCGCACCACTGTGAAATCTACAAAACATCACCTAAGTCTTATAAAGATCTGCCGGTACGTTTTGCAGAATTCGGTACAGTATACCGTTACGAGCAGGCTGGTGAGTTGCATGGCCTGACCCGCGTACGCGGATTTACTCAGGATGATGCGCACTTATTCTGCCGTCCGGACCAGGTAAAAGATGAATTTAAGAAAGTAATTGATCTCGTATTATATGTATTCAATTCACTGGGCTTCTCTGACTATACCGCACAGGTATCTCTGAGAGATAAGGTGAACAGAGCTAAATATATCGGTGAAGAATCGAACTGGGATATCGCTGAAAATGCTATCCGTGAAGCCGCTGCAGAGAAAGGTCTGAACACTATTGAGGAGTACGGTGAAGCCGCATTCTATGGTCCTAAACTGGACTTCATGGTGAAAGATGCAATCGGCCGCAGCTGGCAGTTAGGCACTATTCAGGTAGACTATAACCTGCCTGAGCGTTTTGAACTGGAATATGTAGACAGTGATAACAGCCGTAAGCGTCCTGTTATGATCCACCGTGCACCATTCGGTAGTATGGAGCGCTTCGTAGCGGTATTACTGGAGCACTGTGGCGGTAAACTGCCATTATGGTTAGTACCGACTCAAGTAAAAATCCTGCCGATCTCTGATAAATTCATGGAGTATGCAGAGCAGATCAAAAAAGACCTGCAGAAGAAAGATATCCGTGTTGAGATCGATGACCGCCAGGAGAAAATCGGCCGTAAGATCCGCGATACAGAACTGGATAAAATCCCGTACATGCTGATCGTTGGTGAGAAAGAAATGGAAAGCCAGACCATTGGCGTACGTAAGCAATCTGTAGGCGATCTGGGTAGCCAGTCCGTTGAAGAGTTTGCTGCACTGATCCAGAAAGAAGTAGAAGAAAAGATTGGATAAAACCAATAAGTACAGAAAGTTTCTTAAGCAATAAATAATAAAGCCTCCGGGGATTCCGGAGGCTTTTTATATTTATTATTATTCGGGTCTATTACGTACTCCAGTACACAACCATACCCTGGCTCCCAGCTCTTCCTTTATTTTCTGTAGTACATATTGCTGGTGTAGTTCCTTTTCCATTTCCGGATCTTCTGTAAGCACATAGTCACCCGGGGCAATCTTTTTATCACGGCTATCCCATACTTTATGCCCCTTTCGTTCAGCCATGCGCATATACAGAATCATCTGCGGATAGCATTTTTCATCATGCAATATGATCTGCTTTAGTGTATCCTGCTGCAAAAACCGATCCCGGATATAATTGCTGGTGTTATAAATATTCAGAAAAGCGGCATCTTCCTTTCTCCAGCCGTTATCGACCAGTGTCGTCACATAAGTAATCAGGAAAAGTAATGCTACAAGCACAAAGCCAGTTTTACGTAAGACCCGCTTTATAACCGGATGATATAATGCCTGCATTAATTTCAGTATACCATAGGCACATAATACCGCCAGAAAAGGATACGCCGGTGCTATATACCAGAACAGTTTGGTTTTAGCGATGGAAGCGACTATAAAGAATCCCAGTCCCATTAAAGCGCTGTACTGCAGTACCCTTGTTTCGCCGGTAGCCGGCATCTTGCGCATAAACCATAACCCGATGGGTACAAATACAAACCAGGGCACAAACATGCGCTCTGTTACATGCTTGAGGTAATAGTACCAGGGTTGGCCATTATCCTCATTCGCTACCAGGTAGCGTCCACCCCACTCGTTCTCGTTGACCGCTTTTAGGTATCCGGGATTATAGTGCTCCCGTATCAGGTAAAACGGTACTGCAATCAATAGAAACAAAATGATACCGATATAAAAATGCCTGCTTTTCAGCAATACCGGCAATTGTTTTCTGTATACAATATATAACAGCATACAAGGGGCAAACATAAGCCCTGCGGCACTCTTGGTCAGTACAGCCAATCCCATACTGATGAATGTGATATACAGATGCCGGGCCGAATTATGTTCACAATATTTCCAGAAACTGATCCCGGCTATGGTAGTCCAGAGCACCAATAAAGCATCGTAATCTGCTGTACGGGCCACATGCATACCAGCATAGCCTCTTGTGGTAACCAGTATCAGGACTGTAAGTACAGCCCATAAAAACGATTTACCCTGTCGCTCTACAAATCGGAATATTAATATGCAGGTGAGCATAGAGGCAATTGCAGAAGGGAGTCTTACGGCCCATTCTGTCATACCGAAAGTATGCAGGCTTAATACCTGTATCCATATAAGTAATGGTGGTTTGGTATTCCACATATCAGGCACTCCGAAACAGTAAGTGACCCAGAAGTTCCGGTTCGCGTACATTTCCAGAGCATTGGCCACCAGTCGCCCCTCGTCCCACTTACGTATTGTCACTGCATCCAGGCAGGCGAATAAAGGAATGCCCACAACAATAGCCAGCAATAGCAGAAGCCAGCGATATAATTTGCCTTGTGGCTTAAAGTGTATCAATCCGGGATTCATAGGCTAAGGATTTCGATAGGTGATCATAAAAAAGACACTGTATCAATGATACAGTGTCTTTTGAGTTAAGGGATAATTAGTTTAATAAAAGATCTGCAATGGTAAATACGGCAAATACCATGCTGATAATACCATTTGTGGTTCCGAATGCAAGATTAACTTTACTCAGATCATTAGGTTTAACCAGGGTATGCTGATATACCAGCAGAGACAATACAATGGCTGCTCCGATCCAGTAAACCCAGTGAAATCCTGCATAGAAGCCTACACCGACAATCAGTGCCGCGGAGACCAAATGCAATACATTTGATACCATCAGGGCATTCTTCTTACCCAATGCTGCGGGAATAGAGTTCAGCTGATGGTCACGGTCAAACTCTTCATCCTGCAGGGCATAAATAATATCAAAACCCGAAACCCAGGTAAGTACTATGAAAGAGAAAAATAAAGGTACCGGGTCAAATTTACCGGTAATGGTAAGGTAAGCACCTATCGGCGCCAAAGCCAGGCCTACCCCCAGTACAATATGACATAATGCGGTAAAGCGCTTGGTATAACTGTAGAACAATACGACAAAGATGGCAATCGGCGACAGGTAAAAGCACAGCGGATTGATGAAATATGTAGCTGTTACAAACAGCAGTGCATTAATGATGGTAAAGGTAAGTGCACTCTTCGGACTAATGACGCCTGCCGGGACTTCACGCATTGCCGTTCTCGGATTTTTTGCATCAAACCGGCGATCAAGATAGCGGTTAAAAGCCATTGCTGCATTCCGTGCTGTAACCATACAGGCCAGCATCAGCAGTAAAGTTCTCCAGTCAAATGTATACTGTCCGCTGTATAAAACAGCCAGTGCGAATCCGATAAGTGCAAATGGTAAAGCAAAGATGGTATGACTAAACTTTACCAGGGAAAGGTACTTCTTCAAAATGGGTATTTCTATTATTTTACAGTAGCTTTAAAGTGCAGGGGAATACGGTCCTGGTCTGCATTAGAGATCACCGTAATGCTTTTGCTCACATTACCGGCTTTGCCTTTGGAGTTAAAAGAGATCTTAATCTCTCCATTCTGCCCAGGGGCAATTGGTGTTTTGGTATAAGATGGAATAGTACAGCCGCATGTTGCGATTACATCGTCAATCATCAGCGGGTTTGCTCCTGTATTTCTGAATTTATAGGTATGTTCTACCAGATCGCCATCTTTTATGATACCGAAATCAAAAGTATCTTTATCAAACTTTACGGATGTCTTGGGGCGATCTTTAATGATAGCCTTAGATGATTCCGGCACTGTAGTTACCGCAGCAGCATTGGCACTGTTTTCCCGTAAATTAAGCTTATTGAATAAAGCCGTTCTGCTCACACCGGAAAGTTCGATAAGAGCTATAGTGAATGCAGATAGGGTCAGTATTGTCAGCAGCGCAGTTTTCAGGTTAGCATTCATAGAATTGTAATTTCGTATTTTCCTGGGCAAATATACCACTTTTAAGGTACAATACCAGTGAATTATAAGGGTTTAGGATCAATATTACCAGCTTCCGCTGGCCCCTCCGCCACCGAAGCTACCACCACCAAATCCGCCGAAACCGCCGCCTCCGCTACTGCCTCCGCCCCAGCCGGATCCGCCACCCCAACCGGAGCCACGGCTACTGCCGCCACGCATCATTTCACTCAGGATAGAACCCATAAAGATATCGGTGCCTCTGCGGCTGATGTATCTTCCTCCGCCTCCGCCACCACCGCCGCGGGAAGCGATAATGATAAACAGCACAATGAAGATTATAATGGCCACTATTGCGATTGAAGGCAGGCCTTCTTTCGAGGCCTCAGGCTCTGCTTTATATTCTCCTTGAGAGACTTTAATGATCGCCTCTGCCCCGTTCAGTAATCCCTGGTAATAATTCCCGGATTTAAAAAATGGTGTAATCTCATTACGGATAATGCGCCCGGCAAGCCCGTCAGGTAATACCCCTTCTAATCCGTAGCCGGTGGAGATATTAATTTTACGGTCACTGATCGCAGCCAGTATAAGCGCTCCATTATCTTTACCCTTACGGCCTATGCCCCAACGGTTGCCCAGTTCTATAGCATATTGAGAAATATCATACTGGCCGGTACTCCGGATCAGCACGATCGCAATTTGTGTGGAGGTTGCCTTATCAAAGCTGTCCAGCTTGGCTTCCAGCTTATTGAGGTCTTCAGCGTTCAGTACACCCGCCAGGTCATTGACCAGTCTGGGTGGATTGGGTTTTGCCGGAAAATCCTTGTCTGATTGTGCCTGTGCGAACAGTGGCAGCCAGCAGAGCAAAACAATACAGATCCTCAGGAGTTGGCTTTTCAGTATAGGTAAATAATTCATTATGCTTCTTGCTTCAGTTTTAATGTCCGAATACGATATCGTCCGGAATTTCATTTTTATCATCGCCCGGAACAGCCGGAAAATGCTGTACCAATGCCGATCCTATTTCTTTAACTACAGTGACCAGTCCTTCAGCCACTTTACCTTCTGCACAAAACCTGCGCAGTGTATCCAGTTCGGCTTTCCAGTATTCTTCCTTACCTACTTTCTGGTGTATGCCTTCATCGCCCACAATAGCCGCCTGCCTGTCTTTCAGGGCCAGGTATACCAGTACGGCATTGCGCTCCTGGGTCTGATGCATCTGTAATTCAGAAAAGACTTCCCAGGCACGGTCAGCAGCATCTACAAAGCTGCAAAACGACTCAATATATACACGCAACTCTCCTGAGGTACGTTTTTCAGTATCCCTTATGGCCTGCACGACGCTTTCGGCCTCTTCGGCCGCCAGCAAAGGTTTATTCGGTTTGGAAAATATAGACAAGGTGTTATTTTTTTAATTTGATTTCAAATGTAACATTTAAAATCAAATCTGAAGCACAAAAACCATGATAATGCACTGGAATTCGGGCATAAATGTGTAGCCTTTCGGGCATTCACAAAAATTGATTAACTTGCGGGGATTCAGCAATCTAAACATTTTATGTCGAAAATTAAACAGAAAGAAATCAATGTATCTTCAGAAACCGGAACTTTAAAACGCCTGCTGGTACACAGCCCTGACAGTGGTCTCGGAAAAGTTGTTCCATCAAAAGCACAGGATTGGTTGTTCGAAGACATTGTGCACTTAGACACTATTCGCAGAAAAGAATACGATTACTATACCAAGTTACTTTTATACTTCCTGGATCCGGAGAAAATCAAAGGCAAACTGAGCAAAATTGACGATCCTAAAAGTAAACGCAATTTCTACAAGCCAGGCCACAAAGACTTCCATGCATCGGATAAAGTAATAGAATTACAATTGTTACTGAGCCAGATCCTGGAGCAGGAGCATATCCGGATCAAACTGATCGCATCGGTTTGTGCTATTGAAAACTGTAGCTACGAAACGCAACAGAGACTATTGGGCTATGAGCCGGATCAACTGGCCAAGATCTTCATCAGCGGTACACATAACGAAAATGAAATGATCTTCCCGCCGATTCCGAACTTCATCTTTACACGCGATATCGGCATCACGATCAATGAATTTATCCTGCTGAATAAGCCGGCCAAAAAAGCACGTACCAGAGAAGCATTGTTATCTAAATACATCTTCTTCAACCACCCGTTTTTTGCAGCATACAAAGATAATATCATAGAGCTGCCGGATCTGCAGCACCACTTCCTGTTGCCGAAAGAGGCAGAGGAACATAAGGTGACCCTGGAAGGTGGTGACGTTATGGTAGTGAGCAAAGATCACCTGCTGGTTGGTGTAAGTGAGCGTACCAGCTGGGATGCGGCGTATCAGACAATCAAAGTACTGTTTGACCGTAAAGTAGTTAAGAAAATTACTATTGTAAAAATCCCGCGCAAGCGCGATTATATGCATATCGATACTGTATTTACACAGGTTAAAAAGAATGTATGGGTCATGCTGGGTATCTTCTCCGACAAATCGGTGAAACACCTGGACGGAGACAGCATTCAGAAGACTTTGGGTATTGTGCAAAAATCCAAAGATGATAAACTGAAAATTATCCAGTTCAACAGTAAAAACATTGACAAACCAATCTATTTTGAAAGCCTGGAAGAGTTGCTGATCGACATCAGTACCAAAGACCTGGGCTGTAAAGAAAAAGAGGTTAAAATTATCTTATCCGGTAATGACGAGTTCCCGTACGATGTGCGTGAGCAATGGACAGACAGCTGTAACCTGTTAGCCATCAAAGAAGGTGTGGTATTGGGTTATGACCGCAATGACAAAACGGTAGAGGCATTTGAATCTGCCGGATTTAAAACGGTAAAAGTAGAAGACCTGATCCGTGACCTGGAAGCGGGTAAAGTCCACACTAAGGACATTACCGATATGCTGGTACTGATGCCATCTGCTGAGCTCTCCAGAGCCCGCGGTGGATTCCACTGTATGAGTATGCCTTTATTAAGAGATAACGACTAAATATAAACCGCACAGATCATGAGTAATTATGCTTTATTGATGGTACGCCCTTCCCGCTTTGGTTTTAATGCTGAAACGGCGGTGAACAATGCCTTCCAGGTAGCCGGCGACCAGAGCAATGTACAAGAAAAGGCATTGCAGGAATTTGACCATTTCGTGCAGACCCTGCGCGACAATCATATTGATGTACTGGTGATTCAGGACACCGAAGAGCCACATACACCAGACAGTATATTCCCTAATAACTGGATCAGTTTTCATAAAAACAGTACCATTGTACTCTACCCTATGTTTGCCGAAAACCGCAGACTGGAGCGCAAAGAAACGGTAATGGATGCGATCCGTTCCCGCTATAATATTGACAATACAATTGACCTGACCAAAAACGAAGCACAGGACATCTTCCTGGAAGGTACAGGCAGCATTATACTGGATCGCAAACAGAAGATTGCCTATGCCAATATCTCCCCGCGTACAGACAAAAATCTGTTTAAGGAGTTCTGCGAAGAGATGGGCTATGAGCCGGTGATCTTCGAGGCGAAAGACGAACATGGAAAAGACATCTACCATACCAATGTAATGATGTGTGTGGGTGATCGCTATGCGGTGATCTGCCTGGACTGCATCCCTGAAGCACAGCGTGAAGGTGTACGTGAAGCCCTGGAAAGCAGTGGCAAAACGATTATCACCATCAGCTATGATCAGATGAATCACTTTGCAGGCAATATGCTGCAGGTAGAAAATACAGCCGGTGAGAAATTCCTGGTAATGTCTACCCAGGCATATGAATCGCTGAGCCCGGAGCAGGTCAGTGCAATCGAAAACTTTAACCCTATTATACATGTACCCCTGTATACCATCGAGCAAAACGGCGGTGGCAGTGCAAGATGTATGATGGCAGAAATCTTATTACCTAAAAAATAATTCAGCAGCAAGCCGTGTTACAGAAATTACTGATCAGGAATTATGCGATTATAGATGAACTCACGATTACGTTTGATGAACACCTGAACGTAATCACGGGAGAGACCGGCGCAGGTAAGTCTATCATACTGGGAGCCTTGTCGCTCATACTGGGTGAGCGTGCGGATACTTCTGTGCTGATCAATGCAGCGGAGAAATGTGTGGTAGAAGCCCATTTCGATACGGCAAAGCTGAAAACATTCAACCAGTTATTACAGGAACACGAGCTGGATGCAGAAGCACAGACCATCATTCGCCGTGAAATCAGCACTTCCGGTAAATCGCGCGCTTTTGTAAACGATACCCCGGTTACGCTTTCCGTGCTGAACGAACTGACTTCTACACTTGTAGACCTGCATCGCCAGTTCGACAACCGTTCTCTGGATGACAGCCAGTTTATGTACGAAGCGCTGGATGCAGTGGCCGAAACACAGGACTTAGCTGATGCTTACCGTAATGCCTATAATACATTTAAGGCATTACAACGCCGGGCACAACAAATAGAACAGGAACAGGTATCCTGGCAGAAAGAAGCCGATTACAACCAATTTCTCTTTGATGAACTGGAAGCGGCAAACTTTCAGGAAAATGAACTGGAAGACCTGGAAATACAACTGAAGCAACTGAGTAATGCAGAACTGATCCGCAATACACTGACCGAAAGTTGCATCATCCTCTCTGAAGGTGAACAGCCGGTCAATACAGAATTGCGCCGTGTAGCACAACAGATACAGCAATTAAGTGCCGTATTTCCTGCTGCGGAGTCGCTTGCTGGAAGACTGAACAGTGCTTACGAAGAATTGAAGGATATAGCACAGGAGCTCTCGCACCTGCAAGATAACGTAGACCTGGATCCGAAACAACTGACAGAAATGCAGACCCGTTCTGACCTGGGCAATCGCCTGCTGAAAAAACATGGCGTCAGTGAGACCAATGCGCTACGCGAGATCCACCAGCAACTGGCCATGACCATCGCACAGCAGCAAAATGCCGACACTACTCTGTCGCAGTTGAAAGCTGAGCTGGAACAGGCAGAAACGGCATTAAATGAGCAGGCATCGCAATTGCTGGAGCAAAGGCTTGCTAAAGCAGGGAGCTTTGCTGCAGACATTAACCAGTTATTGCATCTCATTGGCATGCCTAATGCAGTATTGCAAATAGTACTGGAACCGGCAGATCATTTTACCCCGTACGGTAAGGATCGTATCCAGTATTTACTGGATGCCAACAAGAGCGGCAAATTTGCCCCGGTGCAGAAAGCGGCATCCGGCGGAGAACTGAGCCGTATTATGCTGAGCATTAAAACCCTTACGGCAAAAGCACTTCAGCTCCCTACCCTGATCTTTGATGAGGTAGATACCGGCATATCCGGCGAAGCAGCCAAACAGGTGGGCGTATTATTACGTTCCTTGGGGGCGTATCATCAGGTAATGTGTATTACGCATCAGCCACAGGTAGCGGGCAAAGGGCATCTGCACTTCTATGTATATAAACGAATGGAAGACGGCAAGGTAAAAACCCGTGTACGCGCCTTAAATACAGAAGAGCGCATACGCCTGATTGCACAAATGATCGGCGGGGAAGAACCCTCTGAAGCGGCACTGAGTAATGCAAGGGAATTGGTTATGGTTTCTTAAATAAGCATTTATAGTCAAAATATAAATAATATCGGCGACCATTGGTCGCCGATATTATTCTAACTGATGCTCCGGACAAAAGAAAGGTATTAATAGTTTTGCAAGAGGTAATCACAGGACAATCCCTTTATTTGTGCTGCATCAGCGGGATTGGGTCCCTGTAAAGCCTTGTAAACAGTAGAAAAAGCGGAGCCACTAAAAAATAAATCCATTTTTATTATTGATAATCAATAAGTTACAGCAGCATCTTAAAAATAAGTAATAAAAATATTGGTAAAATAATATAGTCGATGTACCTTTGCGCTCCGTTTGCAAGTAAATGCTCAGGCATAGCTTGCTTAAGTATCAATTATAATTTTAAAACAGAAACAAATGTCTCTAAATCAATTGAGCTACAGAACACAGTCTGCAAATGAGAAAATCGTAAAACGCGATTGGTTCGTTGCTGATGCAACTAATCAAACATTAGGCCGTTTTTGCTCTAAAGTAGCTGCTGTATTACGCGGTAAAAACAAAGCGTATTTTACTCCACACTTCGACTGTGGCGATTATGTAATCGTTACAAACTCTTCTAAAATCGTTATGACCGGTAAAAAACTGGATCAGAAAGATTATCAAACTTATTCTGGTTACCCTAATGGTCAGAAACACGAATTAGCTAAAAACTTATTATCCCGTCGTCCTAACGCTGTTATTGAGCGCGGTGTAAAAGGTATGTTACCTAAAAACAAATTAGGTCGTGCTATGATCAAAAAACTGTTTGTTTACGAAGGTGCACAACATCCGCACACGGCACAACAACCAAAAGAATTCAAATACTAATATATTTCTCTCTGAGAATTCAAAATATTATAATATAAATGGAAAAGCAAACAAATGCAATTGGTCGTCGTAAAGAAGCTGTAGCCCGTGTATATATCAGCAAGGGTTCAGGTGCTATCAAAGTAAACGACAAGGAATATACAAACTATTTCCCATTAATCTACTTACAGAATCAAGTAGAACTGCCATTCAAAACTATTGAAGGTGCTGACAAATTTGACGTTGTTGTAAACGTTAAAGGCGGTGGTCCAAAAGGTCAGGCTGAAGCGATTAAATTAGCAATTTCCCGCGCACTGTGCGAAATCAATGCTGAATACCGTCCTTCCCTGAAGAAAGAAGGTTTATTACACCGCGATCCACGTGCTGTTGAGCGTAAGAAATTCGGTAAACGTAAAGCACGCCGTAGCTTCCAGTTCTCTAAACGTTAATTCGCATATTACACTTCATTATTTATGGAGTGTGCATAGTAAAATTTTTTTCAAAACAATACTTAATATATTCCAACAATGGAAGAAAATAAATCATTACATCAGCAGTTATTGGAAGCGGGCGTTCACTTTGGTCACCAAAGAAAGAAATGGAACCCGAAAATGTTACCATACATCTTCAACGAGAAGAATGGTATCCATATCATTGACCTGAACAGAACAATCGAAGGTTTACAAGAGTCAGCTGCAGCACTGAAACAAATCGCAAAAAGCGGTAAGAAAATCATGTTTGTAGCTACTAAAAAGCAAGCTAAAGAAATCGTATCTGAAGCAGCTGCTAAAGTAAATATGCCTTTCGTTACTGAAAGATGGTTAGGTGGTATGCTGACCAACTTCCAAACTATCCGTAAGAGCGTTAAGAAAATGCAATCTATCGAGAAAATGTTAAACGACGGTACGCTGGATAGCGTAACTAAAAAAGAGCGTCTGACTTTAACTCGTAGCAAAGATAAAATGGAAAAAGTACTGGGTGGTATCTCTCAAATGGGTCGTACTCCAGCTGCTCTGTTCATCGTTGACATCAGTCACGAGCACATCGCTTTATCTGAAGCTAAGCGTTTAGGTATCACTACCTTCGCTATGGTTGATACTAACAGTGATCCTACTAAAGTAGATTTCGCAGTTCCATCTAACGATGATGCTACTAAATCTATCGCGATCATCACTAACTACCTGACTGCTGCTATCATGGAAGGTCTGGAAGAAAGAGCACAAAACAAAGAAGTAGACGATCAAGAGCAAGAAGTTGAAGTTGCTGAGCGTCTGCGTGGTCTGGATCTGGATGAAGAAGAAGCAAACAAAGATGGTAAAAAAGCTACAGCGGGTAACCGTCGTGGTGGTAACACCGGTGGTGGTACTAACAACAACAACCGTCGTGGTCCTGGTGGTCCAAACAAAAGATAATAAAATTGCATACAATTTTATAGATACATTAGTAAAGGCGTTCATATATGAACGCCTTTATTTATTACCTTTGTATTATATTATTAACGCATTATTTTATCATTATTATGCTGCCCGAACGATCTGCTGTGCAAGGAAAAGAAGCATTCTTATTAATCCAGGAAGCGCAAAAGCCGGAAACGTTTTTCTGCTCCTGTATCAGACAATGCGAACTGAAAAAATGTTGCAAGAAATACAAAAGGGGCAAACGGTGCAAAAGTTGCCCTAAGAGATAATATACCCCTATAATAAATAAAGCAGGACAATAGTCCTGCTTTATTTATTAAAATATTAATTGAGTATCTGCTTTAAGAAAACAAAGACTTTTACTGTTCTTTAGGCATCCATTATCCTGATTGCTACCTTTTGCCTTGATGCAAAAGGTACCGCCAAAAAATCAAGGCTGTATAAAT
>RCUP01000521.1_pt1 | contig 28181 bp, 27 predicted proteins | sample 2166341 | NCBI WGS metagenome assembly RCUP01 (sample SAMN09932325, study PRJNA488358) | compost metagenome | isolation source: compost soil in succinonitrile-enriched | place: Germany: Experimental Botanical Garden | reverse complement strand
ACTTAAGATAATATGTGTGATCAGAATGAAATAATACGTGAATTTGCTTGCAGTAGAAAGCGTCATTTTCTCGTATAAATCCAATTCGCCGTTTCCGTTAACATCTCCGTAAAGCGTTGGATCTGAAGTCATGTGATAAGCAACATAACAAACCAGAAACAAAACAGAAAGAACCATACAGATCTTAATGACCGTTTCATGTGCTTTGATTTTTTTCTGCTTTATCGCAACCAAAGCCACAACGAGTAGAATAGCCGTTACAGCATTAATTCCGGCATAAATATGAGGTAGAAAGGACAAATCCGTATCCGCAATTTTCACTTTGAAAAGCACGGCAACAACTATTGGAATAATGATCGACAATGCGATGATAAGCTTACGAATTCCGGGCTTAGTGCTTTGATTTGATTCCATACTCAATTTCTAATAATTTGCGTAAATCTTTATTCAGGTTGTCTACTTCCTGCGTCTGAGTTCCTCTGTAAACTCCCCGGACATATCCTTCTCTATCCACGAGAACCATTCCGTCGCTGTGAGCAAAACCTCCTGCAGCCATTGGATCTTTATCTGCATGAACCATGAAATGTCTGACTCCAAGGCTATGAGTTTTTGCCTCATCTCCGGTGAAGAAATACCAGTTTTTGGTCTGAATTCCGTTGTTTTTAATATACGTTCGTAATACGTGCGGTTGATCTGTTTCCGGATCAATACTGAAAGACATGAATTGTACTTCTGAAGCCAGATCCTGCGTCAGAAGATTCAGACGTTTCATTTGAGAAATCATCGGAGGACAAATACTCGGACAGCTTGTAAAGAAGAAATTGGCAATCCAAACCTTTCCTTTCATGGATTTGGAAGGAATCATCACCGAATCCTGATTCAAATAAGAAAAAGCGGGGATTTTCGGAAATACCGTATCTATCGATTGCACACCATTCGTTTCGGAAAAAACAATGTCGTAGTTTCCAAAATAGGGAAGTGCTTTCGGTTTCTTTTCGGAATCGGTTCTGCAGCTTGCAAATAGGATTAGAATCAGCGCGAGATGGAGTATCCGTTTCATTTTTCTTTTAATTAATCTCTTTGTAGAACTGTGCTAATGCAATCTTCTTATAGTTAATTCTCTTTGTTGTTGAACCGCGCTAACGCTTGTTCAGTTATCAAAAGTCTACGACTTTTTCTTCTTCAGTTTGTATGCCTTAATATCGTATTCTTTTTCCAGAAGCGCCATGTGATCGCGCATAGTACGGATGGTGCTTTCGGTTTTTCCCGGAAGAACCATTCTCAAATGATTGCTTTTATCAGCCAATAACATCAATTCCTGAAAACCATTTCCGCCGAAGTATTTTTCATCTTCCTGCAAAAGCGTTTGTCCGTTGTGTTTGATGTTGTAAATGGATTTGGCGTCACCCGTAACGATGATCCAGAGCTTCGGATCAAAACCTTCAACGCGATCTTTGAGCATGAACTCTACATCTTGAAGACGCTTGTCGGGATTTCCGTGACCATCGGTCAATATGGAAATCAATTTAACATGACTTAATCGTTTCTTGTTCTCACGAAGTCTTTGGTAAACCAATTGATCCAGATGCCAGATCGAAATTCCGCAGGAATCCGGACAAGAAGGTTGTATCGTTGTATAGATTACAATCTGATTCTTGAAAGAATGATTGGTATAAATCGTTCCTCTCGAATCCGTAAAGGAGAATGTTGGAATTGCTCCGTAATCGTCCAGCTCTTTGAATTTGTGTTCGCAACCCCGAGTGGAGATAAATATTAAAATAAGAGCCGGTCCGAATAAAAGCAGTAGTGCGAACACTGATTTTAACGAACCGGCCTTAGAATTTGACTTAGCCATTGGCTATAAATCGTTTAAATGAACTATCCTCCGTATGTTTCCCAAGCTGCATGAACTGCGTTAGCTTCAGTCAGGGCTATGAAAATCAAATAAATGATAAAAATAAAATAAGGTACTAAAATGCAATATTTCAGAATTTTCTTCTCATCACCCAAGTGCATAAACACCAATACGATGTAACCTGCTTTCAATAAAGTCAAGGCAATGAAAAGTAGTTTTACAATCCACCATGACGGGCTGTCCTGGTGAACCAATGCTCCAACTGCTACTTCAAAAGCAGTAATAACAGTTAAGATTGCAGTTACCAACCAAATCTTACGACGAATCTTTTTACCAGCTTCTTCGCTATGATGGGTATCTAATGAGTACTCAATAATATCGTCTCTTTCCATGATCTTTTCGTTCTAAAAAATTAAACTAAGTAGAAGAATGTAAATACAAACACCCAAACTAAATCGACAAAATGCCAGTACAATCCTGTTTTTTCAACCATTTCATAGTGTCCGCGTTTGTGGTATGTACCACGAGCAACACCTAAGAAAATTAAAATATTGATTACTACTCCTGAGAATACGTGGAATCCGTGGAAACCTGTAATAAAGAAGAAGAATTGTCCGTATTGTGAAGGACCGTATTCGTTATTTGTCAAATCAGCACCGTAAATGATAGCACCTTTCTTTCCTGAGTTAACAGATTCCCAATACTTCACTTCAGCTTCTTTTCCGTGAATCTTCGTCACTTTGCTTAATGAATGACCAGTTCCGTCTGTTTTAATGATAAGCTCCATGTGCTCATCATTTTTCTTTTTCCAGGTTGCAACAGAACCATCATGTAACGTAATTTTTCCGTCTTTCACCTGACCATTCATTACCGCAGTACGGAAATGGTGGAACAACTCATCCGGAGTTTCTTTGATAACGTCACCTACTTTGTGGTGTTTTCCTGCCTGAACAACTGTAAAGCTTTCCAAATCTCCGAAATGTCCTTTGACAATAGCGCGTGATCCGGTATGTTCTCCAGTCATGATTTCAACACTTCCGAAATGAGATCCGTGAATGAAGTGAGACCATTCCCAAGCCTGAGAGCTTAAGAAGAAGAAACCACCGATGATCGTAGCGATCATCCATTTCATAACACCTTTTTTATCCATTCTATGACCAGCTTCAACAGCCAATACCATCGTTACCGATGATACGATCAAAATGAACGTCATGATTGCCACATAGATCAACGGATATCCGTGACCTAAGAAAGGTAAAGAATCAAACGTTTCTTCACCGATTGGCCATGCGCTCTGTGTTGTATGGCGCGTATAACCATAAGCAACTAACAATCCACCGAATGTCAAAGCATCCGATACCAAGAAAAACCACATCATTAGTTTCCCGTAACTCGTGTTAAACGGAGAAACTTTACCGCCCCAAGCGGTTGCAGTGTCGACATGTGTTGTAGCGTGTCCTGCCATTTTACAATTTTTTGTGCAAGTTTAATGAATAAAAAGCAAAAAAAGCAATAAATAAACCCATAATGCGCCTAAAAAATGCCAGAAAATAGCAAGTGTGCGCACCGGAAGGAAATTATCTGCTGTTAATTTACCTGAGAATGAACGAATTGAAGCTCTTAATACAAAGATCAGAGTTACAATGACATGAAGTAAGTGTAAAAAGGTTAGAATAAACAAATAAGATGTCGCAGTATCGGAAGCTGATTCCATTTTCAATTGCAAAGGCGCATTTAGCGGAACTCCTTTGTAGAAAAGGGTTCTATCCTTATATTCCAATTCCTGTTTCTTGTAATAAACTTTGAAATCCTTTCCGAATTTTCCTCTGTGGAAGAAATCTCCCCGACCATCAGCCAGGTGAACAGAAAACTGCCGCAAACGGATCAAATCAACCTCTGTTAAAGGCAAAGTATCCTGAACATAGAACTTTCCATCCTTGAAACTAACTGCTTGATGCTTGTACAAAAGTGTGTATTTGTTCAAATCTGCAATCTTCGGATTTTTTTCGGTATCGATTCGGCTAAATTGTTTGGCAAAAACTCCGATTTCTTCCTTTTGTTTCTCAGAAATGACTTTCCCTCCAATCAGGTAGTCGTTTCCGTCTACTTCCATATAATCTCCGTTAACCTGGAGTTCATAATAAGTACCATAACGTCCTTCAGCAACTGTTATCTGGGAAACAAAGTGTGAACCGTTACTGAAAAGTTCAGAATATCCGACGAATTGAAAGTATGCAAAACCGACACCTAAAATAAAAGTTAAAGGAACGACCTTCTTCAAGACATCTGCATTCCTTTTTTGAGCAATTCGGATTCCTATGGCTAGAACAATACTACTTAATAGTATAAGAGCAGTTGAGATGTAAAAAGCCGGTGGGAAATTGTACTTCACCCAAAAAGAATCTCCGGAACTTACAATGTAACCGGAAGATAAACCGGCAAATAACATTACAATACTGAAAATCCCTACATAAACGAGGTTTTTTCGCATTTTCTCCCGAACCTCGGGAGTTAGTTCCTGATTGTAATCGATTTGCGACATAGTTGTTTAAAAAAGTGTACCGTGTTTCCACAAAGCTTCTAAAATCTTAGAATCTACTTTGGTGAACACGTATAAAAATTGAATGACCGGAAGCCAGATAAAGGAAGCAAACATGAGTTTTTTCGCGTCTGCAATCGTAAGGCTTAAGTATAATTTATAGGCTTGAAGGAAGAATAGAATCGAACTTGATCCGGCAATGACCAAAGACCAATTGTTCGTCCAGCCCATCAACCATGGCAATAAAGAAAAAGGAATCATTGCCAAAGAATAAATCATAATCTGAAATGCGGAACCTTTTGTTCTTCCCTGTCTGGAGGGCAATAATGAAAAACCGGCTTGCTTATAATCATCGTAAACAACCCATGCAATAGCCCAGAAATGTGGGAATTGCCATACAAACTGAACAAAAAACAAAACTCCCGGTACTAAACCGAAACTATCTGATCCTGCAACGGCACCAAGCATAGGAGGAATTGCTCCCGGAAAAGCTCCCACAAAAACTGCCCATGTTGAAATGCGTTTCATGGGAGTGTAGATAAATACGTATGAAACAAATGCTGCCAATCCAAGAAGCATGGATCCGAGATTTAGCTGATAAAGCATCCATAATCCGGGAAGTAAACAAAGTGTAATGACAATTAAGCCTTCGTTAACAGACATTTCTCCCATGGGAAGTGGTCTTTTTCCTGTCCGGTTCATCAAAACATCTAATTCACGTTCCCAAATCTGGTTGGAACCGTTGGATGCAGCCGTTACCAGCAAGCCTCCGAGCATTAAATAAGTGATTTCCAGACCGTCGCTTGCGCCAACAAATAAATATCCGGAGAGAGCAGAAAGAACAACAAGGGCAGAGAGTCTGAATTTGGTGAAATTCATATACATCTTCACTTTTTTACCGATCCCCATAACTATTCTTTTTAAAGACTGCACAAATGTAAGCATCCAAGTTGGAAATCGCACCGAACTCCAATTCAAAATTTCAAATCGGGCTTAAATTAGATTGATTTTAGATAAAGATTATTTCAAGTATTCTTCAAAATCACCCAAATGTTACTTCGTTCTTACCGCCTGTTAATTTTAGTGTTGCGGATTTAACTTAAAAGATACCTTTGTTATGTATCAGGTTAAAAGAGTTTCTATCTATGAAACTCAAAAATCGGGTCATAGGTGTGTTAGTTTGAGGGAGGAAGTGGTAAGCCTCCCTCTTTTTTTGCCCACTATTTTCAAATTGAAATCCGCCTTTTCATATTGATAAATCAATTCCGGATTTTATACCCTTCATTTTTTAGTATCATTTGATAAGAATCCTTACTCTAAAAGGAATCGGTGCAGGCCTGTTTTTAAGTTCCATTCTTTGGCATGCGCTTAGCAAAGTCAATTCCGGAATTTAAAAATACACAGTTATGAAAAGGATGCTATTGTTCATGTTGTTGGGGTGTGTTGGATTCACAATGCAGGCATGTAAGAAAAACAAAGATGCTGCTCAGGGGAAGATGGAAGTTCGAATGACAGATTCTCCCGGAGATTTCGTGGCTCTGAATGTTCAGATCATGAAAATTGAAGCTTACCTGGATAATTCGGGATGGGTGGTTTTAAATGAAACAACGAAAGAAGTGAATGTGCTTGACTTAACAAACGGCGCTGAAGTGACGATTTCGAGTGCAACCAATGTGCAGCCGGGATTGTATACCAAATTGCGTTTAACATTCAGCGGGCAAAGCAGCCTGACGATCAACGGAGCAAGCGGCCCGAATACAGTTGGTTTGTCCTTCAACTCCAATTATTCGCATCAGGTGGAAATCCCGATTCATTGCCAGGTTAGCAGCGGTCTTATTTCCAGTGTGCTTTTGGACTTCAATGTTGCGTTGTCGATCAAAGAAAACAACGGAGGATATGAATTGAATCCGGTACTGGCTGAAATCGTAGATCCGAGTACAGGAGTTCAGGGACATTTGGACGGAACAACTCAGGCAGCCGTGACTTTAAGTAATGGAGGAAATAGTTTCAGTACCTATGTTAATAAGAATGGATATTTTATGATTCGCGGAGTTCCTGATGGAACTTATCTGCTAAAAATTGAAGGAAAGCAATCAAACGATGCTGCAATTCTTCAAAAGAGTATACAGAATGTGACCATTTCCCAGGGGCAGATTAAAAGTCTCGGGACAATTCAAATGTGATATTTTGTAGAGATGAAGGTTGAAAACCCTGGCAGTACTTGTCGGGGTTTTTATTTTATGACTTGTGATTTGAATTTTTTTGTTGGGATAGTTCAATAGTTCAATAGTTCAATAGTTCAATAGTTCAATAGTTCAATAGTTCAATATATTTTTATTAAACAACTTTGAACCCTTTCAACTTTTGAACTTTTTGATTAGCGGATTTTCCGTTCACTGAATAAGTTGTTTCGCAATCCGATGCAGATTAACGGAGTCGCACTCGAACCAAGTTCTCCCCAGCTGTATTGCATTCCTGCCTGAAGATAGATTTCCAGAAGAATTTTGTTCAAAACGGTAGAAGCATTTGCCTGAAGCGAAATAGCCCGCTGCGTCATTCCCTGCCCGATCGTATTTCCGTATTCCTTTGGATGTGAAGTATAGCTTTTGTAAAGATCTCCTCCATAACTGATCGCTGAATCGTCATAACCTTTTAAATAGAAGGAAGAAAACAAGGTCAGCTGGAAATTCTTGAGTGGGATTTGAGCTGTGGCAATTAATTCCGCAAAATTACTTCCGAGATAATGCCCCAATGGCAAGCCGAGAGAACCGTTGTTTTGTCCGTTAGAAATGTGCGAAAAAGTGTAAGGACGAACCAGGTTTCCTTCCAGTAAATAGGACCACTTTTTGAATTGTCCTTTGATTCCCAATTGTGCGCCGTATTTATTTGCCCACCATTTTGACCGGTTTTTGATTTCTTTCAGTACAAACTCATCCAAAGGCAATTGAAAATAAACACAATGCTTTTTCGACCCGAAATAATAAGATGTCTGGAGAGCAAGGAGCACATTGTCGGTGGAACCTAGACTATATTCCTGCGGACGGAAGAAAACAAAGGGATTCAGATATTCCACTTCATACCCGCGTTTGTAAGTACTGTCTCTTGATTGAAAAATAACCGATTCCAAAAGCATGATATTGAAATTGGATCCGATGTTCAGACTTAAATAATGCGTCGTGTTGTATTTCCAGTCACGAGTCTTGGAAGTGTAATTGTTGTCGTGCAAAAACTGATACAAAAGACCGTATTCGAGATTCCAGAAATTTACCCGGAATTGCACAAACGGATTCGGTGCAACCTGATCTCCCTGGATCAAAGATCGATAACCTTCTCCGAAAAACTGATTATCAATTCCGGCACTGACGTGCAACATGTCGTTTGGAGTATAGCCCAATCGGGTGCGGATATCGGTAAACCAAAAAGAATTCCGGTTTTGCAAAGGAGAAAACGCCACATGAGTTTGGGTGTAATCTTCTCTTAAACTCCATCCCGAAGTCAGTAAAGTGCGGTTGTACCATTTCCCCCACGTTTTTTCAAAGTTAAATCCGATTGCAGCCCGATAACTCAGAGCGGTATCGTATTGAAGATAACTGTCTGTCGTGGGAAGGATTGCAAAGCTTCTGTGGCTTCCCTTCGGACTGAATGCTGCATTGAAGATAGACGTATCACCATCAAAAACAAGTGTGTCAATCGTTTGAAGACCCGTTGTTTTGGATGGATTGTATCGAATCAACGGTTGAACGGAATGGTGAATGGTTCTGGAAGAAGCGATATCCGGCTTCAGATTGAAATGACGGATGCGGTCAATCGTTCCCTGGGAAAAACTCAGCGTACTGATCAAAACAAATGCTATGAGGATTTGAAAACGCATCAGAAGTCGAAATAATGATTGTTGAGAGCTGTCCGAAGCCCGATATTGAACCAATAAGATTGTCCGTTTTGAAGCGGATTATTCACTAAACGCAATTTGGCAGAACCGAATATTTCCAATCCGTAAGCACGATTAAAGTTGTAGCCGATTTCCAGATTTTCGTAGAAAACAGTTTGATTTGTACTCGGATTGTTTTCATAAACCGGAAGCAGCTGTCTGTAATTATCGGATTGATTGAGATAATAATTCGTGGAAGAACTGATGAATAAATGATTCCATTCGGCTCTTAACCTTACCACCAATTCATCTACTCCGGCTGCCATCGGATGACCGATCGGAAGATTGAAATTGCTGTAGTGAATTCTTGGATTCGCAGCTTTGTACGCATTTGCAGAGGTGTGATTGTATTCTACATGAATGAGGTAATTGTGCGATTTGAAAGGCCAGTAGCGCAAACCGATTTGTCCCACATCACTCGATTTAGTGTACGGATTCCGGCCATATTGTCCGTAGACGAGTAATTTCCAGATTCTCCAGTTGAAATCCAGACCCAAATAAGCATAACTCTTCCCGTTAATTCCTTCCTGAATAGTTGCTGCACCCGGAATCGGAATGTAAAAACCACCTTCCACAGCTTGTTTTTGAATGGAATCACCCCTTGTCCAGGTTCCTCCTTCAATGAGTCCGATCCGGAGATGTTTGGTCGGTTGATAATAGATCGACGCGAGACTGAGTGCTTTGCGTTCGTATAAAGCTTCTCCGTTTGTGGCAAAAGGAATTCGGAGCATGTTTAATCCTTGCATCCGAATCAGCTGGAAATTCCATTTTTCTCCCAGTGAATAGGAAATTCGGAAATTCATTGTTGGTAAGGAATTATCAGAATAAAGTACAGAACGATAACCGCTCCCGATAAAAATGGGGCTGTTTCCCACTGTGACGGCTAAATCTTTCAATACCTGCCATTGGACCATTCCTGTTGCGTAAGCATAATCGAAACCGTTTGTTTTGAACGGTTTTGTTCTCGCTCCGCCCGGAATCACGGCATTTACCTGGTAATAACTGGAATCTGCCGCATTTGGGTAGAATTCCCCGCGATTGCTGACATATTGCTGCAAATAGGAAGGTAAAAGGGCTTGGTTTTCGTAAAAAGATCCGGAAAAGAAGACCTTGTTTTTCATGCTTCCCTCAATCCGGATTCCGCGAACATTCAGATATTGCCGCATGCTGGTATCTCCGCGTTCAGTTCCTAGCTGCATATCCAAAATTGGGCTGATCCAAATAGCTCCTTCTTTTTTAATCAGTTGAATCAATTCGCGTTGATAGACAAAATAACCAACATTCGAATAACGTTTTTTTTGTTCTTTAACCGTATTGTAATAGTTCACCTGCAAGTCATTTACCGGAAAAACCGGAACAAACGAAGAGTCGGTGAAAAACGAAACATCTCTGAAATGACTTTCAATTGGCAGAACGCGGTATTGCTGTCCCCAAACCGGAGCAATGAACATCAATGAAAAAAAGAGTTGAAGTAGTAATTTCATTTTTTCAATCGGTCGATAACAGCTTTTGATTTTACAATAAAATACGGGTTGTATAAATTTTCCTTGTTGTAGATGAGTGCTTTCCCGGTTTCCGCATGTTCCACCGTTCCTCCAAGTGCTTCAATAATTGCCTGTCCGGCTGCAATATCCCATTCCATCGTTGGAGCAAATCTCGGATAAACATCTGCTTTCCCCAAAGCAATATCGAAAAATTTCAGCGCACTTCCTTTCTTCACGAATTGCACTTCTCCGAATAGTTCACGCATCGACTGATTGAATTTCAGTTCAGTTCCTGAATGGTGTGAACGACTTCCGGCTATTTGAAGCGGTTTATTGACTTCCGTTTTAGGGAAGATTGGGTTCCATTTTTCCGGATTACTGATCGCTTCAAAAGGAATCACAGCAGGAGTAACTCCTTGTCCGCCGATGAGAATTTCTTCGCTTACCGGAGAGGTGATAAATCCCAATATCGGTTGATTTTCGTGAACCAGGGCAATGCAAATGGCAAATTCCCCGTTCTTTTTGATGAACTCTTTGGTTCCATCCAGCGGATCAACAATCCAGACACTTTTCCATTGTTTCCGGTCTTCAAAAGAGGAATTATGAATTTCCTCCATAATACTCGGGATTTCCGTTTGGTCGAGTGCTTTTTTGATAATTGCGTTTGAAAGTAAGTCGGCTTTTGTAACAGGGCTTCCATCCAGTTTGATACTCGGATCGAAGTCTGTTTGGTAGATCTGCATAATGGCTTCAGAGGCTTCAACACAAGCTTTTAGTACTGTTGGGATAAATGTGTGAAATTCTGAGGTAACCATTGGTTAAAAATAAGAAAAAGCGATAGCTTTTGAAGACTAAATTACGACAAACGTCAGTGCGAAGGTGATTTGGGATAGAATAAGTGTTGATTCTTTACTTTTTAAGTTGTGGATAAGCGCACACTTATCCACAACTTACCCGGGTAATAAATTAAAAGCTGCAATTCTACAGCAACTAATTCCTTTTAGCAGGATTTCTTTCCGAAAATTAACAGTCAATTAATTTCCTCTAAGTATCTTTGATTAAATCACATTCATAATACATGAATAAAAACAAAACATTCAAAAATATCCCTGATTTCAAGCTTTCTCCTTCGGTAGATAAAGTAGGAGTAGAGGAGCGTGTGGCCCGATTTCAAACACGAAGTATCAAGAACGAGGCGAAAATTCAAGGATTGAAATTGGTTCTGAATATGATTGACTTAACAACCCTTGAAGGAAAAGATACTCCGGGAAAAGTTCGTCAATTGTGTTACAAAGCACAGCATTTACACGATGATTACCCGGGACTTCCAACTGTTGCGGCAATTTGTGTCTATCCGACAATGGTAGCCGAAGCGAAAAAAGCATTGGGGAATTCAGGAATCAAGGTAGCGTCAGTTTCAACAGCTTTCCCAAGCGGACAGTCAACGCGTGAAATCAAATTGGCGGATACCCGATTTGCGGTTGAGAACGGAGCGGATGAAATCGACATGGTTATTTCCAGAGGTAAATTTCTGGCCGGAGAATATGATTTTGTGTTTGATGAAATAGCAGCAATCAAAGAAGCTTGCGGAAAAGCGCGTTTGAAAGTTATTCTGGAAACAGGAGAATTGGCGTCCTTGGATCAGGTGCGCAGAGCGAGTGATATTGCGATGTATGCCGGAGCAGATTTTATCAAAACATCCACCGGGAAAATTCAACCTGCTGCAACCATGCAGGTCACATATACCATGCTTTGTGCGATCAAAGATTTTTATATCAAAACAGGAGTACAAGTGGGAATGAAACCTGCAGGAGGAATTTCTTCTTCAAAACTGGCTTTGCACAACTTGGTAATGGTAAAAGAAACCCTTGGAAACGAGTGGTTGAGTAATGAATGGTTCCGTTTCGGGGCAAGTTCATTGGCGAATGATGTGCTGATGCAATTGGTGAAACAGCAAACCGGACATTATCAAAGCGCAGATTATTTTTCAATAGATTAGGTAAATAAGCCACCCTCCTTAGTCCTCCCTTAAGGGAGGAGTGGGATTTGGACTTCCCCCTTTGGAGGGGGATTGAGGGGAGGAAAATCATGATACAAAATGGCAAAACAGAAGAAAAGCGATAGCTCCGATAAAGGACAAACGGCAGAGAAGTCAAAAGGAGTGTTCGACTTCAACGGCGGATGGGATTACAGCCCAAGTCCGGAAAGCACAGGACACGTGAAGCTGAAGGAACGCTACGAATTATACATCGACGGGAAATTTGTTGCTCCTGATTCAGGGAAATACTTCCGGACAACCAATCCGGCTACGGAAAAAGTGTTGGCTGAAGTAGCTCATGCAAACGAAGCAGATGTTGATAAAGCGGTTTCAGCTGCCCGTAAAGCCTACGAAACTGTTTGGTCGAAATTGTCAGCGAAAGAACGCGGAAAATATATTTACAGAATAGCGCGTTTGATGCAGGAAAGAGCGAGAGAACTGGCTGTTGTGGAAACATTGGATGCCGGAAAAACCATTCGTGAATCACGCGATGTGGACGTTCCTTTAGCATGCAATCATTTCTTTTATTATGCCGGTTGGGCTGATAAACTGGAATATGCTTTTCCGAACAGAAAAGTAAGTTCTTTGGGGGTTGCCGGACAAATTATTCCATGGAATTTCCCTTTGCTGATGGCCGCATGGAAAATTGCTCCTGCATTGGCGGCAGGAAATACGGTGGTATTGAAACCTGCAGAAACGACTCCGCTTACAGCAATGCTTTTGGCAGAAATTATTCATGAAAGTGGACTTCCGGCCGGAGTTGTAAATATCCTCACCGGTTACGGTGATACCGGAGCAGCAATTGTGAATCATCCGGATATAAATAAAATTGCTTTTACCGGTTCTACGAACGTTGGGAAAATCATCCAGAAAGCAGTGGCGGGAACGGGTAAAAAGCTGACCTTGGAATTAGGCGGAAAATCGGCAAATATTGTTTTTGAAGATGCACCGATTGATCAGGCTGTTGAAGGAATTGTAAATGGAATTTTCTTTAATCAGGGACATGTGTGTTGTGCAGGTTCGAGATTATTTGTTCAGGAATCTGTGGCAGAGGAAGTGATCCGGAAGTTGAAAGACCGTTTGGATACGTTGTATGTCGGAGATCCTTTGGATAAGAATACGGATATCGGAGCAATTAACTCCAAAGAGCAGTATGAATCGATCAAGAAACACATCGAAATAGGAAAGAAAGAAGGTGCGGAAATATATGAAAGTAAATGCTTGCTGCCGAAGAACGGATTGTTTATTCGCCCGACTTTGTTTACAGATGTAGCGCAGTCGAGCAGAATCGCTCAGGAAGAAATTTTCGGACCGGTACTCTCGATTCAAACTTTCAGAACCATCGATGAGGTGATTCAGAAAGCGAATAATTCACCTTACGGTTTGGCAGCAGGAGTGTGGACGGATAAAGGTTCCAGAATCTTCAATTTAACGACGAAATTAAGAGTCGGAGTTATTTGGGCAAATACCTACAATAAATTCGACCCGACATCGCCTTTCGGAGGATACAAAGAGAGCGGATTCGGAAGAGAAGGAGGTTTGCACGGATTGGGTGCTTATCTTAAGATTGAAAGATAATTATCAATTGATTAATTATCAAGATGGAGAGGTCGAATTTTAATGGGTAATTGTTTTTTGGAATGACATTTTTGTTTAAATTAAATAGGAAACAAGAAAAATGGTCACGACAAACCAAGACATTAGAGAGAGAAGTTTTGATTTCGCCTTAAATACGGTGAAAAATTGTAGAAGAATTAAAGAAAAGTACAAAGAATTCATTTTGACAGATCAATTGGTGAGATCATCTACATCAGTTGGAGCAAATATGAGAGAAGCTAGAAATGCTGAAAGTAAAGCGGATTTCATTCATAAGTTAAGTATTTGTCAGAAAGAATGTGATGAAAGCATATATTGGTTAGAGTTGCTAATGGCATTGCTGAATGAAGAGAAGGAACAACTTCTGCCAATTCATGATGAAGCCATTCAACTTCTTAGAATTATTAAAACGATTAATGTCCGAACCAAAGAAAACTCGAATTGGAAGAAGCGTTAAACCCCTTAATAATTGATAATTATAACATTGATAATTACAAATGGAACGTTTGGAAATACTAAAAACATACAAAATCTTCATTGGCGGACAATTCCCCAGAACGGAATCAGGAAGATATTACACACCGTTGGATAAAAAGGGGCAACCTTTGGCGAACATGTGTTTGTCGTCGCGGAAAGATTTTAGGAATGCAGTTGTAGCAGCCAGAAAAGCTTTCGGATCCTGGTCGGAAAGAGCTGCTTTTAATCGCGGACAAATCCTGTACCGGATTGCAGAAATGCTGGAAGGACGAAAAGTTCAATTTGTAGAAGAATTGGTGAAACAGGGAAGTTCTGAAGCGAAAGCGAAGCAAGAAGTGGAATTGGCGATAGACCGTTGTGTATATTACGCAGGTTGGTGCGACAAGTATCAGCAGGTTTTCAGCTCGGTGAATCCGGTTGCGAGCAGTCATTTCAATTTTTCCGCTTTGGAACCCATGGGAGTTGTTGGAATCATTGCTCCGCAGACAAACAGTTTAATCGGTTTGGTTTCGACCATTCTCCCGGTAATTGCCGGAGGAAATACCTGTATCGTTCTGGTATCGGAGAATTTGCCTTTATGCTCGATCACTTTTGCGGAAGTTTTGGCAACATCTGATCTTCCGGGCGGAGTGGTGAATATTCTCACCGGAACGGAGAAAGAACTGATTGATCAATTCCACAGTCACATGGATGTGAATGCAGTTGTTTATGCCGGAGGAAATGCCGAAAGCGCAAAAATCATTGAAGCAGGAGCAGATTGCAATGTGAAACGGGTGTTTGTTTATGAGAAGGATTTCACAAAAGAAGTGGATGAAAATCCCTATTACATTACCGATTTGCAGGAGTTAAAAACGACCTGGCATCCGATTGAGCAAATCGGCGGTGCGACGAGTAGTTATTAGAGACTGAGCTGTGATCATTACGCCGCGAATAATAGAATCAATTGTAGGGTTCAATGCAATTTGGGTGGTTTTTCATTTGATTTACTTTGTTATTTATTACAGTAAATACAGTGGTCTATTTCATAAACTCCGGCGTTTAGATGTTTTGGAAAAAACAGAAACCTATGAACAGGAAATGATTGATTTTCAACGCATGGTTACCTGGAAGAAAATCAACAAGATGCAACGAGTTTCTTATTTTCCAACGTTGGGAATTGCAATTTTGCATCTTCTGAGTTTCTACTCTTTTTGGAACAGGGAGGTTTTTACCCAATATTATTTAAGTGTGATTTACATATTGATCGGTGCATTGATATTTATCCTTTTAGCAAATAAAACGCAAGGTTCAAGAGTTTTGCGTCGTGGGCCTGATTCCGGTTCTAATTCAGGACCCTGGATATGAAATGTCAAACGATGTAAGCAACCATGAAAGATAACTTCTCACATAATAAAAGGGGTGTTCACCTTTCAAAAAAACCGACATTAAGTAAGTATGAATAGACTTTTCATTCTATTTGCCTTATTCGTTACAGCTTCTTTCGGTCAGGAAAATAAGTTGGAAAAATTTCTAGGCCTTGATTTTCAGTTTCTTTCTGTAAGAAAAGATATTCCGTATATGGAAACCGCTCCGGGTTGCGAAATCATTCCAAGTTTAACTCTACAAGGAGATACTTCAGGGCTGGTTTATCAAAATGAATACCTTCTTTTCAGAAACTATGAGGAATCTCAAAAGGGAGTAGCAGCGTATGTAAAAACTACCTTTGTAAGTAATGAAGAGTACATGAAATTCCAGGAATGGGTGCGTGATTCTATTGCGAGAGAAAAAATTATAGGATTTAGTAACCGGATCGAACCCGTTTTGAAATTTATGAAGTATTCTGAAAAGGAACTGGAAGAAGGAGATGAAATTGACCGTTCCCGGAAAATGTATGCATTAAGGTATGAACATGCGCTTAACTGGAAAACGAAATTCACGTACAACGATCCTCAATGGATGCCTTTAATAGCGGATATGTATTTACCACAGCCGGAACGGTTCTACAAATTCAGGGATTTTGATAAACGGAAATTGGAATATCGTTACTTTCAGGGTCCCGACCAAATAGATTTCCATACCATTATCCTGAACAATATGGCCTTTTGGGCAAATGAATCTCACTCCACAAACGATGAATATGCTGTTTTGGGACAGGCTTATGAGCAATTGTTTCCAACTGATCCCTTAATTGGATTAACAGGAATGCAGGCACATGCATTTTGTCATTGGAAAGAAATGCAATTGCAGAATGAATTGGATAAAAAACATCTTTCATACAAGGTCCGCGTTACGCTTCCTTTAATGAGTGAGCTTGTAAAAACACATACTGACCTCACTGTTCCGGCTAAAGATTACACCGGGCAATGGAGAATTACAGTGGAGAATTACCAGTCTTTTATGCTGGCAGTTAAAGATTCTATTCTGATGGAACATCTGTTTTATCAACTGCAAGATGGCAAAGAAACACGAGCAGATGCATTAAAACTTGTTCCATACAAAGAAAGTTATTTTAATGAAGGAGAACAGGAATTTAAAAAATTGGATTTATCTGATTATGAAATGATTCGATACTTGTATCCATTGAAAAAAGATTCCGGGATTTTCAAGAAATACAAAGAGAAAGTGCGGGAAATTGAAACAGAACAGGAAGGACATTTGAATGTTTATATATACTACCGAATGGATGTTCGTTCAAAGGCTGTTATCGGAAAATTGAGGACAAATGAATGGGGTTTGGGTTATAATCCACCTGTGCTTTTTTTGGAAACTTATGAAATAGATAGTGCTACGAACAACCTGGTTGGTATGGACCTGAACCTGGATTATGTGAATAAATTAGGTCAGGGAAACGGTGCTAGAAGTCATGAAAATTATTCTCGTTTTATCCTGAAAGAATATTGTACAATTACGCCAAGTGCTCCCATTGAAAATCAAAATCCGGAAGACCTGGTAAAAGGAATCACCTATGAACAAGCGATGGCATATTATCACTGGAAATATCCCATTTGGAAAGCAAAATCAGGAGATGACTGGCAGAACTATGTTTATCCGAGTAAAGAACAATTTGAACGAATCCAGCATAGCGAACAAATCATTGTTCCGGAGCATCAGATAAATTATCCAACACCTGTTTTCCGGTATGTTGTGACATTTATACCCAATTGAATGAAAGACAACTTCTCACATAATTCTCAAAACTACGCGCAATTTCGTCCTTCATATCCGGATGAGGTCTTCACTTTTCTGGAAACAATTCTAACAGGAAGAAAACGAGCGTGGGATTGTGCCACGGGAAATGGTCAGGTTGCGGTAAAACTGGCAACTTTGTTTGAAGAAGTTCAAGCGACGGATTTGAGCGAAAATCAATTGAAAAACGCGGTTTTAAATCCAAAAATTCATTATTCACAACAAGTTGCCGAACAAACGGATTTCCCGGAAGTATCTTTCGATTGTGTTACCGTCGGACAAGCGATTCACTGGTTTGATTTTGACAAATTCTACCGGGAAGTAAAGCGAGTTTTAAAACCAAATGGAGTTTTTGTAGTACTTGGGTACGGCAATATCCGGGTGGATAATGAAGCAATTCAGAAATGGATCGAACAGTTGTATTTTGAAGCATTACACGATTATTGGGATCCGGAACGAAAGTATATCGATGAAAAATATCAGACCATTCCGTTTCCGTTTGAAGAAGTACCGTGTCCCGAATTTCAGATCCGGAATACATGGAATCGCGAACAGCTTTTGGGTTACTTAAATACCTGGTCGGGGGTGAAACATTATACCGACAAAAATCAACGAAGTCCAATTGAAGCGATTTTGGATAAACTCCCCACTTTTGATCTCATTCAAGTTACTTTTCCGATCCTGATTCGTTTGGGAAGAAACAACTAAGCCGCGAATTTTCCATTCAGTTTATTCATTTCGAAACCCATTTTTTCAAAATGAAAAATTTTCACATATTTTTTCATTTTGAAATTATTGATGTAAAGTATTGATTTACATGGGTTTTTATCCTGTTTCATTCATTATGGCACAACCATTGCCTTTGGTTAAGCGAACCAATAAAAAATGGAATCATGGAAAAGATGAAATTAAAAAACCTGTTTCTAATCGGGATGATTGCAACAGGATTAATGGCAGCAACGCCTTCTTTTGCCGGAAACACGGAAGGTTCAATAGAAGGTAATCGATTCTTGCATCGCAAAGAATACAAAGACATGAAAGCAACTATGTCGAGAATCGAAAAAGATCGGGAGCGAATTGCATTTCACAAAGCTGAATTCAAGAAAAATAAGGAAGCAGATTTGGTCATCGAATCGCATATGAGTAAGAAAGAACTCCGGAAAGCGAAAGCAGATTTGAAACGGGATAAAAAGTACTTACGCATCGATAAGTGTGATTTGAGATCTGATCAGAATGAAGCGATCCGACAATCGAATGCAGAACGTAAAGAAGTGAAAAAGGAATTGCGATCAGCTAAAAAAGAGTTGCGTAAAGATACACGTCAGGGAAACACGGCAGATTTGAAAAAAGATGTTGCCCAGATAGAGTATTTGACACTCAAAAAAGAGGTGAGAACAAAGCAATCCGAGGCGCTTAAAGATGATGTTTATGCATTCTTTATTTATCTCGACGATGAAATTAGTGACGTTGTTTAATAGTAGCAGATTAAACACATAAATCGGGGCTGTAAGATAGGGGACAGCCCCTTTTTTTATTCACTAAGATGGTGAAAAGTTCAACTATTTAAACGTTTGAACACTTTGAACTTTTGAACTTTTGAACTTTCTCTATTTCTTCACCCGTTTCAAGGTAAACGGCTCCACATGAATCAAGTCACTCGCGTAATATTTAGCGATCTTGGAATCATCAATCGTTACGATATAAGAATCTGTAATCTCACCTGTTTCCTCGTCTACGCTTGAGTCTGTAGATACCTTCGAAAAGAAAGGTTGCAATTGCTCGGCAGTTACTCCCGACTTTGCATTCATGGAATGAAATTCCAGATCTTTTCCTTTCATAACAACCTTAAAAACATTCAAGGCAGGTTCTTTACCCATGCACAGGAAATATTGCTTGCCAAGTTTCGTAACCGAAATAGAATCGTTGATTTTCATATGAGAATCACCTTCTCCGCTGGATGTTACTAATTCAGTGGGCGTGATGCGGACAGTTGTTTTCATATCTGCACCTTCCATCATGCCTTGAAAACTTTCCGGATAAACCAGTTCGTAAGAACCGATCATGGATTTTGGAAACGCTTTTTCCGCTTTGCCGGGAGCATTTGTTGAAGTAACAATGGTACAAGAATGAAGAAAAAACAAAATTCCTGCTAGATACAACGCTATTTTCATGTTTCGTTTTTTTGTGAAGTTACGGATTTAACTATTTACTTCAGGTGTACTTGCAAAAAAAGCCCACCAGTCAAGCGACTGTGAGCTTTCAAATTATGATAGTCTTAGTTGAATTAACCGATCAATGCTTGGTATCCTGCTGCGTCCAACAAACCGTCAACCTCACCAGGATTAGTCATTTTCACTTTAATCATCCAACCGTCACCGTAAGGATCTTTGTTAACTGCTTCCGGATTTGACTCCAAACCTTCATTAAATTCGATGATTTCTCCCGAAATTGGCATGAACAAATCAGAAACTGTTTTAACAGCTTCTACCGAACCGAAAACTTCTTCATGATCAAAAGTTTCACCTACTGTTTCGATTTCCACATAAACGATATCACCTAATTCGCCTTGAGCGAAATCTGTAATACCAATTGTTGCAACATCACCTTCAACACTTACCCACTCGTGGTCTTTCGTGTATTTTAAATTTGCTGGAATATTCATCTTGTTCTTTGTTTAAAGTCTTATTTCCTTTTCTCGGTGCAAATGTAATTTTTTTTAAGTTTTGACTTCAATTAATGTCTCCAAAAATCAAAAACTTCACAATTAAACCTTAATTCGATGAAGAATGCAAACCCACTTCTACCTTCTCACTTTTACATTTTCAATTTTCAATTAACTTTGCGTTATGGTAAACAGTGACCAACTCAAAGAAATTAATCAACGCATTACTGCAATTGCGAACTATTTAAAGATTCCCGAAAAGGAAATGCAGTTGCGTGAAGCTGAATTGAAAACGCAGGATCCCGGTTTCTGGGATGATCCGAAAAAGGCCGAAGTGGAAATGAAAACGATCCGTGGATTGAAATTCTGGATCGAATCCTATATGACTCTGAAAGCTCAGGCAGACGATTTGGAAGTGTTGATTGAATTTGTGAGAGAAGGTGCTGCTGAAGAATCGGAATGCGATGACGCATACAGAGGGTTGGTTTCCACGGTAGAAGAAGTGGAGTTGAAAAACATGCTTTCGGGAGAAGAAGATGCCCTGAGTGCCGTGATCCAGATTACAGCTGGTGCAGGAGGTACGGAAGCTTGCGACTGGGCAGGAATGCTCATGCGCATGTATCTGATGTGGGCTGAAAAAAGCAAGTATAAAGTCAAAGAACTCAACTTTCAGGAAGGTGATGTGGCAGGTATTAAAACCGTAACATTGGAGATCGAAGGTGAATTTGCTTTTGGTTACCTGAAGGGTGAAAACGGAATTCATCGTTTGGTACGTGTGAGTCCTTACAATTCACAAGGAAAACGAATGACTTCATTTGCTTCGGTATATGTTTATCCTTCGGTAGACGATACGATTGAAATTTATGTCAATCCTGCAGATATTTCCTTCGAAACCTTCCGTTCAGGTGGTGCCGGTGGACAGAACGTAAACAAGGTCGAAACGGCAGTTCGTTTACGACATGCTCCTTCCGGAATTATCATCGAAAACTCTGAATCGCGCTCGCAATTAGCCAATAAGGAAAAAGCAATGCAGTTGCTTCGCTCTCAATTATACGAAATTGAGTTACGGAAACGTGCTGAATCAAGAGAGCAAATCGAAGCCGGAAAGAAAAAGATCGAATGGGGTTCTCAAATCAGAAGTTACGTGTTGGATGATCGTCGTGTGAAAGATCACCGCACTGATTACACCGTAAATGACCCGGATAAAGTATTGGATGGGGATTTGTTGCCTTTCTTGAAATCGTATCTGATGATGTACGGCAGTTAATTGAAAATGTAGAATGGAAAATTGAAAAGTATTTGATTCTTCCTTCTCTTGTCAATTTTACATTTTCAATTCTCAATTTAATTTTGATGAAAACAATTATATATCACAATACCCGTTGCTCAAAAAGCAGAGAAGGCCTTTGTATCCTGGAAGAATTGGGAGCAGATGTTGAAATCCGGGATTACTTGTTGGTTCCGCCAACCTACGAGGAGTTGGATAACTTATTGAAACTGTTGAAGGCAAAACCATTGGATATTATTCGTCAGAAAGAAGAAATTTTTCTGGAGAAATACCTGGGAAAGAAACGTACACGGAAACAATGGATTCAGTCGATGATGAAATATCCGATTCTCATTGAACGGCCAATTGTTGTAAGAGGAAATCAGGCAATAGTAGGCAGACCCCCGATTCTCATCAAAGACCTGCTTTCTAAATAATATAGCTTAGGAATTCGTATCCCGATTTCTATCGGGACGTAATTCGTAATTTTCTCTTAATCCTTGATCAGCCGCTCTTTAAACACTCCTACTTTGGTGGATACCTCAACAATGTAAATTCCCTTTGGCAATTCGGAAACAGTTAACCAGGCTTTGTTGTTTTCTATTGAATGGTTCAGCACAATTACCTGACCAACCGAATTTACCAACCGTATTGCTTCAATTGGGGAAATACTTTCGATCTGCGTTTTAAATGCAGTCGGATTGGGAGTGATTTGAAGCTCCTGATGATTCAACTCCCCGATACCTGTAGTTGAACTAGTGTATTGTACCGAGTCACAAGAGATACAGCCAACATTTCCACTATTTACCGTATTGGTAAGAATACAGCAGAAGAATTTATTGGAAGGATTGGCAGGTCCGGGTGTATAAACAATGCTTGTTACCGGAGCAACATAAGATTGGTATTGACTTTGCCCGTTTCCATCGGTCCATAGAACATACTGACTTGCAATAAGGAATGGAGGGATGGTTGAAATTAATTGAACGGAAACCTGGTTTTGCCCGGTCATATTGGAAGCAAATTGGGAAAAACATGGAAAAGGAACCTGAAGCATAGCGGTGTCGGAAGAACAAGTTGTGCATCCAAGCATATCCGTCATACACAATTGGTAAATGACGCAACCATAATTATTCTGAAGTGTCGCAGCATCTATCGTAATACTGTCTCCTCCGGGATGGGTCGTATATGGAACAGATAATCCATTTCCATCAGTTACCGTCCATGAAAAAACAAAAGGACCGGTTCCCGTGATATTCACTGCATTGAGTATATAATCGTAAGTGCTTAATAAGCTGTCGTTTACTTCCACACTGCATTGTGCATGAGAAGAAGAAAGAAATCCAAGAGTAAAGGAAATGCCAAGTAGTAATTTTTTCATGTCTAGTGTCTTTTAATTGTACAGAAGACGCTTTGGAACTCTCAGGAGTTGCCTTTTCTCAAACAAGTTTTGTGTATAATAAATTATCAGTCAATTATTTAGATGATTTTCACTCATCGGAACAGGTGATTTCCGATGGCTTAAACGCTTTTACCGGTAAACAAAACCTCACAAATAGTATTCCCCACCTTCAAGTATGGTTCAAGTATGGATATAGTATGACGATAGTATCAAACGGTTAAGGATTTAACAATTCAACAGGTGCTTTCCGGCAGACTTCGGTGTGAGCTCAATCGAACGCTATCGGAACGGTATTTGCACTTCGTAATTCGCAATTTTTCCCTATCTTTAATGAGATTCAAAAAGAAAAGTGATGACACGGAGTTACGAAACGGTAAGCGAGGCGGTGAATGATTTGAAAAAGCGCGGATATACGGCAAATCTTACTTTGGAAGCCGAAAAGGAATGTTTGATTTGTGATTCTTCCTTCGCGGAATTATCCCCCGAGCAATTTGCAATTGATGAGGTTTATCGTTTTGAAGGAATGACAGATCCGGGTGACGAAATGGTTATTTATGCGATTTCTTCTCACGACAATGCAATCAAAGGGGTTGTGGTAAATGCTTTCGGAATCTATTCTTCCCATCGTTCCAACCGCTTGGTGGAGCATCTGACAAAGAACTCTTAAAAGTCATTTTCGAATCTCCGCTGGATTTGTATCGTGAAGGCTTGGTTCTTCGTAGGGGTTTCAGTTGTTTTTCAGGATTTACAAATGACTTGAAATCTGAGAGCAGAACACAAGAATGGTGTCAGGTGTTAGTTGCTCAAAATCAGCTTGTTTATGAGTCAAATAAAATGAAAGAAAGAGACGCTCAAAAAAGTGAAAAGCTTCGATTAAATCTTTGAGATACAATTTTTGATTTTTTACAAGTCACTTTTCAATCTTTCCCCTAAATTTGCACCGAATTATCGTTGGAATAATTAAGTTGATTTTAAAACTTTTAAGAAAGATTTCCGTAACGCTTACGCTGAAGCTTCAGCAAAGGCGCAGAGGAGCGCAACGTGTAGCGAATGAGAACAAAATACATTGACCTTATCGATCAAACTTTTGATTTTCCGCAAGATGAATTTCACTTGAGAGAAGATCGTTTGATGTTTCATGGTATTGATCTGATGCGATTAATTGAAGAATATGGAACCCCGTTAAAATTCAATTATCTGCCCCAGATATCTCATAATATCCAACGAGCCAAAGGCTGGTTTCGTGAAGCCATGAACAACTTAGGCTATTCAGGAAACTATTATTATTCTTACTGTACCAAAAGCTCTCATTTTTCCTTTGTGCTGGATGAGGTTTTGAAGAATGATGTGCACATTGAAACGTCTTCTGCTTTTGATATCGATATCGTTAAAAATGTATTGAATGCTGGAAAGCTAAAGGAAGGAAGTTACGTTATTTGTAACGGATTCAAGCCTCCGAAATACATTCAGAATATCGCTGACTTGATAGAAGATAAGCGTTTAAATGTGATTCCGGTGGTGGATAACACGGCGGAAATTAACGATTTGATCGCGGCTACAGGTGAAAATGAATTGAAGATCGGAATTCGGATCGCTTCGGAAGAAGAACCTAAATTTGAGTTTTATACCTCGCGTTTAGGAATTCGTTACCGTGAAATCGTTCCCTTTTACAAAGCATTCATTCAGGACAACCCGCGGGTACAGATCAAAATGCTTCACTTTTTCATTAATACGGGAATCAATGATACATCGTATTACTGGAACGAGTTAACGAAGTGCTTGAGAATCTATTCCGATTTGAAAAAAGTATGTCCGACATTGGACTCACTGAATATCGGTGGTGGTTTCCCTATTAAGAAATCATTGGCTTTTGATTTCGATTATGCATACATGGTTCGTGAAATCCTGATGCAGGTAAAGCGCGTTTGTGCTGATAATGATATTCCGGAGCCAAATATTTACACGGAATTCGGATCTTTCACAGTGGGAGAAAGCGGCGGAGCGGTTTTCAATGTCTTGCATCAGAAACAACAGAATGACAGGGAGAAATGGAATATGATCGATAGCTCTTTCATGACCAATCTTCCGGATACCTGGGCAATCAATCAACGCTTCATTATGTTGGCAATTAATCGTTGGAATGACGATTATGAGCGGGTGCTTTTGGGCGGATTGACTTGTGATTCAGATGATTATTACAACTCGGAACAGCATTCAAATGCCATTTATCTTCCGAAATTCGATAAAAATAAACCACTCTATATTGGATTCTTTAATACAGGGGCTTATCAGGAAACAATCGGAGGATACGGAGGCTTAAAGCATTGCTTGATTCCGGAGCCCAAACACGTACTCATTCAACGCGATGAACACGGTAAAATCGTGACGGAACTTTTTTCTGAGGAACAGACTGCAGATGACTTTATGCGGATTTTGGGTTACAAACAATAAAATCACCTAAATCGAATTAGTAAATATACTTCTAGGTTTTTAGTTGATAATGTTGTATTTTTCAAGTTTTATAAGGATGGCGGTTAATTATTTCTGAATCAATTGATTTAATGATTGTTGAATTGCTAAACAAAATAAAAAGCATAATTAATTGAATTTTAAACATAGTTTACTAAAAGTTTACAGTATTTTTGCAAACTCTTTTAAGAAACGTAAACGAAAAATAACAAATCAAGGGAAGAATGACAACACATATTCAGACCATTTACACCGAAGACAAAACCCCGTTTGCTGATACTGTAAATTCTTGGTTACAAGGACTAGGCTTTCAAGTTTTGCCATTTCAGGAGAATGACGATCTGATTGAAAAAATTGATGCCGTTGTTATTTTTCATGATAATCACAATTTTGATAAGCGCACAGCTGAACTCCGTGATTTATTTGAAGTTCATCAGGCACCGATTCATAAGATCGATTTGAGCGGAACAATGAATGTAGCATTGTCTCACCTTTCCTTATTTTTTGACCGCACTAAATGCAAAGATGTATTGGTAATCGGTTGCGAAGGAGTGAAGGATCACCCGAAAATGGAACTTTTCAAAGAAAAGTGGAACCTGTAAGGAATTTAAAAATTTCAAATTAAAATATTGAAGGACGATTTAGATCGTCCTTTTTTTTGTGCTTTATGTTTGGGGGAATATTATTTCATCATTTCCTCCCCCTCAGTCCCCCTCCAAAGGGGGAAACGAATCTGAGCTTCGATCCAAACGATTTCCTCAACTGGTTCAAATTGTCTTTCGAACTACAATTTTCTAGATTAAAGAGAATTAAAATCTCCCCCTTTGGAGGGGGATAAAGGGGGAGGACAAATCAAAAGGATTGTCATCACTTCACATAATCCTGTTTCAACACCAACATATATTGATCATTATCCAACTTAGAATATCCCTGTTCATAACAAAAGAAATACGTATTTCCCTTTTGAGTTTGATAGGCATTCGTGTAATAGTGAAAGTTAAATCCTTCTTCGGCCAGTGTAATAGCATCAACAGTTCGTTTGCCCGACGGATTTAAGCTTTCTAAAATGCGCCGGTTTTTCCTTAAAATATTATTGATCCGTCGAACGTATTTCGTAGCATCCTCATTCAACCGGTTATTATACGTGTTCCTGCAATAATCCGAACAAAACTTTTGATCCTTCCGGCCACTCAGTTTTTGTCCGCATTCCAAACATTTTCTTTCTGACATTTCATTTGTTGATTTTGTCTATTGAAATAGAAAAATAGTGGATTTATACAAAAGACAAATAATAATCAGTAAAAATATTGAATCATAACGCTTTATGGAATATGTTTGCTGAACGAAATGCTCCTGTTATGAAGAAAACTTACGCCTTGTTTCTATTTATTTGTCCGTTATTGACTTTCGGTCAAACGAAAGAGATTACATTCTCAGAACTCACCGCCGGAAGTGGAATGTACTTCGGAGCGGTTATGACGACAACAGACATTACGGTAACAGTTCAGGGTCCTTCAGACCGCTTTATTGCATTTGGTTTCGGAACGGGGATGTCCACCGGAAATGATGCGATTATTTGGTCTACTTTGGGAACCGGAGCGGCTCCGCTCGTATTGCGCGATCACCGGATGATTGGCCAGGGAAATGAGCCAACGGTAGATGCACAGCAGGATTGGACGGTTATTTCGAATAATGTTTCCGGAGGAAATAGAACCATTGTTGCAAGCAGGGCTTTGAGTACAGGAGACGCAAATGATGTGACGTTTAATTTTGCATCAAGTACTCAAAACCTGTTTTGGTCAAAAGGACCAAGCGCCACCAATCAATTGCAATATCACGGTGCAAGCAACCGGGCAAGTGGAATTGTCCGAAACTGGATTATTCCGGATGTTACTCCACCTGCAATTGCAACAACAACTCCGGCGGATAATTCCGTTGGTGTAAGTCTCACATCAAACCTGACGATCAATTTTTCGGAAAACATTTCCTGGGGAACGGGATCACTGATCTTGTATGATGGAAGTAACAATGTTATCCAGACAGTTTCAAGCGGAAATCCAAATGCAACCATTACCGGATCGACCTTCTCTTACAATCCGCCATCGAATCTGGTAATTAATACGCCTTATTATATTCAGATCGATGCAACGGCTTTTAAGGATGCTGCAAACAATTTTTTTGCAGGAATTTCGAATAATACAACCTGGAATTTCAATACGAATGATGTAACACCACCGGCATTGGCGGCAACGCCTTTTATTCCGGCAGATAATTCCGTTGGTGTTGCGCTTACAACTCCGCTATCTCTCACTTTCAATGAGGTGATTCAGGCGGGAACGGGTGACATTCAATTGTATAACGCTGCAGGAACATTGATTGAATCCTACGATGTACTTACCAGTCCTTTGATTTCGTTCTCAGGGCCGGTAGTGACGATCAATCCTACAGATTTGATTCTGAATACAAGTTATTACGTCCATGTTCAATCCGGAGCGATTAAGGATCTATCGAACAACAATTATGCAGGATTTACGAATAATACAACCTGGAACTTCAATACCAATGATGTCACTCCTCCATTGGGTGTTGCACCGTTTTCTCCGGCAGATGATGCAGTGAATGTTCCGGCTACCGGAAACTTCAGTATTTCTTTTACGGAAGACGTACAAATTGCAACTTCGGGAACCATTGAAATTTTCACTTCAGGAGGAACTTCGGTAGAATCATTTGCTTCCGGTTCGGCTCAAATGGTGGTAACGGGAGCTACGGTTTCTTTTTCCACCACAAACCCCTTGAATGAAAACACGGCTTATTATGTTCACATGACACCCGGATTTATTGAAGATTTAAGTGGGAATGATTTTGCGGGAATCACAAACAATACATTATGGAATTTCATGGTGAGTGATTTCACAGCGCCAACCGTTGCCAGTTTGAATCCTGCAGACAATAGCTTGAATGTTCTTTTGGACATCACTCCGACAATTACGTTTAATGAGAATATAGTTGTCGGAACGGGAAGTTTCTATTTAGTGAGGGAAAATGGCGGGACGAGTCAGGAATTCAGTACGGCCTTGGGGAATATTACCACAACTGCTAATTCCGTAACCTTGAATCAACCGGGGCTGGAATTGGCCGCAAATTATCACATTTTAATCGACAATGATGCAGTGGAAGATGCGGCAGGAAACGCGTTTGCCGGAATTTCCGATACAACTGCCTGGTCGTTTAAAGCCGTTCTTGAAACCGGATTGTTCGAATTGTCATCCAATGAGTATTTCTGGAACGGAACGGATTTGATC
>RCUP01000519.1_pt1 | contig 28204 bp, 27 predicted proteins | sample 2166341 | NCBI WGS metagenome assembly RCUP01 (sample SAMN09932325, study PRJNA488358) | compost metagenome | isolation source: compost soil in succinonitrile-enriched | place: Germany: Experimental Botanical Garden | reverse complement strand
TCTGGCTAGACTTCGCCTCCCACTTCTTCTTGCCGCGTAGCCCCATGACCTTCAACGAACTCTCCCTCCATCCCACCCTGCTGGCCGCACTGCCTGCCGAGCTGCATACCCCGACCCGCATCCAGCAGCTTGCCATTCCGGCGGCATTGGCGGGCCAGGATCTGCTGGCGCTGGCCCAGACCGGCAGCGGCAAGACACTGGCGTTCGGCCTGCCACTGCTGCAGGGGCTGGACGCGGCCTCCGATCGGGTACAGGGGCTGGTGCTGGTGCCGACCCGGGAGCTGGCTACCCAGGTGAACGCAGCGCTGCAAGGGGTGGCCGAGGCGCTGGGGCTGCGCACCCTGACCCTGTGTGGCGGCGTGCCACAGGAGCAGCAACAGGCCGAGCTGGCCCTGGGGCCGCAACTGCTGGTGGCGACACCGGGGCGACTGCGGGACTTGCTGGCCCAGCGGCGGCTGGGCTTAAGCAACTTGCGCACTCTGGTGCTGGATGAGGCGGATCGCCTGCTGGAGATGGGCTTCTGGCCCGATATCCAGTGGTTGTTGAATGCCATGCCGACGGAGCGACAGACCCTGCTGTTCTCCGCTACCCTGCCCCTCGAGCTGGAGAGCCTGGCTACCGATCTACTGACGAACCCGATCCGGATCGAGGCCAATCCGCTCAACAGTCTGGTGAGCGAGATTGAGGAGCGGCTCCATCTGGTCAACAAGAGCAGCAAGGTGCCTGCACTGATCAGCCTGCTCAAGGCGCAAGACTGGCCCCAGGTGCTGGTGTTTATCAGCGCCAGGGACGATGCCGACGGGGTGGCCAGAAAGCTGGCCAAGGCGGGCATCGCGGTGGCCGCCCTGCACGGCGAGAAGGATCAAGGGGCGCGGGAGCAGGCGCTTGCCGATTTCAAGGGGGGCAAGGTACGGGTGCTGGTGGCCACGGATCTGATGGCGCGGGGCATCCACGTGGAGGCGCTGCCCGTGGTGATCAACCTGGATTTGCCTGCCAATGCCCCCGTCTATGTGCATCGCATCGGCCGCACCGCCCGCGCCGGGCAGAAAGGCCTCGCCCTCTCCCTGGTCTGCCATGGTGAGGCCGAGACGCTGGCGGCCATCCGCACCCTGACCGGTCGCGCGCTGCCGCTGGAGGGGCTTGAGGGCTTCCCGGTGACCGACCAGCCTGCGAGCGGGGAGGGCAAGCGGGCCCCCCGGGACAAGCAGGCCAACCGCCGCACCCAGGCCAAGCGCAGCGTCAGGCAGTTCAAGGGCAAGGCCTAGGGGCGACGCTGCCCGGTTGGGCAGTATCAAAGGGCGCCTGTTTCGGTATGCTCCATGGAATGGACCATGGAGGATAGCGGATGACGACCCTGGTAATGGGGCCCCTGCTGGGGCTCGAATCGGAGACACAATACAGCATCTGTTTCCTGGCGGTGGCGGGCTTCAAAGGGGCCAGCGTCAAGATCAATGGCAAGCTGCTGAGCGCCAGCAAGCAGGCGGATACCCCCAGAGGGGTGTTCTGGCGCGCCGTCTGGTCGGCGACCCCCAAGGCCCTGGCCAGCACGGTCGATTACGAGATCCTGCTGGACGGTGTGTCCGCCCGGGATCTGGCCGGGGCCAGCCAGTGGCAGTTTCATCTGCCGGGGCAGGAGGAGCGGGTGCGCATCGGGTATGCCTCCTGCAACGGTTTCTCCGACTTCAAGCTGCTCACCTCCACAACCCAGCCTTACGTAATGTGGGACAGGCTGGCCGCCGAGCACAGGGATCACCCCTTGTCGCTGCTGCTGATGGGCGGTGATCAGGTCTATGCCGACTCCCTCTGGACCTCGGTTCCGACCCTGAAGGCCTGGAACGAGCTGGATCGGGTGGACAAGGTCAAGCGCAAGGCGACCCGGACCATGGTGGAACAGCTCGATCGCTTCTATTGCGAACTCTACTGTCGGCAGTGGAGCCGCCCCGAGGTGGCCACCATGCTGGCCCGGGTGCCGAGCGTCATGATGTGGGACGATCACGACATCTTCGATGGCTGGGGCAGCTACCCCGCCGACTTGCAGGGCTGCGAGGTCTATCAGGCCATCTATGCCGCCGCCGCCAAGTATTTCCGGCTGTTCCAGCTGCGCTCCGCTGCCAATGTCTCCCTGCTGGATCCGGCGCACCTGACCCATCACTCCTGGCGATTGCGTTTTCGGGGCTACCAGATCCTGGCGTTGGACAACCGGGCGACCCGCAGCCAGAACCAGGTGATGAGCCGGGAGCAGTGGGATCAGATCAACGGGGCGCTGGCCGATTGCGGTGAGGGACACCTGTTGGTCATGACCGGGGTGCCCGTGGTCTATCGGGATTTCTCCTTCACCGAGGCGGCGTTCGATGCGACCCCCTGGGAGGAGGAGCTGACCGACGATCTCAAGGATCACTGGCGCGCCAAGTCACACCAGGGGGAGCGGGCCCGCCTCATCATGCGGCTGCTGGACAATGCCAGGCTGCGGCGCCAGGCCGTCAAGGGAGAGAATCAGGTGCTCCCCAAGACCCTGATCCTGTCCGGGGATGTGCACGTGGGTTGCCTCGGGGTGATCCAGGACCGGCGGGGGGAGGGGGTGATGAATGTGCACCAGCTGGTCTCCTCCGGCATAGTGCATCCCTGCCCCACCCAGTTCCAGTGGACGGGGATCCTCGCCATGACCAACGACGATCCCGAATACCTCGACGAGAGCCGACTGGTCCGCGCCGAGCTGCTCAAGCCGTTTGGCGCCCCTGTCTATCTGCGCACCCGCAACTTCGCCACCCTGCAGATGGGCAGCGACAACAAGCTGTGGGCCAACTGGCATTGCGAGAACGATCTGGCCGCCAGCTATCCGCTGGCCTGATGCCGGGGAAATGCGAAGGGCCCTGGCGGGCCCTTTTCTTTTCAATCTCAGCTTCCCCAAGCCGTTGTCTGCTCAGGGCTGGTCTTGCGTCTGGGCGAAGAAGTCGCGCCTGAACTGACCGAGCACCTCCTCTCTGTACTGCTGCCAGCGTTCGGGGGTCATGGCCCCCTGACGGGCTGCCAGCTGCTGCTCCAGCTCGGCCAACTGCTGCTGGTAGTGGCCGCGTTGATCCAGCTGCTGCTGGCGGGTGGCGGCAAACTGCACTGTCGCTTCGGCCTGCCCGGTCGGCAGGAAGTGGCGGGCCAATGTCTCCAGCTCCTCGTCCCCCCACAGCTGGCGCGCCTGCTGCAGGCGGGCATCCGGGTTGAACAGATCCGCCGCCAGATCCGGGTGATCCGCCACCCACTCATCCTGCAGCCGGGTCAGGGCCGCCAGCCGCTCGGCCAGCGGTAACTGCTCGTTCTCCTGCGCCAGCTGCTCGAGTGCCTGGGCGTAGCGCCCTTGCAGCCGAAACAGACTCTCCCCCTCGCTCATCCATCCAGTCTCCATCGCCTCCAGATTGGCCAGCCGCTCGCTCAGCGGCTGATCGCTGTCCGTTATCTCGCTGGCGAGCTGGTGGCTCATTTCGTCCGGCATGGCCTGCCAGCTGGCGGGCAGTGGCCCGGTTGTGACGGGCCCTGAGGCGGCGGCAGTCTGGCCGGCAGCGGGCGCCAGCGGCGCCGATGCTTGTGGCGACGGGGCAGCGGTGACAGGGCTTGGTCTGCTTGCTGGCACTGGCTGGTCCGGATCATCCTGCCCGCCGAGGTTGAGCAGCAACAGCGCCAGCAATGCCAGGGCCAAAAACCCGTAGCGGCGCTTCATCGGCTGATCTCTCCCTTGACCGGGAAGTGATCGGAGAGGTTGCTGGCGGGCCAGAGGCTGCCATCGCTGCTGCGCGGGATCCAGACGCTGTTGAGGTTATGACTGGCGGCACCGTACTCTCGGCTCACCACCAGATAGTCGAGGTACTCGACGTTGGCACCGCCCGAGAGGGGCCCGCCGGCGTAGGGATTGAGCCTGGGATCGAAGGTGGCCTCGGTGTAGCCGCCATAGACTGGCTCATCGGCGTCGAGGTTGGCCAGCATGCCGGCGTAGTCGTCGGCGAACTTGCGCTTGTTGACGTTGAAGTCACCGCCGTAGATGACGGTATCGCTGGCCGGGATCTGGAGGCTGGCGGCCAGGGTGCGCATCTGGCCGAACTGGATCTGGCGCAGCCGCCTCGCCTCGTCGGTGTCGAAGCTGGCGGTGTGGGTGGCGAACAGATGCCAGGCCTTGCCCCCCTTGATCACCTCGGCGTACATCACCCCCTTGTCGGCGAAGCAGTCGGTGCCGGTGCACTGGGGATAGACCAGCTGGGCCTCGCGCACTATGGGGTAGCGGCTGACGATCACCACGCCGCCGTCGTGGATGTTGACCCCCGGCTTGTCGAGCACCTTGGTCTGGTACGGGTACTCCTTGGCCAGCGCCTGCAGGAAACCCTCGCGGCGGCCGTCGAACACCTCCTGCAGCAACAGGGCGTCATAGCCCTTGAGGTACTCGGGCAGCAGGGTCAGCCGCTCGCCGATGCTGGCGGCGATCACCGGCAGGGCCCAGACGTTGTAGCTGGCGACCTTGAGCTTGTCCTCCGCCGGCTCCGGCTGCTCCCGCCTTTGTGGTGGAGTGAGCATATAGTGCAGATCGTCGTAGCGGCCGGTGAACTTGGCGGCGAAGGCCAGCTCCTGCGGGCCCGCCAGGCGATGGATGGCGCGATCGCTCTGCCAGCCGGAGTCGTCTGCCGGCGTCTCGCCGCCGTGTTGCAGGGTGCTGTTCCACCAGGTGCCCTCCATCAGCTGGTTGAGACGATAGGTGTCGCCCCCGGCAGTGGTGACCCGGGTTTCGAACAGATAGCTCTTGCCCGCCTTCACCCCCTCGTAGCGGTTGAAGCTGAGCACCATGGCGCTCTCCCAGGGGCCCAGTTCCGTCCTGTGCTGAGTCCACTGGCTGCCCGCCTGCAGCTCGCCGGAGCCGCTCTGGTGGATCGTCAGTTGCAAGGGCTCGGGGCCGTTGTTGGTGAGGTAGACATCGGTATCGGCCAGCGCCTGCAACGGAAACTGGCTGGCCAGCAGCAGGGCGGCATAGCTGAGGGGCTTGTGCATCATGAAGTCCTTTTGGTTGAAGCACGATGGAAACTGACTGTTATGGCGGGCGTCGGGGTTATTTCATTTACATTTTTGTTACAAATAAATGAAAGGCCCCATATGGGGAGGAAGAACCAGGGGGAGGGATCGCAACCGGATAGGGCTGGCGTCGGGTATCAGGATCTGGTGGCAGCGTCATCACAGCGCGTCCAAGGACGCGCCTGGCTACACGGAGGGCAATCTCAGTCGTGGAACTGGTTGATCAGGCGGGAGAGGTTTTGCAGCCGCTCCACCAGCAGGGTGATGCCATCGAGGGCCTGCCTGCTGTTGTCGGCGGTGTGGCTGGCCAGCTGGTGGATCTGGTGGATCCCCTGATCCAGGGTGCTGGTCACGTCCGCCTGCTGGCTGACGGCCTGGGCTATCTCGTCACTGGTGTGGGTCACCTGGGCCAGCATCTGGTTGATCTGGTCGAGCACCTCGGCGGTGGCCCCCATGTGCTGCTGACAGAGAACCGAGGTCTGGGCGCCCTGGGTCATGCCGTCGGAGAGCTGCCGGGTACTCTGTTGCAGCGCCCCTATCATGTCGCTGATCTCGCCGGTGGAGCTGCGGGTCTTCTGGGCCAGCGCCCGGATCTCGTCGGCCACCACAGCAAAGCCGCGCCCCTGCTCGCCGGCCCGGGCTGCCTCTATGGCCGCGTTGAGGGAGAGCAGGTTGGTCTGATCCGCAATCTGCCCGATCACCTCCAGGATCCCGCTGATCTTCTGGCTGTCCTGGGTCAGGCGGACCAGCACGCCCTGACTGGCATCCAGCTCCTGGTGGAGTCGGTTGACCGAGGCGCGGGTGGTCGCCAGCGCCTGCTGGCCGCTGGCCGACACCTGCTGCACCTCGCTCACCAGGGCGTTGGCCTGATGGGCGTTGTCGGCCACGTCGCGGATCGACTGGCTCATCTGGGTGATGGCGGCAGCCAGCTGCTCGCTCTGGGCCCGTTGCTGTTGCAGGTGGGTGTCTATGGTCTGGATGTGTCCCCTGTCATCCTCCGCCGCCTGCAGTATCTGCTGGTTGGTGTCGGCGCTGCGCCCCACCACGGCCCTGAGCTCGGCCTTCTTCATGCGCAGCACGAGTTCGAGGGCCGCCAGGCTGTCCCGCCGTCTGGCGTAGAGCACCTGACAGAGGGGGGTGCCCAGCTCTTCGCCCGCCATGGCCAGCAGCCGGGCCAGTCGCTGCTGCAGGTGCCAGCCGTGCCCCATCTGGGCCAGCAGACAGAGCAGAGTGAGGCCACCCCAGGCGGCCTGGCCCGTCATCAGGCTGGCCCCCATGCCGACCAGGGCTGTGCCCGAGAGCAGCAGACTGAGTTGCCCCGGCTCCAGGGTGACGCGACTCTGCCAGGGCAGTGCCTTGCCCGCCCGGATCCGGGCATAGAGTCGCTCCGCCCAGGCGATGTCGTGATCCTGTGGGCGGGTGCGTACCGACTGGTATTCGATGATCTGCTGCCGTTCGTTGAGGATGGGGGTGACATAGGCATTGACCCAGTAGAACTGGCCGCTCTTGGCGCGGTTCTTCACCAGTCCCATCCAGCTCTTGCCTTGCTGCAGTCGCTGCCACATATCGGCGAAGGCGGCCCTGGGCATGTCGGGGTGGCGAACCAGGTTGTGAGGGACCCCTTCCATCTCGGCGGCGCTGTAGCCAGCCACGTCGCAGAAGTGCTGGTTGGCATAGGTGATGTGGCTGGTGGGGTCCGTGGTCGAAATCAATGATATGTGGTCGGGGAAACGGATCTCCCCTTCTTGCCGGGTGGTGGTCATGTGCGCATCCTGAATGAGCCAAGTAACTGATAAATTTATTTTTATTGTGTGTTGTCGTTACGGCTTCATTGTAGGGGCGACCCAAGTGGTTATCTTGGCTTGGGTCAATAAATCAACACTATGACGACTGAAAAAAGTAGTAGATGGGGGGCGACTTCAGCGTGGGATCAACTGCGGGGGGTGAAGTCGTGGATCTCTCCCGTCCTGGGTTGGAAGCGGGGATCCCTACCCTGATCACGGGAGACCCAGGCCATGGCCTGGCAGAAGCTCTCCTGCTTGGCAAACTCGTCACGGGCCTGATCGATGGCCCGCTCGGCGTTGCGCCGTTCCATCTTGCTGGCCTTGCGATCGCTGAACTGTTTCTGCTGGCTCAACATCCATTCGAGGAAGGCCTGGCGGCATTCGGTTTCATTGGCGGCCTTGGCAGGGAGGGCAGAGAACAGGGCAAGCAGGAGCAGACAACGCATAGGGAGATCGATTCAACGGGCTGATGGACGAAAAGAGGCGGCATTTTATGCCGGGAACTTGAATTGGAACAGTGCGAAGAGGGGGCCAGCCGCGCCGGCCCCCTCTGACTCAGTGCTTGACGAGGTAGAGCTGGCGGCTGTAGGCCACGTCTTCCGGGTTGTTGATGGGATAGCCCTTGAGCCAGGGCTTGATCAGACGGGCGTTGGTGTATTGGTAGATGGGGGCGATCGGCGCCTCCTCCTGCAAGATGGTTTCGGCCTCGTCGAACAGGCGTGCCCGTTCACCCTCATCCCGGCTGCTGGCCGCCCGGGTCAGCAAGGCGTCGTAACCGGGGTTGGCGAAGCGGGCCATGTTGCCGCTGTGGTGGGAGCCCCACAGACCGAGGAAGGCGGAAGGGTCATTGTAGTCGGCGACCCAGGAGGAGCGGATCACCTCGAACTGGCCGCTCTGGCGGCTGTCGAGGTAGGTCTTCCACTCCTGATTGGTGAGCTCGACCCGAGCCCCCAGCTTCTGCTTCCACAGGTTGGCGATGGCCAGCGCCATCTTCTTGTGAATTTCCGCCGTGTTGTAGAGCAGGGTCAGCTCAAGGGGCTTGTCCGGGCCATAGCCTGCCTCTTTCAGCAGCGCCCTGGCCTTGTCGTCCAGCGCCTGCTGACTGCTGGTGGAGAGCAGGTTGGGCTTTGGAACAAACCCGGCGGTCACATCCGGGGTGAAGTGATAGGCGGGTTTTTCCCCCGTGCCCAGCACCTTGTCGGCGATGAGCGCCCGGTCGATGGTGTAGGAGAGCGCCCGGCGCACCCGCACGTCATTCAGGGGCGGGCGCTGGGTATTGAAGGCGTAGTAGTAGGTACCGAGTTGCTCCGGGGTATAGACCTCTCCCGGGATCTGGGCCATCAGGCTTTGGTACTGCTCCTTGGGGAAGGATTCGGTGATGTGCAGATCCCCGGCCAGATAGCGGTGGGTGGCGGCACTCTCCTGGTTGATGGGGACGAAGGTGACGCGAGTCAGCACCGTATGGGCGCGATCCCAGTAGTAGGGGTTCGGAGTCAGCTCCAGCTTCTCGTTCACTACCCGGTGGCTCAGTACGAAGGCGCCGTTGCCCACCAGCTTGCCGGGCTGGGTCCACTGGTTGCCGTATTGTTCCATGCTGGCCCTGTGCAGGGGAGACAGGCTGGGGTGGGTCAGCAGGCTCAGGAAGTAGGGCACCGGCTGGGAGAGCGTCACCTGCAGGGTATGGTCATCCACGGCTTGCACCCCGAGCGCCTCGGGAGGCAGCTTGCCCTCGACTATCTCGTCCACCTTGTCGAAGTGGGCCAGCTGGGCAAACCAGGCGAAGGTGGCCGCCTCCTTGGGATCCACCAGCTTGCGCCAGCCATAGACGAAGTCGGCGGCGCGTACCGGATCCCCGTTGGACCAGCGGGCATCCGGCCGCAGATGGAACGTGAATTGCCGGTTGTCCTTGTTCTCCCAGCTTGCGGCCACACCGGGCAGCACCTTGCCGTCCGCCCCCTGAGTCAGCAGCCCCTCATAGAGGTCTCTGAGCACTTGCAGCTCGGGCAGGCCGACCAGCTTGAGCGGACTCAGGCTGGTCGGTTCGTCCTTGAGATGACGCACGACGGCCTGTTCGGCGGCGAGTTGGGTACCAGCCGGTACATCGGCGGCCTGGACACAGGCACAGCCCAGCAGGGCCAGCAGGGGGCTCCATCCTTTCATGGCGAATCCTTCAAATTGTGTGAAGCGAGGAGAAAACTCGGCGAGAATTCATCGCCGGCAGACGGGGAATCATGATATCCCCTTTGCTGGTCAGACCGCCAGAGTGAGTCCCATCATATCCGGGACGGCAACCCTATGTGCGTCCGCCCCGAGCGCGGGCAAGAGGAGCAAACGATGAGAGTATGGATGTTATTGGCCTGTGTGCTGAGCCAGGGTGCCTGGGCGCTGGCCCCTTGCGAGAAGGGCAGCCAGGTGGGGAGCTGGTGCGAGGTGAGCATAGATCAACTGCATCCGACTCAGGGCGGGGTGGGGCAGTTGCAGGTCGACACCACGGTGCGGGAACTGGCGGACAAGAGCGAGAAGCAGCTCGACAAGCTGATGAAAAAGAAAGAGATCCCCATCGTCATCGCCCCCGATGGCGGCTACTGGCTGGTCGACAGGCACCACCTGACCAAGGCGCTGTGGCAACAGGGGGTGAAGGCGGTGAGGGTCAAGGTGATCGCCCGCTTGCAGGACAGGAGCAGTTTCTGGAGCCAGATGCAGAACAACCACTGGGCCTGGCTGAAGAATGAGCGGGGTCAGCCGTTCACTCCGGAACAGCTGCCCGGCCATATCGGTGAGTTGCCGGATTATCCCTACCGTACCCTGGCGGGCCTGCTGCAGGATGCGGGCTACTTCAGCAAGCAGGATCAGGTCTACTTCGTCGAGTTCGCCTGGGCCAGCTGGCTCGGCCAGCAGATGGCGTGGCAGCCGGTCAATGCCGCCAATCTGGCGGATCGCCTCGCCGAGGCCAAGCGCCTGGCCTGCAACAGCAAGGCCAGTGCCTTGCCCGGCTATCCCGGCAAGCAGTGTCGCCTCAACCCGCCACGCAGCGGCAGCTGACGCGGGATCAAGAAGGGGCGCCCAGGCGCCCCCTCGTCACTCTTCCTGGCTGGCTCCTTGCCAGCGGGCGGCGGCCTGTTCCAGCAGAGCCACCTCTCCTTGCTGGATCAGCGGCAGCAGGGCCTGCACCTTGTCATCCGGCCAATCCCACCAGGCGAGCGCCTGCAACCGGGCAATCTCGTCGTCGCCAAAGCGCATCCGCAGCACTTTGGCGGGCGTTCCGGCCACCATGGCATAGGGCGGCACATCCTGATTCACCAGGGTGCGCGCCGCTATGATGGCGCCATCCCCTATGGTGACGCCCGGCATGATCATGGCTTCCATGCCTATCCAGACGTCATTGCCGATACGGGTATCACCGGCGGGTCTATAGCTGCGCTTGAGCGCCTCCACCTCGGCAAACGGATAGGTGCTGATGAAGTCGGTGTTGTGGGTGTGGTTGCCCCCCATGATGATCTTCACCCCGGCGGCGATTTGCACATAGTCGCCGAGATGTAACCGGTCTATGTGCCAGATGGGATCCCAGCCGGTGTCGGCTGAGCGGCTCCAGCTGTCGCCGTGCAGGTAACGTACGACTTCCTCTTCGAAGGGACCGTCCCAGGCGCCTGAGTAGTAGCTGTGTCGCCCCTTGAGGCAGATGTTGGGATTGGTCACCGTCAGGTGCAGGTATTCGACCTGCGACCAATGTTGGCAGATGGTCATGGCTGTGTTCCTCGTTGAATGGATAGGTATTGGATGCGCGGTTTGGCGCAGCTAATAGATCCAGACCAGCAGGCGGGGCACGCACAGGGTGGAGCAGCCCAGCGCCTGGGATGAACGGGGTCGTTGCATGAAGAAGGGCTCCTGGCAGAAGAGGCCAGATGGTAAGGGATGGGAGGGATTATGCCAAGGGGAGGGGGAGCGTCTGGTCAAAACCTGCACAAAGCGTCTGGTTGATATTTATTCTCGATTGGCCATGATATGGGCTCCACTCGTATCGGCAGGAGAGAGGACCATGACGAATCAGAACTGGCAGCGTTACATGCTGGAGGCGGAGAATGCCCTTGGCATAGGGGCACTGGGCACGGCCATCTGCCTCTATCAGCAGGCCCTGGGGGAGGTGTATGAGCTGGCGTCCGGGGATCTGGACGAACTGGCCAGTATGCGGGTCGCCACCTGCCACCGCATGGCTGACTTCTGGCGCGCCATGGAGGAGCCCGCCTATGAGCTGCGCTATCTCAAGCTGGCCTCCGAGCTGGTGACGGCGCTGGTGCCCCAGTGCCCGAACCGGGCGTGCGAATCCCTCGTCAGCGAGCTGGGCTGCTGCCGCGCCGCCCTGCTCTCCTTCTTGAAGCGCCACCCCAACCCCGAGATTGCCAGGTTGATTCAGGTGCAGGACAAGGTGCAGGGCTGCGAGCTGATAGGCCGGTTCCGCCTCAACTAGCGGCTGTGCGCCCGAGCCGCCGCGCGATGCGGCTCTGTGCTTCCTCCCCTTGCAGGGCGAGGGAGAAGGCGCGGGCCTCCAGATCGATGACGAAATGCACCGCCTGCCTGAGCTCCTGCTTGAGCAGCGCCTTGCTCTTTTGCAGTGCCTTGGGCGGCTTGGCCGCGAGCTTCATCCCCTGGGCCCGGGCGAAGGGGAGCAGCTCCTCCACCGCCAGCACCCGGTTGGCCAGCCCGAGCCGCAGCGCCTCCCCGGCGTCTATGGCCTCCGCCAGCAACAGCAGCTCGGCCGCCTTCAGGTGGCCCACGGCGCGGGGCAGCAGCAGGCTGGAGGCAAACTCCGGCACCAGTCCGAGCTCGACGAAGGGCAGTTGCAGCCTGGCGTTGTCCCCCAGATAGACCAGATCGCAGTGCAGCAGCAGGGTAGTGCCTATACCCACCGCCGGGCCGCCCACGGCGGCGATCACCGGCTTGGGGAAGTCGGCCAGGGTGTGGAGGAACTGCAGGATGGGGTCATCCGCTTCCAGGCTGCTCTTGCCCATGAAGTCCGCGAGATCATTGCCCGCGGTGAAGCACTCCTGCTGCCCTTGCAGCAACACCACATGCACGCTCTCGTCCTGGGCAGCCTGCTGAAAGGCCCCGGTGAGGGCCAGGTACATGTCGGTGTTGAGGGCATTGCGCTTGTCCGGCCGGTTGAGGGTCAGGAGGAGCAAGCCATCCTGCTGCTCGGCCAGAATTGTGAGGGCCATGTCTGAATCCTTGTGTTCGGGGGCTGTCAAAAGCTTGCCACAGGGGTAAGCTTTGCGTCGTTTAACAACATCATAAAAGGATTTCAACCATGTTTAAACGTGCGTTTTATTCCACCCTGGCCCTGCTCCTGGCAGCCCCCGCACTGGCCAAGGTCGAGGCCGTCGACGGTTATGTGCGCTTGCTCCCCCCGGGTTCACCCAACACCGCTGCCTTCATGGTGCTCAAGAATGACGCGGACAAGCCGGTGGCCCTGACTGCGGTTGCCTCCCCTGACGCTGGCCGTGCCGAGCTGCACACCCATCTGCACGAAAATGGCGTCATGAAGATGCGCCAGGTCGAGAGCATCGAGATCCCGGCCAGGGGTGAGGCCGTTCTCAAACCAGGCAGTCTCCACATCATGTTGTTCGAAGTGCGTGAGCTCTCCCAGGACACGCCCTTCCCGCTGACGCTGACCCTGGATGATGGTCAAACCCTCAGTCTGAGTCTGCCGGTGAAGCCGGTCGAGCCGATGAAAGGCATGCAGCACTGACATTAATGGACGCTTGTTCAGCTTTTTACTCTAGGTATTCCTTGCTCACCGGGTAAAATGATGGTCTTTCCAGTCCACAAGGGAACGATATGATGAAAAAGACTTTGATTGCCGCCAGCCTGCTGGCCCTCTTCAGCCAAGCCGCCATGGCTGCCGATGACTGGCGTTTCGCGGCGGGTGTCGATAGCTGGAACTCCCAGGGCAGCGGCAGCATCCATGGTGTGGATGCCAACGGCAGCTATGATGACCAGTACAACTGGACTGGCTACCTGCAAGTCGAGCACGACATCTTCCTGCTACCGAACGCCAAGTTCGAGATCACCGATTTCAGCACCAGTGGCGGTTCATTCAACAACGATCTCGAAGCCTATGATCTGACCCTCTACTATCGTCTGCTGAACAACGACCTGTTCAAGATCGATCTGGGCCTGACCGGTCGTCAATACGACGGCAAGTTCCACACCCTGAACGAATCCTACGACGAGGGTGAGCTGATGGCTTATACCGGCGCCGAAGTGATGCTGCCGGGCACAGGTTTCTCCTTCTTCGGCGACGCTCGCATCGAGAACGGCGATCACTATGACTACCGGCTTGGAGCGGCTTATCAGTTCTCCTCCATCCCGGTGCAGATCCGTGCCGGCTGGCGTGATGCCGCCATCGACATCGCCGATATGGATCAGGGGATAGAAGGCTGGTTCATCGGCGGCGCGTTCCGCTTCTAAAGGCGGTACGGTTAAGGACAGCGAACGTGTGGCACATCTCTGGTGACGGGCGCATGTTCCGGCCTGAGCCGTGCCCATCGGCTGGAATAAGCCCATGATGGGTACGTCGACAGAACCGTCCACTGCCAAGGGGTAAGGATATGGGCCATATCATAGTGACTGGCGCTGGCTCCGGCCTTGGGCGTGCTCTGACCATCGGACTGGTAGAACGCGGTCATCAGGTCTCCATGATGGGGCGCCGTTATCAGCGACTGCAGGAGCAGGAACAACTGCTCGGCAGCGCGGTGATCGGCATCGCTGCCGATCTGGCGCACCATGAAGAGGTCGACGTTGCCTTCGCCGCAGCGGTGGAGTGGGGCGGCCTGCCCGACATGGTGATCCACTGCGCCGGAGTCGGCGAATTCGGCCCGGTCGGTGTCTATACCGCCGAGCAGATCCGCCGGGTGGTGGAGAGCAATCTCATCTCCACCATTCTGGTGGCCCAGCAGACGGTGCGGCTCATCGGCGACAAGGGCGGCGTGCTGGCCAATGTGCTCTCCTCCGCCGCGCAGGTGGGCAAGGCTAACGAGAGCCTCTACTGCGCCTCCAAATGGGGCATGCGCGGTTTTCTCGAATCCTTGCGCGCCGAGCTGAAAGGCTCGCCGCTGCGGCTGGTCAACCTCTACCCGAGCGGGATCCGCAGCGAATTCTGGGACAACTCGGATCACGTGGACCCGAGCGGCTTCATGACCCCGGAAGATGCGGCGGCCTACATGCTCGACGCACTGGAAGCGAGAAGCAGCTGTCATGTGACCGACCTCTTTATCGGTCGCAACGCCTGAGGAGCTACTCCATCATCCGGTTGCTATCGTCAGAATACCGAAACAAAAAGCGCGCCAAATGGCGCGCTTTTCTATTCAGGCAAGGGGACAGAATTAACGACCCAGCTTGGCCTTGAGCATGGCGATAATCTCGCCAATGGCCACTTCCTGCTTCTCGCCGGTGCGGCGGCACTTGTACTCCACCACGCCGTTGTCCAGACCGCGATCGCCGATGACGATGGCGTGCGGGATGCCCAGCAGCTCCATGTCGGCGAACATCACGCCCGGGCGCTCTTTACGGTCGTCGAACAGCACATCGACACCGGCGGCTTTCAGCTCGGCGTAGAACTGCTGTGCCTGCTCGGCTACGCGCTCGGATTTGTGCATGTTCATCGGCACGATGGCCACTTCGAACGGAGCAATGGCTTCCGGCCAAATGATGCCGTACTGGTCGTTGTTCTGCTCGATGGCGGCAGCCACCAGACGGGAAACCCCGATACCGTAGCAACCCATCTCCATGGTGACGGACTTGCCGCCTTCGTTCAGCACGCTCGCCTTCATGGCTTCGGAGTACTTGGTACCCAGCTGGAAGATGTGGCCCACTTCGATACCGCGCTTGAGCAGCAGCTTGCCCTGGCCGCACGGGCTCGGGTCGCCTTCCACCACGTTGCGCAGGTCGGCAACTTCATAGGTAGCGATGTCGCGATCCCAGTTGGCACCGGTCAGGTGGAAGCCGGTCTCGTTGGCACCGCAAACAAAATCGCTCAGCTGGGCGGCGCTGCGATCGACGATGATGCGACCGGCAAAGCCGACCGGGCCGATGGAACCTGCATCGCAACCGGCGGCAGCTTTGATCTGCTCGTCGTTGGCGAAGGTCAGCGGGTTGGCCACGCCAGCCAGTTTCTCGGCCTTGATTTCATTCAGCTCGTGGTCGCCACGCAGTACCAGCGCGATAACGGCCTGTTTGCCGTGCTCATCTTCCTCTGCCAGTACCAGCAGGGTCTTGGCGATGACGGTCGGTACCACGGCCAGGAAAGCGGCCACTTCGTCGATGGTGTGAACATTCGGGGTGGCAACCTTGGTCAGGGCTTTGGTTGCGGCAGCGCGCTCACCGGCCGGCGCCAGCGCTTCGGCCATCTCGATGTTGGCTGCGTAATCTGATGTATCGGAGAAGGCGATCAAGTCTTCACCGCTCTCGGCCAGCACCTGGAATTCGTGGGAGCCAGTACCGCCGATGGAGCCGGTATCGGCCTGCACCGGACGGAAGTTCAGACCCATGCGGGTGAACGCCTTGCAGTAGGCGGCGTGCATCTTCTCGTAGGTATCGACCAGAGACTCTTTGTCGATGTGGAAGGAGTAGGCGTCCTTCATCAGGAATTCACGGCCACGCATCACGCCGAAACGGGGGCGTACTTCGTCGCGGAACTTGGTCTGGATCTGGTAGAGGTTGAGCGGCAGCTGCTTGTAGCTGTTCACTTCGTAACGGACCAGGGCGGTGATCACCTCTTCGTGGGTCGGGCCCAGCACGAAGGGACGGTTGTGACGGTCGGTCAGACGGCACAGCTCGGGACCGTAGTCATCCCAGCGGCCGGACTCCTGCCACAGCTCGGCGGGTTGCACCACCGGCATGGAGACTTCGATGGCACCAGCATTGTTCATCTCTTCGCGAACAATGTTCTCGATTTTTTTCAGAACCCGCAGACCGGTTGGCAGCCAGGCGTACATGCCGGAGGCCAGTTTGCGGATCATCCCGGCGCGCAGCATCAGCTGGTGGCTGATGACTTCAGCGTCGGAGGGGGTTTCCTTGAGAGTGGAAAGCAGATATTGGCTGGTACGCATCGCGGTAGACCTTCGCTAGTTCGGGCCCTTGGCCCTGGAAAATTTCAAGTGCGGAATTTTAACAGGCTGAGCCCCGTGGCCCAAGGGCTAAATTCAGCCAGGCGGAGGGAAAGGGGCCGCTTTGGCACGGGCCCTGGAGCCCGGGCAGGGGAGGGCGAGCGGGAGATCGCGGGGCAAGCCCTATGCTGGATACTTATCCAGTTATTCTTTATGCTATGACCCAATTTGCAAGAGTCTGCGTGGCGAGGAAGAGAACATGATCGGTCGCTTGAGAGGCGTCATCATCGAGAAACAACCCCCTGAGGTCCTGATCGAAGTGGGGGGGTTGGGTTATGAGGTGCATATGCCCATGAGCTGCTTCTATGATCTGCCCGAACTCGGGAAGGAAGCAGTCATTCACACCCACTTCGTGGTACGCGAAGATGCCCAACTGCTGTATGGCTTCAACCACAAGCAGGAGCGGGCGCTGTTTCGCGAGCTGATCAAGACCAACGGGGTCGGTCCCAAGCTGGCGCTGGCCATCCTCTCCGGCATGACCGCCACCCAGTTCGTGCTGAGTGTGGAGCGCGAGGAAATAAGCTCTCTGGTCAAGCTGCCCGGGGTGGGCAAGAAGACCGCCGAGCGGCTGGTGGTGGAGATGAAAGACAGGCTCAAAGGCTGGGTCAGCCACGATCTCTTCTCCCCTGCGGAAATCACCCTGCCTGCCCAGGAGAGCCAGCTGCGTGCGCCCGATGCGAGCGAAGAAGCGGCCAGCGCTCTGGTGGCGCTCGGTTACAAACCCCAGCAGGCGAGCCAGATCGTGGCCAAGGTGGCCAGCGAGGGTATGTCGGTCGAAGCCATCATCCGCGAATCCCTGCGCAGCCTGGTGTGAGAATGACAATGAAGCAAGCGGATCATCCTGCATCACTCGACGGTGGCAGTGGGGACGCAGAGCGTGAGGTAGCCCATGATTGAAGCGGATCGTCTTATCTCTGCCGGCGCCGCCCGCGAGGACGAAGTCATCGATCGGGCCATCCGGCCCAGGAAGCTGGCGGATTACACCGGCCAGGATCACGTCTGTGACCAGATGGAGATCTTCATCGAGGCCGCCCGCCAGCGCGGGGAGGCCCTCGATCATCTGCTGATCTTCGGCCCGCCCGGGCTCGGCAAGACCACGCTGGCCAACATCGTCGCCAACGAGATGGGGGTCAGCATCAAGACCACCTCGGGGCCCGTGCTGGAAAAGGCGGGGGATCTCGCGGCCCTGCTCACCAACCTCGAACCGAACGATGTGTTGTTCATCGATGAAATTCACCGCCTCAGCCCCGTGGTGGAGGAGGTGCTCTATCCGGCCATGGAGGATTATCAGCTCGACATCATGATAGGGGAAGGGCCTGCCGCCCGCTCCATCAAGCTGGACCTCCCCCCCTTCACCCTGATTGGAGCCACCACCCGGGCCGGCTCCCTGACGAGCCCGCTGCGGGATCGTTTCGGTATCGTCCAGCGGCTGGAGTTCTACAACGTCAAGGATCTCACCGACATCGTCTCCCGCAGCGCCCGCTGTCTCGGGCTCGACATGTCGGGGGATGGTGCGCTGGAGGTTGCTCGCCGCTCCCGTGGAACCCCGCGGATTGCTAACCGCTTGTTAAGACGGGTGCGGGATTTTGCTCAGGTGAAGTCCGATGGGCGTATTGATGGACCCATAGCTGCCCGAGCCATGGACATGCTGGACGTGGACAATGAGGGGTTCGACTTCATGGACCGCAAGCTATTGTTGGCCGTCATCGACAAGTTTATGGGGGGACCCGTGGGCCTCGACAACCTGGCCGCCGCCATCGGTGAGGAGAAGGACACCATAGAGGACGTGCTGGAGCCTTATCTGATCCAGCAAGGCTATCTGCAACGTACACCCAGAGGGCGGATCGCGACACCGAGAGCTTATGTTCACTTTGGCCTGCAACGGCCAGATGAGCAGTAAAAGCAGCCTTTGAACGACAAACCGCCCCAAGGGCGGTTTTTTATTATCCGGGTAAAAAAAAGCCCACGGCGGATGCGGTGGGCAAAGACAATTCAGGATGGATGTTCACAGACAGTGAGTGCGTCTGCAGACCGGTCGGAAAAAAACAAAGGAGCCGTCGCGAGGCCTCAGAGTCGGTTCATTTGATAGAGTTGAACGAACGAAAGCTTGTAGTAGCGGATGGTCTTGGCAACAAACTTTTTCATCATTAATCCCAACAAACAGGTTCGAAATGTTCATCGAATACGTACCGGGAACCCGGAATGACCGGCCTGTATCCAGAGGTATGCCCTCACTGCGAGGCGCATTGTAGGAGCTCTTGTCGGGTGGAACAAACAAGAAAATCTATGGGCTTTTGATTAGATAAAGTAATGAATTCACGGAAGTGAATTACTCGCATAAAGATGTGTTTTTGTTGGTTTTAAATTGCTTTCTTGATGAGGCGGGCCATTTTTTAAATTATGGAATAATGAGAGCGCTGCTTATGGCGTTCACTATTTCATTAACAGAATTGAAACCATTTGGTTTCTTTTTAAAATTGATTTAAATCAATAATTTATGCGTTTATTCTTTTTGTGATGAGGCTCGCACAATTAATATTTACCGGCTCTTAAGTTGCCTTGAAAAGGCATGTATTGATGATGGTTTTACATTGATTTCAATCAAATAAAGGTGATATAAAACAGCGATCATTATAGGCGAGAATAGAACCACAGTTATTGTTTTAAAGATGTTAAACATTAGCTTTTTTTGTTCTCGTATATTGCCTTGTTGTTAATGTGGTGGCAGTCGAATCCGATCGGTCCGCGAGACGTGACCGACCGTTCGGGGACTTCCAATGGAAGCTTTGTCCTTAAAACTTAAAATAGCCGTGCCAATAATCGGTGAGGAAACATCATGATTGCTGAGCATGTGGTAGACCTATCGCGGTTCCAATTCGCTGCGACGGCCCTTTATCACTTCCTGTTTGTACCCCTGACGCTGGGAATGGCCTTCATTCTGGCGATCATGGAGTCTGTCTATGTGATGACCAACAACACTGTGTACCGGGACATGACCAAGTTCTGGGGCAAGTTGTTTGGTATCAACTTCGCCCTTGGGGTCACCACCGGGCTCACCATGGAGTTTCAGTTCGGTACCAACTGGGCTTATTACTCCCACTATGTCGGCGACATCTTCGGGGCCCCGCTGGCCATCGAAGGCTTGATGGCCTTCTTCCTGGAGTCCACCTTCGTCGGCATGTTCTTCTTCGGCTGGGATCGCCTCAGCAAGCGCCAGCATCTGGCGGCAACCTGGCTGATGGCACTCGGGACCAACCTCTCCGCCCTCTGGATCCTGGTCGCCAACGGCTGGATGCAGAACCCGGTCGGTGCCGAGTTCAACTTCGAATCCATGCGGATGGAGATGGTGAGCTTCGCGGAGCTGGTGTTCAACCCGGTGGCCCAGGTCAAGTTCGTCCACACGGTGGCGGCGGGCTACACCACGGGCGCCATGTTCGTGCTGGGCATCTCCTCCTACTACCTGCTGAAGAATCGTGATGTGGCCTTCGCCCGTCGCTCCTTCGCCATCGCGGCCGCGTTCGGCATGGCCTCCATCCTCTCCGTGCTGATCCTGGGTGACGAGTCCGGCTACGAGACCGGGGAAGTGCAGAAGGTGAAACTGGCGGCCATCGAGGCCGAGTGGAACACCGAGCCGGCTCCCGCATCCTTCACCCTGTTCGGCATCCCGAACCAGGAAGAGATGCGCACCGACTACGCCATCAAGATCCCCTACGCCCTCGGCATCATAGCGACCCGTTCCCTGGACGGTCAGGTGACCGGTCTCAAGGATCTGAAGAGCGAGCATGAACTGCGCGTGCGCAGCGGCATGACCGCCTACGATCTGCTGACCAAGCTGCAATCCGGCGACAAGTCAGACGAGACCCGCGCTCGCTTCGACGAGGTGAAGCAGGATCTGGGCTACGGTCTGCTGCTCAAGCGTTACACCGCCAACGTGACCGACGCGACCGACGATCAGATCAAGGCCGCCGTGGATGACTCCATCCCGCAGGTACTGCCGCTGTTCTTCGCCTTCCGCATCATGGTTGCCTGCGGCATGTTGATGCTGGTGCTGATCGGTCTGGCCTTCTATGACAGCACTCGCCACAAGATCGGTGAGCGCAAGTGGTTGCTCAAGGCGTTGCTGTACGGCATCCCGCTGCCCTGGATCGCCATCGAGGCAGGCTGGTTTGTCGCCGAGTACGGTCGCCAACCCTGGACCATCGCCGAGATGCTGCCGACCTCAGTCTCCGCATCCAATATCCCTGCGTCCGAGATCTGGTTCTCCCTGATCGGGATCTGCCTGTTCTACACCGTACTGCTGATCATCGAGATGTACCTGATGTTCAAGTATGCGCGTCTGGGCCCAAGCAGCCTGAAGACGGGCAAGTACCACTTCGAACAGAGCAAGGCATAAGGAGAGTAACCCATGTTTGATTACGAAATGTTGCGTCTGGTCTGGTGGGTGTTGGTCGGCGTGCTGCTGATCGGCTTCGCCATCACCGACGGCTTCGATATGGGGGTCGGTGCCCTGCTCCCCTTCGTCGGCAAGAAGGATGTGGAGCGTCGGGTGATGCTCAACACCATGGGGCCGCACTGGGAAGGCAACCAGGTCTGGCTGGTCACCGCGGGCGGTGCCCTGTTCGCGGCCTGGCCCATGGTCTATGCGGCGGCCTTCTCCGGCTTCTACATCGCCATGATCCTGACCCTGATGGCGCTCTTCTTCCGTCCGGTCGGCTTCAAGTACCGCTCCCTGCAGGAAGGTGCCCAGTGGCGCACCAGCTGGGACTGGGCGCTGTTCGCCGGTAGTGCGATTCCCCCCGTCATCTTCGGGGTGGCCTTCGGCAACCTGCTGCAAGGGGTTCCGTTCAGCTTCAACCAGTTCCTGATGCTGACCTACCACGGCAACTTCTTCGGCCTGCTCAACCCGTTCGGTCTGCTGGCCGGTCTGGTGAGCCTGTTCATGATAGTGACCCAGGGCGCTGCCTGGCTGATGATGAAGACCGAAGGTGAAGTGCTGGCCCGCTCCCGCACCGCCGCCATGATCTTCTCCCTGCTGACCCTGGTGCTGTTTGCCCTGGCCGGTGTCTGGGTGAGCGGCATGGATGGCTATGTGATCGTGGGCGCCGTCGCCACCGACGCCGTCACCAACCCGCTTCACAAGGAAGTGGTGGTGCAGGCCGGTGCCTGGATGCAGAACTACAACCTCTATCCCTGGATGATTGCCGCCCCCGTGCTGGGTCTGGTGATGAGCCTGCTGACCGCCCTTGCGGCCAAGCTGGGCAAGGGCTGGATGGCGTTCCTGTTCTCCTCCCTGGCCATTGCCGGCATCATCCTGACCGCGGGCTTCTCCATGTTCCCGTTCGTGATGCCCTCCAGCCTGGAGCCGTCCCAGAGCCTGACCATGTGGGATGCCACCGCCTCCTTCAACACCCTCAAGGTGATGACGGTAGTCGCAGTCGTCTTCGTACCGACAGTGCTGGCTTACACCATCTGGACCTACATCAAGATGTTTGGCCGGGTGAGCAACAAGCACATCGAAGACAACCAACAATCGCTCTACTAAGAAGGTGCCCTGATATGTGGTATTTCACCTGGATCCTGGGGCTGTTGCTGGCCTGTGCGTTTGGGATCATCAATGCGCTCTGGCTGGAGCACACCGAGAACCTGGATCGTCAGATCGATGAAGACAAGTGACAGGCTAGCCCGGCTGGCCGCTCCCCTGGAGCGCCAGCCATGGCAAGGTCTGATGTTGCTGGCGGCGGCCCTGCTGGGCGTCGCCATCTTGCAGGCACCGAATCTGATCGCCGCCAACACCAGTGACCACGGTCTCTGGCTGGCCCCCTGGCTGATGTGGGCGGTCTGCTGCGGCGTCATGCACGGACTGGGGTTCCACCCCCGCAGCCTGGTCGGGCGCCTGCTGTTTTTCCCCTGGCTCGCCTTGCCAAGCCTGTTGTACGGGCTCTGGCTGACCAGCAGTTATTACCTGCCATAAACACCGAGGGAGGCCAGACATTTTCTGCCTCCCTCTGCTTTTGTACCCCGCAGTGCGGCTGTGGTTTTGCCCCCGGCGGATCGGCCGTTATTGCCTGCCATAAAAAACAGGGGGAGATGGGATTTCCCTGTCTCCCCCTGCTTCTTTCCTATTCAGCCCTGCGCTATGATAGCCCCCCATCTGACTGTCGAATGGATCACAGATTTTTATGGGGGAAGTCTCTGAGTTTCCGGTACGTGTCTACTACGAAGACACAGACGCCGGAGGCATCGTCTACAACGCCAATTATCTCAAGTTTATGGAACGGGCTCGCACCGAGTTCCTGCGCGCCGGCGACATCGAGCAAGATGTCCTGTTGCAGGCGGGGATCGCCTTCGTGGTGAGTCGCACCGAGATCGATTTCCGCTCCGCGGCCCGCTTCAATGAACTGCTGACCGTATTGACGCAAGTGACTGAAGTGAAACGTGCCTCCATGCGCTTTTCACAGCAGATCCTGGCGGCTGATGGACGACTGATCACCCAGGCCATGGTACAGATTGCCTGTGTCAGTCATCCGCAAATGAAACCTGTTGCAATACCTGAAAAAATCAAGGGAGTGCTGTTAAGTGCACGCTGAAATTTCGTTTATTGGTCTGTTCTGGCAAGCCAGTCTGCTGGTGAAACTGGTCATGATGACCCTGATGGGCATGTCGGTCGTCTCCTGGGCGCTGATCATCCAGCGTTCCAAGATCATCAAGGCGGCCAATCTCGCCTCGGAGCAGTTTGAAGACAGATTCTGGTCCGGCGTCGACCTCAACCGTCTCTATCAGGAGTCCTCCTCCCGCCGCGATGACATCGAAGGCATGGAAGACATCTTCTATTCCGGCTTCAAGGAGTATGCCCGCCTGCTCAAGGCCGGTGCCCGTGGCCAGGATGCGGTGATGGACGGTACTTACCGCGCCATGCGCGTCTCTCTGTCCCGTGCGGTGGACGAGCTGGAATCCAACCTGCCAGTGCTGGCGACCGTCGGCTCCATCAGCCCCTATATCGGCCTGTTTGGTACCGTATGGGGCATCATGAACGCCTTTATTGCCCTGGGTCAGGTGCAGCAGGCGACGCTGCAGATGGTGGCACCGGGCATCGCGGAGGCGCTGATCGCCACCGCCATGGGTCTGTTCGCGGCCATTCCGGCGGTCATCTTCTACAACCGGTTCACCAACAAGGTAGAGAAGTTGGAGAACGCCTACGCCAACTTCATGGACGAGTTCACCACCATACTGAACCGTCAGATTGCACAGCAGCAGGGTGAGAAGTAAATGCAAACCTATCAGCGGATCCGGCGCAAGAAGGTCGCCGAGATCAACGTGGTGCCCTATATCGACGTCATGCTGGTGCTGCTCATCATCTTCATGGCGGTGACGCCGGTGATCACGCAAGGGGTCAAGGTGGACCTGCCCCAGGCGGAGTCCGAGCAACTGCCCGAGGATGCCAAGCCCCCCTTCATCGTCAGCGTCAACACCGAGGGTGAGTACGTCATCAAGGCTGGTGAGGCGGATGACGAGCCGGTGCCGAGCGGCACGCCCGAGGCGATGCAGCAATACATCACCGAGAAGGCCATGGGCTATCTGGCCATCAACCAGAACGCGCCCGTGGTGGTAGCGGGTGACAAGTCCGTGCGTTACGAAGAGGTGATCCTGCTGATGGTGGCCCTCAAGAAAGCCGGTGTGCCTCAGGTTGGCCTGATGACGGATCCGGTGAACTGACGGAGATGGATGTGAAGCGTGGTATTTCCGGTTATCTCGTCGCGTCGCTGCTGCTGCATCTGATCATCGGCATCATTCTGCTGGTCGGGGTCGACTTCAGCAAGCCCAAGCGCCCCGAGTCGAAGGGACAGATCGTCAACGCGGTGATGCTGGACAGCGAGTTCCTGGAGCAGCAGGCACAGCAGATCCAGCAGCAGAAAGCTCAGCCCAAGGCTGCCCAGCAGCAGAAAGAGAAGGACAAGGAAGACGCCGATCAGGCCCGGCGCGAGCTGGCGAAGGAGCAGGAGCGTCTGCGCATCGCCGAGACCAAGCGCAAGGAGGCCGAGGAGGCCACCCGCAAGGCCGAGACCGAGAAGCAGAAGAAGGTCGCCGAGCAGAAGCAGGCGGAAGAGAAGGCCCAGAAGGCCGAGGAAGCCCGCAAGCTGGAGGCGCAGAAGACCAAGCAGGCTGAAGCCAAGCGTCAGGAAGAAGAACTCGCCAAGGCGCTGGCGCTGAAGAAAAAGAAAGAAGAGCTGGAGAAGAAGCAGGCCGAAGAGAAAGCCAAGGCGAAGGCGGATGCGGCCAAGAAGGCTGAAGCCGACAAGAAGGCCAAGGCCGAGGCTGAGAAGAAAGCCAAGGCGGAAGCCGAGAAGAAGGCCAAGGCTGAGGCAGAGAAAAAGGCTGCAGATGAAGCCGCAAAGAAGGCAAAAGCTGACGCAGAGAAGAAGGCGAAGGCCGAGGCTGACAAGAAGGCCAAGATAGAGGCGGAGCGCAAGCGCAAGGCGGCCGAGGAGGCCAAGTTGCAGAAAGAGATGGAAGCCATGATGCAGCAGCAGCTGGAGGCTGAGGCCAATTCCCGCAGCCAGGCCGCATCGGCTGCGGCTCAGGGGGAAGCCCAGAAATATGCCGCCCTCATCGCCGCCACGGTGGAGCGCTACATGATTTTGGATCCCACCATGCGGGGCAAAACCTGTACTATCGGTGTCAAATTGGCCAGTACCGGCTTCGTCATCTCGGTGGACAACGGCCAGGGTGACCCGGCGGTCTGCCGCTCCGGCAAGGCGGCGGTCTTGAAGGCGAATCAGTTGCCGGTGCCGAAGGATCCGGCGGTATTCGAGCAGTTGAAGGAACTTAACCTCAAGTTAGAACCGAGCATCTAGACGTGATAAAACGGGGTCATTGACCGTGGTTGGCAGCATCTGCTGATAAAGGAATTTCACCTCTCATTTTTATTGGAACAGAGTATTTAAGCCATGATAAGAAAAGTGTTTTTTGCTTTGGTTGGCTGCCTTCTGCTAGGCCAGAGCGCTCAGGCGGCCTTGGACATCGTCATCACCGGCGGTATTGACAGTGCGCGTCCCATCGCCATCGCTCCCTTCAAGTGGGAGGGCAATGGTCAACTGCCACAGGACATCGCAGAGGTGGTCTCCAACGACCTGATGCGCAGCGGCAAGTTCAAGCCGCTGGCCCGTGGCCAGATGCCGCAGACCCCGAGCACCAGCGGCGAGATCAACTTCGCCCCCTGGGCGTCCCAGGGTGTGGAGGCCGTGGTGGTCGGTTCCATCGCGGCGGTCGGTGATGGCACCTACAAGATCAACTTCGAGCTGGTCGACGTGCTGAAGGGCCAGCTGGCCAAGACCCAGGGCGGCGAAGCGAATGGTTACATCCTCGACAGCCGCATGGCGACCATACCAGGTGCCCAGATGCGCCAGTTCGCCCACCGCATCTCCGACATCGTCTACGAGCGTCTGACCGGTGAGCGTGGCGCCTTCCTGACCCGTCTGGCCTATGTCTCCGTCCAGCAGGGCACCCAGTTCCCGTACCAGCTGCGCATCTCCGATTACGATGGCTACAACGAGAAGACCCTGCTGCGCTCCCGCGAGCCGCTGATGTCGCCGGCCTGGTCGCCAGATGGCAGCAAGCTGGCCTACGTGAGCTTCGAGAATCAGAAGTCCGAGATTTACGTACAGGACATCTATACCCAGCAACGCAGTCTGATCACCAGTTTCCGCGGCATCAACGGTGCCCCCGAGTGGTCACCAGATGGTCGCCGTTTGGCTATCGTTTTGTCCAAAGATGGGCAGCCTGATCTCTATGTTGTTGATGTTGCTAGCAAGCAACTCACTCGAGTCACAAATAACCGTACCATCGACACCGAACCCTCCTGGATGCCGGACGGTCAAACTTTGCTGTTCACCTCTGAACGTGGTGGCAAACCCCAGATTTATAGCGTAAATTTGGCGACTGGCGTCACTCGCCGGATGACCTGGGAAGGGGATTCCAACCAGGGGGCATCCATCACGCCGGACGGCAAGTCCATGGTGGTGGTGACCCGGGTTCAGGGACAATATCGCATCGCTCGCCAGGATATGGAGAACGGAGCCATGTTGGTACTGACTCAGAGTGCTCTGGATGAGTCGCCAAGTGTGGCACCCAATGGCAGCATGATCATTTATGCCACCATCTATCAGGGTCGTAAGAGTCTTGCTTTGGTGTCGACCGATGGTCGCTTCAAGGCAGTGCTTCCGACCAGTAGCGGTGAAATTCGTGCACCAGCTTGGTCGCCCTTCTTGAATTGATAAAAAAATCGATTGTTTTTTGTTTTGTTATAAAGGTTTAAGGAAATAGCATGCAACTCAATAAACTGCTCAAGGGTCTGGCCATCGCACTGCCACTGTTCACCCTGGCTGCCTGTAGTTCTTCTTCCGACTCCGACGCCGCTGGCGCCGAGTCTGGCATGACCGACGGCATGGGCGGTGTACAAACCGGTGGCGCCAACGGCATGTTGTCCCCGGAAGAGCAGATGCGTCAGAAGTTCGAAGCTCTGCAGCGCGATAACGTGATCTACTTCCCGTACGATGGTTACGACATTCAGGGTCAGTACGCCGACCTGCTGGATGCCCATGCCAGCTACCTGCGTGAGCGTCCGAGCGTCAAGGTATTGATCGAAGGCCACGCCGATGAGCGCGGTACTCCGGAATACAACATCGCCCTGGGTGAGCGTCGTGCCAAGGCCGTTGCCAAGTATCTGCAAACCCTGGGTGTGCAGGCTGAGCAGCTCTCCATCGTCAGCTATGGCGAAGAGAAGCCGCTGGATCTGTCCCACACCGAGGATGCCTTTGCCAAAAACCGCCGTGCGGTCCTGGTTTACTAAGGTTTGAACCGAACGAAGTTCGTTTATATGCAAGCGGCCATTTCGATGGCCGTTTTATTTGCACTAAACGCCAAGGTTTGATCCGAATGAAATCTGTATAAGCGAGCGACTATGGCGCTGGCCGTTTTATTTGCACTAAACGCTAAGGTTTGATCCGAATGAAATCTGTGTACAAGCAAGCTGTTGTTGCGCTGGCCGTATTGGTTGCTCTGAATGCGCATGCGGCGGCTCCTGTCAGCGATCTGGGCGGTGACTCGGGTGGTGGGGTTGTCCTTAGCGGCAACAACGGCGCTATCGTGCCTACCGGTAGCCTGGAAGACAGGGTCGCCCTGCTGGAGCGCACCCTGAATGCCCGTCTGCGCCTGCAGGCCGAGCTGCAGCAACAGGTCGACTCCCTGCAAGGGGAAGTCTCCGAACTGCGTGGTCAGCTGGAGCAGCAGACCTACCAGATGGAGCAGTCGCAAGAGCGTCAGCGCCAGCTCTATCAGGAGCTCGACAAGGTGGCCAACAGCCAGCCTGCCGCCGCAGCGCCCGCGACCCCGGCAGCCGGCGCCACGACACCTGCCGCCGCGGCCAACTACTCGACCAATCAGGACGAGAACCAGGCCTATGACGCCGCCGTGAACATGGTGCTCAAGGAGAAGAATTACGACAAGGCCATTCCTGCCTTCGAAGGGTTCATCAAGCAGTTCCCAAGCTCCAGCTATGTTCCCAATGCGCACTACTGGCTCGGCCAGCTGATGTTCAACAAGGGTGACAGGGCCGGTGCAGCCAGCCAGTTCTCCACTGTGGCGAACAAGTACAGCAAGTCGCCCAAACGGGCCGATGCCCTGCTGAAACTCGGTATGCTGGCGCAGCTTGATGGCAAGAAAGCAGAAGCCAAGGCCTTCTATGAGCAGGTGATCAAGGGTTACCCCAATACCTCTCCGGCCCAGTTGGCCAAGCAGAGCCTGAGCAAGTTGTAACATTGCTGCATGTCACTGTTTTCGTAACAGTCTTGTAAATATGCCTCTGCTTTGTATGCGCAGTGAACAAACAGATTTAATTTAAGATTTTTCTATTGCGCCAGGATGATAAATCCGTAATATAGGCCGCCGTCAGAGCCGGTGCAGCAGTGCGCTCGGAGCTGGTCGTGGTGAGGGTCGTTAGCTCAGTCGGTAGAGCAGTTGACTTTTAATCAATTGGTCGCTGGTTCGAATCCAGCACGACCCACCATCATTTAGCCATATCCCAGGTCGTTTAGCTCAGCTGGGAGAGCACCTCCCTTACAAGGAGGGGGTCACTGGTTCGAGCCCAGTAACGACCACCATGTTTTGAAAAAATGATACAGATGGGTCGTTAGCTCAGTCGGTAGAGCAGTTGACTTTTAA
>RCUP01000518.1_pt1 | contig 28206 bp, 18 predicted proteins | sample 2166341 | NCBI WGS metagenome assembly RCUP01 (sample SAMN09932325, study PRJNA488358) | compost metagenome | isolation source: compost soil in succinonitrile-enriched | place: Germany: Experimental Botanical Garden | reverse complement strand
AAACTTTCACTTTCAGCAAATGAATTCAAGCAGATCTTAAATTTTATCAATAAAGGCAATATTTACGAACGTGCCAAAATATTACGAGATAGAGTTCCATATACAACTGACAAAGGCTTAGGGAAAACAATTGAATTAATCAATCAAACCCATTGGTGTAAAAATGAATTTCAGGTCACCCAGCAGATTTCCATTGATGGTACGTACAAGAATCGTTACGATGTTACAATCTTAATCAACGGTTTGCCACTCGTTCAAATTGAATTGAAGCGTAGAGGTTTGGAATTGAAAGAAGCTTTTAACCAAACTAACCGCTATGAACGCCATTCCTATTGGGCTGGTCATGGCCTTTTCCAGTTCATTCAGGTTTTTGTTATCAGCAATGGGGTCAATACAAAATATTACGCAAATAGCCCCATCAAAGCGCGTTCATTTAAACAAACCTTTTATTGGACCGATATTAAAAACAAACTAATTACTCAACTTTCCGATTTCTCCCAAGTATTTTTAGAACCCTGCCATATTGCCAAAATGATTACAAAATATGTTGTAATCAATGAATCACAAAAAATATTGATGGTACTTCGTCCCTATCAATTTTATGCTACCGAAGCCATTATTGAACGTGTCAAAACCACAACAAAGTTTGGTTATATCTGGCACACAACAGGCTCAGGGAAAACACTAACTTCCTTTAAAACAGCTCAAATTTTGTGTAATTTACCCAAGGTTCATAAAGTTGTTTTTGTAGTTGATAGAAAGGATTTAGATTACCAAACAACCAAGGAATTTAATAGTTTTAGTAAGGGAAGTATTGACGGAACCAACAATACCAACACATTAGTAAAACAATTAGCAGGAGACAATAATTTAGTTGTAACTACCATTCAAAAATTAAACACAGCAATCAGTAAAGCACGCTATTTGAATGAAATGGCAGCTGTCCAAAACAAACGTATTATTTTCATTTTTGATGAATGTCACCGTAGCCAATTTGGAAAAACACATGACAGCATAAAAAAATTCTTTCCAAATTCTCAAATGTTTGGCTTTACAGGAACACCAATCTTTGAACAAAATGCAGGATCCAATGAATTTGGTAAACGGACCACCGCAATGTTATTCGAAGAATGTTTACACAAATATGTCATTACGGATGCCATCAGAGACGAAAATGTTTTAAAATTCTCTATAGAATACATCAGTACATTCAAGAAAAAAGACAATATCATTGATATCAATGTTGAAGACATTGACGAAATGGAAGTTATGAACTCTCCACAAAGATTGAATAGTATTGTGGATTACATCATTTCAAATCATGGTCGTAAAACCCATAACAGAGAATTTACATCCATCTTTTGTGTCTCAAGTGTTCAAACACTCATTGAATATTATAAGTTGTTTCAGCAAGCAAAAATCGATGGTAAGCATAATTTAAACATCGCAACTATATTTTCTTACCAAGCTAATGAAGACGACCAGGATGCAATGGGTTTTGTAGATGATGAGTTTATCCAGGAAGAAGAAGTTTTGAACTTAGTCGCTGAACCTCAAGAAATATATGGCTCTCTGCATTCAAGGGATCATTTAGAAAATTTCATTGGGGATTACAATACTATATTTTCAACAAATTACACTACAAAAGATAGCCAGTCTTTTTACAATTATTACAATGATATTGCAGTTCGCGTAAAACATAAACAAATTGACATTTTGTTAGTGGTCAATATGTTTTTAACTGGATTTGATAGCAAATTCTTGAACACACTTTACGTTGATAAAAACTTAAAATACCACGGTCTAATTCAAGCATTCTCTCGTACAAATAGAATTTTAAACGAATTGAAATCCCAGGGAAATATCGTTTGTTTCAGAAATCTTAAAGATGCTACTGATAAAGCAATCGAATTGTTTGCAAACATTTCGGCGAAAGAAGAGATTATCTTAAAGCCCTATGAAGATTATGTAAATCAATTCAATCAAGCTTTCATCCAACTTATTCAGTTAACTCCTACTGTAAATAGTGTAAATGATCTGCGAAATGAGGAAGAAGAATTTAAGTTCATTCAATTTTTCCGTGCTTTAATGCGTTTGCGGAATGTCTTGTCAACTTTCACAGAATTCAAGTTTGACGACCTTTCTATGAATGAGCAGTCATTTGAAGATTACAAAAGCAAATATTTAGACCTTTACGATAAAACAAAAACTCAAAACCAAAAAGAAAAAGTTTCAATTTTAAATGATATTGATTTTGAATTAGAATTAATCCATCGCGATGAAATAAATGTTTCGTACATCTTGAAACTTTTAGCTAAATTGAAAGATTCAGCAAAAGAAGACCAAGATCAGCAAAAGAAGAAAATCATCGATATTTTAACTGGCGATACTCAGTTACGAAGCAAACGAGAACTGATAGAGAAATTCATCCAAGAAAACTTACCACTTATTGAAGACTCTGATACTATTCCGGAAGCTTTTGAATCTTTTTGGACTGTAGAAAGAGTCAACGCTTTAGAAAAACTTGGTAAAGAAGAAAATTTAGATACCGAAAAATTGGAATCAACTATCGGTAAATTTATGTTTTCAGGTAAAATACCGCTTCGTGACGAAATCGTTGGAATGATGAACGAACGTCCCGGACTTAAAGAAAGAGGTACAATTGCTGAAAGAATCACTAACAGAATTTTATCATTTGTGGAGACCTTTATAAGTGGGATAAGTAATTGAAAACAAAGGTCATCTATATTGGGACTTCCAAGTTCCATTCATACGAATAATTTTATCAAATCATTACATTCATATCTAATGAACTTTCAGGAATTCTGCAACCAACAAATTCAAAAGTAATTTGATAGTATTGATAAAAACAAACAAATACAGATAATTACACTACCATTCAATGGAGTTTTGAGAAAATAAGGGAAACCACCTTCTCATTTTTCTTAAAAACTCTTAAAATGCGTACCGAAGCGTACAATTGCGTACAATTGCGCAAGGGAATTGATTTCATTTTCAGAACTTACTTCTGTTAACTAGTAATACGTACAACAGAAATGAGTAAAAATGAAAAGCAAAGAGAAAATAAAGCGTCTGGAGTTATTGGATGACGATGATCTTCCGGTATCCGAGATTCCCCGAAAAGACAAAAAGAAAAAGAAGCAAAAGGCACGTTCTGGCTCATTATCCATTAAAGGGATTTTATCGGGGTTCAACAACCGGGAAGCAAAAAATAGCGTTCCGAATACCTTGTTAAAACTTCTGGCTGATATTGCCGGAGTGGGGATGGGAACTGTGCTTAGTGCTTCTGCTGGAAAAGCTGCACCGGCAGTCGGAGTTGCGCTCATTGGCGCAGGACACTACATGGGAGATGAATCCGGATTACTTCGGGTTGTTGGGGCAAGTACCCTTTCCCATAGTGTTGCCAAAGCCAAAGAGTACCGTGAGAAATCGGATATGAGTATCTCAGAGCGATTGAAAGATGTCAAAGACGGTTGGCTGTATGCGATCCTATTTAAGAAGTACCAGAAGGAGCAAAATTCAACTGCTGCAAAAGTAATAGATTCGGTCTCAGAATCAGGCGTGGAAGAAACCGGTGTAGAAGGAATAGAACGGGATGATCCCGAAGAAGAGTTCCAGGAAGAAGGTAGTGAGGAGTTTCATCATGATGAACCGGAACGAAAGAGAATTGAACTCCGCGATGATGACCTCCTAGATTTATACCTAATGTAACACCTCATGGAAAATCGCCAGCCATACAAACCTGAAATCATTCAACGAATCTTTGAGCAATTGCGCTTTTTGGCTAAACAAGGTCAAAGCAGGGATTTTGAAATTCGCCTGGATCAATTTACCGTTGTTCCAAGATCCAACACACCTGAATCCTTCTATCATTACGAAGCATGTATTGATGAATGGACAAAGGAAGTCTCGATTTGGTTGTACAAAGGGGCATCACGGGTAGCTGATAAATACACCTTCGTTTTGAAAGAAGAAATGAATGAGGGAGGATATACTCAGGCGCAAGTCGAAGCACTGATTGCGCGAACCAAACGCGATTTTGCTCAGGGATTGGAAATGTCTGAACTAAGACAAAAAATCAAGAGACAAAAGAAAACAATTAAATCACTTAAAGTAGCATTGCAAACGAATCAGAACGATTCATCCGGTCAGGTAGCAAACCTGATCTCCAGCTTAGGAAAGTCACCGCTTTTTGAAGGTGCATTAAATTCCCAGGATCAAACACAACAAACAGCAAAAGGATTAGAACCAACAGCATTGAACCAACTCCACGGTTATTCAACCAATCAATTAGCAGCTATTCTCGAAGAATACCGACTGAAATTAGGAGAAATGTCATTTCAAACACTGATTGGAACTACCCTGATGCTTGCAGAGCACCCCGAACTGATTACTCCGGTTCGAGGTTTAATCAATCAACAGTTGAACAATGAAAGCAAAGAAGAAGCATGAGACGGTACTGCTTACAAGAGAGCAGACCAAAGAATTTTTGCACATTACACAACCCACTTTACGCAAATGGACTAAAGATGGATTACTAAAAGCGTACAGCTTGGGCGGAAGGATTTATTACAAACACCATGAAGTATTAGACGCACTTCAGGCAGTTGATTAACGGACGGTTTGATAAGCCGCTTAAAAGACCTTTGGACTGTACAAAATAGGTTCACTCGGAGGTTTTAACAAAAGTTAGCATAAATTAGCCCTTTAGGGGTTTATCACCACCAAAATATCTCGTAATATGGTCACGGATTTAATAGCGAATATCCGCAAAGAACTCACCAAGATCAAGAGTTTCAAGAAAAATCGTATTGGAAAAATAAATGCTGAAAGTCTCAAATCATACCCAGGATTTGAGAAAATGAGCATCGAACTTAGACAGCAATTTTTGGATACCATGCGGGAGCTATGTAGAATAGCTCTTATGCACATTAGTAATGGAAAGAAAAATGAACAAGTCACTAGAAGCATTTGCAGCTTTAACAGCGAAAGCGCTACCAGCTCAAAGAAGAAGTAACGGAGCGGTAATATACACCCGTGTTTCCACAAAAGAACAGGCCGAAAATAACGGTAGCTTGGAAACACAAAAGAAGTATTGCGACATGTACGCAGACCGACGAGGTATTCAAATAGTAGAATACTTCGGAGGAACTCACGAATCTGCACGAACCGACGAAAGAAAAGAGTTTCAGCGTATGCTCGAATTTGTCAAGCGTCGAAAAGATGTAAGTTTTATCATCGTTTATTCTTATGATCGTTTGTCTCGCTCAGGGATGAGTGCGTCTGTAGTACTTGAAAAACTTAAAAAGGAGGGCGTGTATGCGCTCTCCGCAACTCAAGAAGTTGATTCGTCAACTTCCTCCGGTACATTTCAGCAAGATCTGTTTCTGCTTTTCTCAAAATTTGACAACGACCTGCGTCGGGATAAAACAGTTGGAGGAATGCAGGACAAATTGAGAAACGGGTTCATTGTAGGAACTGTTCCCTTTGGTTACACCAACACAAACCCAGGACGTGGAAAAGACCCGGTATTGGTCATCAACGAAGATGGTAAATTGCTCCGCAAGGCCTTTATGTTGAAATATAAGTATGATTGGGACAACGTAAGGATTTGTAACGAGCTTCGTAAGGAAGGATTTAGAAAGGATCGAAAAAACCTTCATGACTACTTGCGAAATCCTGTTTATTGCGGAGTAATCGTTTCATCGTTAATTCCGGGTGAAGCTATCGAAGCTAAACATCCACCCATTATCTCACAAGAGATTTTCAAGCATATAAACCAGGTTCTGGATGAACGTCGTCAGAAAGGATTACGGTATGATTCTTATAAGGAAGCACTACCCTTAAAAGGTTTTGTGAAGTCTGCAACGAATGAAACGAACCTTACGGGATACCTTGTAAAGTCAAGAAATAACCGGCCTTATTATAAAAACAATGTAAACGGGGCTAAAGAAAATATTAGCGCGGAGAAACTGCACAACCAATTCGTAGATTTATTAGGGGCATATACACTTGCTGATCCTAAATTCATTGAGCCGATGAAGGCTATACTGTTGGAATCATTTGACGAATTGAGTGAAGAAAGTAAATGCGCTACCACTAATCTGGAAAACCAACTGATCAAACTGGAAGCCGATCTGAAAACGGTTAAGAGACGTCATGCACTTGGTGAGATTGACAAAGAAGTTTACGAGGAATTTAAAACCGAGTTTGAGGCAGAGATCAACCAAATTGGTGAGTCTTTTTCCAAAAGCACTTTTAAATTATCGAACATTGAAAAAACGATCAGAAAAGCAATAGAGATAGCTCTGGATCTCCCTAAAATGTGGACTTCTGGAGATATCGACAGTAAGAAGCAAATTCAAAAAATGCTATTTCCTGACGGTTTGGTGTATGACTTCAAAAAAGGGGAGTATCGAACATTGAGAGTGAATATCTTCTTTCAGAAAATCTCAGTAATAGCGCGGGTTTCGGGAGGTATAGAAATAACGAAGGGCATCATTTCTGATGCCCTGTCGTCCTGTGTAGCGGGGACACGACTCGAACGTGCGACCTTCGGGTTATGAGCCCGACGAGCTACCAACTGCTCCACCCCGCAATATATCTTTTATTTGATTCTTGCTATTTCAATTCCCCAACAGTCGTTTCCGTTAGTGGAGTGCAAAGATACGTACTTTTTATCAATACGCAAGCAAATCTTAAAAAACTTTTGATTTCTTTCTGTCCTCCTATAGCTAATTATTTAATTACCAAACAACTGTATTGCTTCGCTAATAGGTAACTGCGCTAACGTTTATCACATGATCGCAAGCTCCGCTTGCTCCTGTACGGAAAATCGCAACAAGGTGTGTTTGAGTATTACTATACCGTTTTACTAAATTGTTAGCAACCTGCATATTTGTCGAAACATTAAAACTTAAAACGATGACACAGAAACCTTCATTTGCATTTATTGCTGCCAGCTGGGTAGCATTCGGAACAGGTCTAATCGGATATTTCGCGGGAATCTTCGGGAATCAGGACTTACAGCTAAGTGAAAAAGGATACTACTTCACGGTTATTATGTTCGGTCTGTTTTCTGTGATCAGTGTACAAAAAAGTGTGCGTGACCGCCTTGAAGGAATTCCGGTTACCGACATGTATTACGGAATCAGTTGGTTTTGCACCATTCTTTCCATCGCCTTACTGGTAATTGGTTTGTGGAATGCCAAGATGTGGGGAAGCGAAAAAGGATTTTTCGCCTTTTCATTTGTTCTGTCATTATTCGGAGCGATTGCCATACAGAAAAATACCCGTGACGCGATTTCCAAAGAGAAACCTTTCTAAATCAACCATAAAATGAAATAAAACCTGTTTGTCGGGTTCGGCTGAACATAGTCGAAGTCTGATAAACAGGTTTTTATGTTTTATTGAAATCCGAATTAAAAGTCCGGAAATTTGAGATTATTAACGCAGGAATTCGCCTGTTTCAGCTTTTTCTTAGAATAAGAAGCGTATCTTTGCACCAAATTTCTAGTATATGTCTCACAAATCAGCTTTCGTAAATATTGTTGGTAGTCCAAATGTTGGTAAATCGACCCTTATGAATGGATTGGTTGGTGAAAAGCTTTCCATTGTTACTTCAAAAGCGCAAACAACCCGTCACAGAATCCACGGATTAGTGAACGGAGATGATCATCAAATCGTTTTTTCAGACACTCCCGGAGTTGTAAATGCTTCCTACAAGCTGCATGAGGCGATGATGAGTTATGTGGAAAGTTCATTCAAAGATGCCGATATCCTGTTGTTTATTACAGATATGTCTGAATCTGAAATGAACCATAAGGAAACGTTGGAGCGCATTATCAAATTGCGGATTCCTGTTTTGCTGATTTTAAATAAAATTGACCTTGGGGACCAGGCAAAATTGGAAGAACGCGTTCAATATTGGCAAACAAAGGTGCCGAATGCGGAAATCATTCCAACTTCTGCCTTGCATAAATTCAATATCAATGTGATTTGGGATCGCATTTTAGAATTGGCTCCGGAAGGTCCTGCATACTTTGATAAGGATGAATTATCAGATCGCCCGGTTCGCTTTTTCGTTTCAGAAATGATTCGTGAAAAAATCTTTTTGCATTGCGATAAAGAAGTTCCTTACGCTTGTCAGGTGGAAATTGAATCTTATCAGGAAGCAGAAAACATTACACATATTCGTGCCTTAATTATCGTAGAACGGGATTCTCAAAAAGGAATTCTAATTGGTAAAAAAGGTGATATGTTGAAGCGCATTGGTCGCGAATCACGCTTAGATATGGAAGCTTTCCTGGGTCAGAAAGTATTTCTGGAGACTTTTGTGAAAGTGGATAAAGACTGGAGAGCCAGTGAACAAAAATTGAAAAAGTACGGGTACTAAAACCCGGGATTATCTATAACGCAGTGCTGTGAAGTACGTCTAAAAAACAAAAAATGGGAAACATTATTGCCATCGTAGGACGCCCAAATGTAGGAAAGTCCACCCTATTCAACCGCTTAACTGAAAGTTCTCACGCCATTGTAAAAGAAATCAGTGGTGTAACCCGCGATCGCATTTATGGTCGTGGTGAATGGAACGGAATTCCGTTCTCCGTAATTGACACAGGTGGTTACGTAAAAGGTTCGGAAGATATTTTCGAAGGGGAAATTCGTAAGCAAGTTGAAATCGCAATTGAAGAAGCAAATGTCATTCTGTTTGTGGTGGATGCTACAACTGGAATTGTGGACCTGGATGAAACGGTTGCAAAGATTTTGCGCAAATCCAAAAAGAAAGTACTGGTGATCGCAAATAAAGTAGACAACAATGATCGCGTTGGAATGTCTGCAGAATTTTGGTCTTTCGGATTAGGAGAAGTCTTCGATCTTTCTGCTGCAAACGGTTCAGGTACAGGAGAAATTCTGGATGAGGTAGTTAAATATTTTGACAAAGAGGATCCTCGCGGAGATGAAGAAGCTAATTTACCACGCATTGCGGTTGTTGGAAAACCAAATGTGGGGAAATCTTCCATGATCAATGCTTTTACCGGTGAAGAACGAAATATCGTAACTGACATTTCGGGAACAACAAGAGATTCTATTGATACTCGCTATAAAGCTTTTGGTTTTGATTTCATGTTGATCGATACGGCAGGGATCAGAAAGAAAGCGAAAGTAACGGAAGACATCGAATACTATTCTGTCTTGCGCTCGGTTCGTACAATTGAAGATTCAGACATCTGTATTTTCATGATCGATGCAACGGAAGGAATTCAAAAACAAGATTTGACGATTTATTATATGATCGAGAAAAACCACAAAGGAGTGGTTGTTTTGGTCAATAAATGGGATTTGGTAGAGAAAGATACCATGACTGCTGTTGAATACGAGAAGAAACTAAGAAATGATCTGGCTCCTTACAACGATGTTCCGATCATCTTTACTTCTGCTCTTACGAAACAACGGATTCACAAAGCGTTGGAAAAAGCGATGGACGTTTTCGCAAATCGTACACGCAAAATTTCGACTTCTGAATTGAACGATCGATTGCTTCCGATTATTGACAGCAATCCACCGCCATCGTTGAAAGGAAAATATGTAAAGATTAAATACGTGCAACAATTACCGACGCATGCTCCGGCATTTGCATTCTTCTGTAATTTACCGCAATATATTCCGGATTCATACAAACGTTTCCTGGAAAACAGATTACGTGAAATGTACAATTTTGAAGGAGTTCCAGTTCGAATTTACTTCAGAAAGAAATAATAGACTGCACTTTAGTTACCAAGGTAAGTTGTGCATAAGTGTACACTTATCCCAGAAATCAAAAAGTCCCCGTTACAGCGGGGACTTTTTAGTTATGCACATCAATTCGAGGGATAATATACCTCACTGTTTAACAATCATCTTCTGCTCATCACCAATTACTAGCAGATAAGAGCCTTTTGACAACTTACTCATATCAATTGAGTTGGCATCTGTTGTGATTAACTTATTTCCCAATAGATCAAAAATTTCTTTGCTGTGTAGCGGACCCACTACTTCAACATTCAGAACATGGGAAACCGGATTCGGAAATACACTGATTCGCGACTGAGAAATTTCCTGCACATTCAATGATTCAACAATCCCACTTCCCGGATAATTGGTTACAACATCCCAAACCATATTTTGAATATAGGTTGCCAAATTCGGATCAATCGTAACATCAGGGTGAAGGTTATTTGAGATCCCAACTGGCGATTGCCCAAAAATGCATGCATAATGAATCATTGAAATCATGTAAGCTCCAATATTATTTGTGTGAACACCGTCTGTGAAAATTTGGTTCACATGCGTAATTGTAGGCACCAAACCTGCTTGCACATCATCATAAAAACGAGCCATCATGCGATTTCCCGGAATGATATAAACCGGTGTACAACCACTCATTCTATTGTCATTAGCATAGTCCTGCATTGCTTGCCAACCATTTGTTGCTCCATCGCCATCTTCAAGAAAATCGAGCATTTGCCTCCATCCTGCAGCACTTCCATCTGTTGATTCGGGGATACCATATCCATCAAAAAAGTAAGCAGAACCGTCTATTCCAGGCCAATTGGTCCAAAGCATTGTTGGTGCTCCTGCTCCACCGTTCCCATTTTGCCAGGAATTATTCACAAAGTTCAGTAAATTCTCTCTTGAAAGGTTCAAACTATTATTCGCCGGACCTTCAAAATTCTCTGTGATCACCAATAACTCCCAATTGGAAATTTCGGTTACAGGATTGCTATTTGGTTCATAACAATTTGGCCAACATGGAGAAGTAGTGTAATTCCAATGCATCGTTAGCCAGGCACCGGGCAAATCTGCCTTTCCAACCATCGACCCTAAAATCTGCCATCCTGCCAATCCATTTTCATCAGCAACTAACTCGGTGTATTGACCGGGCCATGGTCCGAACAATGGAGATGTTAAACTATGACCGCAATGCAATTGCTTCACATTAAAAGCACTTGGGGTTCTTGGTGGAAGACTTTGCGCTCCACAAAGAATGTTTATCACCAAAAAACAAGTGAGTATAAGCGTTTTTTTTATCGTAACTTTCATAATAGTATCATTTATTAGTATCGAAAAAGGCAACCTGTCTCATTCCTTCACAACCTTTATTACATCATGGAATGAATCCGAAACAACCGTTATCAAATAAACTCCATTCGCTGCGTTTTCCAGATCGATTTTAAAATCCTGTCCATCAAAAGCGCTTGTTTTTTGAATTATTTCACCTCTCAAATTGGTAATCATCATTTGAGCATTCTGCAGCTGAACATCTGAATTTAGAGTAAAAACACCTGTACCTGGATTTGGACTTACCGATAAATGGGAAAGCAATTGGTGATCCTTCAAACTATTTGTTCCTAATCCGAGTTTTTGATACCAAATATCAGAACCAGCAACGGCCGTAATGTTATTAATACTTGCCGAAGCATTGAAATCAACAGTTCCGGTAAAGAGTCCGGTGATGTAAACATTTTTTACCTCATCTACATAAATTCCATATCCTCTTGTATATGCACCGACATCAGCAGTGCCGTAATTTGTTGCCCAATTAAACGTTCCATCTGAATCTAACGCAACAATATAAGCATCCTCCGCACCAAGCTTTGTTAATGGATTGCTTAGCACCACATCCGGATTTGCGTCCATATTGTTTGCCATTTCACCGGTAATATAAATATCACCTGAATTCGTGACATCCATATCCATGAAATCTTCTGTTCCTGTACTACCAAATGTATTTACCCAATTCAAGGATCCATCCGGTGCTAACTGCACTACAAAAACATCGTCACTTCCATTGGATGTCACACTGGTTGTCCCGCCATTCGGATCAAAATTACAGGTCGAAATAAATGAGCCATGTACATAGATAAATCCATTGTCATCGACATCAATATTTCTGCCTTCATCCACGGCAACTCCACCCATTTTTTTAGCAAACACAAAGTTGTTGGACTCGTTCAACTTCAATACAAAAATGTCATTGGCGCCCGTTAACTCTACAACAGGTACACCCGGGTCAAAATCCGTATTTCCACCAAAAATTCCGGTCATAAATTGGTCTCCGCTCGCAGCATCAACCACAATATCTCTCCCGCGATCTGCACTAATACTTCCAAGGGTTCTTGACGTAATGTAGTTACCGGTTGCCGACAATTTTAACATGAAAATATCTGAACTTCCATTACTTGTTGCACTTTGAGTGCCAGCTCCCGGATCAAGGTCTATGGTCGTTCTAAAAGAACCAAAAATAAAAACAGCTCCATCGAAGTCATCGATATCAATCGCATTTCCTTCATCGCTATCGGTTCCTCCAACACTCCGTACCCAATCCAATTGCCCCGCTGGGTTGACTTTAAGGACAAAAACGTCCTCCATTCCTGTCGAAGTCAAGTTTGTAACACCCGCATCCGGATTAAAATCAGCTGTTCCAACAAAGGTTCCGGTAATGTAGATATTTCCTGCTTGGTCTAACACAATTTCCGAGGGAACATCTTCTCCGGAGCCACCAAAATTCTTCGCCCATAAGAAGTCGCCTTGTGGACTCGTTTTCACCAAAAAAATGTCGTTTGCACCATTCGACGTGAGATTGCTAACCGCCGTAGAATTGTCAAAATCTGATGTAGATCCGAACTCACCAGCTGTGTAAACATTCCCTGTAGCATCAACAGCAATGCATTTTCCAACTGCCGAAGAACCTCCATTTGCAGCTCTGGTCCAATGATGGTTTGGCATTTGTGCGAAAAGTGATTTGACAGCACAAATTAGCGATAGTGATAAGATTATTTTCTTCATTTTTTAAAGTTTATTCGTTGACAATCCCTACCATACAACCGGAACTTTAATGATCGCTGAACAACACTATATTGCTCGTTTTTTCGACCAAGAAAGCACAGAATCACTCCCGATTCTGAAGATTGAAGTATGGTGTAAAACTACGTCTATTGAAGCATGTGATTACGTGGGGAATCCACCTTTTTCAACTCAGGGTATTCCCTGAGTTACTCGTGTAACAACCCAAGCAGAAGGGTCTTTTTTACAAGGCCGGTTAAATTGGTTACATCTAATTTCAGCATCAAACTTGACCGATAATTTTCAATTGTTTTTTCTGACAGGAATAATTCTTCAGCAATTTTCTTTGTGGTATACTCGGCCATTATTAGCTTCAACACCTGTTTCTCCCGCAAAGTAAGTTGTATCTGGGATTTCCTTTTTGCATCATTGAAAAGGGATTGATTGGTGTAAGACACTTTTGTTTGTTGACTAAGATAAATGGTGTCAAAAGACATTTTTTCGACCCATTCTACCAATTCCGTTAGATCATCTGATTTCAGAAAAAATGCTTTAAATCCTGCATTAACGGTAGTTTTAATCGTTTCAGAATCGTCAAAACTAGTGAGCGCAGCAAGTACCAGATGAGGCTGTTCCTGTAACAATTGTGATGCAATTTCCCTGCCATCGGCATGACCAAAATGAATATCCAAAAAAACGATGTCATAATTGCGTTGTTTTGTAGCTTCTAACAAATCGATACTCTTATTAGCACAATCTACCTTTGAAACAACTGGAATTTTAAGCAATACATCTCTCAAGCCATTGGTGATCAACGGATGATCGTCTCCCAATAAAATTGTCAATTGCTTCATATTTCGATTTGAATTTTAACTGTTGTACCCGATTTTTCTGAAGATTGAATGGTGACTTTACCTTGTAAGACTGAGACACGTTCCTTCACACTCTTCAAGCCTGATTCAATTTGAGATTTGTTCATTCCTAAACCATCGTCTTCTACCTGAATAATCAACTCATCATTTAGCAATTCAAATTTCACAAAAATGGACTTGCAGCTAGCATGCGTGAGCGCATTTCCAATTAGTTCTTGCAATACTCTATAAATCAAATGACTTTTGGCAGCACTAAATTCCAATTTCATTGGATGACTTAGAACGATAATTTCAGTAAGTGGAGTAGAAATTCTATTAGAAAATAACTCAACCGCTTCTATCAAATCAACCTTGTCGAAATCAATAGGCATCAAATTATGGGCAATTTTCCGACTATCTTCCTGCAGTCCCTTCAATAATTCAATGACCTCCTTTTTATCTGTATCAGCACCCAGTTTATAACTGATTCCAGCAACTGTTGCCGCAATTCCGTCATGAATTTCAAAAGCAATTCGGGTACGTTCCTTCTCCTCACCACGAATCATTGATTCCGCTATTTTTTGATTCGTCTGTAATGTTAAAATAGCCTGCTTATTCCGTGCTAGCTTACGAGCAAAAAACAGTACTAACACTGCTATCAATAAGAGCAACAACAGCATTCCGATTAATGCTTGTTTTTCACCTATTTCCTTTTGTTGTTTCGCTAGTTGGTAATTTTGTTTTAAAATCTTCTTCTCCTTTTTTTCTGACTCATACTTTAAACGCAGTTCATTGATGTTCCTTTGGTTTTCTACCCCGGCAGTTTGGCTGTACAAATTATATGATTCATTGAAAAATGTAAATGCTTTCTTATACTCCCCCTTGGCTGCATAAGCTTTCCCAATAATTCGCTTTGAAGTATGTATTACATCCAGATTGTTTAATTCCTGTGCAAGTAGAAGAATGCTATCGCTATTCTCAATAATTTTCTGAAAGTTACTTTGCTCCTCATAAATGCTAAGTAACCCGATTTGCCCCATCAGTTCAAAATGCTTAATTCCTGACTTCTTGCTAAATTCAATACACTTATTATAGTACAAATGAGCACTGTCAAATTGGTTATCTGTTTTATAAATTTCTGCATATCCGATTGTTGCCGCCAATTTGGCCAATACATCATTCGTTGAATTTGCAATACTATCTGCCTTGGCCTCAATAAACAATGCTTTTTTGGGTTGGTTGGTTTTATTGAGAGTAATGGCATAGGTTGACAAAATATTAGCTTTTATTCGAGCTTCCTGAACTTTTCCGACCAATTGGTATGCTTTAGATGCGTATTCTAATGCCGTGTGGTAATCTTTCAGACTGAAATAATTGTTTGCAATATTATTATAAATACCAGCCAGAGAACTCAGATCATTCACGGATCTAAAAATCCGTTCAGCCTTTACATAATATTCTAATGAAGCATAGAGATTACGTCTATACCCCATTGTATTTCCTTTCAGATTGTAAAATTTACCACGAAACCCTTTCTCATTTGACTGGTAATGCATGCTTAAGCCTTCGTTTGCAATGGCATCAACAGAATCTAATTTCCCTACATACAAATAGGCTTTTCCTTCTAAAAATAATCTTGTAGCCTTACAGTTTGTAGATCCGTTTTTAACTGCAATCTTCCGTGCTTTCTCTCTGTAATATTGGTTGGAATCTGCAGATAAGGTAGCACGGTTATAATAATCAACTATTTGCGCGGAATCGATGCTGTTTTGTGACGAAATTGGTTTTTCGTTCACGTGATTCGGTGTACAAGAAGTTAGGGCTATGAATCCCGCAAATAGTGCCCAAATTTTCATGTATTCTTTGGATTAAATTTAGAGTCATTCGACTTGTTGAAAACTCAACGGTTTTATTTGTTATTCATGACTAAATGTAAGCAAGCTTATGAATTTCTCACAACATTCATTCGGAATATGTCAAATAATAACTACAGACTTAATCGGTTTGTAAAAAGTCGTTTCTGGCAAATTTAGGACGTCTTCGAAGTTCCAATCCAGATTTACTTCATAAAAGAAATAGCAGACTCAATTTATTTACCAAGGTAAGTTGTGCATAAGTGTACACTTATCCCCTAACTAAAAAGTCCCGGCTCATCATCGGGACTTTTTGTTTTTTGCTTATAAGTATTTTCTCATATTCTGCAATTGCACGAGTTTAGAAATTGCCAATTCGGCATTTTACGAATCCGTATAAATTCGTTCCTAAAACTGTAGAATATAATTCGTCTGTTTCTCGTCGCCAATGGTTGTTGTCGGACCATGCCCCGGATAAACTACCGTATCATCCGGCAAAGTGAAAATCCGTTCATGAATCGTCTTTTTCAACACTCCCATCGATCCGCCGGGTAAATCTACCCGACCGAAACTTCCCTTGAAAAGAATATCACCTCCGATCAAAAGATGGTTCGCGGCATTGTAAAAAGCCACATGTCCGACAGAGTGACCCGGGCCGAAAATGACTTCGAATTCCAAGTCTCCGAAACGAAGAACCTGCTTGTCCTCTATAAAATCAGTTGGTTCAGGTGAAGGAATATAAGCCGTTAATCCGTACATCTGAGCAGAGCGATCAGCAAAACTCAGGGTAAACAGCTCTTCTTTGTGCGCAAGCAAGGGAACCTTAAATGTTTCCACACAAAACGCATTTCCTGCAATATGATCGATATGACAATGCGTATTCAATACTGCATGCACATTCAATTGATTATCCGCAATGAAATCAGTCAATTCCTGTTGTTCAAAACGCTCATAACAACTGGGATCGATAATCACAGCATCTTTCTGATCATTGTAAACTACCGAACCGTTTTGCTGGATCGGATTTCCCGGGAATATCTGAACTTTCATTTATCGGATAACATTAATATGTCCGTTAAAGGTATACTTTTTATCACTAATAATTTCTCTGGTTTCCAAAATCCAGCTGTAAGCTCCGTAAGGAACGATTTCACCCTGATATGTTCCGTCCCACGCTGCTTTCGGATCATGACTTTCCCAGATCACTTCTCCCCAACGGTTGAAGATCTTCAAACCAAACTGATAAATATCAATTCCGTCGATATGCAGGAACCACATTTGATTTAATTCATCTCCATCGGGAGTAAAGGTATTCGGAGCATAAAGAATAACATCGCTCAATACCTGTACAATTTTTGTGATCGAATCCACGCATCCATTCGCATTGGTAACGATCAAAGTGACATTGTAATTCCCAACAATACCTTCCGGAAAATCCACATTTACATTTTCCAGAGAAGAAGTTGCCGGTGCTCCTCCCTGAATCAACCAACTGTAGTTTACAACATCCGTTGAGCTGCTGTTATTCAGCATCACATTCGGTTCAAAAATCGTCGTCGGATTTGGAGAAATATGGAAATTTGCAGTCGGACCATCTACCACAATCATATTTGTAAAGGTATTGGAATACACACAACCGTTATCGGAAACAGAAGTGATTGAAACCGTATAAGTTCCGGGCAATGCATACACATGTGAACAAATATCCAAAGCATTCGTCGTAATTGTTGGTGTTCCGTCACCAAAATCTATCGTGTTTGTTACTATCATTCCGGGACCAACTGTATTATTCGAGAATACCACAGGATGCGGGAAACAACCTTCTGCATCATCCGGAGTCAGTATCGGAATCAATGGTTGTGGCACAGCAATTGTCACGAATGCTGTATCCGGCATCGAACCACAAGCTTCAGTCAGAATTACGCCGTATTGCGTTGTTTGATTCGGTGTTACGTTAATTGTTGCACCGGTTCCCACAATTCCACTGTTCGTAAACCAGGTAAACGTATATGGCAAAGAACCTCCGGATCCTGTAGCAGTAATGGTTGAAATATCTCCGGAACACGCAACCAGATCCGACGAAATGGAAGTGATTAGCGATGCCGATGCTATCGGTTCATTAATCGTGAAATCTACGTCATCACTACATCCTCCGGTATTAAAGACCATAATCTGATAAGATCCCGCAGCCAATCCGTTTACTACAAACGGAGTCGGGATTGGTGTATTCGGACCTCCATCCAAAGAATATTCCGTTGCGTTTGTCGCTGTTAAAGCAACCGAGCCATTTGACATTCCTGGGCAAGTTGCATCCGTCGGAACGGCTGTAACTGTCGGATTGATTTCAGTAACAGTAATAATCGCTGAAGCAACACAACCATTTGAGTCAACAGTATAAGTATATGCTCCCGGATTCATAGTAACCGGGTTATACGGCATTGTAACTGCAGCTCCTGCAGAATTTGTCCATGTTCCGTTCACAGATACTCCCGCTCCTAAAAGCGGAAACAAATTTGCCGGTGTTCCCTGAGGACAAATACTTAATGTATTATTCGTTCCCGGATTTGGTGGATTATTACATGGAAGATTCGGGCAGCATTCGAAGACAATAGAATCAATGATCAACCCACAGCCCGACCCCGGCCGATTGTAATTAAACGTCAGATTTGTTATCGGTCCGTTCCATTCTACCCATCCCCGTGCATTATCTATATTTGAATTTACTTGCGTTGAATTCCCCGGGTTAGAAAAATCACCGATTACATCCGTCAAACCGCTGTAAGCAGGAGAAATAGCATTCAGATATTCATTCTGCCCTCCGTCCAAATCACAAAACCGAATCCGCAAATTGCATACCGGTTGAGAAAATGTAATTGCCATCGGGATACTTGGTGACGGATCGTAAATATAACCCGGTATCACCATCCCTGTTGTATAATTGGGGTTCCCTGCAGTAGAAACATTCTTGAATCCAATAGTGGAAGAGATCGTATAAGTAACTTGCCCATTGCAGAAGTTCAAAGATGGACTTCCGGCTGATGTAACAGCATTTCCTGAAACCCAGGCCAAGTTATCCGAAACATTCTGGGCATTAGAAACAAGCGTCTGAAAAAGTAATAAACTAAGTGATAAGATTTTCCTTTTCACGCAAAAGAACAATTAGGTAGTTAAACAATTTTATAATACAGTTTGGTTCGATAGTCACAGGATCTTTCCGATCATTGCAGCTACCGAACCATTTTACTGAATCTTATTTATCAGGAATCCCTGAAATTTCATTTATCGGATAACGTTAATATGTCCGTTAAAGGTATACTTCTTATCACTGACAAGTTCTTTGGTTTCCAAAACCCAGGTATAACCACCGTAAGGAACAATTACTCCCTGATACGTTCCGTCCCACGCTCCTTTCGGATCATGACTTTCCCAAATTACTTCTCCCCAACGATTGAAGATTTTCAAATCAAACTGATAAATGTCAATTCCGTCGATATGCAGGAACCACAATTGATTGAATTCATCTCCATCCGGAGTAAAAGTATTCGGAGCGTAAAGAATGACATCGCTCAATACTTGTGCGATTTTCGTAACCGAATCCACACAACCGTGTTCGTTGGTCACAATCAATGTGACATTGTAATTTCCAACAACACCTTCCGGTAAATCAACATTCGGATTTTCCAATGAAGAAGTGGACGGTGTTCCACCCTGAATAAACCAACTGTAGTTTACAACATCTGTTGAGCTACTGTTATTCAACACCACATTCGTTTCAAAAATCGTTGTTGGGTTCGGAGAAATATTAAAGTTTGCTGTAGGATTACCATAAACTACAATCATGTTTGTGAATGTAGCTGAATACACACATCCGCTGTCTGAAATAGAAGTAATACTCACGGTATATGTTCCTGGCAATTCATACGTATGTGAACAAGTATCCAAAGCATTCGTCGTGATTGCCGGCGTTCCATCACCAAAATCAATGGTACTCATTAGTACATTTCCGGGACCAGCTGTATTATTTGAGAATACAACATGATGCGGGAAACAACCATCTGCGTCATCCGGAGTAAGCACCGGATTCAGCGGTTGTGGTACTACAATAGTCATGAATGCAGTATCTGGCATCGAACCGCAAGCCTCAGCTAAAATGACTCCGTATTGCGTCGTTTGATTCGTTGTTACGTTGAAAGGTGTTCCAGTTCCCAAAATTCCTGTATTCGTAAACCAGGTAAAAGTGTATGCTGATGAACCTCCCGAACCTGTAGCAGTAATTGCGGAAATATCTCCGGAACACACAACCAGATCCGGTGAAACGGAAGTGATTACTAATGCTGCTGGCTCATCGATTGTGAAATCAACCGTATCGGTACATCCTAAGACATTATAAACTACAATCTGATAAGATCCTGCAGCCAATCCATTGACTACAAATGGAGTTGGGATCGGCGTATTCTGTCCACCATCCAAAGAGTATTCTGTTGCGTTTGTAACTGTTAAAGCAGCAGAACCATTTGGTATTCCATGACAACTTACGTCCGTTGGAGCGGCTACTATAGTTGGGGTAATTTCTGTTACGGTAATAATCGCAGAAGAAACACAACCATTTGAATCAATACTGTAAGTATATGCTCCCGGATTCATTGTAATCGGGTCATACGGCATTGCAACTACAACTCCTGCCGGATTCTTCCATGTTCCGTTTACAGACGCTCCCGGTCCTAATAACGGGAATAAATCTGTTGGTGTACCTTGAGAACAAATGCTCAAAGTATTGTTTATTCCAGGATATGCTGAAGCAGAAATACTCACATCTACATCATCTGTGGTCGCACATAAAGGATGTCCGGTAGGATAAACAGTTAATGTCAATGTTGTGTTTCCGGTAACCGTTGCAGTTGGATCTAGGATATTCGGGTTGGATACAGAAGCTGCCGGTGTCCACTCATAGGTGAGATTCCCCAAACAGTTTCCTACCAGGTTATGAATTGCTGTAGAAGGGTTTGTTCCGTCTGCCAAAACAGACACTCCTCCTGCATCTAACACTTCATAAGAACATTCGTTATGGAATGCTCCTGCTCCGTCAAACTGAACAGTAAATGCAGCTCCGTTTGGTATCGAAAGTGTAAAAGTCGCAGTATTTCCTCCAGGTGGAATTGTAAACGATGAAGTAATCCCATTGATGACAACAAGTAAGTTGTTCCCATTCCAGCCATCTCCCCAGGTATCATCCAGGTTAAAAGTATAATCACAACTGTTATTTCCTCCAACAATGTTTCCATCCAACTGAACAGGTGTACCGTTACAAATTGTCACATCCGGACCAGCATCTGCCACTGGATTTTCGTTCACTGTTAAAGTTACCGTAGAATCATTTTGGCAACCGTAGTTATCCAAAACAACGTAAGTATAATTGTAAGTTCCTGCAGCTGTAGGATTGATTGATAAAACATCTCCATCAGGAGACATTGTCGCAAAATTTGCAGGCATTACCCAATAGGAAGAATCACTTCCCAAACCGATTTGCGGTTCAAAAACAGTTACCGGCGGATACAATGCAGGATCCAAATTGATATCAAAAGAGAATAAGGTTCCGTCGTCTGAAGCCCAGTTATCAATCACTGTCAGTGTCCAGATTCCATTTAAAGGACAACCAACCAAATTAGTAAACGGTTGAATCGGTTCGTAATTTCCGGCAGGAAGTGTTCCTCCGAAACCGTTATTATTTGACCAATCTACCCAGGTTTCCGTTGCTGTCGGTGTAAAACAATACGTATACGGAACTCCTTGAGTTGTCGGGTCACTACAGTCTACATTATCCAATGGGTTTGGCTCACCGATCAAAGTTCCTCCTCCACCTTGTTGATGCAAGATCTGATTTTGACCATTCGGACATTCTACGATAATGACTAAATCACCCATAAAGGAATGCTCCAATCCCAGGCACAAGCTTTGAATATCGCTCAATTGTGTAATCGTTGAACCTGCTGCAAATCCTGTTTGCATAATCTGCACATCCTGAGAAACTCCCAGTAAGGTATCGGGTAAACATCCGTCATCAATGGTTTGTGAGCCAGGGAAACCGTTCCAGATTACTTCGTAAAAATCAGGATCCGCCGTAAATGTCACGCTTTCTCCCAAACACAGTGTTGTATCAGCCGGGAAGCCGATAAACGTAGGAATTGTCGCAACAAAAACCTGTAAATCGATCAGGTTGGTATTTCCACAGCCATTGTTATCCGTTACAAATAATTGCACCAGATATTGTCCGGGAGCATTAAATGCATGTGAAGCATTTGAACCCGTTGCAGTACCACCGTCCATGAAATCCCATTCATAGTTTGCTAATGTGAATCCCTGAGCAGCAGTCGATGCGATCCCCGAGAAATCTACTAAATCTCCAACACACACTCGTGTACTATCTGCTGTTTCTCCACCTACGATAATTCCCGCAGCTGTTGGCGTAGCACAAGGTGTTGTACAAGTTGCACTTGCTGTAAACATTCCTGTTCCCGCAGTATTTGATCTGAATCTCAAGGTAATACAACCGGTTGCATTCAATGCTGTTGCCATGATGATAACTCCCTGCAACTGAGTTCCGGAATAAGTTCCCAGAGTTGGTGCTGCTGTAGAGTTTCCATCGTATACGTCCATATAATCTACGTTCGTAATATTCGGAGCAGGGTTATCATCCGTATTACTCAACTGAAACAAGTTAAACACCACAGAAATAATATCTCCGGGTGTATCAGGACAAATCGTCACAACTACTGTTTCATTGTTTCCGTAACCAGGACCTCCCTGACCACCAGAATCGATAATAAATCCGTTACAGGTATTAAATGTCTGGTTATTATTTGCTCCGGACAATTGAATGGTTGTTTGCTGCGAAAAGGCAACATGAGCTAATAGAGCTATTAGCACTGTAAGAAAATTCTTCATAATAATATCAGGTCTATTTCGTGTTTAGGGGGCTTGCAGTAAATGCCTTCGTAACTTCAGGAATGGCAAAGAAAACCAGTACACGGTCTTTATCTACCTGAACATACTGTCTTTCTGTTTTTGACAACTTAATACCGAAATCATAAAAGTTGAATCCACCCGTACCAAGATTACTTTTGTCAGAATCTGCTAACCGAATATCTGTTCTGATCAGTTTGCGTTGTTCTTTCGTAAGTGTTTTAAGGGAAACGACCTCATAAGAATAATCTAATTCAAACAATAGATAATTGTAAGCATTCTTATTGTATTCGTATATTTTTTCGGCTTCTTTGCCTTTGTTTTTTAGGATTCTTGAGTCAATCTCTTGAGAGAAGGAGATTGTTGTGGAAATAAGAAATCCTGCCAGGATTAGTACATTTTTCAATTTGGCTTTGTTTTAGTTCTGTGCTTGCTAGACAACAAAAAGTTGGAAAGGTTGTCTAAAAGTTGAACAAATTTAACAAAAAAGTTAACTTTCGGGTTGCTATTTTAACCTTTTGGACTTGGATTATTTAAATCCTAATAACAGTAAAAGAAAAAGAAGACTCCCGTTACAATTCCAACAAAGCCAATTGAATAGCCAATCAACAACTGGCTTAGCGTATGCAATTTCAGATACATTCTTGCCGACATGACAACTCCGCTAGCAATCAAAACGGCCAGCAAAATCCACATAGGAAAAACAAGCATTTTACTGTAATACACGTAAAGAAATCCACTTAAAATTCCCATCCCGGCAGCATGAAGTGATACTTTCCAGCGAAAAGTGAGAATGGTACAAGCAGCCACAGCGAGTAACGATCCGCCCGCCAAACCGAATAAAAATCGGGAACCCTGTAAAGCAAGAGGAACCTTGTAAAGTAAGATAAGCAACAAACAAACACCAAACAGATTGGTCATGATGGAAGGAATGATTCTTTCGGATCTCTTTTCCATCATAACAGAACTAACAGATCCTCTGGTTTGCAAAAAAAGCACTGTCAGAGCCGGAGCCAGAACCGAAAACGCCGAAAACAAATAGAGTAAAACTTCCTTTGCTCTTTCGTCTAAAGTATACAGGTTATTGTCCTGATACGGGGAATATAGATTCTCCCAGTTTTCAACGTACATCGCTATTGCAACAGCGTAAACCGGCGCAAGCAAGGGGAGAAAAATCCACGAAAGAATTTTAGAAGCAATTTTCATTTACAGTTCTTTACGCAAACGTGCTACTGGAATGTTGAGCTGTTCACGGTATTTGGCAATTGTTCTTCTCGCAATATTGTATCCTTTATCATTCAGCAATTTCGCCAAATGTTCATCTGTCAGAGGTTTCTTTTTGTGTTCTGCTTCAATGGCATCCGTCAGGATTTTCTTCACTTCTCTGGTAGAAACTTCTTCTCCTGAATCCGTAGAAAGTGATTCTGAAAAGAAGTACTTCAAGGAATAAACACCGTAAGCCGTTTGAACATATTTGGAATTTGCAACGCGCGATACGGTAGAAATATCCAGACTTACAACTTCTGCGATGTCTTTCAGGATCATCGGCTTCATATTCGTTTCATCTCCTGTCAGGAAAAATTCATACTGATACATCATAATTGCATGCATCGTGGTAAACAAGGTTTGCTGACGCTGACGAATCGCATCTATGAACCATTTTGCGCCTTCCAGTTTTGTTTTCACAAAAGTGAGCGCGTCCTTATCTGCTTTCGATGTTTTTGCGCCTTCTCCATAGCTCCTGAGCAATTGCTCGTATTCTTTGGACACTTTCAGATCCGGAGTGTTTCTTCCGTTTATTGACAATTCGAGTTTTCCATCAAATTCCACGATCATAAAATCGGGAATTACCTGCTGAACACTTTTCGAGTTATCTTTCAAAGATCCTCCCGGTTTCGGATTCAAACGAATAATTGCATCAATCGCTTCTTTCAGATCTTCGTCTTCGATCTCCAGTTTTTTCTGGATCTTATCGTAGTGCTTTTTCGTAAATTCTTCGAAATGATCTTCCAGGATTTTTTTAGCCGTAAACAGGGTGATATTTCCTTCCTGAATACGCTCAATCTGAAGCAATAAACATTCTCTCAAATCACGCGCACCAATTCCCGCAGGATCCAATTCCTGAACAATCTTAAGTACATGCTCCACTTCTTTTTCCGTCACAATGACATTGGAAGAAAAAGCCAAATCATCTACAATTGCATCTAATTCCCTGTTCAGATATCCCGACTCATCCAAATTTCCGATAATCGTATCGGCGATCTGAAACTGCGTATCGTCCAGGTCCAGCAAATGCAGCTGTTCCGTTAATTTATCCTGAAATGACGAATCAACAGAGAGCGGAACGCCCCGTTCTTCATCGTCTTTGCTTTTATTATTTACCTGCGTTTTATAGTCAGGTGTATCGTCGTCGAAGTAATCACTGATGTCGAAATCGGTATCAAATTCGTTTTCATCATCCTTGTAATCATCTTCGGGATCATTATCGTACTCGTCAACTTCTTCAGCACCTTCATCCAAAGCCGGATTTTCCTCCAATTCCTGTTTGATTCGCTGATCCAATTCCATAGTAGGAACTTGCAACAACTTCATCAATTGAATTTGCTGAGGGGAAAGTCGTTGTTCCAGTTTTTGCGTAAGCTGTTGCCTTAGTGCCATCTATGGGGTTATTCTAGTAATATAAAAAATGTTCAAATGTTCAAATGTTCAAATGTTCAAATGTTCAAATGTTCAAATGTTCAAATGATTCTTTCAACTAAATTTTTGTCCTTTGAATTCTGATTTTTTGATTTGTATAATCAAACGATAGATTCCAACGGACAACATCTCTGCTTTGGATTTTAATTCCAAAAATTCAAGTTCCTGAATCATTCCAAAATCTAAAGCCCGATACAATTGAGATCTACTTTCTCCTGCACTTGCTTTTGAAATCCAAAGATACTGCAAAAATTCCTTATTCCCTCCCCGTTCAAACCCTTCCGCAATGTTATCCATAATACTGCTACTGGAGCGAATTATCTGATTACTTAGAGCTCTTTCTTCGAATCGGTTTTTATACTTAAAAATTGAATGGATTTCCTTTGAAAACTCACGGTTTTTTTGCCAAATATTCAATTCTTCAAAACGTCTTATTCCTTCCATTACTTCAACGATTTCTATTGAAGATAATAAAAAGCATGAATAAATTCAATAGCTCAGAGCAATTTACTTTTTAACTTTTTGAACTCTTTTAACCCATTGAACTTTCCTAGAATTCTGCGTTCTGTGGAGTTCTAGGGAACGGAATTACGTCACGGATATTGGTCATACCTGTCACGAACATCACCATGCGTTCGAAACCTAATCCGAAACCGGAATGAGGAACCGAACCAAAACGACGCGTATCCATGTACCACCACAATTCTTCTTCGTGAATTCCGAAATCAGCACATTTCTTTTTCAAAACTTCCAAACGCTCTTCACGTTCAGATCCTCCGACCATTTCACCGATTCCAGGGAACAAAATATCCATTGCTGCAACCGTTTCTTTTCCTGGTTCGCAACCATCGTTTGCACGCATGTAAAATGCTTTGAATGATGCAGGATAATCCGTAATGATCACCGGACGTTTGAATTCCTTCTCTACCAAATAACGCTCGTGTTCCGACTGCAAGTCAGTTCCCCAAGTAACGTCGTATTTGAATTTCTTCTTTTTATAATGGTTCGAATTCACCAATACTTCAATTGCTTCTGTATAAGTGATTCGCTTGAAATCATTCGTCGTTACAAAGTGTAGACGCTCAATCAATCCCAATTCGTTGCGTTCGTTCTGTGGCTTGGATTGTTGTTCCTGTGCTTCACGCTCGTTCAGGAATTTCAAATCGTCTGCACAATGCTCCATCACGTACTGACAAATGTATTTCAACATATCTTCTGCCAAATCCATGTTGTCCGGAAGTTTGTTGAATGCCACTTCAGGTTCAACCATCCAAAATTCAGCCAAATGGCGCGAAGTATTTGAATTCTCTGCACGGAAAGTTGGTCCGAAAGTATAGATCTGACCCAAAGCCAAAGCAGCCAATTCTCCTTCTAACTGTCCGGAAACCGTTAAATTCACTTGTTTCCCAAAGAAATCTTCTGTGTAGTTCACCGTTCCGTCTTCATTCAATGGTGGATTTTTCGCATCCAGGTTTGTTACACGGAACATTTCCCCTGCTCCTTCCGCATCAGAACCCGTGATAATCGGAGTATGAATGTAAAAGAATCCTTGGTCGTTGAAGAATTTGTGAATGGCAAAACTCACTGCATGACGCACTCTGAAAACCGCTCCGAATACATTTGTTCTGAAACGCAAATGCGCTTGTTCACGCAAGGTATCCAAACTGTGTTTTTTCGGTTGCAAAATGGTTTTCTGAACATCATCCGGATGCGCTTCACCGATAATCTCAATTTCGGAAACCTGCAATTCGAATGCCTGTCCACTTCCTTGTGATTCGATCAAAACTCCGGTCAATCCAACAGAAGACGCAGTTGTTATTTTCTTTAAAATTGCTTCGTCAAAATTGGCAGCCTCAACAACACCTTGTAAATTATTAATGGTGGAACCATCATTCAATTGAATAAAACGGTCGTTGCGAAATGATCGCACCCAACCCTTCACAAGGTAAGCTTCACCGACTTTCGGTTGACTTAATAAATCAGCAATTTTTGTTCGTTTCATGTTATTTTTCTAATGACACAAAAATAGGAAGAAATTTGAAAGCTGCGGTGATGTAAGTTGAAAGCAATCAAGAGTTATCGACATGCATCAAATTCAAATTTGCCAATTTGCCAGTTTGCCAGTTTGCCAAATGGCAAACCGAGAGAAATTCTGCCAACACGCCATTTTCAGGTTATATCGGGATCACAACATTCCGATCAGTCTTTTCAGTCACTGGATTTCAGACTTAGTTTTAATACAGCATTTCCAGTACAAAATACCAAATCCCGCTTGTGATGAAAGAAAGCAGAATCGTCAGGAAAACAATCAGATTGCTCAAACGCGGATTCAGTCCAAACTGATCGTTCAAAATTCCGGCACTGATCATCGTTCCCATCGAGGCTTCAAATACCGCGATTTTCGTTTGCATTTCTCCGGTCTGAAAGGCAAAAGCCAATCCTAAAATGATCAGCGGAGAGAGAATTAGTTTATAAACAGAAGCTGCCAAAATTGGCTTCAGGACATCTCTCATTTTTCCCAATTCAAATTGCAGTCCGACGGAGAACAAGGCCAAGGGTGAAAGTGTAGCCGCTAACGTTGATGCCAAAGGAGTAACCGATTCAAAGGAAACGAAACGGGGTAAGACCAACGCAATGATAATGACCAAAAAAGGAGGGAATTTCAGTAATTTGAGACTGATGGTTTTGAAATCCGCTTTCGCTTTTCCGGAAGCTTTCATTGCAACAATGGAAGCTAAAACTGCCAGAATGAAAAAAGACATTTGATCGGTTACTGCTGCAATCGACAAGTTATTTTCGCCATAATAAGCTGAAATTAACGGAAAACCAACAAAAGAGGTGTTTCCCAGACCAGTAACAATCAAAAATGCCGCTTTTGTTTTTCGGTCGAAATGAAATGGTTTTGCAAGCAGTTCCGATAAAATCCAGGCCCCGAACCAACAAATCAAAGGAGTCAATAAAGGAATCAACAAGTCATTCGACCATTGAATTCCCGGAAG
>RCUP01000517.1_pt1 | contig 28208 bp, 29 predicted proteins | sample 2166341 | NCBI WGS metagenome assembly RCUP01 (sample SAMN09932325, study PRJNA488358) | compost metagenome | isolation source: compost soil in succinonitrile-enriched | place: Germany: Experimental Botanical Garden | reverse complement strand
ACGACAAGCGCGATGCCGCCAAGGATCGTGACTGGGCGATCGAGAAGCAGCGGGTGATGCGTCGCGGCAACCGCGACGCATAAGGACGCCGGCCCGTCTTCGTGTGGGGCCGAGCCATGCTCGGCTTCGGCAAAGAAGCAGCCGAGCGCAGGCTCGGCTCTACAAGACGCAGATCAGCCCGCCAGCAGGCCCTGCCCGCGCAGGCGCGGTGACAGCGCAGCATGCATCACCGCCAGGTGCATCACCACCGACAGCTCCGGCGCGTGGCGATCATCACCGGCCCTCCACTGCTGCGCCAACCGCGCAGCGTCGACGGGCAGCAAGGCCAGCAGTTGGGCATCATCCATCGCATCGGCGGACGCCTGCAGCTGCCGCGCCAACTGCCGCGACTGCCAGACATGCACGCCGATGCTGAGGCTGGCCAGCGACATCAGGGTCAAGGCCAGGCCGTGCTCGAACCACTGTGACAGCACATCCGGGCCCCACAACAGCGCGGCCAGCACCGCCAGCGCCGGCAGCCGCCAGCCCAGCCAATGGAGGCGGCCACGCCGCGGCCAGTGCACCACCACCGCACTGGCGATCAGCGCAGCTGCAGCCGTGGCCGGCAACTCGGTTGCCCAGGTTGCAGCCAGCAACACCGCCAGCACCGCCCAGACCCAGCCGGGCGGCAGTGCCCGCCGCTGGTAATCGGCCCCTACCGGGCCAACCAGCTGACGCAGGCTGCGCTGTTGCATTGCTTCGGTCACCGGCCGTCTCCGTCTCTGTGCTGGCTCGAATGGTCGTGGCCAGTGTGTCGCAAATTCGTGCCCGCGACGTTAGCAATCCGCTATGACGGAAGCTCTACAACATGTTGCGGATTGACGTGACGGATACCGTGCGTCTGCCGCTCAAGCGACAGACAGGTCCTTGCTGAGGAAGACCCGGCTGGTGCCCGGCGGATCGCACGGCACCTGGCCGAACACAGTCCAGCCATGCTTCACATAGAAGTCTGGCGCCTGGAAGCTGATGGTGTAGAGCACGGCGGAACGGCAACCGCGCCTGCGCGCCTCCTCTTCGGCGGCGGCAAGCATCTGCGACCCCAGGCCATTGCCGCGCTGTGCGGCCGGCAGGTAGAACAGGTCGATGAACAACAGGCCCAGCGAGGTGCGCCCGCTCAGGCCACCCACCACTTCACCGCTGGCCGGATCGGTGGCCAGCACAGCCAAGGTGCGTCGATCGGCATGGCCGACGGCCTCCAGATTGAACTGATCCAGGCCATCGGCGATCAGCTCCAGTGCTTGGGCGCCGGGGGCGTCGGTGACGGCAATTTCGAGCTTCATCCCGTCCTTTCCATGGGCGACTGTACGAACCGTCGATGCTAGCAGGCGCCCCATGGGGCCGGGTGACTGTTCAGGTTTTTTGGCGTAGCATGTGCAGCGTTAGGCAGGTACTGATCGTGGCGACACGAACCAGGCCTTGTACCTTGCAGGACTTGAAGAAACCGGGGGTGCATTGGTTTCGACGGGGGTTGTGAAGTCGCCTGGCGCATGCCGAGGGGGTAGCTTTCCTCGTAAATCCAGCTGCAAAACTCTAGTTGCCAACGACGACAACTACGCTCCGGTCGCCCTCGCAGCCTAAAAACTGCGGTGCGTGACCTTCTGCCGACTTAGGCGGAGCCTCGAAACTGCTTGTGTCCATGCTCGCAGCGTAGAGTCATTATCATGGAATCGCGCTGGGCGGCTGCCTGTCAGTCCGGCACAAGAACACAACAGGCTGGTTCCCGGGTGCGCTTTGCACACCGTGCTGCTCGGGGATGAGATTCAACGGTGAGCTAAGCATGTAGTGCTGGGGATGGAGTGCCTTCGGACGGCGGTTCAATTCCGCCCACCTCCACCATTTGTACCGCCCTTCGGGGCACGAAAAGCCAGATCTCCCGTCGATTGGGGTCTGGCTTTTTTGTTGGCCCCATCAGGTCCAGAACCGCCGCCTCGACAGGGAGAAGCACCGTGGCGATGATCAAAAACACCGAATGCAACTGCAAGGCCTACAGCGATACGACGGCCTGCCCACTCTGCGATGCAACTGCCCCGCCGGCCATTCCGCGGCCGATCGACGCCGTCTATGCGGCACCGGCATCGCAATCCCTGCCTATCGCCAGGAACCGGGCAATCTACATCCTCCTCGCCCTGTTCCTGGGCATTTTCGGCGCCCACAACTTCTACGCCGGTTACCACGGACGCGCGATCTGCCAACTACTGATCACGCTGCTGTTGGGGTGGCTGCTGATCGGCGTAATGATCACCGGCCTGTGGGCGCTGGTGGAAATGATCACGGTGGAAACCGACGCCTCTGGCGTGCAGATGGTGTAATCCTTGGCCCAGGAGGAACTGCCATGGATCTCGAGAGAATCGACGTTGTTTGCTGGCTCGACCAGATCCTGGATCAGGACCCGGCAACCTTCGAAGACGCCTACTGGGGTCTTCGCCCGGCCGCGGCCATTGCGGTACCGCACCTGCTCGCCCGCCTGGCGGCTGCGCACGATGGTTACTCGCGCGGAAAACTGCTGGAACTGCTCGGCGAATCAGGCGACAGCGCCGTCATCCCGACTTTGCAGGCTGAGCTGCAACATCCGCTGGAAGAGGTGCGCGACTGGGCGCAACTGGCACTGCATGCGCTTGATCGGGGAACCTCCTGGCAGCCCAGCATGGGGGCCTAGCCGACAAAGCTGCCCTACCCCACACTTCCGGCTGTCTGCCCGGACTCCGTGCCGGCGCCCATGCTCCTCCGCGACACAGAAGGATCTGCAATGAACAAGCCGCTGATTGCCCTGATGCTGGGCCTGGCCACCGCGAACGGTGCACTCGCCGCGCCGACTACGAATAGCACCGCTGCACTGGAAGCCCTGCTGGCCTGCAAGGCCGGTTCCGACTTCACTGAAGCGCAGGTGGACCAGGCATTCCATGACGCCGGCCTGACCCGCGACCCAGGTAGCGTGTTCGAGCCGAAGGACAACCCGGTGGCGCTGTTCGGTGGAACCGTGGCCAGCGCGGATGTGAGCGTGTCAAATGTCCACAAGAGCCTGCACGTGTACCTGAACAACGTCGACCACAAGCGCCTGGCCAAAGCGTGGTCGGTGACCACCGTCGACGATGCCGCCCAGACGGAGGAACCGTCGTACATCAAGCAGACCGACGCCCGTCACACCCTGCATGTCGGCGCCGCTGACGACTACGAGGGCTATTCGGCCTCGGTGACCTGCCAGATCCATCCGTGACCGGACCGATGAACAACTGAAGAGCCGATCCGGACGCTACAACCAACGCCGGACCTTCTGCCGGAACGCGCTGTACTGGGCGCCGAAACGTTCGCCGAGAACACGCTCTTCCGGATGGATCTGAAAGCGCGTGATGTACAGGATAAACATCGGCACTACTGCGAGTGCCAGGAGGTTCTGCAGATACAGCATGCCTCCGAGCAGGAACGCCGCCTGTCCCAGATACATGGGGTTGCGCGTATAGCGATAGACCCCTCTGGTGATCAGCGCCGTGGATGATGCCGGCCGCATCGGATTGACCGTGGTACCCGCACGCTGGAATGCCAGCTTGGGCAACAGGTTCATCACCAGCCCCGCAGCCATCACCGCCACCGCGGCCCACCATGGCGTGGGCAATTCCGCTGCGGGCAGCCAGCGACTGATGCCGACACCGAGCAGACCGCACAGCAGCATTACAAGAGGTGGGGGAATACAGGTTTCCAGCAATCGCATCGGCCGTCCCGGCATCGGATGTCCGAACCAGTGTCACACGCCGATGCCGGAGCCGCACATCGGCCGGCAATGACCCCGCTGCGCCCTGCTTCCACGTTGACACGCCTGCCGCTAGAGTGGCGCCAGCGCAGGGAGTCCACATGGCAAGAACAGGCATCGGCTTCATCGGCCACACCACCTTCGTCCTCGTTGCCCTGCTGACCCTCAGCGGGTGCGCGACGCTGCGCCAGTTCGGCCCATCGGTGCAGGTGGGCACGGTCACGCCGGGCCAGTACATCGCGCTCAAGCGCGGTGACATCCTCACCAGCGGCAAGCTCAGCGCGGCCACGATGGAGACCCTGCGCGTGGCAGGCCTGGACGAAGGTGCCTGCGCCAAGCCGGGCCTGCCGTGCATCGAAGCGATGGAGGCCAGCATCGTCGTCCGCGAGGAAGACAAGCGCTCGTCGCTGGCCGAACTGTGGGTGCAGTACGCGATGACGATGCCGGCGCCGAAGCGCGAATCGGCGTCGGTGGCGCGCAGCAAGGCCGCGACCGCTCAGCCCGACCCGACTTTCCAACCGCGCCTGGATGCGTGGATGCAGATCGCACGGCAGTCCTATGCGTATCTGTTCTTCACCGAACGCACCGCCAACCAGCGTGGCTTCGAAGACCGCCAGACCCAGGTGCGCGACTACTACAACCTGGCCGTGCAGGAATCGGCCGTGCTGCTGTTCGAGGCGTATTCGAGCAAGCAGGTGCGCAACGACAACGGGCGATTCCAGTTGGGTCGCTGGACCTTCGTGCTGGCGCCTGCCGACGATGGCGCGGCCGCGGACACGCGCGAACCGATCGAGCTGGTACCGGCGGCATCGATGTCCTTCACCGGCACCCTGCGCAGTGTGCATCGTCGCGATGGCTTCGGCGCCGAACTGGTGGCGGTGATGGCCGACCCGGCCAGCACTGGGCTGGCGGCGGCCGCTGCAGGCACCGCACCGGCGGCCGAGCGCGACTGGAGCGAGATGCCGTCGCCGTCGATGACCGTGCTGCTGCGCTTCTCGGGCAAAAACCTGTGGGAAGTGCTGCACGACGACGAGCCGGAACTGGAGATCCACGACCCCTACCAGGTGGCGGTGGTGGAACTGCATGGCGAGCAGGTGCCGCTGGCGGCGAACTTCACCGCCGGCTACGCGCTGTGGCTGGCCCGCTCCAACTTCAGCCGGCAATCGCTGCGTACATTGTTCGGTGGCAAGGGCGGCATCGAAAAACCGCATCTGTTCATGATGCAGCCGTACGATCCGAACCGCCGCGTGCTGCTGATGATCCATGGCCTGGCCAGCAGCCCGGAGGCGTGGGTCAACGTGGCCAACGAGCTGATGCGCGACGATGAGATCCGCGGCGACTTCCAGATCTGGCAGTTCTACTACCCGACCAACATGCCGATCGCGCTCAGCCACGATGAGATCCGGCGGATCCTGCACGACACGTTGCGGCACTACGACCCGAGCGGCCAGGCACTCGCATCACGCGACATGGTGGTGGTCGCGCACAGCATGGGCGGTGTGATTTCGCGGCTGATGGTGTCCTCCTCCGGTGACCACCTGGTCGACACCCTGCTGGCGACCGCGCAGATGACCCCCGCGCAGCGCGAACTGCTGCGCACGAAGGGCGCGCCGGTGCTGACATTCCAGCCGGAACCGGAAATTTCACGGGTGGTGTTCATCGCCACCCCGCATCGCGGCACCGATGTTGCCGGCACGCGTCTGGGACGCTGGCTGGGCCGCTTCGTGCGCCTGCCGCTGACCGTGCTGGAGGATGTCGCAACGTTGGCAAACGACGGCAAGGTCGAGCGCAACGATGACAAGCACGGCTACCAGATGAACAGCATCCAGAACCTGGACAAGGACGATGCCTTCGTCAAGGCCGTGGCCGATCTGCCGATATCGCCGAAGGTGCGTTACCACTCGATCATCGCCCGTACCCAGGCAGAAGGTCCGCTGGAAAAGACCGACGATGGACTGGTCCCGTACTGGAGCTCGCACCTGCCCAATGCCGTCTCGGAAAAGGTGATCGTGTCCGGCCACAGCGTGCAGGAAGCTACACCGGCCATCGTCGAGCTTCGCCGCATCCTGCATGAGGATATGGAGGCGCATCCTCTGCCGGCGAAGTAGTACACGAAATCCAGCAACCGTGGCCCGCGCTTGCCCATCTTCAGGTGCGGGGAGTGGAGTTCGTCCCCATGGGGGCAACGTGCTGCATTGAATGAACGGACTGCGGTCTGTAGCGTTGCAGCTGCCCATTCGGGCTACAACGGAGAACACGCATGAAGAGGATGTTCAGGCTGTCTGTTGCTATCGGTGCCGTGGCGCTGGTGTTCGGATTGAACGCTGTCGCGGCCGAGCCGACCCCCTGCGATGAGTGCTACCGTGGTTACCAGATCTGCCTGTCGCAAGGCAAAAGCGAGATCTGGTGTTACGGCGCACTATCCCGGTGCCTGAAGAATTCCACCGGATGTAACACGCCCTACTGACTGCGCACTCCGGTCGATCCAGTATCCCGGTGAAACGACGGATCGACACCGCCAGTCCCACACCAATGGGACTGGCATCTGCCAACTGGCGGTCCTGTTGAGGGAAAACCCTCATCGTTCCTGCGCATCGCTCTGGCTAAGCTGGTCACTCTCTTCCGCAGGAGGTCCACATGAACACGTCAGAGCCCAGCCGTCAGCCCAGCCCCGATCCGGCCGAGCGCGATGCGTTTTTCCCGTCGCCGTACTCGCTGTCCCAGTTCACTTCGGCAACCACCGATCTGTCCGCTGCGGACTATCCCGATGCCCGCCGTGACGGACGCTGGAAGGTGCTGATGATCGCCGCCGACGAGCGTTATCTGCCGACCGCCAACGGCCACCTGTTCTCCACCGGCAATCACCCGGTCGAGACGCTGCTGCCGATGTACCACCTGCACAAGGCCGGCTTCGGGATCGATGTGGCCACGTTGTCCGGCAATCCGGTGAAGTTTGAATGGTGGGCGTTCCCACGCGAGGACCGCGAGATCGGTAGCCTGTACGAGCGCTACGAGCCCCGCTTCCGCCAGCCCCTGCACCTGGACGACGTGGCGGGCGCACTCGATGCCGGTTCGGACTATGCCGCGGTGTTCATTCCCGGTGGTCACGGTGCATTGATCGGCCTGCCGGAAAGCCGTGCAGTGAAAGCCACCCTGCAGTGGGCGATGGACAATCAGCGCCACATCATCACCCTCTGCCACGGCCCTGCTGCGTTGCTGGCGGCCGGCGTGGATGAAGCCGATGGCGGTTCTTTGTTCCGCGGCCATCGGATCTGCGCGTTCCCCGATGCGATGGACCGACAGACACCGGATATCGGCTACATGCCTGGCCAGCTGCCGTGGTTCTTCGGTGAGCGTCTGGCACAGCAGGGCGTGCAGATCGTCAACGAGGGCATCGATGGCAGCGTGATGCAGGACCGCCTGCTGCTGACCGGCGACAGCCCGTTGGCCGGCAATGCGTTGGGCAAGCTGGCCGCACGCACCCTGCTGGATGCGCTGGCCACGCGCTGACCGACATGGACAGCGCCGTGCAGTCATTGCTTGTGCTGGAGCGTGCACGTTCGCTTGCAGCCATCGGCGCGTTGCTGCGCGGCATCGGCGCGCCGCTGGGCTATGACCGGACGCTGATGTTCGCCACCGGAACGGATCTGGAGCGCGGCGCGCAGCGACTGTACTGGATCGATGGCGATTGGTTCGGTGAGGGCCCCAGCACTGACGTGGCGCATTACCTGCATGCGTGCCCGGTCAATCGCCATGTGTTGGACAGCGATGCGCCGTTCTTCTGGAGCAAGCAGCAGGGCGTACGCGGCGAACGCTACCAGGTCGTGCGGCAACCGCGCGGCGAAGGGCTGCACGGCCTGCAGGTGCCCGTGTTCGGTGCGACGGGGTTGGAAGGGGCGGTCAGCTGGGGCGGGCGCACGATCGACGCATCCCCATCGACACGGTTGCTGCTGGAGCTGATCGGCACCGCCGCCTTCCGTGCGGCGCATCGGCTCTCTGTCGCCCCAGCGGTTGTGCCTGCCGGCGCACTCAGCGCCCGCGAGCGTGAGGTCCTGCGTTGGGTTGCCGCTGGTCGTCGCCAGGCTGATATCGCCGCCACCCTTGGTCTGTCCGCGCGCACCGTGGAAAATCACCTGCGCAGAGCACGCCAGCGGCTCGGCGTGGCGACCACCGCACAGGCAGTGCGGGCCGCCGGCCGGCGCGGCGAGATCGGGGACTGAACGAGGCGCGACACTTCCGGCTGCTGCGGTCGCATGCTAAACAGGCCAGGCGCATGTGCGCGATTGCAGAAGCAAGGATGATGCTGATGAAACTGCAACTGGCCTCGATGGCCGCATTGATGTTGGTCGTGGGCAGCATGGCGACGATGGGGGACGCTCACGCAGACCCCTCGGGCGGCGCCATCTGCGTACCAGTGAAAATGGGCCCCCACTATCACCAGCGTTGCGAAATCCACGACGTCGACGAAAACGGAAATCCCTATACCTGGGTGTACTGGATTGACCAGAACGGTCAGTGGTACCTCCCGGCGGACTGATCTGGATTGACACCGACTACGACTACAAGGAGTGTGATCAATGACGTTGCACAATCGAATGACCGCTTTTTCCTTCGCTGCAGTCGTGGCACTTGCCGCGCTGTTGCCTTCAGCGCCGGCAACTGCCGCCGAAGAGGTCGGCCTGCAGGAAGAGTGCGTACCCTTCCGTGCCGGCTTCGGCATCCACCAGCGTTGCACGCTGTACGTGGTCTATGACGATGGCACCCGCGTGGCCAGCGACCACTACAACCGCGACGAGAACGGGATGATGTACGACCCCTGATCGCCCAGCGGCATCCGCCGGGCGGTCGCACGCCGTCCGCCCGGCCCTTGCAGCCGCCCGTCCCGGCATACCGCTGCCCTTGCCTTCCGTGGCATCCTCCATGAAACCGCTTTCATGGAATGGAGGGATTCCACGATGTTGTCTCGCTTCCGCACGTCCGCGCTCTGCGCACTCCTGGCTTTTGCACTGCCCGCCGTTGCCTGGGCAGCCTCGCCCGCGCCGTTGAAGGTGATGTCCTTCAACGTACGCACCCCTGCCGACACCGACCCTGGCAAGCGCTGGCAAGATCGCCGCGATGCCATGGTCAAGGTGATCCAGCAGGCGCACCCGGCCGTGATCGGCACCCAGGAACTGGTGCTGGAGCAGGCCAACTACCTGGCCGAGCACCTGCCCGACTATCGCTGGTTCGGCGAAGGCCGGCGCGGTGGCAGTGGCGACGAACACATGGGCGTGTTCTACGACAGCAAGGTGCTGGCGGTGGAAGAATCCGGCAACTTCTGGCTGTCCGATACCCCCGAGGTCGCAGGCAGCATCAGCTGGGGCAACCTGTTCCCGCGCATGGTCACCTGGGCAGTGTTCCGTCGCCTGGATGACGGCCACCGCTTCTACTTCATGAACACCCACCTGCCCTACCGCGACGAGGACGAACCGCGGCGGATCAAGGGCGCCGAACTGATCGCCACGCGCGTGGCCGCGCTGCCTTCCGATCTGCCGGTGGTGCTGACCGGCGATTTCAACAGCGAGCCGGGCGGCGGCACCTACCAGGCCTTCACCCGGGTGCTGCAGGACACGCGCCCCCAGGTCAAAACACCGCAGGGACCGCGCCTGACCTTCCACGACTTCACCGGCACGGCGACTTCGCAGCTGGACTGGGTGCTGGTACGCGGCTTCCACGCACGCAGCTTCCTCACCGATGATCGCCGCATCAATGGCGTGCTGCCCTCCGACCACTTCCCGCTGGTCGTTGAACTGGACTGGCCGAAGCACTGAGCACTGCAGCGACCCTCGCTACGGCGGGGGTCGCTTGCCCAGCAGGCGGTACAGCGCCTGGTGCTGGTCGCGCGCCTGGCAGATGCGTGCACCGACGGCCAGGAACACCGCAATGCCGACAAGGCCAATACCCAGCATTGAATCGGGCAGGCGCAGGAAGCCGATCACCGCAGCCATCGCCGCCAACACCAGCAGCATCACCACGGCCACCGACAGGCCGGCCCCCGGCAGGCCGGGATCGCCCAGCAGCGTCCGTTGGGCCGATTGCTTCTGTTCGCTCATGTCCCGTCCTCCCTTGGCTTTCCCACTAGTTACACGGTGGGCCGCAGTTCCGGCAGAGTCAGAAACGTCATGGCGGCGAGAACGCGCGCGGCCGCGCACGCGCTACCCTGCCGGCACCCTCATTGAGCGGAGACGGCACATGACCCACCGCAGCCGACTGGCCGGATTCATCATCGATTGCCAGGACACGCCTGCCGCAGACAGCGCCCGCTTCTGGGCCGCAGCGCTCGGCCTGCAGGCCGAGCCCGCCCGTGCCGAAGGCGACGCAGAGTACGCCGACCTGACAGGTGCGCCGGCAGGCTTGAACGTAGAGGTGCAGCGGGTCGATCACCCGTCACGGGTGCATCTGGATATCGAGAGCGATGACATCGACGCCGAAGCCGAAAGGCTGGAAAAACTCGGTGCGCGCCGGGTCGGTTTCGTCAAACGCTGGTGGGTGATGGAAGCGCCCACCGGTCATCGTTTCTGCATCGTGCGCATGCGCGACCACGATGTGCCGGCCAACGTCTGGCCCTAGCGGAAAGAAGGGGACGGAAGCAGATGCTCCCGTCCCCTGTCGATCAGCGCGCCTGGGCCACGCTCGGCGCCTGCGGTGACTGGCCCCAGCCACCCAGTGCCTTGTACACGCCCACCACGCTGACGTTGACCTCCGATTCGGCGGCCGCCAGTGCATCATCGGCCACCAGCTGCGTGCGCTGCGCGTCAAGCAGGGTCAGGAAGTCTTCCGAGCCCTCGCGGTAGCGGATCTGCGCCAGCGATTCGGCACGTCGCGCCGCCTGCGCCTGCTCGACCACGATGGCCAGCCGCGCCTGCTGCTTGGAGTAGCGGGTCAACGCGTTTTCGGTGTCTTCCAGCGCCAGCAGCACCGCCTGTTCGTACTGCGCGGCTACGCCCTCGGCCTCGGCCTTGCTGGCACGCAGGCGTGCCTTGACCGTACCGAAGTCGAATGCCGCCCAGCTCAACGACGGGGTCAGCGACCAGGCCTTGTTGTTGCCGTTGACCAGGCCACTGGCATCGCCACCGAGGAAGCCGACGAAACCGGACAACGACAGCCGCGGGAACAGATCCGCGGTGGCAACGCCGACACGCGCGGTGGCGGCAGCCAGGCGACGTTCGGCGACCCGCACGTCGGCACGCTGACGCAGCAGTTCGCGGGTATCACCCAGCGGCAATGCCTTGGCAAACGCCGGCACTTCGTGCGGCGCCAGCATGGCGGTCAGCACTTCCGGACGCTGCCCAAGCAGGACGGCAAGCCGGTTGCGCGACTGCGTCTCGGCCACTTCCAGCAGCGGGATGTCGGCCTCGATGGCCTTCAACCGTGCGCGGCTGCTCTGCACGTCCAGCTCGCTGCCGGCACCCAGTTCCCAGCGAGCCTCGGTCAGCCGCTGCGTATCGCGCAGGTTGACCAGGGTGCGCTGGGCCACCGCGATGCGCTTCTGGGTGCCACGCAACTCGAAGTAGTTGCGTGCCACTTCGGCAGCGATCAGCACCTGCGCGTCGGCGAGGTTGGCCTGCTCTGCGTCCAGGTCGGCACGCGCGGCCTCTGCAGCACGGCGCTTGCGGCCGAACAGATCCAGCTCCCAGCCCGCATCGAAGCCGAGCTGGTAGCTTTCACTGAACACCCGCTGCCCACCCAGCTGCGGATCGGGTTGCTTGCGGCGATCGTAGCTGCCGCCAGCGGTAACGTGTGGCGCCTGGTCGAAGCGGCTCTCGACGAACACTGCACGGGCCTGGCTGACACGGGCGACAGCCACGCGCAGGTCCAGGTTGTCCGACAGCGCGCCATGGACCAGTTCTTCAAGCACCGGGTCATCGAACTGCGCCCACCAGCTGGCCACCGGCGAGGTGGTGCTGAAGACCGGCTGCTGCGCGCCCTGCAGGACGACAGGCTCCTGCACCGGTGCTTTGTAATTGGGGCCGACGCTGACACAGCCCGCCAGCACCAGGCTGGAGACGGCCATCGCCAGGGTGCGGATCACCATGGCAGCACCTCGCCCAGGTAGGTGAAGCTGCCGCTGGCGCCAGACTCGCCGATCAGCGACATCTGCACGCTGGAGCGTGCGCCCTCGGCGATTTCGATCTCGCCGTTGCCACCGTTCATATCGGTTTTCACGTAGCCGGGGTGCACGGTGTTGACCTTGATCGGCGTGCTGCGCAGCTCATGGGCCAGGGCCAGGGTCCAGCTGTTCACCGCGGCCTTGGACGCGTTGTAGGCCGGGATCTTGAAATCGTAGATGCCCGAGGTCGGGTCGGCATGCAGCGTCTGCGAGCCGAGCATGCTGGAGACGTTGACGATGCGGCCGGACTTGGCCTGCTTGATCAGCGGCAGGAAGGCCTGGGTCACTGCCACCAGCGCGTACACGTTGGTGTCGAAGGTGCGACGCCAGGTGTCCAGCGACTGCTCCGACGGCAGCTGTGCCGGGTTCTCGATCATGATGCCGGCGTTGTTGACCAGGATGTCCAGACGGCCATGGCGCTGGCGCACCTGCTCGACCGCCTCGGCGATGCTGGCGCCATCGTTGACGTCCAGCTGCAGTGCCTCCACCGGCAGGCCCTCGGCCTGCAGCTTCAGTGCCAGTTCGACAGCGGTCTCGCGCTTGCGCCCGGCCAGCAGCGTATGCACGCCGGCCTGCGCCAGCTGGCGCACGGTTTCCAGGCCGATGCCGCGGGTTGCGCCGGTGACCAGCGCGATCTTGTTCTGATGGGTGTTCATGGATTCATTGCCTTGGTAGGGGGAAGCGGGCGCCGGTGGTTGCCGGCGCCGCTGTTTTCCATGTCAGTGGTGGATGGTCGGCTCGCCGTGCTGCACCAGCTGGCCACCACCGTTGCGGGTGACGAACTTGCGCAGTGCCACGTAGAACACCGGGGTCAGGAACAGGCCGAACAGGGTCACGCCCAGCATGCCGGCGAACACGGTGATACCGGTCACCGAGCGCACTTCGGCGCCAGCACCATGCGACAGCACCAGCGGCACGGTGCCGGCGATGAACGCGATGGAGGTCATCACGATCGGGCGCAGACGCAGGCGGCAGGCTTCCAGTGCCGCTTCGACGATGCCCTTGCCGCCCATCTCCAGCTCTCTGGCGAACTCGACGATCAGGATCGCGTTCTTGCACGCCAGGCCCATCAGCACCACCAGGCCGACCTGCACGAACACGTTGTTGTCGCCGCCGGTCATCCACACGCCGAACAGCGCGGACAGCAGGGTCATCGGCACGATCAGGATCACCGCCAGCGGCAGCGACCAGCTTTCGTACAGCGCGGCCAGCACCAGGAACGCCAGCATGATCGCCACCGGGAACACGATGAAGGCCGCCTTGCCCTGGGTCGCCTGCTGGTAGCTCAGGTCGGTCCACTCGGTAGCCATGCCCACCGGCAGCACCTTGGCGGCGATGGCGGTGAGGTTGTTCATCGCTTCGGCCGAGGACAGCACACGCGGGTCGGCTTCACCGGCCAGGTCAGCGGCCGGGTAACCGTTGAAGCGCAGCACCGGGTCCGGACCGTAGGTTTCCTTGACGGTGACCATCGAGCCGATCGGCACCATCTCGCCACGATCGTTGCGGGTCCGCAGCTTGCCGATGTCCTCGACGCTGTCACGGAACTGGCCATCGGCCTGTGCGATCACCTGCCAGGTACGTCCGAACTGGTTGAAGTCGTTGACGTAGGCCGAACCCAGGTAGGTCTGCAGCGTGTCGAACAACTCGGTCAGCTGTACGCCCTGGGCCTTCGCCTTGACACGGTCCACCTCGGCATCCAGCTGCGGCACGTTGGCCTGGTAGCTGGTGATCGGGAAGGCCATGCCCGGGGTCTGCGCAACCGCACCCTGCATCGACTGCACCGCGTTCTGCAACGCGCCATAGCCGAGGTTGCCACGGTCCTGGATGAACATCTGGTAGCCGTTGCCGTTACCGAGGCCAAGGATCGGCGGCGGCATCATGGCGAAGGCGAACCCTTCCTGCAGGCCTGCGATCTTCTGGTTGATCTCCGCATTGATCTGCGCGGCGGTGCGGCCATGGCGCTCGCTGAACGGCTTGAGCGGAATGAACGCGACACCGGTGTTGGGGGTGTTGGTGAACTGCAGGGCATTCAGGCCCGGGAACGAGATGGTGTGGGCCACACCGTCGGTTTCCTGGGCGATCTTGGCGACCTTGCGCAGCATTTCATCGGTACGCGCGATCGACGAACCCTCCGGCAGCTTCACACCGGCGATCAGGTACAGCTTGTCCTGGGTCGGAATGAAGCCCGGCGGGACCAGCTTGAAGATGAAACCGGTACCCACCAGCAGCACCGCATACACCACGAACACCGCACCACGACGACCGAGGATCTTCGACACGCCACGCTCGTACTTTTCCGAGCTGGACTTGAAGAAGCGGTTGAACGGGCGGAACACCCAGCCGAACAGACGGTCGATGATGCGGGTCGGGGCATCCTTCGGCGCGCCATGCGGCTTGAGCAGGCGCGCGGCCAGGGCCGGCGACAGGGTCAGCGAGTTGATCGCCGAGATCACCGTGGAGATGGCGATGGTGACCGCGAACTGCTTGTAGAACTGACCGGTGACGCCCGACAGGAACGCCATCGGCACGAACACCGCACACAGCACCAGCGCGATGGCGATGATCGGCCCGGACACTTCGCGCATCGCCTGATGCGCAGCGGCCAGCGGGGTAAGGCCTTCCTCGATGTTGCGTTCAACGTTTTCCACCACCACGATCGCGTCATCGACCACGATGCCGATCGCCAGCACCAGGCCGAACAGGCTCAGCGTGTTGATCGAGAAGCCCAGCAGGTACAGCGCGCCGAACGTACCGACGATCGACACCGGCACCGCGATGAGCGGGATGATCGAGGCACGCCAGGTCTGCAGGAACAGGATCACCACCAGCACCACCAGCGCGATGGCTTCCAGCAGGGTCGAGACCACCGCCTTGATCGAGTCGCGCACGAAGATGGTGGTGTCATACACCGCCTCGTACTTCACGTCGGCCGGCATGGTCTTCTGCATCTCGTCCATGCTGGCCATCACCGCATCGCGGATCTCCAGCGCGTTGGCGCCGGGGGCCTGGAAGATACCGATACCCACCGCGTTCTTGCCGTCCAGCTGCGAGCGCAGGGTGTAGTCGCCGGCACCCAGTTCAACCCGGGCCACGTCCGACAACCGCACCACTTCACCGTCTACGCCGCTCTTGAGCACGATGTCGCCGAACTCCTGCTCGCTGCGCAGGCGGCCCTGGGCATTGATCAGGGTCAGGAACTGGCTGTTGGGCATCGGCTCGGCGCCGAGCTGGCCGGCCGAGACCTGCACGTTCTGCTCGCGCATGGCGCGCACCACGTCGCTGGCGGTCAGGCCGCGCGAGGCAACCTTGTCCGGGTCCAGCCAAGCGCGCATGGCGTAGTCACCACCACCGAAGATCTGCGCGTCGCCCACGCCCTGGATACGTGCCAGCGCGTCCTTGACGTGCAGGCGGGCGTAGTTGCGCAGGTACAGGGTGTCGTACTTGCCGTTGGGCGAGGTCAGGTGCACCACCATCAGGAAGGTGGGCGACTGCTTCTGGGTGGTCACGCCTTGCCGGCGCACGTCCTCGGGCAGTCGTGCCTGGGCCTGGGCGACACGGTTCTGCACCTTCACCGCCGCTTCGTCCGGGTCGGTGCCCGGGCGGAAGGTGATGGTCATCTGCAGCACGCCGTCGGAACCGGCCACCGACTTGAGGTAGATCATGCCCTCAACGCCGTTGATGGCCTCCTCCAGCGGGGTGGCCACGGTTTCGGCGATCACCTTGGGGTTGGCGCCCGGATACACGGTACGCACCACGACCGACGGCGGCACCACTTCGGGGTACTCGCCGATGGGCAGCATCGGGATCGAGATCAGGCCGGCGGCGAAGATCACGATCGACAGCACCGCCGCGAAGATCGGCCTGTCGATGAAGAAACGGGAAAAGTCCATGGAAGAATTCCTGGAAAAGGCCGTCGGCGGGCAACAGCCGCCCTGCCCCTCACCAATCTGGTGAAGGCAGTGACGGCTGCCGCTGGCACCGGCAGCTAAGCGGGTACGCGAATCAGGAGACGGCGGATCAGTGGTTCAGTGCGGCAGTTGCATCGCGACCCGGCGCCGGCGCAGCGGTGGGCTGCATCGCCACCGCCTTCGCCTGCACCGGCATACCGGGCATGAAGACCTTCTGCACGCCATCGATGATCACCTTGTCACCGGCGGCCAGACCCTGCTCGACGATGCGCAGGCCTTCGGCGGTGCGGCCAAGCTGGATGTCGCGGCGCTGGGCCTTGCCATCCTTGTCGACCACGTAGACGTACTTGCGGTCCTGGTCGGTCAGCACGGCCTTGTCGTCGATCAGCATGGCCTGGAACTGGCCACTGCCGAGCAGCTGCACGCGGGCGAACAGGCCCGGGGTGAACTGGCGGTCGGCGTTGTCCAGCAGCGCGCGGACGCGGATGGTGCCGGTGCTGCGGGTCACCTGGTTGTCGAGGAAGTCGACCTTGCCCGTGTGCGGGTAGCCTTCTTCACCGGACAGGCCGACCTTCACCGGCAGCTCGCTGTCGCGCTCGCTCGGGCGCTCGCCCTTGCGTGCCATCTGCGCGTACCGCAGGAAGGTGCTTTCGTCGGCATCGAAATAGACAAACACCGTATCCAGCGAGACCAGCGTGGTCAGCACGCTGGCACTGTCGCCGGCGGTGACCAGGTTGCCGGCGGTGACCATCGCGCGACCGGCACGGCCGTCGATCGGCGCACGCACCTTGGTGAACTCGAGGTTGAGGCGGGCTGCATCCAGCGCGGCCTGCGCCGCCTGCACTGCCGCACCGGACTGGTCGGCGGCCGCGCGACGCTGTTCGGCCGTTTCGGTGGAGATCGCCTGCTGCTCGGCCAGGCGCTTGGCACGCTCGGACTCGCTGCGGGCCAGCACCGCCTGGGTGCGTGCACGGGCCAGTTCGGCGTTGGCGCGGTCGTACTCGGCCTGGTAGCTGCGGGCATCGATGGTGAACAGGACAGCGCCCTTCTTCACTTCTTCGCCTTCAACGTAGTTGACCTTGTCGATGTAGCCGGACACGCGCGGGCGCAGTTCGACGCTCTGTACGGCCTCGACACGGCCGCTGAATTCGTCCCACTGGCTGATCTGCTTGAGCAGCACGGGGGCAGCGCTGACCTGCGGCGGGGGCGGTGCGCCGGCTTCTTCGGCATGGCCACCGCTGCAGGCAGCCAGAACGGCGGCAGCGAGGATCGACACGCCAGCCATCGCCAGGCGATGACGGAAACGATGTGGAGTGGTGTTGGGGGAAGTCATGGCATGCATCCGTACGGAGGGGTGGTACAGCTATTTGAGAATTGCTATCAACTTTCGGCGGCGTATCCTGCGACCTCAACCAAGGCTGAGGTCAAGCAACGCCTGCGGTGTCGCGCCACAGCGGCGGTATTTCCAGGTGCAGCAGGCCGCGCGGCAGTTCGGCATCACTGCTGTCGCAACGGACGATCGCGCGGTTGTCGCGGCAACCGTCGAGCAGGGACACCACGCGGCGACCGACAAGCAGCGAACTGGGCCATTCGATGCAGGCGTTGGCGGCGTTGGCCGGGGTGCATACCGGGCTGCACACTTCCAGCATCTGCGCGCGAACGCCCACGGCCTGCGCTTCCTGGTGCACCACCTGCGCGTACATGCGCAGCGCGGCCGTGGTGATCGATGTCTCGCCATAACCGGCCCAGGGCTTGAGCCCGGCCGGGCTGCCGATCATCACGTAGCGACGGGCGTGCACGTTGTCCTGCAGCAGCGGCAACAGATGACGCACCGCGTGCACATGCGGCATCAGGTCAGCCTGCAATGCCGCTGCCAGTGCGTCACCGCCGCGCTCGACCACACGACCGCGGTTGTACGGACCACCCATTGCCGCGATCACTGCCGCAAGCGGACGCGGACGCTGCGCCACGCGTTCGGCCAACGTACGCGCCGAGCTGTCGTCACTCAGCGAGCCCAGCATCGTCTGCAGGCCCGGCTCATCGGCAAACTGCTCATGCAATGCCGCCAGGCGGCGCGGATCGCGGCCGACCACCAGCACGGGGCTGCCGGCCTCCAGCAATGCGCCGACTACACCCTGGCCGACGGCACCGGTGCCGCCGAGAACCAGGACTTCGGGGGTCAGAATCCCATTCACGGGACATTTCCTCCCAAATCCGGGATAGTCCCGATTCGACGCAGTCGGTCACCCTTGTGCGAGGCAAGGCGCAAGGCACCGCCACGCTGCTGACGCATGGGTGCGGTAAACTCACGAAAGTCCTTGTGTACCAAGGAACTAGGACGGGATTCGACGGTCATCGCCAGGTCCAGGGCGTTCTGGCCGGCGATCCGGAAGCGGGCAAGAATGTTGCGCAGGCTCATGGCGGACGGGCTCCAATTAGCGAATGGCGCCACGATAGACCTCAAACCCCTACTTGATTAGTCCTGATTAAGGGGAATAATCATCCCGTCCCCGGTCCAATCGTTCTGTCACGATTGCCCCATCCCCGACGTCCAGGATTCCTGACCATGTCCCACGATCTCAACGAGACGCTGATCTTCGTCAAAGTGGTCGAGCAAGGCAGCTTCATCGCGGCTGCCAAATCGCTCGGCCTGCCCAAGACCACGGTCAGCCGCAAGGTGCAGGAACTGGAAACGCGCCTCGGTGCGCGCCTGCTGCACCGGACCACGCGCCGCCTCGGCCTCACCGAGGCCGGCTCGATCTATCACGAGCATTGCCAGCGCATCGCGCGCGAGCTTGAAGAAGCCGAAAGCGCGGTCAGCCAGCTGCAGTCGGGCCCGCGCGGGTGGCTGCGCTTCACCGTGCCCTATTCGATCGGCATCACCTGGATCGCACCGCTGCTGGGCCAGTTCCATGCGCAGTACCCGGAGATCCGCCTGGACATGCACATGGGCAACGAGAAGCTGGACCTGATCGCCGGCGAGGCCGATCTCGCCCTGCGCGTGGGTGCCCTGCCCGATTCCAACCTGGTGGCGCGCAAGCTTGGCAGCCTGCGCACGCAGGTGTTCGCCAGCCCGGCCTACATCGAGCGCTACGGCGAGCCGCTGCATCCGGAAGAGCTGCAGTTCCACCGCATCCTGGCCATGCGCAAGCCGTACCACACCGGCAATTCGCCACGCTTTACCTGGCAACTGGGCGAGAACGGTGGCGAACTGCGCGACTTCCCGGTGACACCGCTGATGACGGCCAACGACATGTCGGCGTTGAATGGCGCGCTGGTGTGTGGCGAAGGCCTGCTGCTGACCGGCGACGTGATGGCCAAGCCGTTCGTCGAGTCGGGCATGGTGCGCCGCGTGCTGGCCGGCTGGACCGGGCCGGAAGTGGATTTCAATGCGGTGTTCGCCGGTGGCCGCCTGGTGTCGCCGAAGGTGCGCGCGTTCGTCGATTTCCTGGTGGAGAAGCTCAACTTCGACGCCAACTACATGCTGGCGCAGTGCCCCGGTGCGAAGCTGGCGCGGCAGCAGCAGGAACAGGAAGAGGCGGCGCTGGCGAGCAGCGGCAAGCGGATTCTGGAGAAGGTGGCTGCGTCGGCGGCGTAATCCACAACAATACCGCCCGCAATCTCCTGGTAGTCGCCGACCTTGGTCGGCACGGCTCTCTACATGCGCTATCGGCGTGTCGGGCAAGCCCGGCACCCACAAAAATGCCGCCTGCAAGGGCGGCATTTTCGTTCCGGCTGCGCCGGAACAGCAATAACGCTGCGCGTTATTGCTTCAGAGGAATCACACGGATCTCGACGCGGCGGTTCTTGGCACGGCCGGCATCGGTGCTGTTGTCGGCAATCGGATAGGACTTGCCAGCGCCCAGGGTCTCGATGCGCACGCTCTGCACGCCCTGGCCGATCAGGTACTGCGCCACCGAATCAGCGCGCTCCTTGGAGAGGCGGTTGTTGACCGCGTCGCTGCCGATGCTGTCGGTGTGGCCGACCACTTCGATCATGGTCTGGTTGTAGTCGCGCAGGGTGCCGGCAACGCCATTGAGCGAGCCGTAGAACTGCGGCTTCAGTGCCGACTTGCCGAAGTCGAAGGTGATGCCGTCCGGCAGGTTCAGCGTGATGTTGTCGCCCTGACGCTGCACATCGATGCCGGTGTTGGCGGTGCGCTCGCGCAGCGCGCGCTCCTGGCGATCCTGGTACTGACCCACGGCGGCGCCGCTGAGTGCACCGATACCCGCGCCGATCAGCGCGTGCTGGCGACGCTCGGTGGCGCTGTCGCCGGTCAGCAGGCCCGCGGCCACGCCGATGGCGGTACCGATCAGGGCATTGCGGCCGGTGCGGTTCTGCTGCTCGGTCGGGTTGCCGTACGGATCACTCTGCACGTAGGAGCCGCCGGTGGCGCAGGCCGACAGGACGGCCGCACTCATCAGGGCCAGTGCGACGTTGCGGGTGGTATTGCGGATCATGGTGTTCTCCTTGGTTTCCGGTCGGGCCGGCGGCTTGCGGGCGGCAACGAGGATAAACAGCCGGACGCGATGTCGGCATGATGATCGCACCGGCCGACAGGGACGTGTTCAGCTAGCTGTCTGGACCGCTCAGCCAGCGCTTTACCCCGCCGCCGACTGACGGTAGGCGGCCAGCGCCGCATCACGGCCTGCCGCGAGGTCCACCAGCGGCGTGCGCGGATACCCGGGCGCGCGTTCGGCCAACAGCTGCGGATGCTGCCAGGGAGCGAATCGCGCCTTCACCGGCAGCGCCGCCAGCTCCGGTACCCAGTGGCTGATATAGCGCGCCTGTGGATCGAACTTCTCGGCCTGGGTGACTGGATTGAATACCCGGAAATAGGGAGCCGCGTCGGCGCCGGTGCCGGCCACCCACTGCCACCCCATCGTGTTGTTGGCCAGGTCCGCATCCACCAGCGTGTCCCAGAACCAGTGCGCGCCGTGCAGCCAATGCGCACGCAGGTGCTTGCACAGGTAGCTGGCGACGATCATCCGCACCCGGTTGTGCATGTAGCCGGTATGCCAGAGCTCGCGCAGGCCAGCATCGACGATGGGCACACCGGTGTTGCCGCGCTGCCAGTCCTGCAGCTGGGCGGCACTGGGGTTGGCCCACGGAAAGCGATCGAAGCGTGGATTGAGGTTGTCCGTGGGCGTTTTCGGGAAATGGTGCAGCAGGTGGTAGGCGAAATCACGCCAGCCCAGCTGACGCAGGTAGCCGTCGATGTCGGCATCGGTGCCAGCGCTGCGCAGGCCCTCCAGCGCGTGTGCGATGCGCCACGGGGCGATTTCGCCGAAATGCAGGTGCGGCGACAGCCGCGATGTACCGACCCGGTCCGGCAGATCGCGCTGCTCGCGATAGCCGCGCAGCGCACCCTCCTCGAACACGGACAGCGCCTCGAGCGCACCGGCCTCACCCGGCTGCCAGTGCTCCCAGAAGCCAGCGTCCCACTGCAACGACGGCGCCAGCTGCAGCGCGTCCAGCGCCAGGCCTTCGACCGTGTGTGCGGTCAATCTGCGCGGCGCCTCCTGCAGGGCCGGCAATCGCCAATGGCTGAGCACGTTGCGCCAGTACGGGGTGAATACCTTGTAGGGCTGACCCTGCTGGGTGGCGATGTCCCAAGGCTCGAACAGCAGGCTGCCGTTGCAGCTCTGGGCATCAATGCCCTGCTCGCGCAGCGTGCGTTTGATGGCGGCATCGCGCGGTTGTGTAGCCGGTTCGTACTTGCGGTTCCAGTACACCGCCTCGGCGCCGGTCTGATCAATCAGCGCCTGCAGGTTCGGCAGGCTGTCGCCGGCAAGCAGCACCAGCGAGGAGCCGCGTGCACGCAGGCCGGCATCCAGCGCCGCCAGCGAGCGGTGGCGCCATGCGTTCGACGCGGCGCCCGGCGCCCAGTCGCCCTCTTCGTGCGGGGCGTGGATGTAGACCGGCACCACATCGTGGCCCGCGTCCAGCGCCGCCTGCAGCGCCGGATTGTCCTGCAACCGCAGGTCCCGACGGAACCATACCAACGCTACCGACACGTGCACTGCCTCTCTGTTGCTGGGCAGCCATGATAGCCAGTGACGGTGAAGGCGATGCGTGCGACCGGCTCTGCTAGGCTGCGTGCTCTTCCGCCTCCGCCCTGCCCTCGTCATGGATGATCTTCGCGCCACGTTTGCCCGCTTCGGCACCCTGCAACCGCAGTTCGCCGACACGTGGCAGGGGCCGTTCCCGCTGCCCAGCGCTCTGGCAGCGTTCTATGCACGCGTCGGCCCGTTCGGTGAGGTGTTCAATCCTGCCAAAGGCCCCAGCGGCATCACCGTTCCGGGGCTGGAGGTGTGGCTGCCGCCGTTGCATCGCCTGTGGGCCTATCAGGCCGGCTACCGCTGGAACGGCATCGATGGCGAACCGATCGGCGGCTGGCCGGCGCACTGGCTGGTGATCGCCGACCGCGGCGCCGATCCCCTCATCCTCGACATCAACGATGGCCGCGTGTTGTTCGCCCGTCATGGCGCGGGCCACTGGGACGCCGACGAGTTCGTCGCCGACGTACCGACCTTGATGGCCGCACTGGCGGCGGCCGGCAGCGTTTACCTCGAGGCCGATGAGGATCTGTACAGCGATGACGATGATGGCGGGATCCGTCCCGAACACCGCGAAGCGGCGCTGCGCGCTGTCGCTGCAGTGCTGGGCGGCACGGACGAGGCACAACTGTTCCTGGACGCGATGCAGTAGATCCACGCCATGCGTGGATGGTGTACGGAAAGGTTCAATCCACGCGTGGCGTGGATCTACTTCATGCCTTCCCTGATTACCCGCCCGTCTTTCTTTCCAGCGGCGCCTGCTTCAGCAGTGCGGTCAGGAACGGGTGCAGGACCGAATCCGCAGCAGCCACCGCGCTGCCCATCAGCAGCAGGGCAACGGCAATGGCGGCCATCGGAACGATGCGCGAGCGCGTGCTCATCGGTCTGTCCTCACTCCCAGCAGCGGTCGGTGCGGCCCTTGGCGGTCTGCGCACGTGCGCAGTCACGCGGGGCAATCCGCCCTTCCTGCAATTCCACCCGTTGCTTGCTGCCACTGCCATCTCGCTTCAGCTCGAAGGCGTCGTACAGGCGTCCGGTGACCGTGCGCGCCTCGTAACGCAGCTGCTGCGGATCGACACGCAACACCTGGAACAGCTGGGTGTCTTCGCCCACAGGTTCCATCGTCCTTCGTGCTTCGTCCGACAGCCGGTACTGCTTCGGCCCTGCCACGGTCACCACGTACTGCGGCGTTGCCGCCTGCCCTTCACCGCGACGGCCGTAAGTGTGGTCATGCCCCTGCAGCACCAGATCTACCTTGTGGCGTCGCACCACCGGCAGCAGCACCTTGCGCAGGGCTGCATTTTCGCGGCCTTCGCGCGGTGAATAGAACGGCTGGTGCAGCAGCACGATGGTCCATGGCTGCCGGTTGCCGGCCAGCACCTTGTCCAGCCACTGCGCCTGCGCCTTGGCGGTACCGAGATCCAGCGCCGAAGTGCCATCGACCACGGCCACGCGCACACCCTGCGCATCGAACCAGTAGCTGGTACCCGCCGCTGCATTGGCACCGTTGTCCGGCAGGGCGAAGGTCACCGGCCAATGACGGCCCAGTACGCGGCGCTCCTGCGGGGTGTCCTCGAACTCCTCGAAATACTCGTGGTTGCCGATCGCCGGCGCCACCAGCGTCTCCTGTGCCAGCCAGCTGGTGGCGGCGAACCATTCGCCCCATTCGCTGTCGTCCATGTTGTCGCCACCACTGACCAGATCACCGGCGAACAGGCTGATCCGCGCATCCGGTGCGGCCTTCTGTGCGGCCCGCACCACGCGGCTGACGTGGCTGACGTTCTTGTTCTGGGTATCACCGAAATACAGCAGGGTCAGCGGCTGGTCGGCAGCGGCCAGCGTACGCAGCTGGTTCCACGCGCTCCAGCTGCCATTGCCCTGTACGCGGTAGACATACAGGGTGTCCGGCTGCAGGCCATCGATATCGGCGCGATGATGATGCGACAGGCCGTTCTCGGTCTGCAGCACCTGGGTCTTCGCGCGCACCTGGCGGATGCCCTCGATGGCCGGCGAATCGTCGGCCAGTGCGATTTCCAGCAGCGGCGACTGCACGCTGCCATCGGTGCGCCAGGCCACCGCGAAACCGTGGCTGGGGTCGACCGACGGAGAGGCGACGATGCGGTCCGGCACCGATGCGGCTGCGTAGTAACGGCTGCCCGACGGCACCTGGGTGTTGGGCTCGGCCGCCGCCATCGCCAGCGATGGCAATGCCAACAACAAGCCGATCGCAAGCAAGCGCATCGAACGCGCGCTCACGAACCACACTCCAGCGGCAGGGCCAACTGCTTGGCAATGCTCTCCCAGTCGAAGGCCACCACGCCCTGGTCATCGTGCACCGCATACAACGCACCGTGCGGGAACCGCGGCGTCGGCTGCTGCATCATCCAGATGCCATCGGTGTTGGCCACGGTATTGCCCTGGAACGCGCCCACCGGCTTCAGCGTATGGCGGTCGAACAGATGGAACACGCTGCGCTGCTTGCCCTGCTCGGTGGTGATCCACCAGCCGTCCTTGCCACAGGTGCGCAGCATCACGCCTTCGGCCTGCGCCTTGAACACGTCGCGGCCGAAGGTAGTGCCGGTGAAGCGCCCGGCCAGGGTGTAGACCTTGAATTCGCTGGCGTAGCTTTCGTCCTCTTCGGCGATCAGCAGGCGATCATTGGCAGGATCACCCCAGATCGATTCGACCACGCGCAGCGCGCCGGCTTCGCTGGTATCTCCGATGCTGGCGGTGAGCGTTGCATTGATCTTCGAGCCTTCGCGGGTCACGTGGTACTGGCGCACGCGCTTGTCCAGCTCCGCCAGCGGCGGCAGGATGTCCTTGCCCTGTGCGTCCTCGCCGTTGTCCCAGGAGTCGGTGACGTAGACGCTGTAGCCGTCGGTTCGGCGGTCGACCCACAGGCCGTAGGGCTTGCGCAGGTCGTCGGCACCGAAGGTAGCCAACGGAGCGAAGTCCGGCAGTGAAAGCACCTGCACACGGTGGTTGTCGCGCTCGACGATCCACAGCAGGTCATCGGTCACTGCGATGCCATTGGGACGATCGAACTGGCCCAGACCGGTGCCGGTGCTGCCGACGTCACGCAGATGCTGGCCATTGCTGCCGTCGTAGACCACCAGCTTGTCGGTGGCCTTGGCCGTGGCGATCAGCCAGGTCTTGCCATCCGGTGCCTGCCAGGACGCCGGCGAATCGATGTTGTCGGCCGGGGTCATCGGAGTCAGGAACGCCTCGGCGATGGTCGCCACCTTGCGCTCGACGGGTGCCACGGCGCCCGTCGCTGCAGCCGCTGCCGGCGCCTTGTCCGCTGCCGGCGTGCAGCCGGCGGCAAGAACGGCTGCCAGCGAGGCGGCCACCAGGGTCATGCCGCGCACCATCACAGTGCCACCTTCAGGCCAACGGCGTAGGTGCGGCCGTACTCTTCCAGCTGCAGGGTGCGCGAGCGCGTGCCCTGGTACAGCTCCAACGGCTTGTCCAGCAGGTTCTGCGCTTCGAAGTACAGGCTCACGTTCGCGTTGAACTTGTAGTCCAGCGAGAAATCGAGCTGGGTGTTGGGCGCCACATAGATGTCGAACGCACGGCCCTTGCCGATGCTGTCCAGGTACTCGCTGCGGTACACCGCCGCCAGGCGCGTGCTGAGGCCGTACTTTTCATAGCCGATGTGTGCGCTGTACACGTGCTTGGAGGCGCGCGGCAAGGCGAATTCCTCACCGGCGCGATCCTCGATGCCGGCGTCGAATTCGGTATCCAGCCAGGTGCCGCTGGCGCCCACCAGCAGGCCGTCCAGGCCGGCGGGCAGGAAGGCCAGCTGCTGCTGCCAGTTCAGCTCCGCACCACGCACCGTGGCCTTGCGGCCGTTGATCGGCTGGGTCACGTCGAAACCGCCGTACGCCGGATCGTTGGTGCGTACCGTCTCGACGATGTAACCGTCGATGGACTTGTGGAACAGACCGAGCGAGACGATGCCAGTGCTGCCGAGGTACTTCTCCACCGACAGATCGATGTTCTTCGACTCGTACGGGTCCAGCTCCGGGTTGCCCAGGCGCACTTCCTCGTCACCACGGCTGTAGCCGACGCGCGGCGAGATATCGCCGAAGGACGGGCGCGAAACAGTCTTGTTGGCCGAGGCACGCAGCACCCAGTCATCGGCCGCGTCGTAGCGCAGGTGCAGGCCCGGCAGCACGTTGGTGTAGCTGCTGTTGGCCACGCGCGGGGTTACGGTGTAGCTGCGGCCGTTGGCAGCCACATCGACCTGGTTACCCTCGGCCTTGAAGCGGGTGTTTTCCACGCGCACGCCGCCGATGATGCGCAGCGCACCGACATCCCAGGTGCCCATGGCGTAGCTGGCGAAGATGTCTTCACTGGCGGTGTAGTCCTCTTCCAGCGAGGTCATCGCATTGGCGCCGACGTCCTGCGGACGGGCGCTGAACTGGCCGCCGTTGGCCGCCCAGTACGCGCGCATGGCATCCGAATCCATGCCGTCACCCAGGGTGCCGTGGCGGTGATCGGGCGAGCCGGTGGTCCAGCTGGACAGGGCAATCTTCGGGCCGACGCGCAGTTCGCTTTCGTCGACGTTGACGTCGCGGTCGCGCCAGCGCCCCAGCAGGCCGAACTTGATGCTGCTGTTGTCGCCGTCGAAGCGCACGTTCACCTGCGCGCTGTGTTCCTTGTCGTTCACCTGCTTGGGCGAGAGCACGATGCGATCGAACGCGTAGTTCGCGTTGTCCAGCCACTGCGGATTGTCGAAGCTGTAGCTGGGCAGGCGGCTGCTCTGGTCCAGCGTGCCGTTGAAGGCCTTGCCGTTGAGCTTGAAGCGCGCCTCCATTTCATCGTTCACCCGCTCTTCGGTACGGGTGAAGCCGAGCTTGTAATCTACCACCGCGTTGGTCAGCTTGTTCTCGCCACCCAGGCTGGCCGCGAAGGTGTTCTCTTCCTTGGTGCGGTAGCGCATGCGCTTGTCGATGGAATCCTTCGGCATGCCATCCAGACGGTACTGGTCGGTAGCGGTCTTGACCATTTTCGCGTCATCGAAATTGAAGATCACACGCTGGCGGGTTTCGGCATCATCGAACTGGCTGTACAGCGCACGCAGGTAGTACTTGCTGTCATCGTTCGGGCGCCAGTCCAGGTTGAGGTTGGCGCCGATGCGCTTGCGCTCGATCTCATACTTGCGGTGCTGCAGGTTGATCGCGGTGACGTCACCCGGCGCGGCATCGTCTTCGCCGTCGTACTCCACTTCGGTGTTGTCCGATTCGAACTTGCGCTTCTGGTAGTTCACGCCCAGCGCCACGCCGAAGGTGTCATTGAACACTTCGCTGTAGTTGAAAGCGGCCTTCGGGCTGGTTTCGCCGGACAGCTGCTGGTGGCTGGCTTCGATCTTGCCGCGCAGGCTGCGGCCGTCACGATCGAAGGCCGAGGCCGATTCAACCAGGATCGCGCCGCCGATGGCGTCGCCAGGCATGTCCGGGGTCGGCGACTTGACCACGCGCAGGCGCTCGGTCGAATCAGACGGAATCACATCCAGCGGCGCCGCACGGCTGGAATCTTCCGGGGTGCCGATGGCGATGCCGTCGACGCTGACGCTGTTGAGGTTGGCATCCAGGCCACGCACCACCACGAAACGGCCTTCGCCCTGGTCGCGGGTCACGCTGATGCCCGGCAGGCGCTGCAGCGACTCGGCCACGTTCTTGTCCGGGTACTGCCCCAGCGCGTCGGAGGACACGGCGTCTTCGATAGCGTCGCTGCTGCGCTTGAGGTCAACCGCGCGTACCTGCGATTCCAGCTGCGCACGTACTTCGATGCGGTCCAGATCGGTCGCCGCGGCGCCGCTGCCGGCCGCTGCAGCGGTTTCGGCTGCCAGCACCGACGGGCTGGCCGTCACCAGCAGCGAGAGGCTGATTGCCAGGCCCAACGTGTTCTTCTTCTGCACAGCTATCCCCAACGGTGTAAAGATTGGGTCAGCACGGTATGTCCGCGAGGTTGCATGGGCATGACACCGGTGGAGCCTGGCCTGCCGGACCCGGCTCGGCACCACCGCGCATTCCGCTTAAAATGGGGCTCTCCCCTTCTGCCAGACCCTCCCATGAAGATCGTCGAAGTGCGCCACCCGCTGGTGCAGCACAAGATCGGCCTGATGCGCAACGCCGCGCTCAGCACCAAGGATTTCCGCGAACTGGCCAACGAACTTGGCACGCTGCTGGCCTACGAGGCCACCGCCGACCTGGAAACCGAGCCGCACACCCTGCCGGGCTGGTCCGGCCCGGTCACCGTGCAGCGCATCGCCGGCGCCAAGATCACCGTGGTGCCGATCCTGC
>RCUP01000510.1_pt1 | contig 28652 bp, 27 predicted proteins | sample 2166341 | NCBI WGS metagenome assembly RCUP01 (sample SAMN09932325, study PRJNA488358) | compost metagenome | isolation source: compost soil in succinonitrile-enriched | place: Germany: Experimental Botanical Garden | reverse complement strand
CTCTGTAATGAAATTTGTGATTTTTGATGCTTGGCCGGCTGTTCCTCCGGTGCCGGTGACTGACGGTACTCCCCATTCGGAAGCGACACCCGGTAACTTGAAGGTGTCCAATATGAAAGTCTGGGTGCGGCTGATTTCTGTGGTCGACATTCCATAGGGGTGATAAGAAATCGCGCTCAGGCATTTTGGGTGGTCAGTGAGAATCCTGGTCAGGGCAATCGTGCTCTTGGAGTCTTTGGTTGGTGCCTTTGCGAACCCGAAACCGATGACCGGGGTTGAGGCGGCGCGTTTATTTAATGAGGTACAGACTGAGTTCATGAAAGGAACAAAGGTGGTCTCGAAGTTGCCGGTTGGCCAGTAGGTCGGCAGGTCCGGTTCGTTCCAGATTTCGATAGCCAAAAGCTGAGAGTGATAGGTTTTCTCCAAATCAATGACCGACTGGGCGAACGATTCTCCTGCAGTCGCGAGGTCGTGGCTGCCGTCGGTGGTGTTACTGGTCAATGCTTTTAACGAGCGAACCGTCATCAGCACCGGCAAATTCGCGGAGCTTGCACTGGTAAAGGCGCTTTTTAGCTGGGTTTGATATGCAGTGCTTCCCAGGCTGTTGGACCATACATCAAGGCGCACAAACGCGAAGCCGGCGGTCTTGATCTGTTGAGCGTCGGAAGTGGTGAAATTTTGAATCTTTACTTGAATGCCGATCGTTTTGTTGTCTTGTGTAAGTGCGGGAAAGGTTTCACTGGCGAAGGCAGTGCAAACTGCGTTGAGCAAGACAAAGCTTGAGGTTGCGAGCAATCTGGATTTTGTCCATTTCATGTCTGACTCTCCTGGCAAATATATAAGCTTCTCTTTTATATGGGGTGGTAGGAGGATGTTTGCTGTTCGGTTCCCCATATCACTGATTGATTACGGCTAAAAGTAAAAGTTCTTCAATGTTATTTTTTGTCGGGTTTTTGCCTTTTGGGGCGTTCTGGTTATTTTTGGTCCAGATATTCTCTTTGGGCGTTTTTTATAGGTCGTGGTATTTAATGCACCAGCATTGGCAATATTGAGCCATCTCTGAATGCGGGACCGATTCTGTCGGTTCACTCATGTCCCCGAAATACATTGGCCGAATCGACACAGCACGGGAAGAGTAGCCTTGTTCAGAAATATTCTTATTGTTTGCGTTGGCAACATTTGTCGAAGCCCTACTGCCGAACTGTTGCTTCGCGACGCGCTGGAATCTTCAGATATCGTAGTGAGTTCCGCAGGTCTGGCCGCGCGGGTGGGCGAGCCTATGGAGCCCGACGCTCGGCTCGTTCTTGAAGAGAAGGAAGTCGTTGTTGACGGTTTTAAAGCGCGGCAGATTACTCCAGACATTATTGATGAGTCAGACCTCATTCTGGTGATGGAGAACAAGCATGTAAAAGACGTGCTAGGTATCGCATCGCACGCAAGAGGTAAAGTGTTTCTTCTGGGGAAGTGGCAGAGTGAACGCGAAATAAAGGACCCGTATCGTCAAGGAAAAGCTGCTTTTGTCCATGCCCATGCATTGATTGAAGATGCTGTTTGCGCATGGGCGCAGCGCCTCGGACGTTGATGGATGATTTTTCAGATTAGCATTAATGGTAAAGAATATAACTTATGCAGTTACCGTCAGTAGTCAGCGACCGAGATAAAGATAGAGACGAGATTGATCTTCTTGGTTTGCTTGGCACATTGATTGATCATAAGTGGCTGATAGGTGCCATTACCGGAGCATTCATGGTGACCGGTGCGGCCTACTCGATATTGTCGTCGCCCGTGTATTTGGCAAACGCCCTGGTACAGGTCGAGCCGAAAAAGAACGACATGTTGGGCTTCTCGGATATCAGCAGCATGCTCGGTGGGCAATCCCCGGCGGCGACCGAGATTGGAATCATCAAGTCCCGTGCGGTCATTGGTAAAACCGTCGATGATCTGCGCCTGGATATTGTGACAACGCCCAAGACCTTTCCCATCGTGGGTGGTTTTATTGCCCGGCGCTATAAAAGTACCCCTGCGCAAAGTGTTTCGCCTCCGCTCTTCGGCATGAACAGTTTTGCCTGGGGTGGCGAGCGTCTTGAAATCGAAAAGCTCAAACTGCCTGATGAACTGTTGGGCGAAAAACTGACCCTGATTGCCGGAGAGCAGAACCGCTTCCAGCTCTACGATGACGATGGCGCTTTGTTGGCCGATGGCACTACAGGCACAACCGTCATAGAGAACGGGGTCGAGGTGCTTGTCGCGCACATGGACGCTAATCCTGGCGCCAAGTTCGAAGTCGTTCGCAATCCACGAATTGTCACCATCCGGAATTACCAGGACATCCTTGAAGTGTCCGAGCAAGGCAAGGAGTCGGGCATTATCAGCCTGGCGCTGGCCAGCACTGACTACGCCCTGGCGGTAAAGATTCTGAACAAAATTGCGTCGCTTTATGTAGAGCAGAACGTGCAGCGCACGTCTGCCGAGGCGGCCCAGAGTCTGGATTTCCTGCAGGCACAGCTGCCTCAAGTCAAAGAGGATCTGGCTAAAGCCAGCAATGCGCTGAACAGCTACCAAACCCACGGCAACACAGTAAATATCTCACTGGAAACCAAGTCTGTTCTTGAGCAGATGGTGGTTTTGGATACGCGTATTTCCGATTTGAAACTGCAGCAAGCGGACCTGGATCGCAAGTTCACCCGAGAGCATCCGGCCTACCGCGCCTTGATGGCCCAGCTGGGGGATTTGAACAAACAGCGCCACGGTTTGGAGAAGAAGGTCCAGGATCTTCCTGCAACACAACAGGAGCTGCTGAATCTCACTCGTGATGTGGAAGTGGCGACACAGATCTATACCCAGCTGCTGAATAAATCCCAGGAGCTGGACATCGTCAGGGCCGGGGCGGTCGGTAATGCACGCTTGATCGATACGGCCGATGTCGACATTACCTCGCCGGTAAAACCACGCAAAGCCTTGATCATTCTTGCTGCTACTCTCCTGGGTGGATTTGTCGGAGTTGCCTTGGTGTTGGTGCGTAAATCGTTGGGCCGAGGCATCGAAGGGCCGGACGCTATCGAGAAACTCGGGCTGCCGGTCTATGCGTCCATTCCATACAGCGTCCTGCAGCAGGAAGAAGACAGTAAAAAACTTCGGTTGGCCAATGGCGTCAACAGTCAGTCTTTCCTGCTGGCGCAGCGTAATCCCACTGACCTCTCAATCGAATCGATCCGCAGCTTGCGCACCTGTTTGCATTTTGCGGGGCTGGATGCGACCAATAACCGGATCATGATTTCCGGTCCTAGCCCGCAAGTGGGCAAGACGTTTGTTTCCTCTAACCTGGCCGCAGTCATTGCTCAAAGCGGGCAGAGGGTTGTATTGATTGATGCCGATATGCGCAAAGGTCATCTGCACAAGTCCCTCGCTACTCCAATCAGCAACGGTTTATCAGACCTTCTAACCAAGCGCTGCAGTATTGAGCAGGCAATCAATAAGCTCGAGGTTGATAACCTGCATTTCATCAGCCGTGGACAGGTACCGCCTAATCCATCAGAACTGTTGATGCATGCCAACTTCAGAGAGCTCCTGGCAGAGCTGAGTAAACTCTACGATGTAGTCATCATCGATACGCCACCGCTCCTGGCCGTTACAGATGCTGCAATCGTTGGGCGTGAAGCCGCCATTAATTTGATCGTGACTCGCTTTGGTGTGAACCCTGCCAAAGAGATCGAGCTGACAATTCGTCGGTTTGCGCAGAACGGGATCGAGTTGAAGGGCGCTATTTTCAATGGTGTCGAAAAGCGGGCGTCCAGCTACTACGGTAATGGCAGCTATGCCTATTACAACTACGAGTACGCTTCTGATAAATCCTGATGTGAACTCTATTTACCAGTCAGTTGGATTGAGAGTGGGTAGACCAAAACTACCCGCTCTCAGCGCTGTTTTGCCTGCGACTAAGTTCATGGAGAAAGGTGGATTATGAAAAAAATATTACACGTGGCGGAAACCATTAAAGGTGGCGTTGCGACGGTCATTCGTACGATATCGACTCCCCCTCAAGATGACGCTTCGCAGTACGAATTGGTTTATCTGGTTCCGCTCGACCAGAAGAAAGAACTACACGGGATCAATGAAGAAAACATCAGAACCTTTTCAAGAAAGAAGAGGGATGTGTTGTCCCTGTTGCGTTTTGCCTGGCAAATGACCCGTGTGATCTTCAAGGAAAAACCGGACGTCGTGCACTTGCACAGTACCTTCTCCGGTGTCATTGGTCGGTGTGTCTGTCTGGTTCTGCGCCCTTGGCGGTCGCCGAAAATTGTCTACTGCCCCCACGCTTTTTCGTTCTTGATGGAGGGTTCTCCAGTCAAACAGAAAGTGTATTCGCTGGTTGAGCGGCTTTTGCAGAAAGTGACGGATGTCATTATCTGCGTCAGTCAGTACGAGCTGGATAAAGCAGCATCATTTGGTATCGATCGTCACCGCATGAAGCTGATCTATAACGGCATTCACTACAAAAGTGATCAGGCCAGCTCGAGTGAGGGCGCGAATATTCAGCTCTTGTTTGTAGGTCGACTGGACTACCAGAAAGGCTTCGATGTGTTGCTGAAGGCTTTCACTGCAGTCGATCGAACTGACTTGAAGCTCACCGTCGTCGGCAGTGCTGTCAATGATGACTCCGTCGAGCGCCCCGATATTGACGCCGTGGAGTACTTGCCGTGGGTGACTCCCGCTGAAGTAAACGAATTATACAAAACGGCGGATGCCCTGATTGTGCCAAGTCGTTGGGAGGGCTTTGCCATGGTTCCCCTCGAAGGTATGGCCATGGGCGTGCCGGTGATTGCCAGTGACTGTACATCGCTTCCCGAGTTGGTGACGAACAACATTACCGGCTACCTGTTCTCGACGGGCGATCATCAGGGGCTTGCCAGCATATTGCTGAATCTCAAGAAGCAAACGCTGTTGGAACTCGGTACCGAAAGTCGTAATAAGGTGCGCGAACGCTTCAGCGCAACGTTGATGATTCGGCAAACCTATGACGCGTATTCTGTTTGAACTTGTTAAGTAGAAGCTCCGATATGAACGTAACTATTTTGCATGGCTACAGTGCGGCCGACTCGGGAGATGGTCTACTCGTGGATTTGGCAATAGACACGGTGCTGCGCAATTTTGGTGCTGCCTTCGATCACATTTTTCTGTCGAATGAAAATATCATCAAAGGGGTTGTTCGATGATATTTCGATTGTTGTTAAGAGGAACTGCACTAGGCGCAAAGTTTTTACTGGTGTTGGCCATCACTCATTATTTGGGTTATGAGGCATTGGGCTTCTACGGCGTTGTGATGGTCGCCCCTATACTGGCTTCAAAATTTTATAGCGTCGGGTTCAGCTCTGAAATCAATCGGCTGATCAGCATTGGGGGTAGCTCCCGGGTCGTCGTCGATAAAGTATTGTCCTTGTACCTGGCCGTAGGTTTGTTGTTTTCGGTGGTGACGGTCGCACTTTACTCACACTTCAGCGATGTAGAGGCGAGTGCTGGATTGATCGCCTGCGTCATGTTGCTCCTGATTACGGAGCATCTGTCCTTCGAATTGAACTCGTTTGTTTTTTCGGCACAAAAAGCCAACTGGGGAGCGTTGCTGTTCTTCATAAAAACCGGGCTCTGGGCGCTCATTGCTGTTGGAGGGCTGATGACTGGCGTGGTGTCCAGCGTCACCAGTGTTCTTTGGTTGTGGGTGATCAGCAACCTTCTGGTGATGGTGGCCGGGTACTTTATAGTGGTTGACGTGCATAAGGGGCGGGAAGTCAGGGTCGTTAACACGGCTTCTGTTTGGAGAGCCGGGCTGCCTTTTTATCTGGGTGACGGTTTGATCGCATTGTGTCAGTTCGCCGAGCGTTTTCTCATTGTGAAGCTTGAGCCCTACGACAGCCTTGGCAAGTATGTGTATTCCTGGTCCGCGGCTAACACCTTGCAGGCGCTGTCGTTTGCAGTGGTTGCCGTCATTGGCATTCCCGTTCTCGCCAAGCGTTACAAGAATCACCAACAGGCACTGACAGTCCGGGAGCTATTTTTCAATCAATGGGTGTTGCGATCCCTGGTAGTTTCCTTTGCGGTCGCGGTGCTGATTTATACCTTCTTCAATGTCGTGCTCGATTATGTGGACGTGGCGGTGCCGCGGCCGGATAACGGGATCTTGAGCATTCTGATTTTCTCGTTTGCCCTTCGAGCAGTCGGTGACATTGTCTGGGGAGGTCTTATCGCCTCTAAGAACAATCGGGTATCCCTGGCCAGTGCGGTGATATGCCTGATGATTTCAATGCCTGTCAGCTATGTCCTGATTAAACATTATTCAATTTATGGGGCCGCCTGGGGGAATGTTTTCTCGATTGTGGTGCAGCTCGTCGTTATTGCTTTGCTGGCCAGGTTCGCCCGGGCGAAGGGGGCCTTGTAATGGCTTTATCTCTGCCATCCATAGAGTTTCGCGGAAGAAAACTGGATTCGTCGCTTTCATTCCTGATTTTGGCATGTGGTCTTTTTCTGTCCGTAGCCATGCCACTGCTGGTTCACCGAGAACCCGGCCCGGATGCAATGACACTGTGGGGTTCATACGCTCGTGCAGACTACTGCAATTTCTGGAATCCCTTTTCGCCAGACCGGTCTTCCTACGATTGCACCGCTTATGTGCTGCGTCCCACCGGCATCAACCTGGACAATGCGTGGGCTTACGGGATGCTGTGCAATTTTTTTCTCACGTCTATCCCGATTTTCATCTTCAGAAGAATACCGCTGACGATTTTTCTGACCTTGTGCCTGTGGGGCGTGGTCAGGTCGTTCTTTCTCGATAACCTGACCAAGGAAATCATTGTCTCGGTGGCGATGATTACTATCCTGCTTTCTTCATTTTCGAAAGGGTACAGAGCGGGCTTTTTTCTTTCGGCGCTGTTTTATGGCGTATTGGTTCGACCCTATTGGATATTGTTTTCACTGGTCTGGGTCGGCGTGTGCGTCATTAAAAAGCATGTGTCGCGTTTCAGCTTTTTCCTGATGTTGTTCATGTTCTATCTGGCGATTGCGACGGCGATCCAGTTAGTGGCTGGCTATTCGGTTTCGTCCATTCGAGCCAATAGCAATGAAGAGCGCACGCTGGGCGAGGAGGGGTCAAGGTCACTGATCATCTCTTGGATCAACGGCGGTGATTTCGTTTCACAGGCCGTGGATTCGATGAGCATATTTTTCAGGTTGTCTTTCCCTGCTGAGTTGATTCTTCTTTCCGGCTTGGGGCAGATCATCTTTGTGGTCCTGATGATAATGACCTCTTTGCTGATGTTCAAAATGATGACGTCGAGTTACTACAAGGGCGCAATCATCGAGCACAAAGTCAAAGAGCTTGTCGCTATCCCGCTGTCCTTTTTGATGGTGCAAGGTTTGTTCGAGCCCGACTTCGGCTCGTTTGCCCGACATTTCTCCATGGTGGTGCCGGTTCTGTTTGTAGGGCTGGGGTTACAGCTGCGCTCAAAAAAACCTGAGTTGGTTGAATCACGTGTCTTGAACTGAGGTTTGTGGTCTATGCAAAGCAAGAATAAGTCGTTGGAAATAGAAACGCTCAGAGGTCTGGCATGTCTGCTGTTGGTGCTCTACCACGTGATAGGGCCACTGGGCGGTGGATTGAAAATCGACCTGGGCTCGCCTTATCGAGTCCTGGCCGACTCGATGGTGTACGTCAGGATGCCGTTGTTCACCTTTATATCCGGCTATATCTATTCCATTTACAAAATCAGGGGCAATGACTTTTCGGCTTACTGCGTCGGCAAGGTAAGAAGGTTGATCGTGCCGCTGTTTTTTGTCGGCATTCCCTTTTCGGTGCTGCAGGCCTTCGCGCCCGGCGTTAACAAGGACCTGGGTCTGATCGATGCCTTGTTGTCGTTTTATGTGCCGGTCAACCATTTCTGGTTTTTGCAGGCAGTCTTCATCATTTTCATGTTTGTCGGCTTTCTTCAGTGGCGCGATCTGTTGCGCACACCCCTGCACCTGTATCTGCTGCTTTTGTTTTCAGCGGTTGTGTTTTTATTGCCGGAATTTCCCGTCGATGCGTTTGGCATCAATGGGGCCATCTATCTGCTGCCCTTCTTTGTCACGGGGATGATTTGCCAGGAGAACGTTGGCGCATTGAAACGAGCACTCGGAGTGATCGGGCCTGTCGTGTTCATCGTGATCTCGATTGCCTTGCTCTACATCGCCACGGTGGATCGCGAACTCATCGTCGATCGCAGGAGCCTTGTCGGATTGATCGTCGGTTGTGTGTCGTGTATCGCATTGTTGTCGAGTGACATGCGCTCAAGATTTCTGATCTGGCTCGGGGCGTATTCCTACGCGATATTTCTTTTCCACGTACTGTTTGCCGTCACGTGGCGGTTTGCCTTGGGTCGACTGGGGGTTACGGATCAAAGTGTCCTGGTCTTTGGCGGGCTGTTGTGCGGATTGTTGGGGCCGGTAGTGCTGGCGAATGTTTTCAGCCGCTTTACGGTGACGTCTGTCTTGTTTTTGGGCGAGCGTGCAGTTCGCAAACCCATCGCACAACCGGTGTTGAAGGCCTCTCAATCCTGAGTTGCGCCTAGCGGGGAAAGCCATGGTGTCTGTCGATGAGGTACGTCCCGCTCCGGTTCCGGTGATCGAAATCAAAAGTGCGCGCCAACGGCTCGCACAATGGGATGAACACAAAGGCCAGGTGTTGGCGATTTCGGTGATCGGCGACAGCTATAGCGCCGGCCAGGATTTTTATCTCAATCGCCTCACTCAGCGGTTGGCGAAAAATTTCGGCTTCGCCGGGCCGGGCTACATTGGTTTCAACCACGGTGCGGCACTGGGCAGTACCAACTACAAATACACCCGCAGCAGTGAAAAGTACTTCGGCGGAGATTGGGCCGTTTCCGCGCTCGGGCAAGCGAGCCCGGACAGTCGCACCCTTACCGGCAAAGCGGGGGCCTATCTTGAGGTCGACGCCAGCGCAACGCCTGCCATCAACACGTCCGTCGCCCAGGCCAGATTGCTTTACCTGGGCAATGGAGAGGTCAATGAGCTGCGGTATCGGTGGACCGCGTCAGGTACATGGCATGCGTTGGCGCTTACCGGTTCTGGCGTTCAAGCGGCGGACCTGAGCGACGTGCCGGCCAGCACTGATTGGGCATTGAGATTCGAGGTCGTAAAAGGTGCGCCCACGTTGTTCGGCTTGTGGATGGCCAGCGACGGGGGCGGCGTCAGGGTCTCCAAGCTCGCCGCGTCCGGCGCTGCTTCCGCCGATTTTTTTCAGCGTGACAGTCAATGGCAGACCCAGTGGAAAACGGCAGTTTCAAAGATTCCAGCGGATGTTTACCTGATTATGTTGGGTGGCAATGATCAGGGGTTCGGGGTGAGGCCCGAGGACTATCTGGAGAACATGAAAGGGTTGGTGCGGATGATTCGCGAGGTTCATCCGGCGGCCAGCATCAATGTCATCCTGCGTCAGGACACGACTCGATCCAGCGCCTATCCGATGTCGGACTATGCTCGCAAACTTGAACCCTGGGCACGCTCGCAGAGCATCGGGTACTGGAATCTGCAATGTGCGTTCGGCCCTGACTTCAAGCGCTATGCCAGCGATGGGCCGACACCAATGATCCGCCCCGATAAAATCCATCCCGTCCCGGGAACGGGCGGTCGGCTTATCGCGGATTTTTTCTATGGTTTGATTGTGGGCGAGATCAAGGACGGTTGCCCTGCAGCGATGCAGTGATTATTCACCGTCGAAGCAGCGTCATGCCGTTCTCGAAGTGTTGCAAATGGCTCAGCAGTTCTGCGGTTTTCAGCGGCATCAGATCGGGATCGCGACGTGTCTCGACATTGATGACGATCGCCGCGCCGCTACGGGGAAGGTGCACCCGGAATCGCCAATCATTGAAGATCACTTTGAGGCCGTCACGTTCGTCCACATCCAGGGATTGGTGGGCGTACAGGTTTTTCAGGTAGGCCAGAAGCAGTCGCGGGTGGTTGATCCGGCAATGGATGTCGCCCGATGAAGGAAACACCCCGATGCGTTCTACCAGCAGGGTTGTGCCTGCGCTATCGGCCGCTTCGCAGGAGAGCGACGGACTTTTTGACCGCCACGCCATCGCTCCGAAGTTGTTCGCTTTCAGTTCTATCTCTACCGAGCTTTTGACTGTGTTCATAGTGGTGGCCTGGATGAAAGAATTGGACGAAGGCTCCGGAGCGGGAGCGGGGAGTGCGTTGCACCGTTTAGGTTAAAGGCCCTTGAGATACAGCTGTTCATAACAAAAGTTGGTCGCGTCGATGTAGCCTTCGGCGCTACCGCAATCAAAGCGCAGGCCATTGAATTTGTAGGCCAGCACGCAGCCGTTTTTCGCCTGCTTCAGGAGCGCATCGGTGATCTGGATTTCTCCGCCTTTGCCGGGTTGCGTGTCTGCGATCAGATCAAAGATGTCGGGGGTCAGGATGTATCGACCGATGATCGCCATGTTGGACGGTGCGTCTTCGGGAGCAGGTTTTTCAACCATGTTGTTGACCCGGTAGATGCCTTCGGAAATAAGGTCGCCGGCAATCACACCGTACTTGTGGGTCTGATCTCGGGGGACTTCCTGGATGGCCACGATCGAGCAGCGGAATTTTTTATAGAGCTGGATCATCTGCGCCAGCACGCCGTCGCCTTGCAAGTTCAGGCACAGGTCGTCGGCCAGTACCACGGCAAACGGTTCGTCACCGATCAAGGGACGGCCACTGAGAATGGCATGCCCCAGGCCTTTCATTTCGACCTGGCGGGTGTAGGCAAACGTGCAGGTTTCGATCAGCTCCCGGGTGCTGGCGAGAAATTTTTCCTTCTCGGTACCGCGAATCTGATGCTCCAGCTCATAACTGATATCGAAATGATCTTCCAGTGCACGCTTGCCCCGACCGGTAACGATCGCCATATGCTGGAGGCCGGCGTCCCGTGCCTCTTCAACGCCATATTGAATCAAGGGTTTGTTGACGATCGGCAGCATTTCCTTGGGCATGGCTTTTGTCGCCGGCAGGAAACGCGTGCCGTAGCCAGCGGCAGGGAACAAACATTTACGAATCATGGATATATCCTGAAAGTTATTATTCACAGTCACGAATAGTCGCTGGGGACAGTGGTTGTGAATGTCAGAGTATTGCAGTGCTTGTGCTTTAATACATTAAATGTTTGTGTGGTCGCAATTGTTGGTTGTGCTAATGGGGGTGAATGTTATTAGTTGTCTGGATCTATATTGATTGGTTAGTTTTGGTCGGTGTCTGTTCGTAGTTTGGTGTTGGGTAAAGTGTTAATAAGTGCAAAGTTTCGGCGCGCTGATTATAAGTTTAAGTAAGGCGTCTGATACACGTTATTTAACACTCCAAATACCTTGTATGGACCACTCTATGAAAATTCTGGTAACGGGTGGAACCGGTTATATCGGTTCGCACACAACGCTTGCACTGCTTGAAGCAGGTTATGAAGTGGTTGTGCTGGATAACCTCAGCAACAGCTCGGACGCCTCATTGCATGCGGTGGAGGCCATCTGCGGGAAAACCGCGCTGGTGATCCATGGCGATGTCTGTGACCGAGCATTGCTGGACCGGATTTTTCAGGAACATGCGATTGATGCCGTGCTGCATTTCGCCGGACTCAAGGCCGTTGGCGAAAGCGTGCGCAAGCCGCTCGAGTATTACCAGGCGAATGTCAGCGGAAGCATTACGTTGTGCCAGGCGATGGACGCGGCTGGAGTCTTTCGACTGGTGTTCAGTTCATCGGCGACGGTTTACGGCGCGCCTGAGCAGATGCCGATCCGTGAAGATTTCCCTACGGGTACGCCCACCAATCCTTATGGGCAATCCAAGCTGATCATTGAAAACGTCTTGCAGGACCTGTGTGCTGCGGAACCGCGCTGGAGCATTGCGCTGCTGCGCTATTTCAACCCGATCGGGGCTCATCCCAGCGGGCTGATGGGGGAGGATCCCCGCGGTATTCCGAACAACCTGGTGCCTTATATCAGCCAGGTGGCCGTCGGCAGCCTGCAAGAACTGTCGATTTTTGGTGACGATTACCCAACGGTCGATGGCACCGGCGTGCGCGATTACATCCATGTTGTGGACTTGGCTGACGGACATCTCAAAGCATTGCAGGCGATCTCCGGACGTACCGGGATCAATACCTGGAATCTGGGCACGGGAGATGGTTACAGCGTTTTGCAGGTGCTGCGGGCGTTTGAACAGGCGTCGGGTCGCCCGGTGCCTTATCGCGTGATGCCGCGACGTTCGGGCGATATTGCGGAGTGTTGGGCCGATCCATCCAAGGCTGCGCAGGAGTTGGGCTGGAAGGCTTCGCGGGATCTGCAGCAGATGATGATTGATACCTGGCGTTGGCAATCGAGTCATCCGGCGGGATATCAGGGCTGATGCTTCTCCGGTGCGAGTTACACGTTGTTCTGGCCTCAATTGTTATATCCAAAGGCGATGTTAAAGAACGTCGGGAAAATTGACTGGTCATGCGTTGGACAAGTCCGTACATATAAACACTGCCGTTCGACGTGTGTCAGTCATGCGGTGTTGGCGACGAATAACGGATTCGATTCGACACCCTGCGGCTTGATCATGTTCTGCAATTAACTGAGCACCTGGTATCAATCCAAAGAATCGAGCACCAGGGAGGAATTTGATATGAAAAGAATGATGGTAATAGCCTTATTGTCCATGATCAGCAGCTGGACAATCGCCGCAGAAGAACCACTCACGATGGATACCGCAGTGGTGGGTAGCGTGACTGCCACGGAGGCCATCCTGGCGGGTACAGCATTGGTTGCGGCTGCGGTTGCAGCATCCAACAGTGGCGGAAGTTCCAATGGTGGCACCGGAACTACCGGAACCACTGGCACTACCGGGACCACCGGTACCAGTAACTGATAAATCCCGCAGGTTTAATTCAAGGTTGCCCGGTCAAAGCCGGGTGATCTTGTTTTGGTTTGCCCTTGACTAGCGTAGTGCCATTATGAATCGCAGTTTTCCCTTTTTAATGCTGGCAAGTATTGCTTTGCAAGGTTGCATGTTTTCTCCAGGTCAACATTTGAGCACCAGTGATATTACTCGTGAGGGCTCCAGTGAAAGCAGTCGGGTCGAACTGATTCCGATTACCCCAAAACTCATCGCCATGGAAAGAGCCACACCCCTGCGTGAGTCATTGCCTGCGGAATTGTTGAAGGCTCCCGGCGAGTACCTCATCGGTAACAATGATGTGTTGTACATCACGGTATGGGATCACCCGGAGCTGACGGCCCCTTCCGGAGCGCAGCAGCAGATCGATGCGAACGGCCGCCTGGTGCGTTCCGATGGCACGTTGTATTACCCGTATATCAAAGAAATCCAGGCCGCCGGCAAGACCATCCAGCAACTGCGCTCCGATATCGCCGGAAGGTTGTCGACGTTCATTTCCGATCCGCAAGTGGATGTTGCCGTGCTGCGCTTCGCCAGCCAGAAAGTCGTGGTGTCGGGCGCCGTATTGAAGGCCGGTCCGCAGCCCATTTCCACCAATCCACTTACTGTGGTCGAAGCCTTGGGTTCCGCCGGCATTGACCCGCTCAACGCCGATCTGTCCGGGTTGCTGTTAACGCGCAACGGGCGTGTCTATACGCTCGATCTCGACGCGCTCAACCAACCGGACTCCGAGTTGCAGAAGGTCTACCTCCGGGGTGGTGACCAGTTGTACCTGCCGTACAACGACAACAAAAAGATTTATGTGATGGGGGAGGTCAACCAGCCGCGTGCGTTGACGTTCAAGACCCGGACCATGAATTTGTCCGACGTCATCGGCTCGGTGGGCGGACTGAATCAGACCACTTCGAACGGCAACGCGGTGTACGTCATCAGGGGTGTCGAAAACCTCGATGTCGAACCGGCGAAAATCTTTCAGCTGCAAGCTGAGTCTCCTTCCGCGATGGCCCTCGCCACGCACTTCGATGTTCATCCCAAGGACATTGTTTACGTTGGGCCTGCCAACGTCACTCGCTGGAATCGCTTCATCAGTCAATTGGTGCCATCGGCTTCGATTCTCGGCATTGGCGCAGCCGCGCAAAACAACATGAGCGAAGCCAACAACCGATAAGGTCTGGTCCAACTGTGAGAACGTTGAATGTTAGCGTCTGCTTGATGGCGGCGTTGCTGTTGTGCGGATGCAATCCCCTGATGACGGCCACGCTGACCAACCTGAAAGGGGCGGTCAGCGGGCCCGACGAACTGGACGTGACACCAGACCAGGTGGCTGCGATCCGGTATCCCCAGATCAAGTTGAGCACTCCTTCCGGCGAAGGGGTGTTGGCAATGGTGCGCCAGAGAGGCGATTTGCAGTATTGGGTCGCTTCCGGCAAGCAAGTGCTGTTGCTGCGCGACGGGCTTGCGGTGCGCAGCGTCGGCCTTGGCTTGGGCGGCGACCTGGACGGCACTCGTTTTACCGCCGTTTCACCCTTCAAGCAAGGGCTCCACCGGTTGCCCGATGGCTACAGCAGCCAGCGCTTTATCGATCTTTATCAAGGCTATGAAACGGGTGTGGTGTTGAACAGCCGCTTTACGCGCCAGCCCATGGAAACAATCAGGATTCTGGACAAGGAATACGCTTTGCTGCGTGTCGATGAGCATATTGATGCACCGGCTATTGGCCTGCACGCGACCAATCATTACTGGGTCAATCCGGACAACGGTTTCATCCTGCAGAGTGAGCAACAGCTGACGAAGCAACTGCGGGTGAAGATCGTTCGGTTAACCGCTGAACGTGAGGTTGTCCGTTGAAGTTTTCCGCCGTGTTATGGACGAGCCTGCTGTTGATTAGCAGCAGTGTGAGTGCGGCAGCGGTTTCCGTCAGTGGTGATGTGCGCAACTCCGGGGCGGTCGACCTGCCATCCGGGGCGCGCGTACTGGACGTGATCCGCTCCGCGCAACCCAATCCTGAAAGCTACTGGCTGGCCGCCGCCTGGTTACGCCAGCCATTGCTCGACGAGCAGACTCGGCTCAAGGCCGGTGTCCTGTTCGATTTGAAGGTACTGCAACGAACCGCTTTGCTCTTCGAACAAACCCAACGGGCTGCATTGGCGTTGCGGATGTACGAGCAAGTCAGCCGCATGCCAGTCACGGGACGCGAGGTTGCCATTCTGGACCCGGTCGCAATCGAGGTCGGGTTCGCGCGCAACTTCCGCCTCGATGACGGCGACAGCCTGATCTATCCGTCGCGACCCAGTGTGGTCGAGGTATTGGGCGCAGTGGCAGAACCGTGCCGGCTCGAACATCGCGCCATGCAACAGGCGCGGGAATACCTGCAGTCGTGTGCACCGCTGGCCGACGCGGATACCGATTACCTCTGGCTCATTCAGCCCGATGGCGTCACCCGACGTGTCGGCATTGCTCCTTGGAATCGCGAGAGCGGCCAGGTGCCTGCCGCCGGCAGCAAAATCCTGGTTCCCGTCAGAACCGATGATCTAAATCCGCCCATACCTGAACTGAATCAGCAGTTGGCTGAATTTCTTGCCACACAACTGGCTGAGGTGGTTCCTTGAGTTTACGTTTTGCAGCCGTGTTGTTATTGCCCTGTGGTCTGGCGCATGCCGAGCCACGCTTCACTCAAAATGATTTCGGCGGAGTGGGCCTGTTGCAGACGCCGACGGCGCGGATGGCCCCTGCGGGTGAGTTGAGCGTGAATGCCAGTCGCACAGACCCGTACAGTCGCTACAGCATTTCTCTGCAGCCTTTCGATTGGCTCGAAGGCTCGTTCCGTTACACCGCGATCACCAATCGCAAGTACGGCCCTGAGTCGCTCAGTGGCGATCAGAGCTATAAAGACAAGGCCGTGGACGTCAAGGTACGCCTGTGGCAAGAAAGCCACTGGGCTCCCGAGCTGGCGTTGGGTTTCCGAGACGTGGGGGGGACCGGTCTGTTCTCCAGCGAATTCCTGGTTGCCAACAAACGTTATGACGACTTCGATTTCACCGCCGGCGTGGCCTGGGGTTACCTGGGCAACCGGGGCGATTTCGATAACCCGGCCGGTTGGGTCGACGATCGTTTCAAGACCCGGCCAGACAGCGACGGAACCGGTGACGTCAATACCAATGCCTATTTTCGCGGACGACCTTCACTGTTTGGCGGCGTGAGCTACCAGACGCCGTGGGACCCGCTCAGCCTCAAACTCGAATATGAAGGCAACGATTACAAGAATGAGCCGAAGGATAATCAGATCAAGCAGGACTCGCCGATCAACATCGGTGCGGTTTTCAAGCTGACTGATTCGGTCGACCTCAGCGCAGGTTGGGAGCGCGGCAACACCGCGATGTTCGGCATCACGTTGCACACCAACTTCGTCAGCCGCAAGGCGCCGGCCAAGACCTACGACCCACCGGCAGAACGGCTTCCCGCACAGGCTCCCGCTACCGCGCCAGACCAGGTCAACTGGGCCGATGTGTCCCGTCGGTTGCAGAAAAATGCCGGCTACAACGTCGAACGAATCACCCAGCGTGGTCCGGAGTTGTTTGTATACGGCGAGCAGACGAATTATTTCCACTCGGCAAAAGCCGTCGGCCGCGCCAGCCGGATTCTGGACAACAGCGTCAACGACGACATCGACTGGTTCACTTTGGTGAACAAGCGCTACGACATGCCTTTGGAAGAAACCAGCGTACCGCGCCAGACATTCCGCGAAGTGGTCAACAATGAGGAGCCGCTGCAAAGTCTGCACCGCACGACGGAGGTCAATGCCGCGATGCCGCACGCGGAAACGACGCTATATACGCAGGCGCGCGATCCGTTCAACTATGGCATCGGGTTGGGCTACAAACAGAATATCGGTGGTCCTGACGGGTTGCTTTATCAATTGACTGCCGATGCGGATGCCGAGTATCGCTTCACGCGCAATACCTGGTGGAGCGGCCTGCTCAGTGTCAATCTGGTGAACAACTACGACCACTTTACCTACGACGCACCCAGTGGTTTGCCGCGAGTGCGCACTGACCTGCGCGAGTATCTGACGACGTCCGACGTGACCATGCCGACCTTCCAGTTAAACCATGCCAAACAGTTGGATAAGGATTTGTATGGGATGGTTTACGGCGGTTATCTGGAATCGATGTTTGCCGGTGTCGGTGGTGAAGTGTTGTTCCGTCCGGCGGGGCAGCGTTGGTCTGTCGGTGCGGACCTGAACTTTGTTCGCCAACGCAATTTTGACCAGGGTTTCGGCCTGCGTGACTACTCGACCGTTACCGGCCACGTCACAGGCTATACCGACTTGCCTTTCGATACCCAAGCGGCTGTGAGCGTCGGGCGTTACCTGGCGCGGGACTGGGGAGGCACGGTCGACCTGTCACGGGAATTTGCCAATGGTGTGCGATTTGGCGCCTGGGTCACACTGACCACCGCGACCAGTGCGGAGTACGGCGAAGGCAGTTTCGACAAGGGTATTTACATGTCCATTCCGTTCGACGAGATGATGAGCATGTCGACCATGCGCCGCGCCAACATCGTCTGGTCGCCATTGACCCGCGATGGTGGTGCGAGACTCAATCGCAGTTACTCGTTGCAGGCGATGACCGACAGCCGTGACAGTGATCTGTTCTATCGCAACTTTGAGAAAATCACTGAGTGACCACAGGCGATCTACAGGGCGACAAGCGCTGTAGATCGCTTCACGTTCTACCGCAAGCGAACGTGTGTTAGGTGGTTGTACCGTGAGCAGCTAACATCGCAGCGCTCGTTGCGATTCCCACCCCTTGGAACACCCCTCGACCGACCGTACCGCGAAGCTGAAACGAACTCCGGGGTGTTTTGACGCGACAGGTTGATGAGGGGCAGAACCCGAATCTTGCCCACGAAAAAGGGGACTTGCGTCCCCTTGATGTTTGCCTGCGCCTGACTATCCAGCCATCAGTAGATGTCTTTAGACAGCAAGGTGAAGGGCGTCTTTACCAGGATCTTCAGATCCAGCCACAGCGACCAGTTGTTGATGTACTTGAGGTCGATCTCGACGCGTTTCTGCATCTTGTCGATGGTGTCGGTTTCGCCGCGGCAACCGTTGATTTGAGCCAGCCCGGTGATACCCGGTTTGATTCGGTGGCGGGCCATATAGGCGAGAATCTTGCCGGAGTAGTAGTCATTGTGCGCAATGGCGTGCGGACGTGGCCCGACGAGGGCCATATGGCCTTGCAACACGTTGAACAGCTGCGGCAGTTCATCGATTGAGGTTCGACGGATAAAGCGCCCGACGGCTGTTATCCGTGAGTCATTTCGACTGGCCTGTTTGACTTCCGCATCGTCGTGAACGCGCATCGAACGGAACTTCCAGACCTGGATAACCTTGCCGTTCCAGCCATGCCGATCCTGTTTGAAAAACACCGGACCGTGAGAGGTGAGCTTGACGGCCAGACCGATGGCCAACAGCAGCGGGCTTAGAACGACAATCGCCATCAACGCCACGCATTTATCGAGCAGGCTTTTACTCAGTGCGGCGGTGGGTTGGCTGGTCAGCGGGCTTTCATTCAGATGGATTGCCGGAAGACCGTCCACATCACTGACCGAGTGATTGAGCAGGGTCAGGCTGTTCAAGTCCGGGACCCACACCACATCTACGTGGGCATCCAGCAAATCGCCATACATGGCTTCGATTTGTACCGCTTCACTCAAGGGCAGTGTGATGTAAAGGCGTCGAATGTCATGGATTTTGATCAGTTCCAACAGTTCCTCTTGCGGACCTACGATGGGTGGTGCACCAACCTCCAATCGGGAAGTGGCATCGGAGCTGACCAGGCCGACCAGTGGGAAATGCTCGAGGGTGCGAAGCTTGTTGGCCAGTCCCAATGCCAGCTCACCAGTTCCGACGATCAGCGTTCTACGCTCTCTTTGAAGTGACCGTTGGTAGTACTTCGAAAAACCCTGCAGAGGAACGTACAACAGCGCTTGTCCAACATAACTGCCGATAGCCCAAACCAGAATGATCTGGCGGGAAAACAGTTCATTGGCCTTACAAAGGAAGGCAACAATAGCCAGTGCCGCCAACGTCATTGACCAACCCATCAACAGCCTGATCAACCCCTCCAGGTAATTGTCTTTCTTGGCATAGACACCACACCATGTATAAGCGGGAACCGATGCAAGTACGGTCAATGTTGCGCATACTCGATAATAAAACTCTACCGCTCCTGTTTGGTAATAAACCAATGAAAGTAACAGGGCAACAGCAAAGCCCTGGCCAACTACCCACTGTCCCCAGAAGGTCAATCCTTTGAGAGTGGTATTTCGATTGATACGAAGACTGTTAACCATGCGATATCCCCAAAATACGTCCATTTGCGTGTCGACAGACAAGAGCTAAGTTGATCTGGCAGCGTTATTATTCTTATAAGAGGGCCATGCGTTGACGAGCTGAAACGCCAAGGGGCGGCGCTGTCGTCAGTCAATAGATTAAGTTATCGATGCGAGGGCTGTCTGACGACTTCTAACGACGCGTTAGTGTCGAAGTCCAATATGGCGGGGAGGCAGGGTGTGTTAGAAAAGGTCGATAATTGTGATGGGTGGGGCGTGTCTTAAGGGAGGGAATGGTAGGTAACAAAGTTGGAGGGTGTGCTTTTTTTATTTTTGTAGCGCACTGTCGTTGTGACCATGTTAATTGTTCAGGTCAGGCTTCTCCCGCGTACAATTTTTTGTATCAGGCAATACCCACGGTTTCTGACTGCACGGAAAAGCCGTTCGCCATTTGTGGCGCTTTTGAATTTCTCCTGTAGTCGGCTCAGACACATTTCGAGACCGCGATAGCTTTCCGGCTCTCTGCCGATACTGCGGATAAGATCGTCTTTGCTGACCACGCGATCATCATGGTGCAGCATCTTCTTGAGTAATGTGGCCTCCAGGCCAGTCAAGACAATCTCAATGTCATCCTTGATCAACGCGCCACTGCCATTACTGAATCGCCAGGTTTCAGCCAGAGTAGTGCGCGATTCGACCAGGTTGGAGGGGAAATCCCTGGCGGCGTCCTTGGGTTCAATTGCGATAGAGGTGATACTGTTAATTAGAGGGCTGGATTGAGCGGCTTGCCACTCGGACTTGAATGTCGAAAGAATGCGCTGTGTATCATGCTTGATAACAGGCGAGATCATTCTGTCCACGTGCGGGAAAATAAACTCCATAAGCTTAGGGGCGGAGGATGGTGGGACTACGCCTTCTACAAACATCTTGGCTTGTGACGTACCGAACGAGTTATATCGCTTGCTGGAGAGTAGTGTCTCCAGTTCCAACTGTAGCGCGGGGCTGTGAGTGACTACTACAAAGTATTTTCTCGGGAGGTTTGTACTGCTTTCCATGTCTCTCTCCTGAATTGCACGCCTGGGTATTGGTTTAAAGGTTGTCGGCAGGGGAGTAATGGCTCCCTTGGAAATAATCGAAGGGCAAGGCTCGCGCCAATACATGGCTTGCAGCATGCTCTACTCTGTCCGCTATAAAGCTGACTTTGGTATTGTGAGCCTGCAGGGTCATACGCTCGTAGAGTCGATTGAATAGTTCCGGGTTGCCCGTGAGTTTGAGGCTCAAGTCTAAGGTGGAAACAGAGATCTTTATATAGTCGAATAGATTCAGGGTTGTAAAGATCTCGATACTTTCGTCGTGAATGTTGAAGCCGTCGAATGCGATTTCGATACCGTGATCTTTCAATAGATACACGTTATGGATGATTTTCTTTTTGTCGGTAAAGTTGACCGCCGGAAAAGGTAGCTCATTGAGTGCGACCACCAGTGTCTGACCAAAGCCGCGCAGGGCCTCGTTGCACTGGATCAGCTCTTCGGTGAGGGCAGCATTGATGAGCGCTGACTGTTCGATACAAACGAATCGGCGACTCAAATACTTGTTTTCGCTGGAGGCGTTGCGATCTTTTAGTGAGAAGGCAATCAGCCGAGTCTGCATCAGTGCTTCACTGTAGATGCTGCTCATTTGATGCGTTGCTGGTGCGTAAGATGCAAGAGTTGACAGGAACTGGCTGTCGTCGGTTTTTACTCTGATCTCGCTGCCAAATGGGCGATCATCGCGTGTAAGAATCAGTTGCCGAGAAAGGTACTGATTCGCGCGGTCGAAGCGAGGCACGCATTCGGTTGCGTTCATAATGCAATAACTCCGTTGCATAAATAATCAGGTGGAAGAAATCAAACCCCTGATTAAGCGATATCCATACCCGCGAATACTTTGAATGGCGTTGGTGCCATACATGCCTTTTATTTTGCCGCGAAGGCGGCTGATCGATTTTTCCAAGGCTCTCGGGTCGTAAAAATTAATATTGAGACCCATGGCTCTGGCGATTTCGTCATGGCTCAATATATGGTTTTTCGTTTCAGAAAACGCTTCAAGAATTTTCATTTCTGCAAACGATACATCAAGTTTTTTATCATCTCCGATGAGGCACATACGCGTGGGGTCGAGAAGCAGGTTGTCCTTTGACTGCCATTCCTGACTACCAAAAAAATCGGAAAATACCTGGACGTTATCGTCAGGAGCGCTGCTGAATTTTACGCAGTAATCCGCACCGGCAAGATAGTACTTCATCTTGTTGTAAGTGCCTGATCCGGTGATCGCTGCAAAAATTATTGACGCCATATTGTTGGCGCGCAGACCTTCGATCAATGCAATGCTTTCAATGAACGCCTGAGGGTTGTCAACGACGATAAAGACCGCTCGATACAACTCCGGGTGCATATTCCTATTGAATGAGTTGCTGTAGCACGTTGCATCGACGGGTACTTCATTGCCTGCGTGGCTGGCGACTAACTCCCTGAAATCCTCAGCTAACATATGGGTCCGCCCAATGGTGAGAATCCCTGTCTGCTCCCTTGCGTGGTTGTGGTTTGAGGTCGTTTTGTTACCTGTAAGCATCATGCTTTGACTCGGCTGGGTGCTGACGTTTGGATGTTAAAGCACCGATTCTCATTTGTGACTGACAATTGGTAACATTTCACCGGAATTTGAAGTGGTCGACACGGTTTTTCTAACATTGTTGATGAATCTGACGTGATCGTTTGCTCTCCAGAGGAATGGAGCGGTCAATCATCTGAGACACTCCGGACGATATGAGGGCATAGCATTATGCCATCTTTTTTCTCGATATCCCGGATTCACGAACCCATAAGCTGTACGTGTGGCTAGCGCTTCTATCGGTTTTGGTTTTCTATCGAAAGTTCACCAGGCCTTGAAAATCTCATGTCGATGGAGGGGGCTCATGCAGTTTCGGAGAGCGATATACCCTTTAATAACTTGTATATAACTTCGTGATTACAGCTGCGGAGGCTGGACATTTAATAACAAGCGGTTCTAATGCGCGGCTTGATGCGTTTTACTATTTCTTTCGCCTAATGTTCGAATGGTCAACAGACCTTGCACGCGAGAGTCGCGAGGGTCTACACGGGGGGTTAATGGATTTTTGGACTACGGTAACGGTTTTGATTTTAGGGGCAGTCGAGGGACTCACGGAGTTTCTTCCCATATCAAGTACCGGGCACCAGATTATTGTCGCGGACTTGCTCGATTTCGGCGGTGAGCGAGCAATGGCGTTTAACATCATTATCCAACTAGGGGCGATCCTGGCCGTCGTCTGGGAGTTCCGGCGCAAGATTCTCGAAATCGTCAGTGGATTGCCGACCCAGCGTAATGCGCAACGGTTTACCTTGAATCTATTGATTGGATTTATGCCTGCCGTTGTTCTCGGGGTACTGTTCGCCGATAAAATTCACGAATACCTGTTCAACCCGATAACTGTAGCGGTGGCACTGGTCTTGGGTGGCATCGTCATGTTGTGGGCTGAGCGCCGCGACCATGTGGTGTACGTCGACCACGTCGACGATATGCGCTGGACTGACGCCCTCAAAGTCGGTTTTGCGCAATGCCTGGCGATGATACCGGGCACTTCGCGCTCGGGATCGACCATTATCGGCGGGCTGCTGTTTGGTCTGTCACGCAAGGCTGCGACTGAGTTCTCGTTCTTTCTGGCGATGCCAACCATGGTCGGCGCCGCCGTTTATTCCGGGTACAAATACCGGGACCTGTTCCAGGCCGGCGACTTGCCGGTCTTCGCCTTGGGCTTCGTGACGGCGTTCGTGTTCGCCATGCTCGCGGTACGCGGCTTACTGAAGTTCATCGCCAGCCACAGCTACGCCGCATTCGCCTGGTATCGAATTGTTTTCGGTTTGCTGATCCTGGCGACGTGGGTATTCGGTTGGGTCAACTGGACTGAAGCGGCGGCGCTCTGAACACCGGCATCAGGTTGCATGAACTGCAACCTGGTGCTCAATCAGCGCTTAACGCCCTTCAAGCAACTGCGCCGCCTGATCCAGCAAGGCCAACGGATCTTTGGCCTTGTGGATATCCACCGACAACAGCTGCCGAAACTTGCGCGCCCCCGGAAACCCGGTGCCCAGCCCCAACACGTGTCGCGTGATGTGGTGCATCGAGCCGCCCGCAGCGATGTGCGCGGCGATGTAAGGCCGCAATTGCGCCAGTGTTTCGGCGCGAGTGATCACCGGCGCTGTGCTGCCGAACAATTGCTGATCCACCTCGGCCATTACATAGGGATTGTGATAGGCCTCGCGGCCGAGCATCACGCCGTCGAACGTCTGCAAATGCTCATGGCAGGCTTCCAGCGTCTTGATCCCGCCGTTGAGAATAATCTCCAGCTCCGGAAAATCCGCCTTCAACCGCGCCGCCACGTCATAACGCAGCGGTGGAATGTCACGGTTCTCCTTCGGCGACAACCCCTCCAGAATCGCGATCCGCGCATGCACGGTAAAACTCGTGCACCCGGCCTCGCGAACCGTGCCGACGAAATCACACAACTCCTCGTAGCTGTCACGCCCATTGATGCCGATGCGGTGCTTCACCGTCACCGGAATCGACACCGCATCGCGCATTGCCTTCACACAATCGGCCACCAACTGCGGATGCCCCATCAGGCACGCGCCGATCATGTTGTTCTGCACCCGATCACTCGGGCAACCGACATTCAGGTTCACTTCGTCGTAGCCGTGGTCCTGAGCCATGCGCGCACACGCGGCCAGGTCCAGCGGGACGCTGCCACCAAGCTGCAAGGCGAGCGGGTGCTCGGCCTCGTCATGGCGCAGGAAACGCTCGTGATCGCCATTGAGCAAGGCACCGGTGGTGACCATTTCGGTGTAGAGCAGGGCGTTTTTCGACAGTAGACGCAGGAAGAAGCGGCAATGACGGTCGGTCCAATCCATCATAGGTGCGACGGAGAACCGACGGGACAGCGGGGCAGGTGTTGCGATAGCTACGGACATTGGGGATCTGGAATCGGTGAGGCTGGGAGGTGGGGGAGTTTAACAGGATTGGACCTGTGGGGTTTGGACGGGGCCAGGGACATTGATCGCGTGATTGATTTCAGAGGCCTTCCTAGCTGAACCAACGCTGTCGCCCTGCAAAGTTTCATAATCCCTGCCTGGCCAGAAGCCTAGGATGAATACACAGGATCAAGCCAACGCGCCCCCACCCACAGGAACAATAAAAATGACCTCGAACCTCATCAAAGTCGCGTTGATCGCCGGTGCTGTGCTGTTGAGCGCCTGTTCGGGGGTGAGTACCGATCACCGTTATGCGGATGACGCCCAGTTCTCTAATGGATTCGGGCCGGGCCCAACCAATAACAACCCCAATAAAATGAATTTCCATGGCAGTGCGCTCGGCAACAGCTTCGGTGAGTACAGTTCCGGCCTGTTGCACGACGACTGAGTCCCGAACGAAAACAAAAAAGGCGCTCCTGAAGAGGGGCGCCTTTTTGCTGCTCGCAACAATGCCTGATTATTTAGCGTCAGGCACCGCCAACCACTGTCCCAGCACTTTCTGGTAGTTACCCGTCACCTTGGCCAAATGCAGCCACTGATCGACATACAACTTCCAGGTCATGTCATCCCGAGGCAGCAGATAGGCCTTCTCGCCGTATTGCATGTATTGCGTCGGATTGACTGCACACAGCCCAGGTTTTTGCTTCTGCTGGTACAGCGCTTCCGACGCATCCGTGATCATCACGTCGGCTTTCTTGTCGAGCAGTTCCTGAAAAATGGTCACGTTGTCGTGCAGTTGCAATTGTGCCTTGGGCAGGAAGGCGTGGACGAAGGCTTCATTGGTGCCGCCGGCCGGTTCGACCAGGCGTACCGAGGGTTGGTTGATCTGGTCGATGGTCTGGTACAGCGCCTGGTTTTCGCAACGCACCAGCGGGATTTTGCCGTCGACGTCCAGGGTGGTGCTGAAAAACGCCTTTTTCTGCCGTTCCAGAGTGACCGAGATGCCGCCCATAGCGATGTCACACTTGCCCGCGAGCATGTCGGGCATCAGGGTTTTCCAAGTGGTCGGCACCCATTCCACCTTGACGCCAAGACTGTCGGCCAGGGCGCGGGCCATCGAGATATCGATGCCGGAATACTTGCCGTCTTCGGCTTTGAAGGTGTAGGGCTTGTAGTCACCCGTGGTGCAAACGCGCAGTTGACCTTGTTGAATGACACTGTCCAGATGCGATGCGCTTTCCTGAGCCTGGGCGCCAAACGACAGGGCGAGCAGGCCGCCGAGCATCAATGTGCTTCTGATTTTTTTCATTGTTATCGGGCTTTTGTGATGGTGTGGCTTGGAGGAGGGAGTGTAGTGAAAACTTTCAGGGACTCAAAAGTGAGCGAGCACTACTGTCCGTCCATCTCCGGACTTAGTGTCCCCAGCCACGCCACCAATCCGACAATCAAAACCGCTGCAACCAGTTCCATCATCACACTGCGACGTAACGCATTCGCCGCGACTCGATGTTGACCATCGCGCAATGATCGCTCCAGAAACGGTCCCAAGTGGAAGCGGTTCAGCGCGGCGAGTACGAGCATGCCGGCAAACAGCGCGACTTTGATAAACAGCAAAATGCCGTAGGAACTGAGAAAGACTTCGTCGACTTTCGGCCCGGCGATGAAGAGGTAGTTCACGACACCGGTCACTGCGATGACCGCCACAATCAGTGCGCCCACTGATTCAAACCGGCTGACGGCGCGGGTCAGCAGACGGATGTGCTTCTCGGTTTGCAAGACGTGGGTTTGTGACATCAAGGCAAACGCGACCAGCGCACCCAGCCAGGCGCCCGCGGCCAGCAGGTGCAAAATGTCCGCGGTGAAATGCCAGATGCCTTCATCCATGGCGCCATGGCCAGTCCACGCCAGAGAGGCGAGGGCGACACCGCCAGCAAAAGCCGTCAGCACTAATCCAACAGTCGGAGCGCGAGGGTGGATCAGCATCGCCAGCCCAGCGACGAGCAGCGCGATGATCCGAATCGTCCAGGCCGAGCCTGCGTCCGTTTCCAACACCATCATTTCAATATGCGGACGCAGCTCGGCAAGGTTCGACTCCCCGCTCATGTTGCTGACCATCAGCAGCATGCCAACGACGGATAGCACCATTGCGAGCACGGTCGTCGCCCCCAGCAATGATCGAAACGGCAGCACCACCCCTGAAACCCGCTCCGGCCCCCTGAGGCTGTACAGCCCAAACAACGCCACGCCAAACAACAGCAGCAAATCCACATACAACGAAAATCGCAGGACGATGTTGGCCGAGTCGCTCATCACTCACTTCACTTTGAAAGTAACGTTGCCGGTGATCGGGTGGGTGTCCGACGACACGGCGCGCCACTCCACTTTGTAGGTGCCGGCGGGCAGAGGCGATAGCGGGGTGATGAGCATGGTTTTTGGATCGCTGCCGCCGCTGACTTTGGCTTTCATGGGCATGGGCGAGTGGGCCATGCCGGGCATTTCGGTCATGACCAGTTTTGCACCGGAAAATTGCGTCACCAGGTTCTCGGAAAAGTGCAGTTCGATGGTGCCCGGTGCTGCACCCTGCGCGCCTTCGGTGGGGCTGGAGGACAGCAGCTTCGGATGGGCTTGAGCGAGACTGCTCAGCAGCAGCCCGGTAGACAACAACATAGCGATAACAGTGATTTTGATGGTGCGCATGCAAGGCCTCTTGCCGCTCAATGCGGCTGTTTTTTAGTATTGGGTTAACGGGTTCAGAACCACATCCGTACGCCGAGAACCAGGCGCGCCTCGCTGCGGTCCTCGCCTTCTGCGGCGGCGTAATCGGCGGTTTTGCCGTAGGTGCGGTTCCAGGTCACGCCAATGTACGGCGCAAATTCCCGGCGGATTTCGTAGCGCAGACGCAGGCCGGCTTCGCTGTTGGACAGGCCGGAGCCGATCCCCCGTTGTGGATCGTTTTTGCCGTAGAAGTTGAGCTCGGCGGTGGGCTGCAGGATGAGTCGGTTGGCCAGCAGGATGTCGTAGTCGCCCTCCAGTCGCGCGGCGCTCTGGCCGCCTTCGCCGATGAAGGCCGTGGCCTCGGCTTCGAAGTTGTACAGCGCCATGCCTTGCACGCCGAACGCGGCCCAGGTTTGCGGTGCGCCGGGTTTGAAGTCCTGGCGAATGCCGCTGACCACGTCCCACCATGGGCTGATCGCGTGGCCCCACAGTGCCTGGATTTCGGCGTCTTCAGTCTTGCCGTTGGTGCGCTCGCCTTCAGAGCGCATCCACAGGCGATCGATGTCGCCGCCGATCCAGCCGGACAAATCCCAGGCCAGGGTGCTGCCGTCGTCGGCGTCCTGCCATTCGAGCTTGTCGGCGAGAAAGAATGAGTTGAGTGCGCTGTCATGCACACGATGCCCGGCCGGGTCGACATACACCGCGGCTCGGTCCGCATCGGTCAACGGCGGAATTGGCGTACGACTTTCAGTCGGCGCCGCGGGCTGCATCCGGCCTTCGTCCATGCTTTGCATCTGGCTGTGATCCATGCCCTGCATGTCGTCAGTGGCTGCGATGGCGAAAGAAAACGGCAGGCCGGAGAGGAGGGCCATGGCAACGGAGGTGAATCTGATCATGGTTGGCGCCTCATTCTTCCACGCGAACTTCACGGAACATGCCCATTTCCATGTGGTACAGGAGATGGCAGTGATAGGCCCAGCGACCGAGCGCGTCGGCGGTAACCCGATAGCTGCGGCGCGAGCCCGGTGGCATGTCGATGGTGTGTTTGCGCACCATGAATGCCCCGTTCTCGTCTTCGAGATCGCTCCACATGCCGTGCAGGTGGATGGGGTGCGTCATCATCGTGTCGTTCACCAGCACCACGCGGACGCGCTCGCCATACTTGAGGCGCAGCGGCTCGGCGTCGGAGAACTTAATGCCGTTGAACGACCAGGCGAATTTCTCCATGTGACCGGTGAGGTGCAGTTCGAGGGTGCGGCCCGGTTCGCGCCCGTCCGGGTCTTCGAAGGTGCTTCGCAGGTCGGAGTAGGTCAGGACTCGGCGGCCGTTGTTGCGCAGGCCGAGGCCGGGGTCGTCGAGTTTGGGTGAGGTGGACATGGCTTGCATGTCTACCAACGGGTTGTCGTTTTCCGAATCTGGATGGGACTGCATGCCGGGCATGGCCATGTTGCTATGGTCCATGCCGGCCATGCTGCCGTGATCCATGCCGCCCATGCCCATGTCATCCATGGTGACCAGCGGACGCGGGTCCAGCGATGGCACTGGCGCCGACAATCCGGATCCCAACGCGAGAGTGCCGCGGGCATAACCGGTGCGGTCCATCGATTGGGCGAACAGGGTGTA
>RCUP01000507.1_pt1 | contig 28859 bp, 29 predicted proteins | sample 2166341 | NCBI WGS metagenome assembly RCUP01 (sample SAMN09932325, study PRJNA488358) | compost metagenome | isolation source: compost soil in succinonitrile-enriched | place: Germany: Experimental Botanical Garden | reverse complement strand
TTCCGTCCCTGACCGAGCAGCAAGTGGAAGAAGCCGGGATCTACATGGCGAAGAACCGCGATGTGTTTGCCAAGGCCTTCAAGAGTCAGCCGGATGCCCTGTCCGAGTTGCTGACCGCGCCGGTTGAAGTCGTGCAAACGGTAGAAGCGGCAGAAGCCGAAGAACCAGCGCCACCAGCCAAACCGGCCAAGGCACCGAAAGCTGCAAAGTGACATCCGAATTGAATAGGCCCTGAGTCGAATGGCTCAGGGCCTTTTTCATGCTCACAATCAAAAGATCGCAGCCTTCGGCAGCTCCTACAGGGGAATTGCGTACATCCTGTAGGAGCTGCCGAAGGCTGCGATCTTTTGATCTATCTATCGATACAACACCTTCTCCGCCAATTCATCGGCCACACGCGCCGGAGAACGCTTTTCCGCCTGCGCGTGGGCGAAAACCTCAGTGAGTCGAGAACTGATCTTCGACAAATGCGCGGTAATGGTCGGCAGCTCTTCGCCACGATGCTTGAGCGAAACGTAGATCAGCCCGCCGGCATTGATCACGTAATCCGGCGCATACAGGATGCCCCGTCGCTCCAGTTGATCGGCCACATCCAGATGGGTCAGTTGGTTGTTCGCCGAGCCCGCCACCGCCGAGCAGCGCAATTGCGTCACGCTATGGCTATTGAGCACGCCGCCCAGTCCGCAAGGCGCAAGAATGTCGCAAGGGGTGCTGAGCAATGCATCGTTGGCAATCGGATGAGCGCCGAGTTGCTCCATGGCCAGTTGCACCTTGCCGTGGTCGATATCGCTGACCAACAGCTCGGCGCCAGCGGCGTGCAACTGCTCTGCCAGCGCAAATCCAACATTACCCAAACCCTGGATGGCCACGCGTAAGCCTTCGAGATTATCGCTGCCCAGGCGAGCCATGGCCGTTGCACGAATACCGGTGAACACGCCCATCGCTGCGTGCGGCGCGGGGTCGCCCGCCGAAGTGGTGCTGGTGACGTGCTGGGTCTGTTGGGCGATGCAATCCATGTCCGCCACCGAAGTGCCGCTGTCGATCGCGGTGATGTAGCGGCCGTCGAGCTGATTGATGCAGCGCCCGAAGGCCTCGAACAGCGCGGCACGGTTTGCCACATGGATCGGGCGGATAATCACCGCCACCCCACCGCCCTGGGCCAGGCCGGCCAGCGCGGCCTTGTAGCTCATGCCCTGGGCCAGCCGCACCGCATCCTCGACCGCAGACTCGTCGCTGGGATAGGCAAGGTAACGACAACCACCCAGGGCAGGCCCCAGCCGGCTGTTATGAATGGCAATGACCGCCTTCAACCCGGTGACCGAGTCAACGCTCAGATGCAGCGATTCAAGGCGAGTGCTTTGCATGAGAGCGAACATCGTAAGGCTCCCGAATCACTTCTTGTAGTCGCCAGTATAGGCTTGCGCTCAAAAATTGCAGAAGCGCACCGGAATAAGCGAAGCGGCCATTCAGGCATTCGGAAATAACCCGAGGCTACCCGTTGCGGCACTGGACGAATGGCGCAGACGAGGCTAAAACGAGGCATTGCCCGGAGATTTCGATGACCCCGCGCCAATCGTTTTTCGCTTGCCTGCAACGTTCACCGCCCGCGCTGTTCGAAGCGGCGCTATGGATTTCGGCCGAACATGACAGCGAGGTGAACTTCGAGGATCTGCTGGCAAACTTCAAGACACTGCAACAGCGAATCAGTGGCAGCCTGCCGATGTTGCCGGTCAGCGAACTGGCGCAACCGTTGCTACGGCGCATGAATGACCTGGGATTTGCTCAGGACGATTCCTCGCCCTTGCGTCCGCAAGCGGCGCTGCTCAGCAAGGTGCTGGAACGCCGACGTGGGCAACCACTGGCTCTGGGACTGATTGCGTTGGAACTGGCCAGAGTTTTGGAGATCCCCTTGGTCGGGGTCAATTTCCCGGGGCATTTTCTTCTGCGCGTGCCGGGCGCCGATCACCTGCTTGATCCGTGCGGCGGCCGTCGCCTGTACCCCAACGATTGCCGGGAACTGCTGCATCGCCAATACGGCCCTAACCTGAAGCTCAGCGCCGAACACCTGGTCACCGCCGAGCCCGTGCAAATGCTGCAACGCCTGTCTCGCAATCTGCGCCAGTTGCACCTTTCCAACGAAGATTACATCGGTGCGCTGGTGGACGCCGAACGCGTGCTGGAACTGGGCAACGGCACCGCCGCCGACTACCTGGCCCGAGCCAGCCTCTACCAACGGCTGGACTGCCCCAATGCCGAGCGTTTCGACCTGGAGCATGCCCTGCTGCTCAGTGATGATCCGATCCAGAGGATTCGGTTGACCGAGCGGCTGGGGCATTTGCCGCCCAATTCCATCGTCCATTAAAAGTAAAAGATCGTGCCTCTGATTCAAGGAGTGTCCGGCTGATTCGCCGGATGCGCCTTGATGAACGCCGGATGCGCAATCGCCAACTCCGCCACTCGACGAATCCGTGGATACGCCTCAAGGGAAATGTTGAAGCGCTCGGCGGCGTACAACTGCGGAATCAGATACACATCCGCCATCCCCGGTTGCGCGCCAAAGCAATAACCCTCATCGCCGATCAACTGCTCCACAGCCGCCAACCCCTGGCTGATCCAGTGGCCGATCCACTCGACCACCTGCGTTTCGTCATGCCCCACCTGCCGCAGCCGGTTGAGTACGCTGACGTTGTGCAACGGATGCACATCGCAACCGATCAACGCCGCCACGCCGCGCTCATGGGCGCGGGCAGCGAAGTCTTTGGACAGCAGCGGCACCTGTGGATAACGCTCCTCCAGGTACTCAATGATTGCCGGTGACTGGACCAGCAACTCACCGCCATCGGTGCGCAAGGCCGGCACGCGACCTTGCGGGTTGATGGCCAGATACGGCGGCTGGCGGTGCTCGCCACCGGGCGGTGCGATCAGGTTGATCGGCAGCGCCTGGTAGTCCAGCCCCTTGAGTGCCAACGCGATGCGCACCCGGTAAGACGAAGTGGAACGGTAGTAGGTATAGAGCTCCATGACCCGTTCCCCTTAGCGCGCCGGCAGCACTTTGCCGCGGCATTCGCCGAAACCGATGGAGGCGAAACCTTCGCGACTGCAACGACCACGCAGAATGATTTCATCGCCGTCCTCAAGGAACTTGCGCACTTCGCCCGAGGCCAGCTCGATCGGCTTTTTACCACCCTCGGTGATTTCCAGCAGGCTGCCAAACTGACCGTTTTCCGGTCCCGACAAAGTCCCCGAACCGAACAGGTCACCGGCCTGCAACTGGCAGCCGTTGACGCTGTGGTGCGCGACCATTTGCGCCACGGTCCAGTACATGTGTTTTGAATTGCTCAGGGTCAGGCGATGGGCCGGCAGGTTCTGTTCGCGCATGGCTTCGGTGAGCAGCAGCACTTCCAGTTCGATGTCGAAGCCGCCAGCCGCCTGATCGCGTTTGTCGAACAGGTACGGCAGTGGCTGCGGATCGCCTTCAGGGCGTGCAGGCTGGGCACGACGGAACGGTTCCAGCGCTTCGGCCGTGACAACCCATGGCGAAATGCTGGTGATGAAACTCTTCGACAGGAACGGCCCCAGCGGCTGGTATTCCCAGGCCTGGATGTCCCGCGCCGACCAGTCATTGAGCAGGCAGAAACCGGCGATGTGATCAGCGGCGTCACCGATGGCGATGGAGTCGCCCATGTCGTTGCCCTGACCGATCCAGATGCCCAGTTCCAGTTCGTAATCCAGGCGCGCGCATGGACCAAAGGTCGGCTCGGTCTGACCGGCCGGCAGCGTCTGGCCTTTCGGACGACGCACGTCGGTGCCGGACGGGCGAATGGTCGAAGCGCGACCGTGATAACCAATTGGCACGTACTTGTAGTTCGGTAGCAACGGGTTGTCCGGGCGGAACAATTTGCCGACGTTTTGCGCGTGCTCGATGCCGACGTAGAAGTCGGTGTAATCGTTGATTTTCGCCGGCAGGTGCATCTCGCAATCCGCCGCCAGTGGCAGCAGTTTTGCGCCCTGGGCTTCGATCTTGCCGTGCAGGGTGCTGCCTTCGGCGAACAGTTCCAGCAGGCGTTCGCGCAGTGCCAAGCGCGCCTCACGGCCCAGTTCGAAGAACGCATTGAGCTGACCGCCACGGGTGGCTTCGACTGCTGCCTTCGCCGCACCGTCGAACAGGCCGGCATCGAGCGCAGCCTCCAGATCGAAAATATGCTCGCCGATGGCCACGCCGCTGCGTGGCGCCGAACCTTTCACGCTGAACACGCCCAGTGGCAGGTTTTGCAGCGGGAAATCAGCATGGCCGTTGGCGGAAGCGACCCAGCTGCGAGTGATTGAAGTCTGCGTCATGGGTTATCTCCGGGTCGGGTCGAAAGTGGCGGGCAGCGTGGCCCAGCAAGCATCGTAAGTGGTTTGCAGTTGCGGGCAATCAAGGGCGAAACGGCTCGGACGCAGCACTTGGCTGGTCTCGAACATGAAGGCCATGGTGTTGTCGATTTTCGTCGGCTTGAGGTCAGCGTTGATCGCTTTGGTGCAGGTTTCACCATCCGGGCCGTGGGCGCTCATGCAGCTGTGCAACGACGCACCACCCGGCACGAAACCTTCGGCCTTGGCGTCGTATTCGCCCTGGATCAGGCCCATGAATTCGTTCATCAGGTTGCGGTGGAACCATGGTGGACGGAAGGTGTTCTCGGCCACCATCCAGCGTGGCGGGAAGATCACGAAGTCGAGGTTGGCCAGACCGTGAACACTGGTCGGCGAGGTCAGCACGGTGAAGATCGACGGGTCCGGGTGATCGAAGCTGACGGTGCCGATGGTGTTGAAGCGGCGCAGGTCATATTTGTACGGCACATTGTTGCCGTGCCAGGCGACCACGTTCAGCGGCGAATGATCGAGTTCGCAACCCCACAACTGGCCGAGGAATTTTTGCACCAACGTAGTGGGTTGTTGAAGGTTTTCGTAAGCCGCGACCGGGGTCAGGAAGTCACGCGGATTGGCCAGGCCGTTGCTGCCGATCGGCCCCAGATCCGGCAGGCGCAGCGGCGCACCATGGTTCTCTGCGATGTACCCGCGGGCTTGTGGATCGAGTAGCTCGACGCGGAATTTCAAACCCCGTGGCAGTACGGCAATTTCCAGCGGCGCCACTTCCAGTACACCGAGTTCTGTAGCGATGCGCAGGCGGCCCAGTTGCGGCACCAGCAGCATTTCGCCGTCGGCATTGAAGAACACCCGCTCCATGGAGCGGTTGGCAAGATAGTTGTAGATGCTGATACCGGCCGGTTTATCGGCGCCGGAATTGGCCGCCATGCTCACCAGGCCATCGAGGAAATCGGTCGGTTCGGCGGGAAGCTCCAGAGCATTCCAGCGCAGGCGATTGGGGGTTACTTCACCCAATGGTCCGCCAGCCAGTTGCCGATCGAGTTTGACGAACGCCGGATGATTGGCCGACGGCTGGATGCGATACATCCACGTCCGTCGCGCTTCGCTGCGGGCCATGGTGAATGCGGTGCCGGAGAACAGTTCGGTGTAGAGGCCGTAAGGGGCTTTTTGCGGCGCGTTCTGGCCGACCGGGAGTGCGCCGGGCAACGCTTCGCTGCTGAATTCGTTGCCGAAGCCTGACTGATAAGCCAGCGCTGGCGTCGTTGAATCGAGGTTCATGGAGCCTCCTGAACAGGGAGTCGGCGGTGGCCGATCGCTCTGTTGCAGAGCTTGTGGCACGCCGGGGTTATTTTTATCGTAATTCGATTACGCATAACGTAATTTGATTGGTATTGACCGTCAAGCTATAAAGACGCCCATTCATCCCGGGATCACTGCGCCACCATGGAAAAGCCCACCAGCGACAGCAACGGTAAACAGAAAGTCCGCTCCGCCGAGGTGGGTACCGACATCCTCAAGGCGTTGGCCGAGTTGTCGCCCTCGACATCACTCTCGCGCCTGGCTGAACACGTGCAGATGCCGGCGAGCAAGGTTCACCGTTACTTGCAGGCCCTGATCGCCAGTGGTTTTGCCGAACAGAACGCCGCGACCAACCATTACGGCCTCGGCCGTGAAGCCTTGCGCGTAGGCCTGGCAGCACTCAACAGTATGGACGTGATGAAAGTCGCCGCCCTGCCCTTGGCCGAGTTACGCGACGACTTGAACGAAACCTGCTTTTTGGCGGTGTGGGGCAATCAGGGTGCGACGGTGGTGCGCATCGAACCGGCGGTGCGTGCGGTGACGGTGGTCACGCAATTGGGCTCGGTGTTGCCGCTGCTCAGTTCCTCGACGGGACTGGTATTTGGCGCCTATTTGCCAAAGCGCGAGACCGGGGACCTGCGTGAACAGGAGTTGCAGGGCCATGCCACTCACGTACTGGCAGACGATCAGGCCTACGCCGAAATGTGCGAGCAGATCCGTACACGCGGCCTGCACCATGTGCATGGCTTGCTGATGCCGGGCGTGGATGCCTTGTCGGCACCGGTATTGAACGCGATGGGCAATGTCGTGGCGGTGGTGACCGTGGTCGGCCCGACATCGCTGTTCCATGCCGATGAAAATGGCCCGGCGGCGCAGCGATTGCTGGCGGCGACGCGGGCCGTAAGCTGGCGGATGGGGTATGAGCCTGCCGCACCTCATTGAAAGCGTGCTTACCGTTAACTTATTCCAGCGGCTTCTACGCGCCGGGATAAGTTAATAACAACTGTTTTCAATGTTTATTGCACGCACAAACTTAATTTCAGAAAGACAACCTCACACAGAAACCGTCGATTTCGATGCGCGCTTTTCATCCCGATAGGACTCAACTACAATACGGCCACTGGTATTTACATCAATAACATCCAAACCAGCAATTCGATAAGCAGAATCAAAGGTCCACTGCTTGAAAAAAACACCTGCAAAATCTTCTTTGAAGTCCGGTATTTCGTTCGCTTGTACTTTTTCCATAATCGCCCAGCTCAGGCTTTCGGAGTAATCGACCACCTGCTTGCCCTGTTCATTGACTACCACAGACGTGAGATAGGTTTTATCCGGATCAATCGTGTAGCCAAAAATATTGTATATCTGTGCAAGCTTCTCACTAATTTCTTTCAGTAAATCATTACTCATCAATAGCATCCTTTCTATAAAGTAGGTGTTCAACCCAGCACTCCAGGCCGAAGTCAATCTTATAAACACCCGCCCACCTGAAGTACATCACAAACTTGTGTTCATTCGTAAACCATGGAAACTGAAAAGCAACTAAACTATCAACCCAAGTTCTTTCGCCCGCGCCACCGCCTGGGTCCTGCGCTCTACACCTAACTTCCCGTTGATACGTCGCGCATGGGTTTTCACGGTATGTAGCGATATGAACAACAGGTCAGCAATCTGTTGATTGGAGTTACCCTTGGCGATCTGGCTTAGCACTTCCAACTCACGTCCGCTCAATGGATTGCTGTCCAGAGCCGACGCAGGCTCTTCATCATTCACTCCCAGACGACTGAGCAACGTCGGCTGACGCAAGCGCAATTCGTTAAAGGCCTGTTGCAATTGGCAACGCCTTACCAAGGCGAGACCAGCCTGCAAAGCCGACCTCGCCACGTCAGGCTCACCAGTCAGGTCCGCCACTTCGCAGATGACCAGTTGCAGTTCCGCTTCCAACGCCAGCAGCCCATGCTGTTGCGCTTGATCGAGCAAGAGCTTGAGCCGCTCCAAGGGCTGCTTCGTCAGTTGCAGATGGGTTTCGGCGAGCACCAGCAAGTACTCGATCCGCACGATCAGCCCCACAGTGGCGGGAGGTGCCTGTCGAGCGTGAGGCCCGCGGTAATGGCGCAATACGCGAGTCAGCGCTTCATGGGCCAGGTGTTGCCGGCCTTGCTGCAGCCAGAAATGACTGCTGATTTGCAGCAACACTCCGCGATACACCGTGTCGGGAATCTGCCGCTGTTGCATCAACCGCTCGGCATCGCGCAAGCGATCAAACGCATGGGCGTAATCGCGTTGATTGGCCGCCACCTGGGCCTGCCCGAGAAAGCCATACAACGCACGCTTGTCGTGACTGAGCAGGCAGTCCTGAAGACCGCTGTGGAAGAATTCACCGGCCACGTCGTCTTGCCCCTGACACAGCGCCAAACGCCCGCGTCGCAAGGCAATCCGCCCCAGCAGCGGCGTCGGACGATCCGCCTGTCGAGACAACAACTCATGAACATCGGCCAACAGGCTTTCGGCACGCCGGGGAGCGCCGCGTTGCTCCAGTAATTGCGCGTGATCCAGTTCGAGCAAGCCTTCGAACAGCAACGAACCTTGCGCACGCGCCAGGCACAATGCGTCACGGTTGAGCGCCTGCGCGACATCGAGCTCGGCATTGAGCAGCGCCTGTTGGGTCAACCCGGACAGGCACAATAATCGCGCCGGCCAGGCGTCCGCGCCCAGCTCGGCCAGCGCCTCGACAAAGTGCCCGCGCGCCGACGTCATGCGCCCCTGTAAATGCAGCAGCCAGCCTTGCTGCGCCTGCCAACGCGCCAGCAGTTGCCGCTGTGACGATGCCGTCGGCTGCGGCGCGAACCGCGCCATTTGCTCGATGCACTCCCCCGCCTGATCGAAGCGCCCGGCAAACAATAGCGCCGCCGTGATCAGCCCGACCAATTGCGGCGACCCAAGGGTCAACTCCTGGCCCTGGCGCTCGTGCAGGTTCAACAGCAGGCGCACATTCTCGCGGCGGAACAGATGCTCAAAACTGAAGTGTTGCAACAAACTCACCGCGGCTTCGAACTCTTCGGCCAGCAGCGCCTGTTCGAACGCACCCTGCCAGTCTTCCTCGGCGCAGAACCATTGGCACGCGCGGCGATGCCAGGTACGACCGGCCGAACCCTGTTCGTCACGCATGGCCCGGGCCAGGGGCACGTAGACGCGCAGCCAGTCGACAGAGTCTTCCCAGGGCTCGATGAAACAGCCCATGTCCTGCAAAGTCTGCAACGCCTTTGCGCCTTCACCGGCGCCGAACAGATGCTCGCACAGGCTGGCATTGAATCGCGGTAAATGGGCGAGCACCTGCCAGGTTTCCACCAGTTCGGGCGGCAAGGTGTTGAACAGTTCATGTTGCAAGTAATCGAGCAACGTCGCCGAACGTTCCTGCTTGTCCTGTCCGGCAGCCCACTGGCAGCCGTCGAGCAAGGCAATGCGCACACCGGCACACCAACCGCCGCTACGCCGAATGACTCGTCTGGCGATGCTTGTCACGCGCGACGGCTCGACATGGCCGAGCATCTGCTCGACGTCACGTTCGGTGAACGTCAAAGCATGCCCGTCGTACTCGTACAACTCGTCATCGAGCAACAGGCGGGGCCAGTTGCAGGCGGGTCGTCGACGCGAGCCCAGCCACCAATTCAACACTGGGCTTCTGACAGCCAGTAAACGATCCAGTAAACGGTCGAGCTCTGGATTGGCAACGCGGCAGTAGTCATCGATAAACAGCCAGGTCGGTGTCTGCAACCGGGCCAGGTAATCCAGTAAGGCAGGCTCGTCCTTTGATCCAAGCCCCAGCACCTGCGCCAGCCGCTGCAGCAAATCGGCAGCACTCAACGGCTCACCCGCCAGCGGCAGCCAATACACCCGACAATGCGCCGGCGCACGCAACAGGCACTCGGTGAGCAGCGCACTCTTGCCGCTGCCGGCCGGTGCACAGAGCAATTTCACCCGCGCCGTCGAGACCAGCAAAGGCTCGACCAGTCGCTCGCGGGGCTGATGATGGGAAGACAAGCGAGGCAGAAGTCCAGGACGGTCCAGACACGTCGTCATGGCAGTCATAGTGATGCGCCTTGTTATAGTTGTGGCGCCACCCTAGCCCCCTCCCGAGCGCTTGTTGAAGAAGTATTCAGCAGACTGATTTGCAGCCATAAAAAAGGTGACCGCGAAGTCACCTTTTTGTGTAGGAGCCTGTAGGACGATTACCTCACCCCCGTACTCCGCAGTGCCGCTGGCGTGTAGTCCCCGGCTTTTGCCGCGATGTTGAATTCGAAGCTGCGTTTCTCCTCATTCTTCATCCCGAGGGCGATGTAGCGACCGGCAATCAGGTCATACAGCGCTTCGACGGTATAGGCCGGCACCTGATGATCGTAGTAGAACTGCGCATGCCCTTCGGCCACCCGCCAGAGCTGACCGCGACCGTCATAGTGATCGGCCAGCGCCACCTGCCAGGTGTCTTCGTCGATGTACATGTGGCGCTTGGCGTACACGTGACGCTCATTAGGCTTGACCGTAGCCACCACTTCCCAGACCCGGTGCAATTCATAGCGGGTCAGGTCCTGATTGATATGACCGGCCTTGATCACATCGGTGTATTTCAGGTCAGGCGAGTCGAGTTTGTAGCTGTTGTACGGAATGTACATTTCCTTCTTGCCGATCAGCTTCCAGTCGTAGCGGTCCGGCGCCCCGGAAAACATGTCGAAGTTGTCGGTGGTGCGCAATCCGTCGGACGAGGTGCCCACGCCGTCATACGCCACTTGCGGTGCACGTCGCACGCGTCGCTGTCCGGCGTTGTAGATCCACGCCTTGCGCGGTTCCTGGACCTGATCGAGGGTTTCGTGAACCAGCAGCACGTTGCCCGCCAACCGCGCCGGCGCGGTCACTTCCTGTTTGAAATAGTTGAGCACGTTGTCATCGCTGCCCGGTTTCAAATCCCCCAGCAGCGACGGCACGGCCACTTCGTCCTTGAAGCGGATAACGGTGAAGTCACCGTTGGATTGTGGTGTTGCCTGGGTAATGGTGCGACGCAAATTGCCGCCGTGATAACGGGTGATGTGGTTCCAGATCACCTCGACGCCGTTCTTCGGAATCGGGAAGGCGTAATAGCGATTGCCGGTGAAATTGGCCAGGCCGTTACCATCGTTGGTCGGCGTTACGTTAAGCGCACTGCGCTTGGCCGCTTCATAAACTTCCGGCGGCAGAGCTGCCGTGCGGTGAGAGGGATAGACCGGAATCTTGTAGGTTTCGGGATAGCGCTTGAACATCGCGATCTGCCCGTCGGACAGCTTGTCCTTGTACTTGTCGACCGTTGCCGCGGTGATGGTGAACAGCGGTTTTTCATTGGCGAACGGATCGGCAAGGAAACCCTTGCTGTCCACCGCGCCGGCGTTTTTCGGAATGCCACCGGTCCACGGCGGAATCGAGCCATCGGCATTGCCGGCCTTCTCGCCTCCCAGCGGAGTGAGCGTGGTGCCGAGCTTGTTCGCTTCTTCCGGTGACACCGCTGCCATCACATTCACGGCCAGCACGCTCAAGGCCAGGGCGGTGCCCAATTGCAGAATCATCTTGCGCATTGAATTCATCCTTTTCAGCCAGATCAGAAGTTCACGCCAAAGCTCAACGCCACGAAGTCGCGGTCTTCGAGCACGTTGTAGTCACCGCCGAAGAAATCGGTGTAACTGAGGCTTGCGGTGTAGGTGTTGCGGTAGTCCGCATCGACGCCGAGGCTGACGGCCTTGGCGCCCTCGTTGAACAACCCGTTGGGGCCGTAACCGGCGACGTCGTGGGACCAGGACAGGTTGGGTTTGAAGTTGATCCCGGCGATCACGTTGTTGTAATCGAGGATCGCCCGGGCCCGATAACCCCACGAGGTCGAGGTCACGAAACCGTCGGTGTCACCACCGAAACCATACTGGCCGTACACCGAGTCGCGGCCGTAGCGCAGGTTGCTACGGGATTCCAGGCCACCGACATGCACCACCGCCGCTTCGCCCACCAGGGTCAGGCGATCTGCACCGGCAATCTGGTCGATGAAGTGCGTCAGGGTGCTCTGCACCTGCGTCACTTCCTTGCGCCGATAGCCTTTGTTGTCGGCGCCGGGCGAGGTGGCGATGGGCGATGCCGTGCCACCGGCGATGGGATTGAGCATCGCCAGGGTCAGGTCGTTGGTGTTGACCTGCACCGGCAGATTCGGCCGATAGCTGATCTCGCCAGACCAAGCCGTACCGGTGGACAACGTGGTGGCGAAACTCGCGCCGTACAGGCGAATGTCTTCAGGGTATTCGAGGTAATACTGGCCGCGACCGAGCATCACGCTTTGCGCCAGCCCCGAACCACTGCCAGGGGCAATGCCGTTGGCCGTGGTCACGATGCGCGGAATGGTCGCCAGCGTCGCAAGGCCGGCGGTCGTCGTGCCGACGTTCGGCGTGCGGCTGTGGTAGTTCATGAAATACAGGCCGTACTCGGTGTCGTCACCCAACCAGCGCAGCGCCGTGCCCCACTGCCCGGAATCGCGGGCATCACGGTCGCCGCCACGGGGAACGACCACACCCTCCTTGGTCACCTCGAAACCTTGGCCAAATGCAGCGGCTACCGGCTGCAACGGGGCAATGGCCGGGCTGGCGACGGTGTAACCCTTGTCGCAACCGTCCGCCACCACATCGACCCCGAAGAAGGTGCCGCAGTTGTCGACGACGGTCTGATCCCACTCCAGCTGATAGAACCCTTCCACCGTCAACTTGTCCGTCAGGCCTTGAGAAGCGAACAACATGTTGACCGGAATCAGCCCTTCCTTGATCTCGGCGCCAGGCCGGCGGAAAGCGGAAACGTCGACCGGGTTGATGCTGTTGATCGAGTTGCCGATGAAGGTACTTTCGCCCCAACTGACCACCTGTTTACCCGCACGCACCGTGCCCGGCAGATCGGCGATGGAATAGTTGTGATAGACGAACGCGTCGAGGATTTGCCCCCCGGACGACTTGGAACCTTCTTTGCGATTGTGATCACTGATCGGCTTGAACGGCCGGTCTTCGTCCTTGAGCTCAAAGTCGTACCAGTACTTGCCGCGCACGAACATACCGGTATCGCCGTACTTCAATTCGAGGTCGTGGATACCTTTGAAGATCTTCGAAAAGGTTTCGCCTTTCTTGAAATTCTGCCGCCCGTCGTCGCCGGTCGAAGCTTGCCCGCTACCACCATTAGGGATACCCACCAGTGAGTCATCCGCATCGCGCATGCCCCAGCTCGCGCCGACCGACAGCGAAGAGTCGAACGTCCCTTCGATTTCCCCGATGTTGAATGAAACAGCCTGCGCCTGGGCACAGCAGCCCAAGGCAACCGCAGCGGCCAGCGCCTGCGGTGTGAAGATGGCGCGCATTGTTGTTTTTGTCATGCGTCTTCCCCGGTGAGTGACAGAAGGCCTCACCCTACTGCCGCGAACCTGGGGCGATAAGCGCACCAAGGAGGTATTCGTGGTGTACCTCTAAAGGATGACTGGCCCTTTGGCATGGGCGATTGCACCGTGCATAGATTCTCTGGATGTGGCGGCATAAGTCGAAATCATGGGCTACGCTGGGGCACACACGACTGTTACGCAGGCGGTAACGGTGCATGTCCGCATTTGCTGTTTTTCCTTTGCCGGCAAAGACTTATTCTTGCCGGGCTTCCACGGAAAACAGCCGGACAGCGCGAAGCGACGGCAGGTGATCCAACCTTCGCCATTCGCAACAGATTTCAGGTGAGTTGAAGCGTTTCGACTCATCGCCCTGTGTACACCGACGTTGATTTGTAGCTCCTGGATCCAACGTCTTGCTTTGGCCGCTGCGTTTGCAGCGGCCTTTTTTATGGGCGATGTTTTTAGCTTCAGTCTGTTTCACTTGATGTTTAAAGCAAGTCCTACAAGACACTTCCTGTAACTGCATAAGAAATATCTTTTTGCGCTGAGGACAATATCGGCTTTATCCCCGCCTTAGCGAAATACCCTTCAAATTCTCACGCAAAAGATCACAAAGCTCTCAGACCCACCTCTACCATTTTCGCGGTAACTTTAAATAGCACGAAAGCACAATAGCAAAGCTTAACTCTCAAACAGCGTGCAAATTCACAAGGATATGAATATGCAGAAGCCACCTGGACCACCACGTCCCAATTCATCAAGACCCGGTTACCTGGAAATTGATGGCTATATCGATATAAGAGACGTTGCGCCTGACAACATCATTATCCCACCTAAAGGATCAAGTCATCTTAGAAATGGTCCATTTGGAATTAATCGAGCAGAAAGCTTCGTTCAAAATCGGGCAACGATCGTACGGACAATCAACGAACTGGAACAAGTCTATCAAGTCAGGAGTAGCCAACTATCACAATCCCTAGAGGCGGATCTGGCTGCGGTAAGATCAGAGGGCCCTAATGATCCAGTTGCGCCATTGCCGTCAGAAGTCCGTGAACTAAGAGTGCTAAATACTCTTCACCAACGAAAAACCGCCGAACTCCATAGCAAAACTGCGATGGCGAATGCCTTTCATGGGGGAGATCCTTTCAACTGGAATATTCACGATTTCATGTTGAAAGCCACCAAAAGGGAGTATTGGCCGGGACCGAACGGCATCGCCATGCAGGCCCTGAATCAATCACTCAGAGCCGCAATCGATGCCAGACTGCTGAATCAAACCTTGCAGTCGCTCCAACAGCGAACCATCAGCCTTCAACACACCTTCAGTGTCATGCAAGCTGCTGAACAGGCGCGATTGGCAACTGAACAGGCAGCACAACGTATTGCCGTTGAGCAGGCACGTATCAGGGCGGAAGCTGAAGCGCTGGTACATGCTCAAGAGCAGGCGCGATTAGCCGCATTGGCAGACGCCGAGCGAGTGGCCGCCGAACAAGCCCGGATTGCCGCGGAGGCCGCCGCTCAGTACTTCGCGGCTGAACAGGCTCGCCTCGAAGCCGAGGCAGAGGTTCAACGACAAGCTGAACAACTGCGCCTCGAAAATGAACGGCAAGCAGAAGAACAAGCGCTTCGTGAGGCAATGGAATCGTCGAATTCCGTTCAAGGCCCGTTTGCCATATCGGGCGCGGCGGCGGCAAGTGGTCCGGTGTTCACTTTGGCAACGGGGCGCCTCGCAACCAATACAGCCACGACTTTGGCCATCAGAACCTCCCTGCAAACCGGAGCAACCGCTGTGATGACCGCAGCGGCGACATCAGCGAGCGTGGTCCTTGTCGGATTCGCGGCACTGCTGTTTCCCTCGCCATTGGGTGACGGCGAAAGCCGTCAATTGAACGTCCCACTTCGGGATCTGGTGCCCGACGATATGCATGCCTGGTCCCTCTCGTTTGAGGAATACGAGCCCGATAATCTCCACGCTTTGAGCATCCCACTTTCGGATCTCACACTTGGTGAGTTCCATGATTTACATGCCATTGCTGAGGCCAATGGAGAAATCGAACTGCCAGTCGCCATCGGCTCCAAATCTGTGGGTACTACAACGGAATTCTTCGTCGCTGCCACCAATGGCATTTCGGTGTCGGGCAAAGTCCCTGTTCGGCTCGCCACATACGATCCAAACCTCAACCTTTACACCGCTTACAATCCAGACGCCCCGTCGATCGGCATGACATGGACGCCGATAGTCAGGCCCAGCAACGCGTCAACCTACTTCCCGGCAAGCGCGCCGAACACTGCCGTTTATGACGGCACTACCCTAACAGCCCTTGAAGGGAGGACTGATTCATTTCCGGAGCTGGACCTTTACAGCTTTGGTGGCTTCATTACTGTTTTTCCGGCGGAATCGGGAATTCCTCCGACCTTCACGATGTTCCGGGATCGGCGGGGTGAGCCCGGTGTTGCCAGCGGGTATGGGGAACGAATATCGGGCATTTGGTTGGGACCAGCCTCGCAAGGTGATGGTGCGGTGATCCCCAATCAAATTGCGGATAAACTCAGAGGACGAGACTTTCCGAATTTTAGAGCATTTAGAGAGGCACTCTGGAAAGCTGCTGCTAACGACCCTGAATTATCCAAACAATTTAGCGCCAACAACATCGAGGAAATGAAACACGGAAGGGCCCCTTTTTCACGTAAAAACGATAGAGTGGGTGGACAAGTAAAGTTTGAGATGCATCATGTGAATCACATTTCTAAAGGCGGTGAGGTCTACGACATCGACAACATTCGAGTTGTCACTCCAAAACGACACTCCGAGCTACACAAAGGAGGAAAATAACATGAGTAATTCCAACATCTCCAACTATACCGAAAGCGAATTTCTTGAATTCCTTACTACAATCTGCGAATCGAAGTTTGCGACTGAAAAAGAACAAATAGATGCAGTACTTTTATTTGAAGAGCTGACGGAGCACCCAGACGGGTCTGACTTAATTTACTACGCTGACTCAGATGAAGATTCAACACCCGAAGCCATCATTATAAAAGTGTCCGCTTGGCGGGCTTCCAACGGAAAACCAGGTTTCAAAGAAGAAAAATAAAATAATGGAGCAGGTATCCATACCTGCTCCATTATTATTAAATCGCATACCGCTGCAAATTCCCCATCATCTCCTTCAACGCCTCAATATTGTCCTTCGGATGCGCCGCGCCTTCGAAGTCGCAGATCTGTTGCCAATGCGCCGCCACATCTTCCGGGGAGAACCCCACCCGTGGATCGAACCCGGCGCCGAGGCTGCGTTCCCAACGCACCTTGCCCATCCAACCGCCACCGACTTCGAACAGGCCGGAGGTTTCCTGGCAGTTTTCGCTGGCCAGGTACACCACCAGCGGGCTGACCAGTTCCGGTTTGAGTTGTTCGAAGACTTGCGGCGGGATCAGGCCTTCGGTCATGCGGGTGCCGCCGGTGGGGGCGATGGCGTTGACCAGGATGTTGTTCTTGCGGCCTTCGATGGCCAGGGTGCGGGTCAGGCCATAGAGACCGAGCTTGGCCATGCCGTAGTTGGACTGGCCGAAGTTGCCATAGATGCCCGAGGTCGACGCGGTGAAAATCACCCGGCCGTAGTTTTGCTCGCGCATGTGCGGCCAGGCGGCGCGGGTGACTTTGTAGGCGCCTTCGACGTGGACGCGGTAAACCAGGTCCCAGTCGGCGTCGTCCATTTTGTGGAAGGTCTTGTCGCGCAGGATCCCGGCGTTGTTGACTACCACGTCGACGCGGCCGAAGGCGTCGAGGGCGTGCTGGACCAGCTTGTCGCCGTCGGTGACCGAGTCGTGGTTGGCCACGGCAGTGCCGCCGGCCTCGCGAATTTCCGCGACCACGCGATCCGCTGCCGAAGCGTTTGCGCCTTCGCCTTGAGCCGAGCCACCGAGGTCGTTGACCAGCACTTTCGCGCCCTGTTTGGCGAACAGCAGTGCGTGCGCCCGTCCCAGGCCGCCACCTGCACCGGTGATGATCACGACTTTATCTTCGAAGCGCACAGACTCGTTCATGTGGGGAAACTCCAGCAGGCCAGGGACATTGCCTTGGAGTTTCAGGCACGGCGCTGCGGGTCACAATGAACAGGGGGGAGGCTGAATGGTGTGCGATAAGGCTGGGGGATGATGAGCCCCAGCCCTCAGGAACAGGCCACCTTGAGCGGCGGCGTCAGCAGCTGATCGCGAAACGCCAGGTAATGCTTGAGCACCTGGCACGGCGCCTCGATCTGCGGGTAATGCCCGATGTCGCTTAGCAGGACCGCGTCCGGGTTGGGAATCAGCTCCCGGTAGCGCGCGACCATGTGCGCGCCGGAGATCGGGTCGACTTCGCCATCGATTACCCGCAGCGGCACTTCACCGCGCTGCATCGCGCTGACCCAACGCTCGCGCTGTGTGCGCCGCTCGGGAATGTAGGTGATGAGTTTGTGCATGATCCGTGGGCCGTGATTGCTTTCGATCAGGCTCCAGAAGTCATCCATCTGGCTTTCACTGGGACGGGTCTGTGGACCGAAGATCTGGCGGAAACTCTTCACCAGTCCATCACGGCTGAACGCGCGGCCGATCATCCAGCCCAAGGGACTGAGCAGCAGTTTTTGCATCAACACCGGACGATGGGTTTCGGGAAACAGGCCGCCGTTGAGGAACACACAACTGGCGAGATTGATCTGTGATTCGTAATGCCGGGCCAGCAGTTCCTGGGCCACGCTGTCGCCATAGTCGTGGGCCAGCACATGCAGCGGTTGTTCGACACCCAGATAAGCCAACAGCGCCTGTTGCAGATCAGCCTGCTTGAGCAAGCTGTAGTCGTGACTCACCGGTTTGGCCGAGTCGCCGAAGCCGAGCATGTCGCAGGCGATCACGCGATAGCGCTGAGCCAGCGGCTGCCACAGGTAATGCCAGTCCCAACTGGCGCTGGGAAAGCCATGAATGAGCAGCAGCGGTTCACCCTGCCCCGCCGCCCAATAACGAATGGACTGGCCGCGGAAGACGAATGTCTGGCTGCGTTTGCGCCAGACCGACAGGGGAATCTCGGCGAGTGCCATTAGAGTTTGTATCCCGGGTCTTGTTTATCGAGTTTGCGCAGCAACGCCGGCCACGCCAGTGCTCCGCCCATGCCTTGAGCACTTTTTGTGACACCGGCGATCATCGCCTTGGCTCCCGCCAGAATCTGCGGTTCGATGGCGATCAGTTCGGCGCTGCCGGTCTGCGCCATGACCTGGATATCGCAGGCGCGCTGGAAGGTGAACATCATCAGGAACGTGTCGGCAATGCTGCTGCCGCAGGTCAGCAGACCGTGGTTGTGCAGCATCAGGAAATTGTTCTCGCCGAGGTCGGCTTGCAGTCGCGCTTTCTCTTCGTGGTTGAGCGCAACACCTTCGTAAGCGTGATACGCCAGGCTGGAGAGGACGAACAACGACTGCTGGCTGATCGGCAAAATCCCTTGTTTCTGCGCCGACACCGCGACGCCGGATGCGGTGTGGGTGTGCAGCACGCAGACGACATCGTGACGGACTTCATGCACTGCGCTGTGAATGGTGTAACCGGCCGGATTGATCTCGTAAGGGCTGTCCATCAGCTTGTTGCCGGCCTGATCGACCTTGACCAGGCTCGACGCGGTGATCTCATGGAACATCATGCCGAACGGATTGATCAGGAAGTCTTCAGTGCCCGGAACTTTGGCGGAGATGTGGGTGAAAATCAGATCATCCCAGCCATGCTGGGCCACCAGGCGATAACAGGCGGCGAGGTCGACGCGGGCCTGCCATTCGGCGGGGCTGACCAAGTCTTTGACACTCTGGGGCGATTGGACGGGGGCTACGCTCACGGCTAGGAACCTCTGGTTTTTATTATGGAGTGTTTCCAATGACTACCGAGTCTAGTCAGCCCTCCGGGTTCGCGTAGTTGCATTGGCAGCCAGCTTGATGACCGAACGAGTCAGCGGGCAAGGAAGTTTGGATCCGTGTCAAATGGCCGCCGCCAGAGAAGGCACGGGGCGCGTATTCAGCCGCCCCGTCAGAACCATGACGAGCCCCGTTGCGGGTGCTCCAGGCAAATCGATCAGCCGCGCAGAGCGCCGACCAGTTCCGCCAGCCAAGGCTCGGCATCGACTTCCGGGGTCACGCTTTCGCTGGCGTCCAGACGCAGCATCGGTAGCACTTCGCGGATGCCCAGCTCACCGAACAACTCATGCATCAACTCGCCGCCACCGCAGAAAGTATCGCCATAACTCGCATCACCCAGCGCGATCACCGCACCCGGCAAGCCACGCCAGGCAGCAGGTAGCTGGTCGCGAATCGAGAAATACAGCGGCTGCAGATTATCCGGCAACTCGCCCATGCCCGTGGTCGAGGTCACGGCCAGGAACGCCTCAGGGCCGAAGGCTTGAAGATCGGCGAGGCTTGCACGCGGGTTGTACGAAGTTTCGAAACCGGCTTCCTTCAAAATGCTGGCGGCATGCCGGGCGACTTCTTCAGCCGTGCCGTACACCGAGCCGGAAATGATGGCGACTTTCATCAATCTGATCCTGAACCTGAGTAAAGGACCGGGATATTAACAGCACACTCCTGATTGTTCTTTTAGAATGCCCGAGACAACCAACAAGGAAGGGTTTCACCGATGATCAACGCAAAACTGCTGCAACTGGCCATCAACGCCTCCAACGACGGCATCGTGATTGCCGAAAAGGAAGGCGAGCAGGACAAGATCCTGATTTACGTAAACCCCGCATTCGAACGCCTGACCGGTTACACCAGCGAAGAAATCCTCTATCAGGATTGCCGTTTCCTGCAATCGGGCGATCGCGATCAAGACGTCCTGCCGAAAATTCGCGACGCGTTGAACAGCGAAGGATCGTGCCGGGAAATCCTGCGTAACTACCGCAAGGACGGCACGCCCTTCTGGAATGAGCTGTCCCTTTCGACGGTAAAAAACCCAAGCGACGGCCAGGTTTATTTCATCGGCGTGCAGAAAGACGTGACTGTCCAGGTCAAGGCGCAGCAGCGGGTGGTGCAGCTTGAGGCGCAACTGGCTGAAGTTCAGGCTGAGCTTGCTGCACTCAAGGCGACGAACGGTGCAAACAAATCAGCGAATTAATTGTCATTAACTACAATCACCAATGACTTTGTAACTATATCTTTCGAGTCTGCCATGCAACGCGACGCGCTCCTGACCCAGGATGAGCTGGATTTCATCCAGACCATGCAACATAACCCGCAGCTCAATGTGCGGGATGCGACGTCGAGTCTGCTCGTCAACGGTGGTTCGCAAATCCGTGATTTGCTCACGCGCCTCGCTGCCCATGAGCAAGTCACCATTCAAGCCAATTTCGAAAACCAGCAAATGACCTTCCCGCTGCACCTGGTGGAAGATGAGTTTCACGCGTTGCATTTGCGTCTTGGCGTTCCCAGCATCTATGAAGACGGGCCTCTGGTCCGGCCATGGCGACTGGTGCTCGACGAACCGGTAGCCCTGGAAAACGCCAAGGGCCAGCCCGGCACAATGTGGGTGCATGAAGTGTCGTTCAAGGGTGTTTTGCTGGAAGTTCGCAACAAGACCAAAGCGCCGAAGCATTTCGCGTTGTGGTTCAGCCCGTCAGGTTATGAGCGAATTGCGTTGCGCGGCACGTTCGAGAAAGAAACCGAGCAAGGCTTCTACGCCTATCAGTTGAGCCAGGACGACAAGGACGAAACCGAACGCCTGCGTCAGTACATCCTGCAACAGCATCGGCTGACCCACCCCTCCCTGCATCTCTGACATCAAGTATCGAGGTTGCCCGCCAGGAACTGCTTGAGTCGCTGGCGCATCACTTCGCCCTCATTCCCCAAGCACCCGATCGATGATCCAGCCAGGCTTTCCTCGGCCAGATCCGACGCATCACCCGCCAATAACACCGGACAATCCAGGCTCATCGCCAGGCGATTCAAACGCCGTGGAAGTTCAGGTGAAGGGACGTGATTGGAAAACAGCACCAGCGCCTGGGGCTTGATCCTTTCGCAGATCAGCGTCAATTCGTCGAACGGCTGGCCGATGGTAAACACGCGTACACCGGTTTGCCCGCTGCTCAGGAACAGGGCGGCAATCAGCAACTCAAGCTCCCGGCACTGACCTGCCAGGGCGCTGACGATCACGCGCCGTGGTTGCTTGTCACGGATCAACAGCAAGCGCTGCAGTACCCTTGATCGCAGAAAACCATCGAAGAACAACCACTCGCTCGTCCCGCCGAAAGACTCCTGCCGTTGCAGCATCTGCTTCCAGAGCGGGATCAGGATGTCCTGGAACACGACCGGCTGGGAGTAACTGGAAAAAATCTGCCCGTAGACCTGTTCCAGCGCCACATCGTCAAACGCACTCACCGCTGCCTGGACCTGCTGCTGCCATTGCGCATAGTCGGCTTGCACGAGGTTGTCTGGAATGATGTGGGACAGGGCCTCAAGCGGTGCGGCCTTGGCCAATATCTTGCCGATCTTGCTGACCGCCACGCCGCGTTCGATCCAGTCGAGAATGCTGCGCACGCGTTCAATATCGGTCATCGAATACAGGCGATGCCCGCTTTCGGTGCGCGTTGGCACGATGAGCCCATAGCGGCGCTCCCATGCGCGAAGCGTGACCGGGTTGACGCCCGTCAGACGCGCCACTTCGCGAATGGGAAAGAGCTCCTCTTGGTCAAGAGAGCGCGTACGCGACACACCAGGAGCAACGTCAGTGAGGACAGGCATCTGGGAGGGCTACATCCATGTGTGAGTTGGATCCCATTCTAACTCGCCTGCCCCATCATGATTCAAGACATTGGTCGTTTCGAAGGCCGCAGACGTCGCTGCTGGAATCAGGAATAATCCTTGCTTGTCCCAAGGCGCAGCCCACCACCCCGGTGCTGCGCCTGGCGAAGCTCCTATCCGGAGCGACGCGTTTGTTTACGGAGATACATGATGTCTACCTCCCCCGTCACGCTGATGGTTGCGCGCCGTGTCGCCAATGGGCGTTATCAGGACCTGATCGCCTGGTTGCGCGAAGGCGAACAACTGGCCACGGATTTTCCCGGTTATCTCGGTTCAGGCGTGCTGGCACCGCCACCCGACGATGATGAATTCCAGATTATTTTCCGCTTCGCCGACGAGCACACCCTGCACGCCTGGGAGCACTCCGCCTCGCGTACTGCCTGGCTGGCACGCGGCAGCGATCTGTTTGCCCACCCCACGGAACATCGGGTCAGCGGCATCGAAGGCTGGTTCGGCGCCGCAGGACAACGCCCCCCACGCTGGAAACAGGCCGTGGCGATCTGGCTGGCGTTTTTCCCGGTGTCCCTGCTGTTCAACTTCGCCCTGGGCCCATTGCTCGGCGAAATGGGCCTGCTGAGCCGGGTACTGATCAGCACTTTGTGCCTGACGCCATTGATGGTCTATTTCTTTATTCCACTGTCGACCCGATTGCTGGCCAACTGGCTGAACACGGCGCCGACGCGGCGCTTGCCTGCCGAGCCCACCACCCAAAACCAGTGATCAACCCTGTAGGAGCAAGGCTTGCCCGCGATAGGGACGCCGCGGTTCCGCAGAACGACCGCGTCATCATTCATCACGAGCAAGCATTGCTCCCACGGGATAGAGGTGTTCGCTTTACGTCGCTGGTATAGTTTTGCTCTTACCGCGATGCGAGCCGTTCATGACTTCTTCCGCAGCCCCCATCCTCATCACCGGTGCCGGCCAGCGTGTCGGCCTGCATTGTGCGCAGCGCCTGCTCGAAGACGGTCATTGCGTGATCTTCAGCTACCGCAGCGAACGCCCCGGCGTGCAAACCCTGCGGGATCTGGGGGCGACGGCGGTGTTTGCGGACTTCTCCAGCGAAGCCGGAATTTTCGCCTTCATCAGCGAACTGAAAACCCATACCGACAGCCTGCGGGCAATCGTCCATAACGCTTCCGAATGGCTGGCCGAAACCCCGGACACCGATGCCGAAGCGTTTACCCGCATGTTCAGCGTGCACATGCTCGCGCCCTACCTGATCAACCTGCATTGCGCCGACTTGCTGCAACGCTCAAGCCCTGCCGACATCGTGCACATCAGCGATGACGTAACCCGCAAGGGCAGCAGCAAGCACATCGGTTATTGCGCCAGCAAAGCCGGGCTCGACAGCCTGACCCTGTCTTTCGCCGCCAAATACGCGCCAACCATCAAGGTCAACGCGATCGCCCCGGCCCTGCTACTGTTCAATCCTGACGACGACGCAGCCTATCGCGCCAAGGCATTGGCCAAATCCGCGCTGGGCATCGAACCCGGCAGCGAAGTGATCTATCACAGCCTGCGCTATTTGCTCGACAACCCTTATGTCACCGGCACGACCCTGACCGTCAACGGCGGAAGGCACATCAAATAAGTGTCCCGCGAGGATCTTCCATGACGCAATCCCTGCACCAGAACGCCCTGTCCCAGAGCTATCGCGAGATCCTCATCGGCCTCGGTGAAAACCCCGATCGCGAAGGCCTGCGAGACACCCCGGTGCGTGCGGCCAAGGCCATGCAGTACCTTTGTCATGGCTACGAGCAAAGTGTCGAAGAGATCGTCAACGGCGCGCTGTTCGCCTCCGACAACGATGAAATGGTGATCGTCGACAACATCGAGCTGTATTCGCTTTGCGAACACCACATGCTGCCCTTCATCGGCAAGGCGCATGTGGCTTATATTCCAACCGGCAAGGTGCTGGGGCTGTCGAAGATTGCGCGGCTGGTGGACATGTTCGCCCGGCGCCTGCAAATCCAGGAAAACCTCACCCGGCAAATCGCCGACGCGGTGCAGCAAGTGACCGGCGCGGCAGGCGTCGCAGTGGTCATCGAGGCGCAGCACATGTGCATGATGATGCGCGGCGTCGAGAAACAGAATTCGACCATGAACACCTCGGTGATGCTCGGCGCCTTCCGCGAGTCGAGCAACACCCGTCAGGAGTTCCTGCAATTGATTGGACGGAGCAAGTAGTAATGCCACAACTTCAACCAGGCATGGCACGCATCCGGGTCAAGGACCTGTGCCTGCGCACCTACATCGGTATCAACGAGGATGAAATCCTCAACAAGCAGGATGTGTTGATCAACCTGACCATCCTCTATGCGGCCCAGGAAGCGGTGCGTGACAACGATATCGATCACGCGCTGAACTACCGGACCATCACCAAGGCGATCATCGCTCACGTCGAAGGCAACCGCTTTGCCCTGCTCGAACGCCTGACCCAGGAAATTCTCGATCTGGTCATGGCCAACACGTCGGTGCTGTACGCCGAGGTCGAAGTCGACAAGCCTCATGCCCTGCGATTTGCCGAGTCGGTGTCGATTACGCTGGCGGCGAGCCGCTGAGCGTGTCTGGCGCATTGCCCGTCAGACTCTTATCATCCGCGCACGATTGAGTCACACAGAGTCCGCCATGAACGACCAACAACGCCTGGAACTCGAAGCCGCCGCCTTTCGCCGGCTCGTCGCGCACCTGGACAGCCGCAAGGATGTGCAGAACATCGACCTGATGAACCTCTCGGGTTTCTGCCGCAACTGCCTGTCCAAGTGGTACAAGGCCGCCGCCGACGAGCGCCAGATCGAGGTCAGCCTCGACGACGCCCGCGAAGTGGTTTACGGCATGCCATACGCCGAGTGGAAAGCCCAATATCAGCAAGAAGCCAACGCCGAACAGCAAGCGGCGTTCGCCAAAGGAAAACCCAATGAGTGATTTGAACACCCTGCGCGCCAGCCTCAAGAGCGGCGAACATGCCTTCGCCGACACCCTGGCCTTCATCGCCGCCGGCTACGACTATCAGCCCCAGGCCTTCAACAATGGCGGCGTGGAAAACGCTGCCGGGCAGAACGAAGGTTCGTGCAAGACCCTGGGTCTGGCCTTGCTGGAAGGCCTGAGCGATGAAGAAGCGCTTTTGGCGTTCGGCGAGCATTACCGCTCCGTGCTGGCGACGCCGGAAGGCAGCGATCACGGCAATATCCGTGCGTTGATCGCCCATGGCCTGGCGGGTGTGAAGTTCACTCAACAGCCGCTGACGCGCCGCTGATTGCAAAAGATCGCAGCCTTCGGCAGCTCCTACATTGATCGCATGCCCCTGTAGGAGCTGCCGAAGGCTGCGATCTTTTGATCTATTGCCCTCACATCCAGACTTTTAAGATTGACCCGGCAACTTTATTTCGTTTGCCCCCTACCGCTGCTGACGGCTTAGATAAAAAGAAGTCCTCCTTCTTCCGAGCCGGTCATCCATGCGCAGCGAAACCATCAGTCAGTCGATCAATATCGTTCACCCTGTCACGCTCAGCCACGGCAAAAACGCCGAGGTCTGGGACACCGATGGCAAACGCTACATCGACTTCGTCGGTGGCATCGGCGTACTCAACCTCGGCCATTGCCATCCTCGAATCGTCGAAGCCATTCGCGAACAAGCCACGCGCCTGACCCACTACGCATTCAACGCCGCGCCTCATGGCCCTTACATCGACTTGATGGACCGCCTCAGCGCGTTTATCCCGGTCGATTACCCGGTCAGCGGCATGCTCACCAACAGCGGCGCTGAAGCGGCCGAGAACGCGCTGAAGATCGTCCGCGGCGCCACCGGCCGCACTGCCGTGATCGCCTTTGACGGCGCCTTCCACGGTCGCACCTTGGCCACGCTCAACCTCAACGGCAAAGTCGCGCCTTACAAACAGAAAGTCGGCGTACTGCCGGGGCCGGTCTATCACTTGCCCTTCCCCAGCCAGGACAACGGCGTGACTTGCGCTGAAGCGCTGAAGGCCATGGATCGGTTGTTCAGCGTTGAAATCGATGTCGAGGACGTGGCCTGCTTCATCGTCGAACCGGTGCAGGGCGAAGCGGGTTTCCTGGCCATGGACGTCGAGTTCGCCCAGGCACTGCGCAAATTCTGTGACGAAAAGGGCATTGTGCTGATCGCCGATGAAATCCAGTCCGGTTTCGGCCGCACCGGTCAGCGTTTTGCGTTTTCGCGACTGGGTATCGAGCCGGACCTGATCCTGCTCGGTAAAAGCATCGCCGGTGGCGTGCCGCTCGGTGCGGTCGTCGGGCGCAAATCGCTGCTCGACATCTTGCCCAAGGGCGGGCTCGGCGGCACCTATTCCGGCAATCCCATCGCCTGCGCCGCTGCATTGGCGACGCTGGACGAAATGACCGATGCCAATCTGCAAGCGTGGGGCACACAGCAGGAAGAGGCGATTGTCAGCCGCTACGAAACCTGGCGCACGAGCAAGCTGTCGCCGTATCTGGGACGTCTGACCGGTGTTGGCGCGATGCGCGGCATCGAACTGGCGAATGCCGACGGTTCACCCGCAGCGGCGCAATTGACGCAACTGCTGGCGCTGGCGCGGGACGCCGGTTTGCTGCTGATGCCTAGCGGCAAGTCGCGGCACATCATTCGGCTGTTGGCGCCGTTGACCACCGAAGCTGTGGTGCTGGAGGAAGGCCTGGATATTCTTGAGGCTTGCCTGGCCAAACTGACCTGAACACATCACCCTGTGGGAGCGGGCTTGCTCGCGAATGCGGTGCGACAGTCGATGTTAATGCCACCTGACACGACGCTTTCGCGAGCAAGCCCGCTCCCACAATGGATTGTGATCAGGCATTAAATCGTGCGCACAAAAAACCGGCCGAAGCCGGTTTTTCATTTCGACGAAAACAGAATCAAGCGTTCTGCAGATTGTCGAGGTAACGCTCGGCATCCAGTGCCGCCATGCAACCTGCGCCAGCCGAGGTGATGGCCTGACGGTACACGTGGTCTGCCACGTCACCAGCGGCGAAGATACCTTCGAGGCTGGTGGCAGTGGCGTTGCCGTCACGGCCGCCCTGCACAACCAGGTAGCCGTCTTTCAGGGTCAACTGGCCTTCGAACAGCGAAGTGTTCGGGGTGTGGCCGATGGCGATGAACACGCCGTCGACTTTCACTTCGTCGAAGCTGCCGTCGTTGTTCTTCAGGCGGGCACCGGTCACGCCCATGTTGTCGCCCAGGACTTCGTCCAGGGTCGCGTTCAGCTTCAGGATGATCTTGCCTTCGGCCACGCGAGCGTTGAGCTTGTCGATCAGGATCTTCTCGGCGCGGAACGTTTCGCGACGGTGGATCAGCGTTACGGTGCTGGCGATGTTGGCCAGGTACAGGGCTTCTTCAACCGCGGTGTTGCCGCCGCCGACCACAGCCACAGGCTTGTTGCGATAGAAGAAACCGTCGCACGTTGCGCAGGCCGAAACGCCTTTGCCCATGAACGCTTCTTCCGATGGCAGGCCCAGGTAACGAGCGCTGGCACCGGTGGCGATGATCAGGGCGTCGCAGGTGTAGGTCGCGCTGTCGCCGATCAGGGTGTATGGCTTGGCAGCGAAGTCCACGGCATTGATGTGATCGAAAACGATCTCGGTTTCAAAACGCTCGGCGTGCTCGCGCATCCGCTCCATCAGCGCCGGGCCGGTCAGGCCGTGGACGTCGCCCGGCCAGTTGTCGACTTCGGTGGTGGTGGTCAGTTGACCGCCGGCCTGCATGCCGGTGATCAGCAGTGGCTTGAGGTTGGCACGGGCGGCATAGACCGCAGCGCTGTAACCGGCAGGGCCGGAACCGAGAATAATCACTCGCGAATGACGGACTTCAGACATGACCTGCTCCTGTTGACCGGCCCGGAACACCTGGCGCGGAACGCCGGATCACCGGCGGGAATAAAAAAGAACGGTTGAAAGCACTTGGGGAAGGCTTGAACACGACCGTCCTGTAAAAAGATTGGGTGCAGCGTATCGAGGGGGCGAAGATTAAGGAAATACGGTTTAACAATCCAGCTCATAGGTGGTCTCTATCCCGTCAGCGTGATTTTCAGGACGCCTTTGTTACAGTGAATGTCGATACCGCTGCCGCGCTTTCGCCGGTCAGGCAAAGCCGGTAAGGTCGGCGCGTTTACCCTCTGCTCGGAGCACGTTATGCCCGCCCCCGTTCTGTCCGGCCCGCAATACCTGCGCGAAGGCCTCAAACTGGTCCTCAGCCCAAGCCTGCGTTTGTTCGTATTGTTGCCACTGGCGATCAACCTGGTGCTGTTCGTCGGATTGATCTATCTGGCCGGCCATCAATTCAGCCTGTGGGTCGATACGCTGATGCCGTCCCTGCCCGAGTGGCTGAGCTTTCTCAGTTACATCCTCTGGCCGCTGTTCGTGGTGCTGGTGATATTCATGGTGTTCTTCACCTTCACCATGCTCGCCAACATCATTGCCGCGCCGTTCAATGGCTTCCTCGCTGAGAAAGTCGAAGTGGTGGTGCGCGGCACCGACGACTTCCCGGCCTTCAGCTGGGGCGAACTGGTCGCGATGATCCCGCGCACCCTGGCCCGGGAAATGCGCAAGCTCGGCTACTTCCTGCCCCGGGCAATCGGCTTGTTCATCCTGTCGTTCATCCCGGTAGTGAACATCATCGCCGCGCCACTGTGGCTGCTGTTCGGGGTATGGATGATGGCGATCCAGTACATCGACTACCCGGCGGATAACCACAAACTGGGCTGGAACGAGATGCTCGCCTGGCTGCGGCAGAAGCGCTGGCAGAGCATGGGTTTTGGCGGCAGCGTGTATCTGGTGTTGCTGATCCCGGTGGTCAACATTCTGATGATGCCGGCCGCCGTGGCCGGGGCGACGCTGTTCTGGGTGCGTGAGCGCGGTGCCGAGAATCTGGTGGTCCAGCGCTGAGCCAGTAACAAATCCATCATCTGCCCGTCACAACGTCGACATGGCCTCAGCCGACACTG
>RCUP01000505.1_pt1 | contig 28976 bp, 23 predicted proteins | sample 2166341 | NCBI WGS metagenome assembly RCUP01 (sample SAMN09932325, study PRJNA488358) | compost metagenome | isolation source: compost soil in succinonitrile-enriched | place: Germany: Experimental Botanical Garden | reverse complement strand
ATCTGCGCCTGCGCGCGCTTGCGTCACGCTCGCGCATGCGCCTGGAGGCCGATGGGCTGCATGAAGACTGGCGGCAGGCATTGCAGGACGCCGGACAGGCAAGTGACCTGGACCAGTTCACGGAGCACCTGCTGGCCGCGCATCTGCCGCATGCGGTGGTGATCGACTGCAGTGGCAGCGCCGAGGTCGCCGAGCGCTATGAAGGCTGGCTGGCCGCAGGCATCCATGTGGTGACCCCGAACAAACAGGCCGGCGCCGGGCCGCTTGCGCGCTACCAGCGCATCCGTGCGGCGGCGGCCGCCAGTGGCGCGCGCTTCCGCTATGAGGCCACGGTGGGTGCCGGCCTGCCGGTGATCACCACGCTGCGTGACCTGGTGGATACCGGCGACGAAGTGTTGGCGATCGAAGGCATTTTCTCCGGCACGCTGGCCTGGTTGTTCAATCGCTTCAACGGCAGCCAGACGTTCTCGGAACTGGTCGCGCAGGCACGCTCGATGGGCTACACCGAGCCGGATCCGCGCGATGACCTGTCCGGTGTGGACGTCGCGCGCAAGCTGGTGATCCTGGCCCGCGAGGCCGGACACGCACTCAGCCTGGAGCAGGTGCAGGTGGAGAGCCTGGTGCCGGCGTTGCTGCGCGAGGGAAGCGTGGACGACTTCATGGCCCGCCTGGGCGCATCCGATGAGGCACTGCTGGCACGGTTGCACGACGCCCGCGAGCGCGGTGCAGTGCTGCGCTATGTCGCGCGGCTGGGACCGGACGGTGCCTCGGTTGGCTTGCAGGCGCTGCCGGCCGACCACGCGTTTGCCAACCTGCGGCTGACCGACAACGTGGTGCAGTTCCGTACCCGCCGCTACTGCGACAACCCGCTGGTGGTGCAGGGCCCGGGCGCGGGCCCGGAAGTCACCGCTGCCGGCGTGTTCGCCGATCTGCTGCGGGTGGCGGCCGGCGAAGGAGCGCGGCTGTGATCGCACGCGCCTTCGCGCCCGCATCGGTGGCCAACGTGGCCGTGGGTTTCGACATCCTGGGTCACGCCATCGCCGGTATCGGCGATACGGTGAGCGTGCGCCGCATCGACGAGCCACGGGTGCGCATCGATGCGATCCGCGGCAGTGCGGTGGAGCTGCCGCTGGAAGCCGCCGGCAACACCGCTGGCGCGGCGCTGATATCGCTGCGTGAGGGGCTGGGACTGGGCTTCGGTTTTGCCATCGAGATCGACAAGGGCATTCCCTTCGGCTCCGGCATGGGCGGATCGGCTGCCTCCTGCGTGGCCGCGCTGGTGGCGGCCAATGCGCTGTTGGACGTGCCACTGTCGCGCGAAGCGCTGTATCCGTTTGCACTGGATGGCGAAGCGGTGGCCAGCGGTGGCCGCCATGGTGACAACGTCGGCCCGCTGTTGCTGGGGGGCGTGGCGCTGTGTACGGCTGATCGCCTGGTGCCGATTCCGGTGCCGGCCAGCTGGCACAGCCTGCTGGTGCATCCGCATGCGGTGCTGGAAACCCGACGTGCGCGGCAGGCGCTGGAGGGCAGCTACGCGCTGAGCGAATTCGTTGCGCAGAGCGCCAACCTGGGGCTGGTGTTGAGTGGTTGCCATCGCAGTGATGCATCGCTGGTGCGCGCCGGCCTGCGTGATGTGCTGGTCGAGCCGCGGCGGGCGGGCCTGATCGTGGGCTTCGACGCGGCGCGCGATGCGGCATTGGCGGCAGGTGCGATGGGCGCAGGCATTTCCGGCGCCGGGCCCAGCGTATTCGCCTGGTTTGAAGATGCCGAGCAGGCGCGCGCGGCAGCCGAGCCGGTGCGTGCGGCGTTTGCCGCTGCCGGCTTCGACAGTGATGCCTGGGTCTCGCCACTCGATGCACCCGGAGCCAACTTGTGCTGACTTCTTCCTCCCTACCGGATATCGATCCCATGCAATTCGTTTCGACCCGTGGCCAGTCGCCGGCTGTTGGACTCAGTGCGGCCATCGCCGCCGGCCTCGCGCCCGATGGTGGACTGTACGTGCCGCAGGTGTTGCCGGCGCCGCGCACGCTGCAGGCCGGTGTGAACCTGGCCGACACCGCCGCTGACCTGCTGGCGCCTTTCTTCGACGGGGATGCGCTGGCTGATGCCCTGCCATCGATCTGTCGTGAGGCTTTCGATTTCCCCGTGCCGTTGCGTACGCTGGGCAACAGTGGTGATCACGTGCTGGAGCTGTTCCATGGGCCGACGGCGGCGTTCAAGGACATCGGTGCGCGTTTCCTCGCCGGCGTGCTGTCGCGCCTACAGGCCGGCAAGGACCGCGACCTGACCATCGTGGTGGCTACCTCCGGTGACACCGGCGCGGCCGTGGCGGCGGCCTTCCATCGGCAAACCGGTGTACGCGTGGTGGTGCTGTATCCCGATGGGCGGGTGTCGCCGCGACAGGCCCATCAGCTCGGCTGCTTCGGCGACAACATCCAGGCGCTGCGGGTAGCTGGTTCGTTCGATGATTGCCAGGCGATGGTGAAGCAGGCGCTGGCCGACCGCGATCTGCAGGCACAGGTGCCGCTGAGTTCAGCCAACAGCATCAGCCTGGGCCGGCTGCTGCCGCAGATGAGCTATTACGCGCATGCGGCGCTGACCCACCACGCGCAGCATCAACGGCGCTTGAACCTGGTGGTGCCGACCGGAAATCTCGGCAACGCGATGGCGGCGGTGCTGGCGCGCGCGCTGGGCGTGCCGATCGGGCAGATCGTGCTGGCGACCAATGCCAACGCGGTGCTGCCGCGATACTTCGGTGGCGATCAGTACCAGCCGGCGGCCAGCATTGCGACCGTAGCCAATGCCATGGATGTCGGCGCTCCCAGCAATTTCGAGCGGCTGCGCTGGCTGTACCAGGGTGACGATGCCGAACTGCGCGCAGCGTTCCGCGCCTTCGCAGTGGATGACGTGACCATCCGCGCGACCATTGCCAGCGCCCATGCCAGCGACGGTGAACTGTTCTGCCCGCACACGGCCACGGCGGTGAAGGTGCTGCAGGACCTGCGCGCGGGCGGCGCCAAGGGCGATTGGGCGGTGGTTGCTACCGCGCACCCGGCCAAGTTCGAGGCAGTGGTGGAACCGTTGATCGGCGAAGCGGTGGCGGTGCCGCCGGCATTGGAGGCGCTGCTGCAGCGTCCAGCGCATGCCGAGCCACTGGCGGCCGATTACGCAGCGTTGCGCGCGGTGTTGATGCGTTGATTGGATATCCCGGCGGTTGCCGGCCAGCGGCCGGCACTACCTGCGATGCGTGCTTCTGGTAGTGCCGGCCGCTGGCCGGCAACCCCGGCAACGTCAGGGCGCTCAGCCCTGTACTTCACCGGCCAGGCTACGCAGGCCATCCTCGTCGAGGATCTCAACGACGTTCAGATGGGGCAGGGCGATCAGACCCTGCTGGCGCAGCTTGGTGAAGGTGCGGCTGACCGTCTCCATGGTCAGGCCCAGATGATCGGCGATGTCGCCGCGGCCCATCGGCAGCGAAACGCGCAGGCCATCTCCGCCCAGCTTGGCCTCGCGCGCGGCCAGGCGGAGCAGAAAATCAGCGAGTTTTTCCGCCGGTTGCAGGCGTGCCAATGCCAGTGCGGCATCCTGCGCGGCATCCAGTTCCTGGCAGGCGCGCTGCAGCAGCTTGCGCTCAAGGTGCGGATAGCGCGCACGCAGGCCCTTCATCTGCGGCAGGGCGACGCGGCACACGCGGCTGTCGGCGATGGCCTCGATGTCGTAGCGATGGTGGTCGCTGCCGCTCAGGCCCAGGTAATCGCCGGGCAGCACGAAGCCATTGATCTGGCGGCGGCCGTCGGCAAGCGTGCGTACCAGCCGCAGCGCGCCGCCGGTCAATGTATAGACATGCTGGCGCTCTTCGCCGCTGCGGGCGAGGGTGCTGCCCATCGTCAACTGCTGCGACACGGTGACCTGTTCCAGCGCCTGGACTTCATCGGGAGACAGCGCCGAGCACACCGCCAGGTGGCGAACCGAGCAGTGCAGGCAGTCCAGCGTGGGGCAGGACGGCGAGGCGGAGTCATTGGTGGCGGGCGGAGCGCCGGAAGGCCGTGACATGTTGCGGGGGCGTATCGCGGGCGGGGAGGGCCTTATGATACTTCAAGCGGCCGTTCGACCCTGCCCGAGGCGGGGGCGCTAGAATGTCGCCCCCTCCCACGTCCCGTTCCTGCAGGAGTTCCGCCCGTGATCAAGCCCCGTACCCCGCCCGGCACCCTTGAACTGCTGCCGCGCGAGCAGATTGCGTTCCAGCGCATGCTGGACGTCATCCGCCGCAACTACGAGCGCTTCGGGTTCCTGCCGGTGGAGACGCCGGTGTTCGAGCTGTCCGATGTGCTGCTGACCAAGTCCGGCGGCGAGACCGAGCGCCAGGTGTATTTCGTGCAGTCCACCGGCGCGCTGGCCAACGCCGCCGAATCCGGCGACCGTTCGCTGCCGGAAATGGCGCTGCGCTTCGACCTGACCGTGCCGCTGGCGCGTTACGTGGCCGAGCACGAACACGAGTTGACCTTCCCGTTCCGTCGCTACCAGATGCAGCGCGTGTACCGCGGCGAGCGTGCGCAGCGCGGCCGCTTCCGCGAGTTCTACCAGTGCGACATCGACGTGATCGGCAAGGACAGCCTGAGCGTGCGTTACGACGCCGAAGTGCTGGCGGTCATCCACGCGGTGTTTGCCGAACTGCGCATCGGTGACTTCAGCATCCAGCTGAACAACCGCAAGCTGCTTCGCGGCTTCTTCGAGAGCCTGGGCGTGGCCGAAGGCGAGCGCCAGCTGGCGGTGCTGCGCGAAGTGGACAAGCTGGACAAGCGTGGCCCCGACTACGTGCGCGAGACGCTGGTGGGCGAGGGCTTTGCCATCCCGGCCGAACAGGTCGAGAAGATTCTTGCCTTTGTCGCTGTGCGTTCGCAGGGGCATGCCGATGCGTTGGCGCAGCTGGCGGCACTGGAAGCCGGCGCCGGTTCGTCGGAGATCCTGCGTGCCGGCGTGGCCGAACTGCGCGAAGTGCTGCAGCTGGTGCAGGCACTGGGCGTTCCGGAAAGTGCGTATTGCCTGAACTTCTCCATTGCACGTGGCCTGGATTACTACACCGGCACGGTGTACGAGACCACGTTGACCGACCACCCGCAGATCGGTTCGATCTGTTCCGGTGGCCGTTATGAAGACCTGGCCAGCCACTACAGCAAGTCCAAGCTGCCGGGCGTGGGCATTTCCATCGGCCTGTCGCGCCTGTTCTGGCAGCTGCGCGAAGCCGGCCTGATCGAGGGCATCGAGGCCAGCAGCGTGCAGGCGCTGGTGGCGCTGATGGACGAGCAGGGCATGCCGCAGTCGCTGGACATCGCCCGCCGCCTGCGCGCCGGTGGCATCAACACCGAAGTGCAGATGGAGCCGAAGAAGATCGGCAAGCAGTTCCAGTACGCGGCCAAGGCGGGTATCCGTTTCGTGGTGCTGGCGGGCGAAGACGAACTGGCGCGCGGCGTGGTGGCGGTGAAGGACCTGCTGCGCGAGCAGCAGTTCGAGATCTCGCGCGACGAACTGGCGAGCACCCTGCAAGTGGAGCTGGAGCAGTCCCGGGTCATGGCGTGAAGCCGGCCGCCGCAGGGGCGCTGATGCTGCTCCTGCTGGCGGGCTGCCAGCGCGATCCGGCGCTGCGCAGCACCAGGATCGGCCCGGCGCAGTACCAGCTGGTGGTTGATCGCTGCCATGTGATCGACCGGGCGCAGCTTGAGCAGGATCTGCAGGCCCTGGCCGAGCGCGCGTGCATCGGCCGGGCGGGGGCGCTGCAGAACCTGCAGTCCCATCCCAGCCGGCAGGGCAGCCTGTTCGGCGAATGCCTGCGGCGCGGCGCGCTGCAGGCAGAGGTCCGCTGCCTGCCCTGAGCGTCGCCAGCATCTTGATTTCAAAGTAGAACGCCCACTTATGGTGGGCGTTCTGCGTTTCCGGAGAACAGCAGTCGACCATGGCTCGACTCGACAAAAGCCGGTTCCGATCAGCTTTCCAGCGAGATCCAGCAGATCGCAGCCAGCTGTCGAAGGCGGGGAGGGTCCGGTGGCAGGGGTGTGAGCGGCATGGGCCCGAGGCATGCCTCGGGCGGGTTGGGCAGGACGCCCAACCCAGGTCTTGCCGTGTGCGCAGGACAGCGCACATGAGCAAGCCGCGACCAAGCCCCCATGGACGGGTTTACGGCGCCCCCTGCCACCGGACCCTCCCCGTCATCCCGCGGAATGCAGGCCTTTGCTGTTGCACTGGCTCTTGCTTCTGCGGGTGCAGGGCAGCAGCCCTGCCGTACCGCCCAACCCCCGGTTTGACGCAGTGCGCAAGAATGCGTTAATGTACTAACGCGCTATTACATTGATGCAAGAGTCCTGCCCGTGAAAGCCCGCCCCGACATCGCCGCCAAAGACCCGCAAGCCGATCTGGACGCCCTGGCCCAGGCCTTTGCCGCCCTGCGCGAGCCGGAGCAGGTGGTCGCCTTCCTGCGTGACCTGTGCACGCCGGCCGAGCTGGAGGCCATGGCCGACCGCTGGAAGGTGGTTCCGCTGCTGCAGCAGGGCGTGCCGTACCGCGAGATCCACGAGCGCACCGGCGTCAGCGTGACCACCACCGGACGGGTGGCACGCACGCTCGAGCATGGCCATCGAGGCTATGCCGCCGCTGTCGACCGACTTGCTTCGCGCTGATCCGCGCCCCGTTCCGAACTTCGAGACCTCCCCCATGAGTGCAACCCAGGCAGCGCCGGCGCGAGACCGGCTGCGTATCGCCATCCAGAAGAGTGGCCGGCTGGCCGAGCCCGCCCGCAACCTGCTCAGCGCCTGTGGCCTGAGTTGGCGCGAGAGCCGCGACAAGCTGTTCTGCTACGGCGAATCGCTGCCGGTGGACCTGTTGCTGGTGCGCGACGACGACATCCCCGGCCTGATTGCCGATGGCGTCTGCGATCTCGGCATCGTCGGCCGCAACGAACTGGACGAGCAGGCCGCTGCGCGTCGCCAGATCGGTCTGCCGGATGCTTACCACGCGCTGCGTGGGCTGGGCTTCGGTCAATGCCGGTTGATGCTGGCGGTGCCGGAAGAGTGGCAATGGCAGGGGCCCGCACAACTGGCCGGTACCCGCATCGCCACCAGCTACCCGGCCATCCTCACGCAGTGGCTGGCCGCGCAGGGCGTGGATGCGCAGGTGGTGGAGCTGTCCGGCTCGGTGGAGATCGCGCCGCGCCTGGGTACCGCCGACCTGATCTGTGACCTGGTCTCCAGCGGTGCCACCCTGCGCGCCAACCAGCTCACCCCGGTGCACAACCTGCTCGACAGCGAAGCCGTGCTGGCCGGTGCGGTGCGCGTTCCCGATGATGCCCGTGGCGCCCTGCGCAGCATGCTGCTGCGTCGCCTGGACGGTGTGGTGCAGCGCCAGGACCGCAAGCTGCTGATGTTCCGCGCCAGCGAGGACCGTGTCGACGCGCTGGCGCAACTGCTGGCCGATGCCGAACCGTTGGTGCGTTTGCCTGCCGATGGCGGTGCGTTGCGCCTGCAGACCATGTGCCCCGGTCCGTTGACCTGGCAACGAATGGAAGAGCTGGAGCGCGCCGGCGCCCAGGGCCTGATGGTATTGAGCGTGGAGCGGTCGCTGGCATGAATCGTCTTATCTGGTCGCAACTTGATGAGGCCGCGCGCAGCGCGGCGCTGACCCGCCCGGTGCAGACCGTGGCGCAGCAGACCCGTGATGCGGTGGCCACGCTGATCGCGCAGGTGCGCACGCAGGGCGATGCCGCGTTGCGCGCGATCACCGCGCGCTTCGATGGCGTGGACCTGCAGGATTTCGAAGTTTCCGACAGCGAGTTCGCTGCCGCCGAAGCCGCCGTGCCGGCCGCGTTGCGCCAGGCCATGGTCGAGGCGGCCGAGCGCATCACCCGCTTCCACAAGGCGGGGATGGGCCAGGGCTATGCAGTGGAAACCGCACCGGGTGTGGTCTGCGAGCGCATGCTGCGGCCGATCGGTCGCGTTGGCCTGTATGTGCCGGCCGGCAGTGCGCCGTTGCCGTCCACCGCGCTGATGCTGGGTGTGCCGGCGCAGTTGGCCGGTTGCCCGCAGGTAGTGCTGTGCACGCCGCCGCGTGCCGACGGTACGGCCGATCCGGCGGTGCTGGTGGCCGCGCGCCTGACCGGCGTGCAACGTGTGTTCAAGCTGGGCGGTGCGCAGGCGATCGCGGCGATGGCCTATGGCACCGGGAGCATCCCGGCGAGCGACAAACTGTTCGGGCCAGGCAACAGTTTCGTCACCGAGGCCAAACAGCAGGTTGCCCAAGACGGTGCCGCCGCCATCGACATGCCGGCCGGTCCGTCGGAAGTACTGGTGATCGCCGATGCCGGTGCCAATCCGGCCTTCGTTGCCGCCGATCTGCTGTCGCAGGCCGAGCACGGCCCGGATTCGCAGGTACTGCTGCTGACCGATGACGCGGCGATGCTGGCTGCCGTCGAGGCCGAAGTGGAACGCCAGGTCGCCCTGCTGCCGCGGCAGGACATCGCCCGCCAAGCACTGTCGGCGTCACAGTTGATCCAGGTTGATTCGCTGGCGGATGCGTTTGCGATCAGTAACCGCTACGCCCCTGAACACCTGATCCTGGCCCTGCGTGAACCGCGCGACTGGCTGGACCAGGTGCAGGCGGCCGGTTCGGTGTTCCTCGGCGACTACACGCCGGAAGCACTGGGCGACTACTGCAGCGGCACCAACCACGTGCTGCCGACCGCCGGTGCCGCGCGTGCCTACAGCGGCGTCAGCGTAGCCAGTTTCCAGAACCTGATCAGTGTGCAGAGCGCAAGCGCCGCCGGGTTGGCCGCAATCGGTAGCTGCGCGCGCATCATCGCCAGCGCCGAAGGGCTGGACGCGCACGAACGTGCGGTGGCACTGCGCATGGAGGTGGCCGCATGAGCGCGGACATCGATGGCGTGCTGGCCTTGGTGCGCTCGGATCTGCAGGCCTTCGCCGGCTACAGTTCGGCGCGCAGCAGCGCTGTGCAGGGTGAGGTGTGGTTGAACGCGAATGAATCGGCGTGGGCCAATCCGGCCGATGCCAGCGGTGGCAGCCGCCGCTACCCGGAGCCGCAACCGGCTGCGCTGCGTGAAGCGCTGGCGTCGCTGTACGGCGTGCAGCCGCAACAGCTGCTGGTAGGCCGTGGCAGCGACGAAGCGATCGATCTGCTGGTGCGCGCCCTGTGCGTACCGGGCCGCGATGGCGTGCTGGTGACGCCGCCGGTATTCGGCATGTACGCGGTCTGCGCACGCTTGCAGGGTGCGCCGTTGATCGAGGTGCCGCTGATTGACGATGGTGAGGGGCTGCGCACGGACCTGGATGCGGTGATTGCCGCTGCGAAGGGGCAGGGCGCCAAGCTCGTTTTCCTGTGCGCGCCGTCCAATCCTGCCGGCAGCGATATCCCGCTGTCGGAGATTGAGCGCGTGGCCGTTGCCCTGCGTGGGCAGGCGCTGGTGGTGGTGGATGAAGCCTATGTCGAGTACGCGCAGCGCGCATCGGCGGCCACGCTGCTGGCCACGCACGCCAACCTGGCGGTGTTGCGCACGTTGTCGAAGGCGCACGCGCTGGCCGCCGCACGTATCGGCACCCTGATCGCCGCGCCGGAACTGATTGCCGTGCTGCGCCGTTGCCAGGCGCCATACCCGGTGCCGACGCCGTGCGCCGAGCTGGCCGTGCAGGCACTGCAGCCGGCCGCGCTGGCACGCACCGCCGAACGCGTGGCCACGGTCATCGCCGAGCGCCAGCGGCTGGGCACCGCGCTGGTTGGCCTGCCGGGTGTACGCCGAGTGTACGCCTCGGCCGGCAACTACCTGCTGGTCCGCTTTGCCGATGCCCAAGCTGCGTTCGACGCGCTGCTCGCTGCTGGCGTGGTGGTGCGTGACCAGCGCGCTGCGCCGCAGTTGGGCGATGCACTGCGTATCAGCATCGGCAGCCCCGAGGAGAATGACCGCGTGCTTGCGGTCCTGTCGGCACGGAGGGCCGCCGCATGACGCCCATCCTGTTCATCGACCGCGACGGCACCCTCATCGAGGAACCGGCGGATTTCCAGATCGATGCCTACGAGAAGCTGCGCTTCGTGCCGCAGGTGATCCCGGCGCTGCTGAAGCTGCGCGATGCCGGCTACCAGTTCGTGATCGTCACCAACCAGGACGGTCTGGGCAGCGAGAGCTACCCGCGCGCCAGCTTCGATGGCCCGAATGACCTGATGCTGCAGATCTTCGAAAGCCAGGGCATCGTTTTCCGTGATGTGCTGGTCGACTGCAGCTGGCCGCACGACAACGCGCCGACGCGCAAGCCGGGCATTGGCCTGATGACCGCCTACCTGCAGGACCGCAGCATCGACTGGGCGCGCTCGGGCATGGTCGGCGACCGCATCACCGACCTGCAGTTCGCCGACAACCTCAACATCCGTGGCTTCCAACTGCGCACCGAGCAGTTCGGCGGCGAGTGGGACTGGCCGGGCATTGCCCACGCACTGGCCGATGCGCCGCGTACGGCGGTGGTCCAGCGCAATACCAAGGAAACGAAGATCCGTGTCGAACTGGATCTGGATCGTGCCGGCGATGCGCACGTCCACACCGGCCTGCCGTTCTTCGACCATATGCTGGAACAGATCGGCAAGCACGGTGGTTTCGCGCTGGATATCCGCGCCGAGGGCGATCTGCACATCGACGAACACCACACCATCGAAGACACCGGTCTTGCGCTGGGCCAGGCCCTGCGCGAAGCACTGGGCGACAAGCGCGGCATCGGCCGCTACGGTTTCACCCTGCCGATGGATGAAACCCTGGCCAGCGCTGCGCTGGATTTCAGTGGCCGCCCGTATTTCGTGTTCGAAGGTGAGTTCAAGCGTGAGCGCGTGGGCGACATGCCGACCGAGCTGGTCCCGCACTTCTTCCGTTCGCTGTGCGATGCCAGCGGCCTGAACCTCAACCTGCAGGTGCGTGGCGACAACGACCACCACAAGGTTGAAGCCTGCTTCAAGGCATTGGCACGTGCGTTGCGGCCGGCGCTTGCACGGCAGGGCACCGCGTTGCCGACCACCAAGGGGGCGCTGTGAGCGAGGTCGTGCTGATCGATGCCGGCGGCGCCAACCTGGGTTCGGTGCGCTACGCACTGGAACGGCTCGGTGCCACGGTGCGGCTGGTCCGCGACGCCGACGGCCTGGCCGGCGCGCAGCGGGTGATCCTGCCCGGCGTCGGTGCGGCCGGCCCCGGCATGCAGCGACTCCATGCGCAGGGACTGGTCGAGCCGCTGCGCCAGCTGCAGGTGCCCTTGATGGGCATCTGCCTGGGCATGCAGCTGTTGTTCGATCGTTCCGAAGAGGCCGGCGTGGATACGCTGGGATTGATCCCCGGCGTGGTGCGCAAGCTGGTGCCAGCGTGTGGCATCCGCGTGCCGCACATGGGCTGGAACCGGCTGCTGCCGTTGCGCCCGTCGCTGCTGCTGCAGGGGGTTCCCGAGCGCGCCAGTGCGTACTTCGTGCACAGCTACGCCGCGCCGCTGAACAGCCATACCGTGGCCGCCTGCGACCACGGTGGCCTGTTCACCGCCGTGGTCGAGCAGGGCCGCTACTTCGGCGCCCAGTTCCATCCCGAGCGGTCCGGCGATACCGGTTCGCTGATGCTGCGCAATTTCCTCGAGGGCACCGCTGCATGAGTTTCACCGTCTATCCCGCACTGGATATCCGTGATGGCCGCGTCGTGCGGCTGCGCCAGGGCGACTACGCGCAGGAAACCCACTATGGCGACGATCCGTTGCCGCGTGCGCAGGCGTTCGCGGCGCAGGGCGCGCAGTGGATGCACCTGGTCGACCTGGATGCCGCACGTGCCGGCGGCTATACGCTGGCGCCGCTGTTGGCGGCGATCCGTGCGCAGACCCCGCTGCAGGTGCAGACCGGTGGCGGTGTGCGTGGCCGCGACGACGTGGCGCGCATCCTCGAGGCCGGCGCCAGCCGCGTGGTGATCGGGTCATTGGCGGTACGCGAGCCCGAACAGGTGATCGGCTGGCTGGCCGAATTCGGCCCGGAGCGGCTGACCATCGCCCTCGATGCCCGCCAGGACGTGCAGGGACAGTGGCAGTTGCCGGTGCACGGCTGGACCGAGAACGCAGGGGTAACCTTGGACGCGCTGGCCGAACGCTACGCGCAGGCGGGCATGCGCCATCTGTTGTGCACCGACATTGCCCGCGACGGCATGCTGGCCGGCCCCAACATCAGCCTGTACCAGCACCTGGCGGCGTTGCTGCCGGGCGTGGTGGTACAGGCGTCGGGCGGTATCCGCGATGTGGCCGACGTGGCGGCGGCGAAGGCCGCTGGTTGTGGCGGCGCGATCCTCGGCAAGGCGCTGCTGGAACAGCGCATGGACCTGGCGGAGGCGCTGGCATGCTGAGCCGCCGCATCATTCCCTGCCTGGACGTACGCGATGGCCGCGTGGTCAAGGGCGTGCGCTTCCGCGATCACGTCGACATGGGGGACATCGCCGAACTGGCCCAGCGCTATCGCGACCAGGGCGCCGACGAGCTGGTGTTCTATGACATCGGCGCCAGCCCGGAGGCACGGTCGGTGGACGTGGCCTGGATCGAGCGCATCGCGCGCCTGATCGATATCCCGTTCTGCGTGGCCGGTGGCATCGACAGCGTGGAGACCGCGCGCCGCGTGCTGTTCGCGGGTGCGGACAAGATCTCGATCAACTCGCCCGCGCTGGGCCGCCCGGAACTGATCAGCGAACTGGCTGAGGAATTCGGTGTGCAGTGCGTGGTGGTGGGTGTCGACTCCGTGCGCGAGGCCGACGGCCAGTGGCGCGTGCGCCGTTTCAGCGGTGATCCGGACAAGACCCAGGCGGTGCCGTTGCGCACGCTGGACTGGATCGTCGAGGCGCAGCGCCGGGGTGCCGGCGAGATCGTGCTGAACTGCATGGACAGCGATGGCGTGCGCCGCGGCTATGACGTGGAGCAGCTGCGGCAGGCGCGTGCGCTGTGCCAGGTGCCACTCATCGCGTCGGGAGGTGCGGGTGCGATGGAGCACTTCGCCCAGGCCTTTGACCAGGCCGACGTTGACGGTGCGCTGGCGGCCAGCGTGTTCCACAGTGGCGCCATCGCCATTGCCGACTTGAAGCGCTACCTGCGCGAGCAGCAGATCGAGGTACGAGATGTCTATTGACGTGCGGCCGTCGCCGCAGGCGCTGGAAACGCTGGACTGGGACAAGGGTGATGGGCTGTTGCCGGCCGTGGTGCAGGACGCCGACACCCTGCAGGTACTGATGCTGGGCTACGTCAGCGCCGAGTCGCTGGCGGCGACGCTGGCGATCGGCCACATGACCTTCTTCAGCCGCAGCAAGCAGCGTCTCTGGACCAAGGGCGAGCAGTCCGGCAATGTGCTGGCGGTGCAGTCGATCAGCGTCGATTGCGATGCCGATACGCTGCTGGTGCTGGCGCGCCCGGCAGGCCCCACCTGCCACACCGGGGCGGAGAGCTGTTTCGATGGTGCGCCAAAGGACTTCCTTGGCGGCCTGGACCAGTTGGTCGCGGTACGTGAGGCGCTGCGTCCTTCCGGCAGCTATACGACGTCGCTGTTCGAGGGCGGCATCCGTCGTATCGCGCAGAAGGTGGGCGAAGAAGGCGTGGAGACGGCGCTGGCCGGTGTGGCACAGGACGATGAGGCACTGCTGGGCGAGGCCTCGGACCTGCTGTACCACCTGCTGGTGCTGCTGCGCGCGCGCGGGCTGTCGCTGGAAGATGCCCGCGACGTGCTGGAAAAGCGCCATCGTTGAACAAGGTGTGCGGACCAACGGTCCGCACCTACAATATGGCGTCTTCTTTTTCCCGGACCGCCCCCATGAAACTGCCTGCCGCCTGGCTGTGCTGCCTGTTGCTGACCTCGCCGGCCTGGGCCGCCGATACCGTGGTCAGCGGCAAGGTCTATCTGGAGCGTGACGGCAAGCCGGGCCGCGGTGCGACCGATCCGGGCCTGGCCGGCGTGCAGGTGTCCAATGGCGAAACCATCGTCAAGACTGCTGCCGACGGCAGCTACAGCCTGCCGGTGCGTGACGGCCAGACGGTCTTCGTCATCAAGCCCGATGCCTATTCCTTCCCGAAGGCCGCCGACGGCCTGCCGTCGTTCTGGCGGCACTACCGGCCGAATGGTTCGCCGGCGCTGAAGTACGGTGGCATCGCCGCGACCAGTGACGTTGCCCGCAACTGGGACTTCGCCCTGCAGAACGACCGGCATGACAGCCGCCGTGGTTTCCAGATGCTGGTGTTCACCGATTCGCAGACCGCCAGCCTGCAGGACATCGGCTACTACCAGCAGTCGATCGTGGCGCCGCTGGTTGGGCAGACCAAGGCCCGCCTGGGTACCACGCTCGGTGACATCGTCAACGACGACCTGACCCTGTACCCGGCGATCAACAAGGTCACCACCGAGCTCGGCGTGCCGTGGTTCCACGTACCCGGCAACCACGACCTGGATTTCGACGCGGCCAATGACGCGCATTCGCTGGACAGCTGGCGCAACATCTACGGCCCCGATACCTATGCGGTGGAAGAGGGCGGCGCCAGCTTCGTGTTCCTCGACGACGTGGTGTACGACCCCAATGCCAAGCCGAAGTATGTCGGCGGCCTGCGCGAGGATCAGTTCGCCTTCCTGGCTGCGTATCTGAAGGGCCTGCACAAGGACCGCCTGCTGGTGCTGGGCATGCACATCCCGCTGTTCGATGCGGCGCCGGGTCGCGAGACCTTCCGCCATGCCGACCGCCAGCGCCTGTTCGACCTGCTGAAGGACTTCCGCAACGTGCTGGTGCTCAGCGGCCACAGCCACACCCAGCAGCACGTCTACCACGGCAAGGCTGACGGCTGGCAGGGTGCCAGGCCGCTGCATGAGTACAACGTCGGTGCCAACTGCGGTGCGTTCTGGTCGGGCGTGAAGAATGCCGCCGGCGTGCCGGACAGCACCATGAGCGATGGCACGCCAAAGGGCTATGCACTGCTGGACGTGGCCGGCAACGGCAGCTACCGCCTGCAGTACCGGGTGGCCGGTGCGGCAGCCAGCGAGCAGATCGGCCTGCATGCGCCAAAGGTGCTGCGCAAGGGCGCGTACCCGGCGTGGGGCATCTACGCCAACGTGTACATGGGCGAGGATGCCAGCGTGGTCGAGTACCGCGTCGATGGCGGCGCCTGGCAGCCGATGAAGCAGGTCAGCCAGCCTGATCCGCGGCTGATGGTGGAGAACGTCGCCGATGATCTCGCCTCCACGTTGCGCGGCTACGACCGCTCGCCGGAAGCCACCGCCTCGCCGCACCTGTGGCGTGGTGCGTTGCCGACCGATCTGGCCGTGGGCAGCCACAAGGTCGAGGTGCGTTCCACCCAGCCGGATGGTGCGGTGTTCACCGCCAGCACCAGCTACAGCCTGCAGACCGCGCAGCCCTGAGCGCGGGCCGGGCTTCCGTCACGCACTTCCATCACGAAAGGACGCAGCATGGACATCCGCTTCATGGCCGGCACCACGCCGGTCACCCTCAGCCGCCACTGGTTCACCGGCGCGATGATGCTGCAGAGCGCCAGCGAGAAGGTCTGGGTGCAGCATCCGCTGCATCCGGGCACGCATTTCTCGTTCTCGCTGGTACAGTCGTGGCAGCGCCATATTGCCGGCCATGAAGTGCTGGTGGAGCGGACCCGGCCGCTGCTGTTCGCCGGGTTCCGTCCGCAGCGCCTGCGGGTGCTGGTGGATGGCGTGCAGGTGGCCGAGCAGGAAGGCATGTGACCCCGGGTGCCACTGCCGCCGCGCTAGGCAAAGGCCGGCCGATGCCTGAGAATCGGGACGATTCAATCGATCCAAGCAGGCCAGCGTGAACGTTGCAGCAGTGTCCCCGGTTCCATCCGAACCCGCCCGCAGCGGCGTTCCCCGCAGCCTGGTCGTCGCCGATGTTGGTGGTACCTTCGCCCGTCTGGCGCTGGCTGAGACCCTGCCGGGGCAAGCGCCGCGGCTGGGCAGCTACCGCACCTACGCCTGTGCCGACCACCCCAGCCTGGCGGCGATCCTGGCCGATTTCACCGCCAGCCTCGGCCAGCCGATGGCCAGCGCGGTGGTGGCCATCGCCGGCCTGCTCGACGGCGACACGCTGATCAACGCCAATCTGCCGTGGACGGTGTCGCTGTCGGCGACGCGCCGCGAGTCGGGCCTGCCCGACCTGCAGCTGATCAATGATTTCGAAGCGGTGGCGCTGGCCATTCCCTATCTGCAGGCCGACACGCTGGTGCCGTTGAACGGCGATGCCGATCCGGCCACGACGTTCCCGGCGCTGGTGCTGGGGCCGGGTACCGGCCTGGGTGCGGCATTGCGCTTCGCCGATGGCGAGCGCCCGGTGCTGGCCAGCGAGATCGGCCACGCTGCGTTGGGCGCCGGCAACGCGCTGGAACTGCACGTGCTGAGCCAGTTGCTGCAGCGCTGGCCGCACGTGGACAACGAACGCGTGCTGTCCGGCAGCGGCCTGATGAACCTGTACCCCTGCCTGTGCGAACTGCGCGGCGTGGCTCCACAGTGGACCAGCACCGAAGCGCTGATCGCAGCCGCGCGGCTGGGCGACGATGCGCTGGCGGTGGAAACCCTGCAGGTGTTCTGCGCCTGGCTGGGCAGCCTGGCCGGTGACGCCGCGATCGCGGTGGGCGCGCGCTCGGTGTATCTGGCCGGCGGCATTTCCACCCATGTGCAGGACTTCCTGGCCGACGGCCGTTTCCGTGAGCGCTTCCTCAACAAGGGGGTGCTGACCGACGTGCTGCGCCAGGTGCCGGTGTGGCGGGTCGAACATGGCCAGCTGGGCGTGCTCGGTGCAGCGGCCTGGCACGCAGCGCGGACGCCCGCGCACGATTGATCGGCGCTGCCGGCATCGGGCCGGCGGGCGCAGCATGCAGACGGAGGCGAAGATGGTGGATCGCAGGCAGTTCCTGCAGGCCGGTGCACTGGCCGCAGGTGTGGCAGCGTTGCCGGTGGTGAAGGCGCGTACGCAGGGCGGGGCCAAGGTGGTATCGACCTGGGACTTCGGCGTGCCGGCCAACCAGGCCGCGTGGAAGGTGCTGGCGCAGGGCGGCAGTGCGCTGGATGCGGTGGAAGCCGGTGCACGCTGGGCCGAAAGCGAGCTGTGCAACCCCACGGTCGGCCATTGCGGCAACCCGGACCGCGACGGCGTGCTGAGCCTGGACGCCAGCATCATGGATGGCGATGGCCGCTGTGGCGCGGTCGCTGCGCTGGTCGACATCCTGCATCCGGTGTCGGTGGCCCGCAAAGTGATGGAGAGCAGCCCGCACGTGCTGCTGGTGGGCGAGGGCGCCCAGCAGTTCGCCGTGCAGCAGGGCTTCGAGCGCCAGCACCTGCTGACTCCGAAGGCCGAAGCGGCGTGGCGCGAATGGTTGAAGACCGAGAAGTACGCGCCACAGATCAACGCCGAGCGCCGCGGTCTACCCGGCAACAGCGACAACCACGACACCATCGGCATGCTGGCACTGGATGCCAAGGGCAATCTGGCCGGTGCCTGCACCACCAGCGGCATGGCCTGGAAACTGCACGGCCGGGTGGGCGACAGCCCGATCATCGGCGCCGGCCTGTACGTGGACAACGAAGTGGGCGCCGCCACCGCCTCGGGTGTCGGCGAAGAGATGATCCGCAACGCGGCCTCGTTCCTGGTGGTCGAGCTGATGCGCCAGGGGCGCTCACCGGCACAGGCCTGCCGCGAGGCGATCGGCCGCGTGGTGCGCAAGCGCCCCGAAGCCAGCCGCACGCTGCAGGTCTGCTTCCTGGCGATGAACAAGCAGGGCGAGGTCGGTGCCTATGCGCTGCATCGCGGCTTCGTCTACGCGGTGTGCGATGCGCAGCGCCAGGATGACCTGCGCGACTCGCCGTCGATCTATGCGAGCACGCAGGCGTGAGCGTGCGCCGCACGCTGGAGATCGCCAGCAACTCGGTGGCCTCGGCGTTGGCCGCGCAGGCCGGTGGTGCTGATCGCATCGAACTGTTCGACAACCTCGCCGAAGGCGGCACCACGCCGTCCTTCGCCAGCATCGCCATCGCCCGCGAGCGGCTGCGGATTCCGTTGTTCGTGCTGGTGCGACCACGCCCGGGTGATTTCCACTACGACGCGCTGGAAACCGAGCTGATGCGGCGTGATATCGCCCAGTGCCGCGCGCTGGGCTGCGACGGCGTGGTGATCGGTGCGCTGGATAAACAGGGCGACATCGACCTGCCGCTGTGCCGGGAACTGGTGCAGGCGGCTGGTCCGCTACAGGTGACCTTCCACCGTGCGTTCGATGCCGCGCGCGATCTGCCGGCGGCGCTGGAACAGGTGATCGGGCTGGGCTGCCAGCGGGTGCTGACCTCCGGTGGCCAGGCCAGCGCCGAAGCCGGTGCCGACGTACTGGCCGCGCTGGTCGCACAGGCGGGCGGCAGGATCAGCGTCATGGCTGGCGCCGGCCTTGGCCCGGGCAACATCGCCGCCGTGGCGCGGCGGACCGGCTGCCTCGAACTGCATGCCTCGGCCACGGGGCAACGACGCTCGGCCATGCAGTTCCAGAACCCGGCCCTGCGCGGGCTGGATCCGGACTGGAGCCAGACCGACACGGCGACAGTGACCGCACTGCGGAAGGCGCTGGACGCCTGAGAGCTCCGGGGTTGGATCCCTTCGCTGAAGGGCTCCGACCCCGACCAAGCGCTATCGGGTCAGCACCCCTCTACGAGAGGATCCGACCCGGGTACCCCATTCGCCACGGACAAAACCGTTCTGCGCGCGAGTGTCGTGATCGTGTCATCAACATCTGCTCTGCCTTAGCAACGATGTTTCGCAACCTATTGATTGATTTGGTCGTCTATGGGCGATAACGACACGCAGCGACCAGATGCTGCGTCGCCGCATGCCGGGCGTGGTTCAGCTGTGCTTTAGTTTGGATCGATCCACAGGGGAGGGTGATCGAATCGAGATGGATCGATTCAACGCCCGGGATCGCCATCCGACCGCGCGCCCACCATCCAAGAGCAACCACCCATGGCTCAGTTCGTCCGCAACCGTCGTCATCTGCTGTCCCAGGCCCTCGTGCTTGCCTTGCTGCCCTTCGCAGCGGGCGCACAGGAAGCGTCGTCGTCGTCCACCAAGGACCTCGATGCCGTCACCGTTACCGGTTCGCGCATCAAGCGCGCCGGCGTCGAAGGTCCGGCCCCGGTCAACGTGATCACCGCCGCACAGATCCAGAAGGAAGGCTTCGTCACCGTCTACGACGCGCTGAAGACGCTCACCGAAGCGACCGGCACCGTCGAAGCGGCGTCGCAGTGGGGCTCGCACACGCCCAACGCGAGCGGCCTGAACCTGCGCGGCATGGGGCCCAACCGCAGCCTGCTGCTGGTCAACGGCCGCCGCGTGGCCGACTACCCGCTGCCCTATGGCGGCGAGACCAATTTCTCCAACTACAGCAACATTCCTGCCGCTGCCGTGGAGCGCATCGAAGTGCTGACCGGCGGCGCGTCGGCGATCTATGGTTCGGACGCCATCGCCGGCGTGGTCAACGTCATCCTGAAGACCAACTACGACGGCGACGAAGTGCGCGTGCGCGGCGGCACGTCCACCGAAGGCGGGCGCGATACCTGGGACCTGTCCTGGGCGGGCGGCAAGACCGGCGACAACTGGAGCGTCACCTACGCCCTGCAGTACACCAAGCGCGATCCGCTGTTCGGCCGTGACCGGCCACAGATGGACGACGCCGACGATGCGCTGTACCCGTCCTGGAACATGGAACAGCGCAAGGTCGGTTTCCGTCCCACCGCTGGTCTGGCGTTGATCGACCCCAGCAACGGCCAGCGCCTGGCGCCGCCGGACGGCACCTGCGAGAAATTCGCTGGCGAGTACTACACCGCTGATCGGCTGGTCTACAACTACAACGCCAATACGGTGAGCAACACCGGCCGCCTGTGCGGCATGAGCGCCGACTACGCCAACTGGCTGCTGACCGGCGGCTCGGAGAACGTGTCGGGCAATCTCTATGGCACCTTCGATTTCGGTGACGGCCTGCAGGCCTGGAGCAACCTGGCCGTGTACCGGTCCGAGGCGATCTGGGGCACCAATCCACCCAGCGTTTCGTTGATCGACGATGCCAACGGCTATTACTGGGATGCCAACCGCAATCGCCCGGTGCTTGGCGTGCGCCAGTTCACCCCGAACGAAGTCGGTGGCCTGGACACGCTGCGCAATACCAACCGCGAGTTGTCGTGGGATATCAGCGCAGGCCTGCGCGGGCGCCTGGCCGATCGCTTCGACTGGAGCGCCACGGTCGGCCGTTCCTACTACCGCGTCGAGGAGCGGCAGAACGTGGTCGACGAGCAGAAGTCGTACGACTTCTTCCTCGGCCCACGGCTGGGCACCACCGCCGACGGTGAGGCCATCTACGCATTGAACGAAGCGCGCTGGTGGAACCCGATCACCCCGGACCAGTACTGGCAGATGGGCACGGTCGCGAAGAATCGCGCGTCGTCCTACGTCAACCAGGCCTCGGCCGACATCACTGGTGAACTGTTGCAGGGCTGGGCCGGTCCGATTTCGTTCGCGGCGGTGGCCGAAGTGGCGAAGCAGGGGTATCACCTCAGCCCGGATCCGCGTGCCGGCATCGATTTCGATCTGCAGAACGTTGATCGTGGTGGCGGTGAGCGCACCCGCTATTCGGCCGGTGTCGAGTTCAAGATCCCGTTGGCCGAGAGCCTGATCGCCACCGCGGCGGCACGCTACGACCGTTATGGCAGCTACAAGGCCGACGGCGGCGGCGAGGCGCTGGATGTCGGCAGCCAGAAGGAAACCACCTGGAACGCTGGCCTGGAATGGCGCCCGTTCGAGTCGCTGCTGGTGCGCGGCTCCTACGCGACCAGCTTCCACGCGCCGGACATGCACTACCTGCTGGGCCAGGCCAGCAGTTCCGAAGTGCTGACCTACGACCGCCTGCGCTGCATCGAGAGCGGCGCGTATCTGGTCAACAACTGCGGCGTGGGCAATACCGATGTCTGGTATGCGTTCGACGTGAACCGTCGGGGGACGCCATTGCTGCGCTCAGAAACCGGTGATTCGTGGACGGTCGGCTTCGTCTGGGACGTGCTGCCGAACCTGTCGATGAGCGCGGATTACTGGGCGATCAAGCTGGAAGACATGATCGTCGACGTCGGTGCGGACGAAGTGCTGGCCAGCGAGGCCGGCTGCCTGACCGGCAAGAACATGGACGGTACGCCGTGGGCGAATCCGGCGGGTGAGGCTTACTGCGCCGGCATCCTGGCCCGGGTGAATCGTGACAGCAGCGGGCGGTTGGTGTCGATCGAGCGCGGGCCGTTCAACCTGGCCAGCCGCGAAGTGCGTGGTATCGATCTGAGCGCGCGTTATCGGCTGGAGACGGCCGCATGGGGCAGCTTCCAGCTGGGGGTGAACTACACCAACCAGATCTCGACGAAGGAGCAGCGCTACGCCAACGACCCGAACCCCGAGCGCCGCGACCGTGACCTGCGCAGCAAGCTGCGCGCGAGCCTGGCCTGGCAGGGCGGCAACTGGAATGCGAACGTGTATGCAGACCGCATCGGTTCGGTGCCGGGTGTGCGCTACCACTGGGGCACCGACCGCCTGGACAACCCCGGCGGCTGCCTGCCGTTCGCCGATGGCTACGTGCCCAGCGACAGCCCGTCGCTGAACTGCCTGGAGCCTGCCACGCGTCCGGATGGATCGGCCAATACGAACCCGAACGCCGGCCAGCAGACGGCGCGCTACTACGGCCGGGTCGGGCCGTTCATCACCTGGAACTTCAACGTCGGCTACCAGGTGACCGAGTTCATGAAGGTCAATCTGTACGTGAACAACGCTTTCAATGCGACCAGTTGGAACCACAAGGACCCGTACAAGGTGGACTACGATTTCGCCCCGACCCGCCTGCTTGGTGCGGTGGGTCGTGAGTTCGCGCTGGAATACGTGTTCACGTTCTGAGGCACGGCAGCGCCGGGCAGGAACCGGCGCCAGCCACGGGGTGAAGGGCAGCCACGCGTGGCGTGGCTCTACTGGGCGTGGGCGGGGTGACGGGGGGGGCACGCATGGCGTGGCTCTACGGCGGCTTTGCAGTAGATCCACGCCATGCGTGGATGGGCCGTTGGCCGGGCAGGGTGGATTTGACCTTCCCACGATGGCAAGGTCTAGGCTGGTCACCTCTCCAGATGGAACCAGGGAAACCAGGCCATGAGCACCTCCAGCGTTACCGCCGTCCCCGGGACGACTTCCACCCTCAGCCTGCCGATCGAAGGCATGACCTGCGCCAGCTGTGTTGGCCGGGTCGAAGCGGCCCTGGCCAAGGTCGAGGGGGTCGCCAGCGTCTCAGTCAACCTGGCCACCGAGCGTGCGGACATCCGCTCCTCTGGCCCGATCGACCGCGACGCCCTGATTCAAGCAGTGGAAAGAGTGGGTTATGAGGTACCGGTTGCAACCACCGAACTGGCCGTGGAAGGCATGACCTGCGCGTCCTGCGTCGGCCGCGTGGAGCGCGCGCTGCTGGCGGTGCCGGGCGTCAGCCAGGCCAGTGTCAACCTGGCCACCGAACGAGCGACCGTGCGCGGCGTCGCCGGCATCGACGCACTGGTGGCGGCGATCGACAAGGTCGGCTACGCGGCGCACGCGATCGATGGCGGCACCCAGGTCGATGAGGAAGCGGCGGAAAAGAAGGATGCCGAGCGGGTGGCGCTGAAGCGCGACCTGATCCTGGCCAGCGTGCTGGCAGCCCCGGTGTTCGTGCTGGAAATGGGCTCGCACCTGATTCCCGGCATGCATCACTGGGTGATGTCCACGATCGGCCTCCAGGCCAGCTGGTACCTGCAGTTCGTGCTGACCACGCTGGTCCTGGCCATTCCCGGCCGGCGCTTCTACCAGAAGGGCTTCCCGGCGCTGCTGCGCTTGGCGCCAGACATGAACTCGCTGGTGGCGGTGGGTACCGCCGCGGCATTCGGCTATTCGGTCGTGGCCACCTTCCTCCCGCGCCTGCTGCCGGCGGGCACGGTGAATGTCTACTACGAAGCGGCGGCGGTGATCGTCGCGCTCATCCTGCTCGGCCGCTTCCTAGAAGTGCGCGCGAAAGGCCGCACGTCAGAGGCGATCAAGCGCCTGGTCAACCTTCAGGCCAAGGTGGCGCACGTCAGTCGCGAAGGGCGCATCGTCGATATCCCGATCAACGAGGTGCTGCTGGGCGACCTGCTGGAAGTGCGTCCGGGCGAGCGCGTGCCGGTGGACGGTGAGGTGACTGAAGGTCGCAGTTTCGTCGACGAGTCGATGATCACCGGCGAGCCGGTCCCGGTGGAGAAGTCGGCAGGCAGCGGCGTGGTCGGCGGCACCGTCAACCAGAAGGGCGCACTGACCCTGCGTGCGACGGCGGTGGGTGGGCAGACCATGCTGGCGCAGATCATCCGTCTGGTTGAACAGGCGCAGGGCTCCAAGCTGCCGATCCAGGCCGTGGTCGACAAGGTGACGCTGTGGTTCGTGCCGGCGGTGATGCTGGCGGCCCTCGCTACCTTCCTGGTGTGGCTGATCTTCGGGCCGTCGCCGGCGCTGACCTTCGCGCTGGTCAACGCCGTGGCCGTGCTGATCATTGCCTGCCCGTGCGCGATGGGGCTGGCGACGCCGACCTCGATCATGGTCGGCACCGGCCGCGGCGCCGAGATGGGCGTGCTGTTCCGCAAGGGTGAGGCACTGCAGCTGTTGAAGGACGCCAAGGTGGTGGCGGTGGACAAGACCGGCACCTTGACCGAAGGCCGCCCGCTGCTGACCGACCTGGAGATCGCCGATGGCTTCAATCGCGCGCAGGTTCTGGCCCGGGTGGCGGCGGTGGAATCGCGCTCGGAGCATCCGATCGCCCGCGCCATTGTCGAGGCGGCGACGGAGGAGGGCATCGCGTTGCCGGCGATGGTTGATTTCGAGTCGGTGACCGGCATGGGCGTGCGTGCCACCGTCGATGGCGCACGCGTGGAAGTGGGCGCCGATCGCTTCATGCGTTCGCTGGGCGTGGACATCGGCAGCTTCGCCGCGCGGGCCGATCGCCTGGGCAACGAAGGAAAGTCGCCGCTGTATGCCGCCATCGATGGCCGCCTGGCGGCGATCATCGCAGTCTCCGATCCGATCAAGCCGAGTACGCCGGCGGCCATTGCCGCCCTGCACCAGCTTGGCCTGAAGGTGGCCATGATCACCGGTGACAACGCCGCTACCGCGCAGGCCATCGCCCGCCAGCTCGGCATCGATGAAGTGGTGGCCGAAGTGCTGCCGGAAGGCAAGGTGGAAGCGGTGCGCCGCTTGAAGGCGGCTTACGGTCAGATCGCGTTCGTCGGTGATGGCATCAACGATGCGCCGGCGCTGGCCGAGGCTGATGTCGGCCTGGCCATCGGCACCGGCACCGACGTCGCGGTGGAGTCGGCCGACGTGGTGCTGATGTCCGGCAACCTGCAGGGCGTGCCCAACGCCATCGCACTGTCGAAGGCGACCATCGGCAACATCCGCCAGAACCTGTTCTGGGCCTTTGCCTACAACACCGCATTGATCCCGGTCGCGGCCGGTGCGCTGTATCCGGTATGGGGCGTGTTGCTGTCGCCGGTGTTCGCCGCCGGTGCCATGGCCCTGTCCAGTGTGTTCGTACTCGGCAATGCGCTGCGCCTGCGGCGCTTCCAGGCGCCGATGGCGGACGCGTCCCATGGGGTCCAGTGAAGGAGCGATTGCGTGAACATCGGTGAAGCATCGAAGGCATCCAGCGTGTCGGCCAAGATGATCCGCTACTACGAGCAGATCGGCCTGATTCCACCGGCTGACCGCACCGGCGCGGGCTATCGCGCCTATTCGCAGGCCGACGTGCATCGGCTGCGTTTCATCCGTCGCGCGCGTGATCTCGGCTTTTCGGTGGCCGAGATCACCGACCTGCTGGGCCTGTGGAACGACACCTCGCGGCACAGCGCCGACGTCAAGCGCCTGGCCGAGCAGCACATCGATGACCTGGAACAGCGCATCGAGAACATGCGGCAGATGGCCGATACGCTGAAATCGCTGATCAGCTGCTGCGCCGGCGATGATCGCCCCGAGTGCCCGATCCTGCAGCGGTTGGGCGAAGGCGAAGAGGGCGCTGCACCGGCTGCAGCGCCCGCCGGGGCAGTGCGCAGGCGCGCGCGCAGGACCTGACGAAGACAGATGGAAAAGAAGATGCCCGCCCCGGCAATTGCACGGGGCGGGCATCGTTCATGCAGTTGGCAGCGTGATCAGGCCGTACGCGGCGGGAAACCCGCTTCGGTCAGTGCCGCGACGATCTGTGCTTCGCTGGCCGAAGTCTGCACCTGCACGCGGCGGCTGGCCGGATCAGCCGACACGCTTGCCGCCGGGTCGACCAGCTCGATCGCCTTGGTCACGCTGCGCGCGCAGCCACCGCAGGTCATGCCTTTCACATGGAATTCCATCTGTAGCTCCTTCGATTCACTTGGGGGTGGAGGCAGTGTGCACCTTGCAACGATGGCAGGGTCAAGCATTCCCTGAAGCGCAGGGACCACAAAAAAAACGGCAGCCACCTGTACCAGCGCGGCTGCCGTGGAGGATCGTCCCCGCCCGAGGGCGGGGGTGACGCGTTAGAACTTCCAGTTCACGCCGAAGTACAGCTGGCGGCCGGCGTAGATGTTGGACAGCAGGCGGGCCTGGCTGTCGTTGCCCAGATAGCTGCGCAGCTCGGATTTGGTGGCGTTGAGCACCGAGGCGGTAACGGTCCAGTCCGGGGTCAGGTTGTAGGCCACGTTCAGATCGAGCTGGTCGTAGGGCTTGGTGTAGGTGGTGAGGCCGTTGTTGAGGCCGCCGACCACTTCACCGCGACGGTTGTACGAGGCGCGTGCCAGGAACTTCTCGTTCTCGTAGAACACGGTCACGTTGGCCTGGTTCTTGGCGCTGCCCACCAGCGGCGAGGAACCGATCTCTTCGCCATCCAGCACGATCGAGGCCAGGTTGGTGTCGTTGTAGGTGTAGTTGGCCTGCACGCCCAGACCGAAGTCGAAGGTGTACTGGCCGTACAGTTCCACGCCCTGCGAGACACCGTCACGGCCGTTGGCCTGGGTTTCATACTTCTGCACCGTCACCGATTGCCCACCAACGGTCATCTGCTGGTCGCGCACCACCGGCACGGTGAAGTTGTCCACGTTCTTGCGGAACAGCGCCACGCCAGCCACCGAACCCGGCTTGAAGTACCACTCCAGGCCCAGGTCGAACTGCACGGCCTCGAACGGCTCCAGCGCCTTGTTGCTGCCCGAGCCGTACCAGCCGGGGGTGTCGGTGCCGCCGGCGACGCGACGGTCGTTGCTGTATTCCTCGCTGACGTAGCGCAGGCCGCCCGGGTAGGCGATGGAGGTGTAGCTCGGGCGGGCGATCACCTTCGATGCGGCACCACGCAGCACCAGGTTGTCGGTGATGTCCCAGGCAATGTTGAAGCTGGGCAGGAAGTCGGTATAGGTCTTGTCCAGCGAGCTGAGCGTGTAGACCTTGTCGCGCACCTGGTTGTCCGGCAGGCGCACGAAGCCGCCCTGGCAGCGCAGGTTCGGATCGGCGGCCGGATCATCGCAGCTCATCGGTGCGCCGCTGGCGTTGTCCACGAAGTAGTCGTTGAAGCGCTCGACCGAATCGCTGGACTGGGCGAACTGCTTGGTGCGCACCACGCGCACGCCGACGTTGCCGCGCACGCGGTCGGTGCGGAAGTTGGCCTGGAAGTAACCCGAGTAGATCTTCTCGTTGACGTCGTAGACGAAGTCTTCCTCGGTACGGTTGTGCGAGCCACCGTAGGTCTGGTTGAGGTAGTCGATGTAGGCCGGGTAGTTGATGCCCGGGAACACGTTGGCGTTGAAGCCGCCGGTGATGTTGCTGATCGGATTGGACAGGAAGAAGCCCGGCTGGGCATTGCCTGCCGTCGGATCGCAGCCGGCCTGGTAGCGGTTGTTGTCATAGTCGGCCGGATCCAGGCCCGGGCAGACCCAATAGGTGTTGCCGGTGTTGCGGTGGACCTGGCCGTCACGGTACTTGGCGCCGAACTGGATCGAGTCCAGCCAGCCGGCTTCGAACAGCTTGGTGACGTCGGCCTGGAAGTAGTTCTGCTTGACCTCGGTCTGCATCCACGACGAATCGGTCGAGCCGGTGTCCACTTCGGCGATGCCGGCCATCAACTGCTGCTGCAGGTCCGGCGAGAACTGCACCGACGGCGTGCCGGTCAGGTCCCACGCGGTGTACTGGTTGCCCGACTGCCATTGGTTGCCGACCTTGCGGCGCGGCTTGGCCGACATGCGGAAGTTCATCGACGGGCCACCTTCGGACCACGTGCGGCCACCGGTGAACGACGCCTTCCACAGCGGGCTGATGTCCCAGTCGATGGTCAGGTCGGCGGTCTGCGAGAGCGCCTTTTCCTTGCTGTAGCCACCGGTCAGCTGCGGGGTGGGGATGGTGCAGTCGTCCGGGCCCCAGCCACCGGGCTTCATGCCGGCCGCTGCGGCTTCGTCTTCACTGCAGTAGTAGGTCTTGCCGGCCAGCTTTTCGTACTGCGCACCGGTGACGATGCTGCCGCTGGGGTCGAAGCTGAGCCCGTTGAGCAGGCGGCCGCCATCCCAGTTGCCGTCCTGGTTGTAGCGGGCCAGGTTCCACTCCGGCACCTTCAGCATGTTCTGGGTGTAATCACCCTGCAGCTCGAAGCGGAAGTAGTTGGCGGTCAGGGTGAGGTTGTCGATCGGCTTGAACTGGAAGGTCAGCTGGCCGCCCTTGCGCTCGCGCTTCTCTTCCTTCACCGCGAAGTTCACCGAGGTCGGCATGAAGAACTCGCTGTAGTTCTTGCCGGTCTGGTTGTTGAAGCCGGACTGGCCCCACCAGTAGTGGATGCCGTCCTGTTCCAGCAGGTTGCCGTTGGCATCGCGGGCGGTGGTGTTGTTGCCGTACCACTGGTAGTCCTCGGTGCTGGCTTCCATGGTGCGGCTGGTGCGCTTCTGCTGGGTCACGCCGACCAGCACGCCGAAGCGCTCGTCCTTGCTGTGCCAGGAGTACAGCGCCGACACCTGCGGGTCGACGTCGTGGCTGGTATCGGACGAGGTGCCTTCCAGGTTGACGTAGCCGGAATTGGCTTCCATATCCAGCGGGCGGCGGGTGTGCAGGATGACCGTGCCGCCGATGCCGCCTTCGTCGATGCGCGCTTCCGGCGACTTGAACAGCTCGGCGCTGGACAGCATGTTCGACGGCAGCAGGGTGTAGTTGAACGAGCGGGTGGCTTCGTTGTTGGTTTCCGACGAAGCGACGAAGTTGCCGTTCAACTGGGTCAGGGTCAGGTCGGGCGCGAGGCCGCGCACGCTGACCGACTTGCCTTCGCCACCGCTGCGGGTGATGACCACGCCGGGCACGCGCTGCAGCGCATCGGCCACGTTCTTGTCGGGGAACTTGCCAACGTCCTCGGCGGTGATCACTTCGACCACGGCGTTGGCGTCGCGCTTCTGCTGCAGGCTCTTTTCGATTGCGTAGCGATAGCCGGTGACCTGGACGCTGTCCAGGGTGGTGGCGTCCTGCGCGCCGGTCGTTGCCGCCTGCTGCGCGGAAGCGCCAAACGGGGCGACGGCGGCGGCCAAGGCCAGCGCGATGGCCAGCGACAACGCGTCGTGGCCCTGCGTACGTGTTGAATGCTTCATTGCCATCTCTCCCTCTCTCCTGGATTGATCCGGTGACTGACTGACGCGGAAACTTGAATCGATCTAATTCGTGATGCCGATCTTGCCTTCGCTTTGCAGATGCAACGAGCGCCTGGCAGATGGCGCGGCACGTCCTGTCTTGCTCCCCAACTCCCGGGCCATCGCGCTATCGTCTTGGATCGATCTAAGCGATGGGCGGGGCGATTTTTAGCACGGCAACGGCGCCGACGCATGTTGCTGCGCAATATGGCAGCGACGTGTCG
>RCUP01000498.1_pt1 | contig 29280 bp, 28 predicted proteins | sample 2166341 | NCBI WGS metagenome assembly RCUP01 (sample SAMN09932325, study PRJNA488358) | compost metagenome | isolation source: compost soil in succinonitrile-enriched | place: Germany: Experimental Botanical Garden | reverse complement strand
GACCGGAATTACCAGGGACGGTAGTTCAGGCCGAGGAAGAAGCGACGACCGTAGGCGTCGTAGTTCGAGTAGATGGTGGTACCCAGGATGTCGCGCTGTTCGGCGTCAAACACGTTCACCACGCCGGCGCGCAGCGTCAGGTCGTCACGGACGTTGTAGCGAACCGTGATGTCGTGACGGGTGAAGTCGCCGGTTTCCATCTGGTCGGGCAGACGCGAGTCGGCGTTGTTCACGAAGTCGCGGGCGTAAACGATGTTGGCGCTCGACTGCCAGTCGGCGGTCCAGTTGACGTTCCAGACGTCGTTCGGGCGCCAGGTCAGCGAGGACGACATGCGGACGCGCGGATAGACGCTCGTGCCGCTGATGCCGCCGGCCAGCTCATTGTAGTCGCTCGGATCGCCTTCGTTCAGGAACTGCTTCTGTTCGATCAGCCAGGAGCCGTTCAGGCGCCAGTTGAACGAACCCCAGTTGCGACCCCAGTCCGCGGTGTCCCACGAATAGATGGCGCCGAAGTCCAGGCCGCGGGTTTCGAGAGCGGCGTAGTTGAACGAACGCTCGATGAAGCCGCCGATGGCGTCACCCGACGGCGCGCCGACGCCGAACTCGATGCTCGGGCTGTTGCGGAAGATCGAGTTGCAGGCGTCCATGTTCAGTTCGGCGCCGCTGACGCAGTTGGCGGCGATGCCGGCGGCCGAAACCGAGGCGATGACCTTGTCGATGCGGATTTCATAGTAGTCCAGCGACAGGGTCAGGCCGGGCGCGAAGCGCGGCTGATAGACGGTCGAGAAGGTGAAGGATTCCGACTCTTCTGGCTCCAGGTCAGGGTTGCCGCCCGAAACGCCGGCGATGCCCGAGGTGTAGTTCGGACGGAAGTCGTCGGTGTTGGTGGCGGTGTCGCCCGCGAAGTCGAACACCAGGCCTTGTTGAGCGGCCAGGGCGGTGCAGTTCTTGATGCGGTTCGCCTTGATCTGCTGATCGTCAACGCCGGCGATCGAGGCCGTGGCGCACGGATCGACGAAGTTGTTGGCGAAGGTCTGGCCGTAGGGCGAGTAGTTTTCACCCAGGTTCGGCACGCGGACCGAGGTGTTGAAGCTGGTCTTGAACGTCAGGTCGCGGATCGGACGGTAAACCAGGTTCACGCCGTAAACATCGACGTTGCCGACGGTCGAGTAGTCGGCCCAGCGGTACGAACCGCTCAGTTCGGCATAGTCGCCCAGGAAGCTGTCGCGGAACAGCGGCAGCGAGACTTCGGTGAACAGTTCCTTCGACTCGTAGCTGACTTCCGGGAAGTCGGCGCCGGTGTTCAGGAACAGGAGACGATCGCCGGCGCTGGTGCTGCGACCGATGGCCGAGGTGGTTTCCTTGCGCCATTCGGCGCCGAAGGCGACGCCCAGGTTGCCGGCGCCCCACAGGTCCCACAGTTCGGACGAAACCGAACCGATGGCCTGATGCTGCTCGTTCATTTCCTTAACGCGGACGAAGGCGTCCACGTATTCGAGCGCTTCGGCCGACTGATTGCCCGCGCCGAAGATGTTCAGCGGGGTGCATTGGGCGATCGAGTCACGACCATATTGCGTATCGCGCAGATCGCCGCCGCGGTGTTTGTCCGCAACCGCCAAGCCTTGTGCGTCCAGCAGGGTCGAACGGCAGACCACGCCGCCCGGGGTTCCCAGAAGACCGGCCGTGTCGATCACGGCGTCGGCGGCCAGGGCCATGCGCTGGGTGTCGACGCCGCGCTCGATGTTCTCCATCTCGGCCTTGCCGTAGGTGTAGCCCAGGTCCCACGACCAGGACTTCACGAAGCCCACCGGGCCGTGGCTGCCGTCGAAGCCGACGACATAGCGCTGGATGTCGCGGGTGTTGGACTGCGAACGCTCAGGACCGAAGAAGGTGTGACGGGCGATCGGCAGGGCCTGCGTGCCGATCAGGGCGCCGGGGGCGTCAGCGGTCGGCGGTGCGTAGATATCGACCGTGTTGGCGGCGATGGCGTCCTTCACCGTTTGCGGCAGGAAGGCGTTGTCGGCCCAGCGCAGGTCGAAGGCCGAAGTGCCCCAGATCGAATTGGTTTCGTCGGCGCCGTAGGAGCTGTTGTCCAGATCGATGTCGAAGAACGTCCGCTGACCCCGCATGAAGGTCTCTTCGGTGACGTACTTGGCCGAGGCGGTGAAGTTGATCTCGTCGGTGATGCGGAAGCTGCCGCCGACCTGATAGCGCTGGGATTCCGAAGACGGCACGCGGCTGAAGCCGGCCACTTCGCCCAGCGGCATGCCGTCGCCGCCGATGTTGTAGGGGCGGTTGATACCGGTGTTGCCGACGCGCTCGCCGAAGTTGGCCAGGCGGGCGCCGCCGTTTTCATACCAGTAGGTCTTGCCGGGCGTGATGCCGAAGCAGTTGGCGGCATAGGTGAAGGCGCCGCCGCTGAAGCAGTTCTGGTAGGGGATGTTGGGGTTGGTCAGGTCGCTGGGGCGCTGAATATTGGCCAGGGTGGTCTGACCCCACGGCACGATATCCAGACGGTTCACGCCGTAGAAGACGTCGGCGTCCAGAACGCCGTCATACGGCGCATTGGTCGGATCGGCATCGACGCCCAGGCGGATCGGACCACGACGAATCCAGTCGATATCCATCGAGTCGACGTTGTCGATCTTTTCGTATTCGGCGTGAGCGTAGACGTTCAGGCGGTCATCGAAGAAGTTCTTGCCGATCAGGCCCGAAACGCGACGCGTGGCTTCGCCGTTGTCGTTGATCTGGCCGTAGTTGGCGTCGATCTCCAGGCCCTCGAAGTCCTTCTTGAGGATGAAGTTCAGGACGCCCGAAACGGCGTCGGCGCCATAGACCGACGAAGCGCCGCCGGTGATGATTTCGACGTTCTGGATCAGCAGGCGCGGAATGGTGTCCACGTCCACCGACAACTCGCCGCCCGACGAACCGATGTGACGGCGGCCGTCAACCAGGGTCAGGGTGCGGTTGGCGCCCAGCGCGCGCAGGTTGGCCAGGGACAGGCCGCCGGCGTTCAGGCTGGAACCGGTCGTGTCGGAGGGAACGGTCGAGTTCTGGAGGGCCGGGATGGTCGACAGGTAGTCGATCACGCTGGTTTGGCCAGTCGACAGGATTTCTTCTTGAGTGACCGTGATGATCGGGGTCGGGGCGTTGGCCGGGTCGCGACGAAGGCGCGAACCCGTGACGACGATTTCGCCCACTTCGGTGGCCACGTCGGATTGGGAAACGGGCTGCGCGGCATCGGCCGATTGGGCGAAAGCCGGAGCCGTCAGCGCGATTGCGCTCACCAACACCGTCGAACCGAGGAGGAAAGCTCTCATTACTATAATACACCTGACACAAAAAAGCCGGAAGCGGCCACACATTCCTCCAGGTGTGGCTGAAATGGGGCTGAGTTTGTCTAGTTTTGGTCGAAGTGTGGACAAATCGACGACTTGTGTCGCGTGTGGTGCAAACAAGACACATTTAAGACGATCTTGGTTTCGATATGTGGAGTTACAGTGTTATCAACACGCTGTTCTTTGAAATTTATATTTCTGTTCCAGTAACGCTGAAATTTACTCGGGACGGTCGATGGCGGCGATCCAGTCGGGCAGTTCGCCGATGCGGCTGAGGCTGACGTAGCGGGGGTGACCCTCGGGGGCGTCGGCCAGTTCGTGGGCCCAGGTGATGTGGTAGGGGATGTGGCAGGCGAAGGCCCCGGCTTCGAGCGCAGGCAGGACGTCGGACTTCATCGAATTGCCGGCCATGACGGCCTCGGCCGCGCCGGTGCCGTGGCGGGCGAAGACGCGCTCATAGGTCGAGCGGTCCTTTTCGGACACGATCTCGACGGCGGCGAACAACTCGCCCAGGCCCGACGCCGCCAGCTTGCGCTCCTGGTCCATCAGGTCGCCCTTGGTGATCAGCACCAGGCGATACTTCTCGGACAGGTCGGCCAGGACCTCGTCGACGCCGGGCAGGGTCTCGACCGGATGGGCCAGCATCTCGCGCCCGGCGGCCAGGATCTCGCGGATGATGTGCGGCGGGGCGGCGCCGTCGCACAGCTCCATCGCCGTCTCCAGCATCGACAGGGTGAAGCCCTTCACCCCATAGCCATAGAGACGCAGGTTGCGCCGCTCGACCACCGACAGGCGCTCCATCATCACCGGCTCGTCGGCGTGATCGGCCAGCAGGTCCACGAACCGCTTCTGGCTGAGGCGGAAGATGGTCTCGTTGTGCCAGAGGGTGTCGTCGGCATCGAGGCCGACCGTGGTGATGGTCATGGGGGAGGCTCCAGAATCTTCGGCGGGGCTTTAGCACATTCTCCTCGTCATCCCGGAAGCGGCGAGAGCCGTTATCCGGGACCGCCAGAAGCGCCGCCCTCTGAGGGTTTGGCGGTCCCGGCTCTGCGCCTCGCGTCGCGAGGCTTCGGCCGGGATGACGGGGAGGGGAAGACGGGTGCGACATTTCGGTCTATGCGGCGAAGATGACCCAGACGGAAATCCTGCCTGACCCGCCGCACCGCATCGGATGGGCGCTCGCCGCCCTGGTGGTGGCCGGCAACATGATCGGCTCGGGTGTCTATCTGCTGCCCGCGACCCTGGCGCCGACGGGCAGTTCCAGCATCATCGGCTGGCTGATCTGCGGCCTGGGCGCTGTGACCCTGGCCCTGGTGTTCGGCGGTCTGGGGCGGATGCAGCCGGACGCCGACGGTCTGTCGGACTTCACCCGGCGCGGCATGGGCCGCTTCATCGGCTATCAGACGGGGCTGGCCTACTGGGCCGCCTGTCTGGCGGGCAATGTGGCCCTGGCGGTGGCGGGCACCGGCTATCTGGCCTTCTTCATTCCGGCGTTGAAGGAGCCGCTGTGGGCGGCGGTCAGCAACCTGGCCCTGATCTGGCTGACGACGGCGGCCTATGCCTCGGGCGCCAAGACGGCGGCGCGCTTCGGCGCCATCACTCTGGGTCTCGGCCTGATCCCCATTGTTCTGGCCATCATCGCCGGAGCCATGGCTTTCAGCGGCGACACCTTCGCGGCGTCGTGGAGCCCGGGCGATCAGCCTCTGCTGAAGACCGTCCCGGCCTCGCTGGCCATCATCTTCTGGGCCTTCCTGGGTGTCGAGAGCGCCGCGGCCCTGTCCAGCCTGGTCAAGAACCCCTCGGTCGACGTGGGGCGCGCTTCGCTGGGCGGCGTCGCCCTGGCCTTCATCGTCTATGTGGCCGCCAGCATCGCCGTGTTCGGCGTCATTCCGGCCGATGTTCTGGTGCATTCGACCAGCCCCTATGCCGATCTGGTGGCGCGGGTCATGGGCTCGTCCGTGGCCGGTCTGGTGGCGGCCTGCGCCGTCATCAAGGTGCTGGGCACCATCGCCGGCTGGACCATGCTGGCGGGCGAAACCTCGCGCGGCGCCGCCGAGGCCGGCTGGATGCCGCGCTGGTTCGGCGGGGCACAGAAGGGCAAGACGCCGCTGAGCAACCCCATTCTCAACTGCGTCGTCATGAGCGTCATGGTCATCGCCAGCGCCCAGCCGACCCTGGGCCAGCAGTTCGGCGTCCTGATCGGCGTGACTTCGGTGCTGACGCTGTGTCTTTACGCCCTGTGTTCGATGACGCTGTGGAAGCTGACCCGGAAGGCCGGCTGGCGCGCCCTGGCCGTGGTCGGCGTGGTCTTCTCGGCTTTTGCAGCGGCGGCGGCGGCGGGCGGCTATATCCTGCCCAGCGTCGGATTCTTCGCCCTGACCAGCCTGGCCTGGGTCTGGGTGCGCAAAACCCAGAAGGTCTAAAGGTCCCAGAAGATCTAAAGGGCTAAGGGCGGTTGACCCCGACCCGGCATCTCTTTAGTCACCCCGCCGTTTGTCTGCCCGTATTCATTGTTAGGAGCCTGCGCCATGACGACCCAGATTCTGTCCGGCGCCACTGGCGTCCTCGCGCTCGCTGACGGCACCATCCTGCAGGGTATCGGCGTCGGCGCCGTCGGCACGGCCCTCGGCGAGGTGGTCTTCAACACCGCCATGACGGGCTATCAGGAAATCCTGACCGACCCCTCCTACATGAGCCAGATCCTGGCCTTCACCTTCCCCCACGTCGGCAATGTCGGCGTCAACGTCGAGGACGTGGAGCAGATCGGCGACGGCTCGGGCACCTCGGCGCGCGGCGCCATCTTCCGCGACGTCCCCACCGATCCGGCCAACTGGCGCTCGGGTGGAGATCTGGACGCCTGGATGAAGCGCCGCGGCGTGGTCGGCCTGTCGGGCGTGGACACCCGCGCCCTGACCAAGATCATCCGCGACAAGGGCGCGCCCCACGCCGTCATCGCTCACCACCCGGACGGCCAATTCGACCTGGAGGCCCTGGTGGCCCAGGCCAAGGCCTGGACCGGCCTGGTCGGCCTGGATCTGGCCAAGGACGCCTCGACCCTGCAGGCCTTCGACTGGAACGAGGGCGTGTGGGAATGGCCCGCCGGCTATCCGCGCGTGGAAGCGACCGACAAGAATGTCGTGGTCGTGGACTATGGCGTGAAGCGCAACATCCTGCGCGCCCTGGCCTCGACGGGCGCCAAGATCACCGTGGTTCCGGCCACCACCTCGGCCGAGGACATCCTGGCCCGCAATCCCGATGGCGTGGTCCTGTCGAACGGTCCGGGCGATCCGGCCGCGACGGGCGAATACGCCGTCCCCGAGATCAAGAAGCTGGTCGCCAGCGGCAAGCCCCTGATGGGCATCTGCCTGGGCCACCAGATGCTGGCCATCGCCCTGGGCGCCCAGACGGTCAAGATGGAGCAGGGTCACCACGGCGCCAACCATCCGGTCAAGGATCTGACGACCGGCAAGGTCGAGATCGTGTCGATGAACCACGGCTTCACCGTGGACCGCGACAGCCTGCCCGACGCCGTGGTCGAAACCCACGTCAGCCTGTTCGACGGCACCAACTGCGGCATCGCGGTCAAGGACAAGCCGATCTTCAGCGTCCAGCACCACCCCGAGGCCTCGCCGGGGCCGACCGACAGCCTCTATCTGTTCAACCGCTTCGCCGAGTCGATGAAGGCCTAAATGTCAGGACCGGCGGCGAAGTCAGTCTATCTGGGCTGGGTCGCTGACGCGATCACGGGGAAGCGGGGCGTCGCCTCGACCGCGGCCAGGGCGCCGAGCGATCTGATCCTGGGCTACGCCACCGGCTATGACGTCGCCGACGTGGCCCCCTTCGTGCGGTCCCTGCGCGCGGTCTGGGACGGACCTCTGGTCCTGGTGGTGGATCAGGACCCGGCCATGCTGGCCTTCTTGGCGGACCATGACGTCGAGGGCGTGGCGCCGCGTCCGGTCGCCGCCGGGGCCTGGGCGCCGCATCCCGTCATGGCCCGTTTCGCCGCCTTCGACGCCCTGATGGCCGAGCGCCCCTGGGCGCGGCACGTCCTGATGACCGACGTCCGCGACGTGGTGTTTCAGGCCGACCCCTTCTTCCCCGCGCCGCAGGGCTCTGAGTTCTTTTCGGAATACGACGAGGGGACGCTGGCCGATCACGCCTTCAATATGAAGTATCTGCGCGGCGTCGGCGGCGAGGACATCGCCCGCGCCCTGTCCGGCAAGCCGTGCGTCTGTGTCGGCACCGTGGTCGGCGCACGCGACGCCATGATGCGCTTCTGTCGGACGCTGTTGATGCTGGCGGCCATTCCCCGGTCCGAGATCGGGGGGGCGTTCGGCGCCGATCAGGCGGCCTGCAACATCGCGCTTCACCTCGGCATGATCGAGGGCGAGGTGAAGGCCAACTACGGTCGGGTGGCCACGCTGGGCCTGACGCCCGGACAGCAGCTGACGGTCGCGGATGGACGCATCGTCAATCCCGACGGCGGCGTCAGCGCCATCGTCCACCAGCATGACCGCCATCCCCATCTGCTGGAAGCGGCCTATGCGCGATGGGGCGACGGGCTGGAACGACGCGAGCGCGTGCGACCCCAGAGCGCGGCTCAGCGCCGGCGCAAGCTGAAGGACTCGGTTCTGCGTCGTCTGCCCGAACTGCGCTGAGGATTAGCCGCCGACGAAGCCGTCGCGGATCGAGATCGATTGCTTGAGCCGCTCCGCGCGCTGGCTCCAGCGCTTGGGATCGGTGGCGGTGGCGACCACGCCGATGACGGCGCCGTCCTCGCCCTTCAGCGGGTAGGAATCGACGAAGACCGGCACCGGGCCTTCCTCGCCGGCGAGCAGCCAGACCTCGTCCGTGATGGCCTCGCCGGACTTCATGGCCCGAACCACCGGCAAGTCCTCGAACCGGGCCACGGACCCGTCCTGGGCGAAGACCTGGAACCGGTCGGCGTAGTCTTCGGGGTGGGCGCCGATAGGATCGCTGATCGACAGTCCCCGCACGCCCCCGGTCACCGCCAGCACTTCGCCGCTGGGCGCCGCGTGCAGGATGACCGCCCCGCCCAGTCGTTCGGCCATGACTTCGAGAAGCGGTCGAAGAAAGACGGCGTGGGGGCGGGGAGCGTCAGCAGGCATGGAGCAACTCAGGCGAAACGTCCCGAACGGTGTGCGCCCAAACTCTGAATTTTTCTGTAATCTCGTCAGTTACGAAGCGGTCAGGGCAGGGCGACGAAAGTCGAGCCCTGGCGCAGTTCGTAGGCCTTGCGCACCGCCATGGGGGCGGCCGAGATCCAGTAGGCCGCGTCCTCCGCCCGGTGCGCCTGGCGTCTTTCCTGTCCCCGGCGGCGACGCGCGGCGGCGTTGTCCAGCAGGCGGGCGTGCAGGGCGCGCGGCGTCAGGAAGGGAATGGCGGGGGAGCCGGGGACGGCGACGGCGTCGGGGCCTTGGGGCTCCACCGCCGGGCGGGCGATGGCGATGAACATTCGAGACTTCCGTAAAAGCGAATCAATCCACAGGCTGTGGATAATGCGGTTGTCGCGCGGCATTTCGTTCGCATTCGGACGATGAAGGGGCTGCGACGGCCTTCTTGGTTAATGAAAGCCTAACGCCGTTTTTTAGCGACGGTCCTTTTCCATCTGTCATCGATCGCGCCTAAGGTGGTCGGCCTTGGAGGATGCTCATGAGTTTCAGCCTGATGCGGACGGTCGCGGCCGTTGCGAGCGCCGGCCTGCTGTTGTCGGCCTGCGCCAGCGGGGCGCGCAGCGATTTCGGCCTGAACGAGCGCGAGGCGGCCTCGCCCGTGGGCTTCCCCAATGTCCGCTTCTCGGTCGAGGATGAGGCGGAGGCACAGCAGATCGAGGCGCAACTGGCCGAGGGCGTTCCGAAGGGGCAGGACGGCCACTTCGACCTGATCGCCCTGTCCGGCGGCGGGGCCAACGGGGCCTTCACCGCCGGCCTGATCAACGGCTGGACCGCCAGCGGCAAGCGGCCGGATTTCGAGGTGGTGACGGGGGTGTCCACCGGCGCACTGGCTGCGCCCTTCGTCTTCCTCGGCCCGCGCTGGGACGGGCGGCTGAAGGAGGCCTATACCGGCGGTCAGGCGACGGGCCTGCTGAGAAGTCGCGGCCTGAAGGCCTTGGTCGGGTCGGGCGTGTTCAGCGGCGGGCCGCTGCGCCAACTGGTCGAGAACAATGTCGACGAGGCCATGCTGGCCGAGATCGCCGCCGAGCACGCCAAGGGGCGGCTGCTGCTGGTCGCCACTACGGATCTGGACGCCCAGCGCGGCGTCATCTGGAACATGGGCGCCATCGCCCAGCGCGGCGGGCCCGAGGCCTTGTCCCTGTTCCGCGACGTGCTGATCGCCTCGGCCAGCATTCCCGGCGCCTTTCCTCCCGTCATGATCCGCTCGCAGGGACAGGACGGGATCTTTGAAGAAATGCACGTCGACGGCGGGGTGATGAACCCCTTTGTCGCCCTGCCGCAGATCATGTGGAGCTGGGACGACGTCGCCGGGGTGTTCCAGGGCGCGCGTCTGCACGTCGTGGTCAACGGCAAGGATGCGCCGCGCTTCGCCGTCACCCGCGATGCGGCCATCCCGGTTCTGACCCGCAGCCTGGACGCGGCCCTGAACGGACAGTTGCGCGCCACCATCGCCGCCAACCGCGCCTTTGCGACCCGCAATGGTCTTGAGTTCCACGTCGCCGCCATCCCCGAGGACTATGACGGGGCCGACAGCCTAGACTTCAACCAGGCCTCGATGCAGGCCGTCTATGATCTGGGCGAGGCCCTGGGGCGCACCGGCGAGGCGTGGAAGTAGGGCCGCGTCCGTAAGCGATGCGGTTCTCCTCGATCTTCACAGGCTGTGGAAAACAGAACCGGGGATGGCCATGTCTGACGACGCGGCGGCCCTTCCCCCCATCGCCGCGTCGGAGTGTCTGAGATCGTGCGTTTCGACGATCGTTTCCTTGAAGAACTGAAGGCCCGCCTTCGCCCGTCCGATGTCATCGGACGGACGGTGAAGCTCAAGCGGCAGGGGCGCGAGTATGTGGGCCTCAGCCCCTTCTCGAAGGAGCGGTCGCCCAGCTTCTTCGTCAACGACGACAAGGGCTTCTTCCACGACTTCAGTTCCGGCAAGCACGGCGACATCATCAGCTTCCTGCAGGAGACCGAGCGGCTCAGCTTCGTCGAGGCGGTGCAGAGGCTGGCGGGCGAGGCGGGGATGCAGCTGCCCGCCGAGGACCCGCAGTCGGCCGAGCGCGAGGCCAGGAAGCAGGGCCTGACCGACTGGATGGACCTGTCCCAGAAATGGTTCGCCGCCAACCTGCGCCGCTCGGTCGGCAAGGCGGCGCGCGAATATCTGGAAAAGCGCGGCCTGCCCGAGGACCAGTGGGAGCGTTTCGGTCTGGGCTATGCGCCCAACGACCGCGAGGGGTTGAAGGCGGCGCTGATCCAGCGCGGGGCCAAGCCCGGCGATCTGGTCGAGGCCGGGATGCTGATCTCGCCCGACAGCGGCGGCGCCCCCTATGACCGGTTCCGCGACCGGCTGATGTTCCCCATCCTGGATGCGCGCGGGCGGATCGTCAGCTTCGGCGGGCGGGCCATGAACCCCGACGACCGGGCCAAGTATCTGAACGGGCCGGAAAGCCCGCTGTTTCACAAGGGCGCCACCCTCTACGGCCTGCCCGAGGCGCGCCGCATCCTGGGGGCCGAGAGCCGGGGCGAGCAGGGCATCATCGTCGTCGAAGGCTATATGGACGTCATCGCCTGTCAGCGGGCGGGTCTGCCGGCTGTGGCGCCCATGGGCACGGCCCTGACCGAGGAGCAGATGGAGCGGCTGTGGCGCGTCTCGGCCGAGCCGGTGCTCTGCTTTGACGGCGACGCGGCGGGGCTGCGGGCCGCCTATCGCTCGATCGAGCGGTCGCTGCCCCTGCTGAAATCGGGGCGGTCCTTCCGCTTCGCTCTACTGGACGCGGGTCAGGACCCGGACGACATCCTGCGCGACAAGGGGGCGGCGGCCCTGCGCCACGCCCTCAGCGAGACCCGGCCCTTCATCGAGGTCCTGTTCCGCCGCGAGGCTGAGGCCGAACCGCTGGACACGCCCGAGCGCAAGGCCGGGCTGAAGGGGCGGCTGCGTCAGGCGGCCAGCGCCATTCAGGACAAGGATCTGGCCGAGCAGTATCGGCGCGACCTGTTCGAGCGTTTCGACGCCCTGTTTCCGCGTCAGCAGCAGCAGGCTTTCCAGCAGGGCGGAGGACGCCCCGGTGCAGGGGGCGGTCCCGGCGGGCGCTGGCGCGGTCCGCCGCCCAAGCTGGGTCAGACGGCCGAGGGCGCCCAGGCCATGCAGGCCCTGTTCCGCTCCATCGAGCCAGTGGCGGCCGCCCTGGCCCATGGCGCGGTCGATGACCCCGAGCGGATGGACGACCATCTGGAGGCCATCGCCCGGCATGGATTCGGCGATCCGGCCCTGGACGGCCTGGCTCAGGAACTGGTGCGGCTACGGTTTTCCGGTCGGAGCCTTGACTCTGCCGCGATCCGACGCCATCTGGCCCACTCGGGTCATGATGCCTTGATGCACGAGGTCGAGAAGGCGGCGGCAAAGTCCGGCGCGCCCTTCCTGGCTGCAGACAAGCCCCTCGGCGAGGCGAGGACCCGGTGGTCGCAGGCGTTCGACGCTCTGACCCGCGTAGCGGCGTTGGAGCAGGCGCTGGCGTCAGCAAAGTCGGGCGCCCATCAGGCGTTCGACAACTCGGCCTTCACCCTGGTGAAAGCCGAGCGCGATGCATTGCGACGGGCCATCAAGACCGGAACGATTTGGGAAGACGCGGCTTCTTCGTAACCAACGAAGTCGTCGGGCGTTGTATTTTCGCCGCAGGGGACTGATCACCCCCGAGCGGTCGTGGAGACAGACTGAATGAGCGCGCAGACCGAGACGCAGGACACTGAAGCCAATACCGACGGGCCCCTGCTCGATCTGACGGACGCCGGCGTCAAGAAGTTCATCAAGCAGGCCAAGGCGCGCGGCTATGTCACGATGGAGGAGCTGAACAAGGTCCTGCCGTCCGAGGAAGTGACCCCGGACGCCATCGAAGACACCCTGGCCATGCTGTCGGAAATGGGCGTCAACGTCGTCGAGGCCGAGGAAGACGCCGCGGAATCGACCGGCACCGACGTCGCCGCCACGGCCGAGACGGCGGTCGCCGAGACCCCGGCCAAGTCCGCCTATGACCGCACCGACGACCCCGTGCGCATGTATCTGCGCGAAATGGGTTCGGTCGAACTGCTGAGCCGCGAGGGCGAAATCGCCATCGCCAAGCGGATCGAAGCCGGCCGCGACGCCATGATCTCGGGTCTGTGCGAAAGCGCCCTGACCTTCGAGGCCATCATGGTCTGGCGCGAAGAGCTGGCCAACAACCGCATCCTGCTGCGCGAAGTGATCGACCTGGACGCCACCTACGGCATCCTCAACCCCTCGTCCCTGCCGCACAACCAGCCCGCGCCCGGTCAGCCGACCGGCGAGGCGGACGGCGACGGCGACAAGCCGGAAGGCGAGGATGAGGACGAGGACGACTTCGACGACGGCGGCGGCATGTCGATCTCGGCTCTGGAAGCCGAACTGCGCGACGGCGTCATGGAAGTCCTGGACGCCATCGCGGCCGACTTCGGCGGCTTCCGCAAGCTGCAGGACAAGCTGGTCGAGGCGCGCCTGAAGGGCGAGGTCCTGAACGCCAAGGACCACAAGGCCTATGAGACGCTGACGAAGACGATCTCGGATCGTCTGAAGACGATGAAGCTGAACAACAACCGCATCGAGGCCCTGGTTGAGCAGCTCTACGCCATCAACAAGCGTCTGATCGGTCTGGAAGGCCGTCTGCTGCGTCTGGCCGACAGCTACGGCATCTCGCGGCCCGAGTTCCTTAAGGCCTACTTCGGTTCGGAGCTGGACCCCAACTGGGCCGAGCGCGTCAAGGAAATGGGCGTGCGCTGGACCAAGTTCAGCGACAATGAAGCCGCCCAGATCGCCAAGATCCGCGCCGACGTCGCCGCCGTGGCCACCGAGGCCGGCCTGCCGATCGACGACTATCGCCGCATCGTCCAGACGGTCCAGAAGGGCGAGCGCGAAGCCCGTCAGGCCAAGAAGGAAATGGTCGAGGCCAACCTGCGCCTCGTCATCTCGATCGCCAAGAAATACACCAACCGCGGCCTGCAGTTCCTGGACCTGATCCAGGAAGGCAACATCGGTCTGATGAAGGCGGTCGACAAGTTCGAGTACCGTCGCGGCTACAAGTTCTCGACCTACGCCACCTGGTGGATCCGTCAGGCCATCACCCGCTCGATCGCCGACCAGGCGCGGACCATCCGCATCCCGGTGCACATGATCGAGACGATCAACAAGATCGTCCGCACCAGCCGCCAGATGCTGCACGAGATCGGCCGCGAGCCGACCCCGGAAGAACTGGCCGAAAAGCTGGCCATGCCGCTGGAGAAGGTGCGCAAGGTCCTGAAGATCGCCAAGGAGCCGATCAGCCTCGAAACGCCCATCGGCGACGAGGAAGACAGCCACCTGGGCGACTTCATCGAGGACAAGAACGCCGTCCTGCCCATCGACGCCGCCATCCAGTCGAACCTGCGCGAAACCACCACCCGCGTCCTGGCTTCGCTGACCCCGCGCGAAGAACGCGTCCTGCGGATGCGCTTCGGCATCGGCATGAACACCGACCACACCCTGGAAGAAGTCGGCCAGCAGTTCAGCGTGACCCGCGAACGCATCCGTCAGATCGAGGCCAAGGCCCTGCGCAAGCTGAAGCACCCGTCGCGGTCGCGCAAGCTGCGGAGCTTCCTGGACAGCTGATCGGTCCGATCATCAGAAGATCAACGCCGGCGGGGTTTCGACCTCGCCGGCGTTTTTCGTTCTGCGTCAGACGTTCAGGGGATGATCAAGGGGGCGTCCGTCTTCACCCGGTCCAGGGCGATCAGGGAGCGGAAGCGGTTGACGCTGTCGTTCTCCTCGAACAGCCGCTGCGTCAGCGCCTGATAGGCCGTCATGTCGGTGGTGACGACGATCAGGATGAAGCTGGTGCCGCCGGTGACGTAGTAGCACTGCTGCACCTCCGGCTCGTTCTGGAAGCGCATCTTGGCGGTCTGGACCGTCTCGGCGCGCTCGTCCTGCAGATAGACCTCGACGATGGCGGTGATGGTCAGGGGCAGGGCCTTGGGGTCCACCAGGGCGACATTGCCGCGAATGACGCCGCTGGCCTCCATGGCCGCGATGCGTCGCTGGACGGCGGCGGCGGACAGGTTGACGGCTTCGGCGATGGTGCGTTGGGGCGTCCGGGCGTCGCGCTGCACGATGCGCAGGATGGCGCGATCAAAGCGGTCCAGCGGGCGTTGTGGAGAAGCGGATCGTGCGGCCATCGGCGGTCTTTTTTGCGCGAGTTTTTGTTGCGTTTGGGCCTGTGATCGAGAGGAAACGCCCCGTCCGCCCCTTGGTATAGCTCGCCGCCGAACCAAGCGGGAACTGAAATGACGACGGACATCATCGGGCAGGGACGCAGCAACCGGACGGCGGTCGGCGTGGCCTGCGGGGTCGGGGCGGGCGCCCTGTGGGGCCTGGTCTTCCTGGCGCCGGAACTGGCGCGGGCCTTCAATCCCCTGCAACTGACGGTGGGGCGATACCTCGCCTATGGCCTGATCGCCGGCCTGTTGCTGGCGCCGCGCTGGAAGGCGGTGACGGCGCGGATCGACCGGCGCGACTGGCTGAACCTGTTCTGGCTCGCCCTCACCGGCAACACCCTCTACTACATCCTGCTGTCGGCGGCGGTGCAGACGGGCGGCATCGCCATGACCTCCCTGGTGATCGGCTTCCTGCCGGTGGCGGTGACGATCATCGGCAGTCGCGACCAGGGCGCCGTGCCGCTGCGGCGGCTGCATCTGCCGCTTCTGCTCTGTGTCGGCGGGGCTGTCTGCATCGGCTGGCAGGCCTTGGCCGCCCCGGCCGAGACCTCGCACATGGCGCGCTTCACCGGCTTCGCCTGCGCGGTCGGCGCCCTGGCTTCCTGGACCTTCTTCGCCGTTCGAAATGCGCGGCGGCTTCGCGAGCTGGAGGCGGTGTCGGCCCATGACTGGAGCCTGCTGACCGGGGTTGTCACCGGGGCGCAGAGCCTGCTGTTGCTGCCGGTCGCCCTGCTGATCGCCGCCGGGGCGCAGCACGAGGCCGGGGACTGGATGCGGCTAGTGGGGGTTTCGGTCGGGGTGGCCGTCCTGGCCTCGATCGTCGGCAATAATCTGTGGAATCGGATGAGCCGGCTGCTGCCGCTGACCCTGGTCGGCCAGATGATCCTGTTCGAGACCCTGTTCGCCCTGATCTACGGCTTCGCCTGGGAGCAGCGCCTGCCGACGATGATGGAGGCGCTGGCCTTCGTCCTGGTGGTGCTCAGCGTCGCGACCTGCCTGCGGGCCCATCGCGCCCGACCGGGCGTCGCGCACGAAGGCGTATAGAAGCGTCGGGGCCGGCGGCGTGGCCGGCCCCGGCCTATGGGGTCAGTTCTGGAAGATGGTCTCGAAGCCGCCCCACATCATGCGCTTGCCGTCGAAGGGCATGTCCATGTCGGCCATGGCGGGGTCTTGCTGCATCTTGGCCCAGGCGTCGTCGGCGGTCTTCTTGTCGGGCCAGACCAGCCAGGAGAAGACCACGGCCTCGCCGTCCTCAAGCTTGACGGCCATGGGGAAGCTGGTGAGCTTGCCGTCCGGCACGTCCACGCCCCAGTTCTCGATCTGGGCGGTGGCGCCATAGCCCTGGAACAGGGGCCAGGATTTGCGCGCGGACTCGATGTAACGCTCCTTGTTCTCGGTCTTCACGGGGGTCAGGAAGCCGGTGATGTAGGCCATCTTGGTTTCTCCTTCGGAGGTTGGCCCCTAACGCTCGCCGCGCGGCGGCTCGCTGCTTGAGGGGCAGGGGGGCAGATAGTCGGGGCAGGCGCAGGCTTAGGCTTGGTGGAAAGCGACAACTCATTCAGGCCGCGTCGGGTCGAGAAGGCGGAGCCTTCTGACCGCGGCCCTCTAGGATGCTTTGGCCGCCGCATCTGCTGCGGCGTCCAAAGCGGCGATGTCGATCTTGTGCATCGTCATCATGGCCTCGAAGGCGGCCTTGGCGCGGGCGGGGTTGGGGTCGTCGTAGAAGGCCATCAGACGGCGCGGGGTGATCTGCCAGTTCACGCCCCAGCGGTCCTTGCACCAGCCGCAGGCGCTTTCGGCCCCGCCGTTGCCGACGATGGCGTCCCACAGGCGGTCGGTCTCGGCCTGATCATCGGTCATGATCATGAAGGAGACGGCCTCGGTCTGAGGGAAGTTGGGGCCGCCGTTCAGGCCGACATAGCGTCGCCCGGCCAGGGTGAACTCGACCACCAGCTCGGCCCCTTCGGGGCTGGACGGATTGTCGGCGGGGCTGGCCACGACCCGATCGACATGACTGTCGGTCAGGCCCAGCGAGACGTAGAATTCAGCGGCCTTCCTGGCCTGACCCAGGTCGTACCAGAGGCAGGGAATGATCTTGTCGGTCATGACGTCCTCTCCTGTGCAGCCAGACGTTCGGCCACCTCGCCCAGTTGATCGGCCGCCGCGCCCCAGCCGGGCTCGAAGCCCATCTGGGCGTGGGTCTGCATGGCCTTGTCGTCCCAGTGGCGGGCGCGGGCGGTGTAGCGGGTGCCGTCGCCTTCGGGTTCGAACGTGTCGATGCGCACGAAGTTCATCTCGCCCGGCTGCGGGATCCAGCCCTCGGTCATGGCGCCGGTGGTGACGATGCGGCGGCCCGGCTCGACCTCCAGCACCACGCCGCGATATTCGTGCCGCTCGCCCTCGGGCGACTGCATGACGATGTCGGCGCGCCCGCCGGGGCGCAGGTCATAGTCGACCCGAGGCGTGGTCCAGGGGCGGGGCGTGAACCATTCGGTCCCGTGCTGGGTGAAGGCCTTCCAGACGGTTTCGGGCGAGGCCTTGAAGACGCGGCTGACGCTCAGTTCAAACAGGTCGGCCATGATCAGCCGCCCCCGACCTGGGCGGCGAAGGCTTCGGGGCCCTCGGCGGCGGCTTCGGGGTCCATCCACATGACTTCCCAGATGTGGCCGTCCGGGTCGGCGTAGCTGCGGCCGTACATGAAGCCGTAGTCCTGCTTAGCGTTGGGGTCGGCCTGACCGCCGGCCTGGGCGGCGCGGTCGATCGCCGCGTCCACGGCCTCGCGGCTGTCTTCCGAGACGCAGATCAGCACCTGGGCCGTCTTGTGCGCGTCCGGGATGGCCCGGTCGGTGAAGCTGGCGAACTTCTCATGGGTCAGCAGCATGGCGTGGATGGTGTCCGAAAAGACCATGCAGGCGGCCGTGTCGTCCGAGAACATGGGGTTCTTGGTCGCGCCGACGGCCTCGTAGAAGGCGACGGAGCGCGGCAGGTCGGTGACAGGCAGATTGACGAAGATGAGCTTGTTCATGTGGCGATCCTCCCTGATCTGGCGTAACGGTGTCCTATCGTGTTATGTTAGTCAACCATGAAGTTAGAAAAAGTAACTAACGAGTCCGCCGGCCGTTCCCGCCGCTATCACGACGCCTGCGGCGCCGCCCACGGACTCGACCTTGTCGGCGAGCGCTGGGCCTTGCTGGTGATACGAGAACTCATGATGGGGCCCAGGCGTTTCAGCGACCTGCGCAAGGACCTGTGCGGCCTGTCGGCCAATGTCCTGACGCAGCGGCTGGAGGGGCTGGAGGCCTCGGGCATCGTCCAGAAGCGCAAGCTGCCGCCGCCCGCCTCGGTCCAGGTCTATGAGCTGACCGACTGGGGCTATGAGATCAAGCCGGTCTTCATGGTCCTGGGCCGCTGGGCCGCGCGCTCGCCCCAGCACGACCCGACCCTGCCGATCAGCGCGGTGTCGATCATGCAGTCGTTCGAGACCATGTTCGATCCGGCGAGGGCCGAGGGCGCGGTCATGCGCCTGGGCTTCGCCCTGGACGAGGACCGCATGGTGGTCAGCGTGGCCGACGGGCGGATCGAGACGCGGCGCGGCGAGGTCGAGGACGGCGAGGTGATCGTGCGCGCTTCGCCGCCGATCGTGGCCGCCGCCGTCTATGGCAAGGTTCCGCTGGCGGCGCTGGAAGCCGAGGGGGCGATGAGTCTTGAGGGCAAGCGCGAGGTGTTCGCCCGCTTCGTCGACTTCTTCCACCTGCCGGAGAAGGCGGGGTGAAGCGGTTTCTTCGCCGTCATCCTCGGGCTTGACCCGAGGATCGGGTTCTCCGTCTGCTCAATATCAACAGGACGAGCGCGCCCCCACGCTCGATCCTCGGGTCAAGCCCGAGGATGACGGAGGGAAGGGGTGTGGCTCTAGACCAGTATGTCCAGCAGCGTCCCCGTCATCTCGTCCGCCGTCCGCGCCGCGGCGGCGTTGGCGGAGAAGTCCTGCTTGGCGCGAATCTGCTCGACGGCCTCGACGGCCAGATTGTCCAGCGCGCCCGTGGCCGTACGTCGGGCGCTGGCCTCGAAGCGGTTGACGGCGTTCTGCATTCCGGCGGCGGCGGTGGTCAGAGGCGGGATCGTCATGAGCGGTCTCCGGGCGGAAAATGAACTCGGCTGACCCTCAGGATCGTGGCTTTGCGGTCAATGGCGCCTGAACAAGCGTGGTGAACGGCGGTCTTTTTGCGGAAATCCGCCGCATCGGGGCCGTTATTGGTGTATAGAGAGCGCCTCCTCATCGCCCGGCCGGCTGTTCGCCTTGGCCGGGCGCGGTCGTTTTACGGCCGCCATGCTCTTTTTCAGGTCGTATATGCCCTTTCCCGCGATCCACCCCGCGCTAGACCGCGCTCTCGTCAACAAGGGCTATGCTGAGCCCACGCCCGTCCAGGCGGCGGTTCTGGACGGCCACGGCGAGGCCGACATGCTGGTCTCGGCCCAGACCGGATCGGGCAAGACGGTGGCCTTCGGCCTGGCGGCCGCCTCGACCCTGCTGGGCGCTGACGAAAAGTTCGGCCCCGCCGACGCGCCGCTGATGCTGGCGATCGCCCCGACGCGCGAACTGGCGCTGCAGGTCTCGGCCGAGCTGGAATGGCTGTACGGCCAGTCGGGCGCCAAGATCACCACCTGCGTCGGCGGCATGGACGCCCGCAAGGAAGCCCGCGCGCTGAACTTCGGCATCCACATCGTCGTCGGCACCCCCGGCCGCCTGAAGGACCACATCGACCGCGGCAACCTCGACCTGTCGGCGCTGAGAGTGCTGGTGCTCGACGAGGCCGACGAGATGCTCGACATGGGCTTCCGCGAGGACCTGGAATACATCCTGGAGCAGTCGCCGGCTGAACGTCGCACCCTGCTGTTCTCGGCCACCATCGCCCGCGACATCGCCATGATGGCCAAGCGCTATCAGCGCGACGCCGTGCGCATCGACACCGTCGACCGCAGCCAGCCGCACAGCGACATCGAATACCGCGCCCTGCGCATCGCCCCGAACGAGATCGAGCACGCCGTCGTCAACGTGCTGCGCTTTTATGAGGCGCCGGGCGCCCTGGTCTTCTGCTCGACGCGCGACAGCGTGCGTCACCTGCAGTCGTCGCTGCTGGAGCGCGGTTTCGCGACCGTGGCCCTCTCGGGTGAAATGGGCCAGCGCGAGCGCACCGACGCCCTGCAGGCCCTGCGCGACGGCCGCGCCCGCGTCTGCGTCGCCACCGACGTGGCCGCGCGCGGTCTGGACCTGCCCGACCTGGGCCTGGTGATCCACGCCGAACTGCCGATCAACAAGGCCACCATGCTGCACCGCTCGGGCCGGACCGGCCGCGCGGGCAAGAAGGGCACCTCCATCCTGCTGGTGCCGAGCAGCCGTCGCCGCAAGGCCGAGATGCTGCTGGGTTCAGCGGGCGTCGAGGCGACCTGGGCCGGCGCCCCGACCGCCGACGAGATCCTGGCCAAGGACGAGCAGCGCCTGCTGGCCGCCCCGGTCTTCGCCGAGGAAGGCGCTGAGGACGACGCCGGCCTGATCGCCAAGCTGGTCGCCGAGCGCACGCCGGAAGACCTGGCTCGCGCCCTGCTGGTCCTGCTGCGCAAGGACCTGCCAGCCCCCGAGGACCTGGTCGATCCGGGCCAGGGCCCGCAGCGCAAGCCGCGTGGCGAGAGCGGCGACGCCTTCGCCGCCGGGGCCTCGCCCTTCGAGCGTCTGCAGCCGGACCAGGTGTCCTGGTTCCGCATGGACATCGGCCGCAACCGCAATGCCGATCCCAAGTGGCTGATCCCGATGATCTGCCGCATCGGCGGCATCACCAAGCAGCAGATCGGTTCGATCAAGACCTTCCCCGAAGAGACCCGCTTCGAGATCGCCAACACCCACGTCGAGGCCTTCAGGAAGCTGGCGGCCATGAACACCAACGAGGCGAACATCACGCCCTCGGAGGCCCCGCATTCGGGCATGTTCAAGGGCGGCGCGCGCAACCGCCGCGACGAAGGCGGCGAACGCCCCTACGCCAAGAAGCCCTTCCGTCGCGACGAGAGCGGCGAGGGCGAGCGCCCGCCGTTCAAGAAGAAGCCGTGGCAGCCGCGCGAGGGCGAAGGCGGCGGCGAACGCCCGGCCTTCAACAAGAAGCCCTATGCTCCGCGCGCCGAGGGCGAACGCGCTGAGCGTCCCGAAGGCGGCTTCGCCAAGGGCCCCGGCGCCAAGAAGCCGTTCAAGCCCAAGTCGGACTTCAAGGCCGGCGGCAAGCCGGGCTTCAAGCCGGCCGGCAAGCCCGGCGGCGCCAAGCCGTTCAACAAGGCCGGCAAGCCTGGCAAGCGTTTCGACTAACCAATGATCGCTGACTTGCCCCCGGTTCGATCCGGGGGCAGGCTGCGGCCATGACCGCACGCGATCCACAGACTGGCCGCGACCCCGGCCCTGGCGCAGGGGGGCGATACGCCTCGTTCGAGGCCTTCTACCCCTATTACATCCACGAGCATTCCAACCGGACCTGCCGCCGCATCCACGTGGTCGGCACGGGGCTGGTGATCGCCGCCTTCGGGGCCTTCTGCGTCACGCTGAACCCCTGGTGGCTGCTGGCCATGCCCCTGGTCGGCTACGGCTTCGCCTGGGTCGGGCATTTCTTCTTCGAGAAGAACCGGCCGGCGACCTTCAAATACCCGCTGTGGAGCCTGAGGGGCGACTTCCGGTTGTTCTTCGAGACGGTCAGCGGAAAGCGGAAGTTCTGATCGGACCTGACCCTTGCCGTCATCCTCGGGCTTGACCCGAGGATCGAGCGCTGGGACGCCGTGGACCTCTCGCAATTGTCGCGCGGGCGGATAACCCGATCCTCGGGTCAAGCCCGAGGATGACGGCGGGAGGTGGCGAGGCTCGCAAGTTTCCGCTCAAACAAAAAGGCGACCGGATCGCTCCGGTCGCCTTTTTTGTCGGGGAGCGTTGTCGCTCTTAGTTCGAGGCCGTTTCCCAGGCCGGGGGGCAGCCCTGGAAGTCGCCGGCGTCGGCGATGGTCAGGGTCTTCATGTTCAGGCTCATGGCCTGACGCATCGAGCCGCGGCCGTGGCCGGTGTAGAGGTCGATCTTGGCGCCCTTGATCGCGCCGCCGGTGTCCGAGGCGTACCAGTAGCCGTCGTGGACGGTGCCGTCGCTCATGCGCAGGCCGACCGTTTCGCGGATGAACAGCTTGGTGCGGCGCGGGATGACGCGGGGATCGACAGCGACCGTGCGCATGGCGATCGGACGGCAACCGAGCGAATCATTGCCCGTCGCCCCGCCGCCGCCTGCATGATAGAGGCGGGCCGAGGCGCGCCAGTCGGGATCGCCCGCCATCAGCTCGGCCTGTTCGGCGGAGAGGGCGGATGCATCGACGGAACTTTCAGCCGCCGCGGCGGTTTCCATTGCAGCCGTTTCGATCGCGACAACGGCTTCATAAGGTTGAGGCTCTCCGGAACCGGAGAAGGCCATAGCCCAGAACATGGCAAGCGCAGCGGCTGTGTTCAGCATCGAACAGACTCAGGAAGCACCGGTCCCGACACGATCCGGCGACGGGTTTTTGACCGTCAATTGTGGCCAAAACGTGTCGCTTGAGATCAGCGGCCGGGCTGAAACACGATCATCGTTCGACTAGTCCACAGGGTGGTGAGCATATCGCGCAAATGTCACAGCATATGTGGCAGCAACGAAATCAGTATTGGTGGTCAATGTCTTCTATACTGTTTGGATTAGCTGTCTGGTTAACACCTAAGTCTGGTCGTGTAACACTTTATTGCGAAGAAAGTCTGCGACTTGGCTCAAGATAACGGCGGCGTGATCGCGCGGCCACGCCGCATGCACGACGGCTGGAGGCGGGGCCGGGAATGGGATAAGCGGTCGTTTCCTCACGAATTTTCCCGCCGGTGTTCCCCGATGAAGCGTCAAGTCAAACGCCTGATGATCTCCGCCGCCGCCCTGATGCTGGTCGCGGCCCCCGCCGTTCATGTGGACGCCTGGGGCAATACCGGCCACCGTCTGATCGGCGTCGCGGCCATGCGCGGTCTCAGCGACGACCTGCCGGCCTTCCTGCGCACGCCGGGCGCCATTGCTGATGTGGGCGAACTGGCGCGCGAGCCGGATCGCTGGAAGGGCGGCGGCCAGCCGCACGACCGCGAACGCGACACGGCCCACTTCATCGACTTCGACGACAACGGCCATGCGATGACGGCCAACGGCCCGCATATCGACGCCCTGCCGCGTCTGAAGTCGGACTTCGATACGGCCCTGGTCCAGGCGGGCATCAAGATCGACGAGGTCGGGTATCTGCCCTACGCCCTGATGGACGCCTATCAGAACCTGGGCCGCGACTTCGCCTACTGGCGCGTCCTGACCGCCGCCGAGGGCCGCGAGACGGACCCCGGCAAGAAGGCCTGGTACCGCGCTGACCGCGAGCGCCGCGAGGCCCTGATCCTGCGCGACATCGGCGTCCTGGCCCACTATGTCGGCGACGGCTCGCAGCCGCACCACACCTCGATCCATTTCAACGGCTGGGGCGACTATCCCAACCCCGAGGGCTTCACCAACTCGCGCCGCACCCACGGCATCTTCGAGGGCGAGTTCACCTCGCGCGTCGCCCGTCTGGATACGGTCGAGGCGGCGATGAGCCAGCCGCAGGTGTCGGGTCTGGACCTTCGCGCCCGCACCGCCGGCTATCTGAAGACGACCCTGGGCACGGTCATTCCCTTCTATCGTCTGGAAAAGGCGGGCGGGTTCCGCGACGCCGACCCGCGCGGCGCGGCCTTCGTCACTGAGCGTCTGGCGGCCGGCGCCTCGGAACTGCGCGACCTGATCATCCTCAGCTGGCGCGAGAGCGGCTCGGCCGCCATCGGCTGGCCCGCCGTCAAGGTGGCCGAGGTCGAGGCCGGCACGGTCGATCCCTGGACCTCGATGATCGGCGAGGACTGAATCTTCTTCCTTCTCCCCTTGCGGGAGAAGGTGGGCCCGAAGGGCTCGGATGAGGGGTTTCTGAACGCTCGAAAGGGATGAGGCGGTCGGCGGTGACGCGACCCCTCATCCGTCGGCCTGCGGCCGCCACCTTCTCCCGCAAGGGGAGAAGGGTTACAGACCGCCCCATGACTGAACTCACGCCCCCCGTCGTCATCCTCGACAAGTCCCAGATGGCCGAGAACATCGGCGCGGTCGCTCGCGTCATGGCGAACTTCGGCCTGTCGGAACTGCGTCTGGTCACGCCGCGCGACGGCTGGCCGCAAGAGCGCGCCTGGGCCACGGCCTCCGGCGCCGACTGGGTGCTGGACGGGGTCAAGGTCTTCGACAGCGTGGCTGAGGCGATCCACGACCTGAACACCGTCTTCGCCACCACCGCCCGCCCGCGCGAGACGCGCCAGCCGGTGCGCACCCCGCGTGAAAGCGCCCGCATCCTCTATGACGACACGGCCTCGGGCCTGAAGACCGGCCTGCTGTTCGGCGGCGAGCGCGCGGGTCTGGAGACCACCGACATCGCCCTGTGCGCCGGGATCACCACCATCCCCATCGACCCCAGGCACCACTCGCTGAACCTGGCCCAGGCCGTGGCCATCAACGCCTATGAGTGGCGCACCCTGATCCTCGACGCCCCGCCGCCGCGCTTCCGCGAGGGAGATCCGCCCGCGTCGAACGAACTGCTGGTCGGGATGTACGAGCATTTCGAGGCGGAACTGGACGCCGGCGGCTTCTTCCACCCGCCCGAGAAGAAGCCGTCGATGAGCCAGAACCTGCGCGTCATGCTGGGCCGCGCCGCCTTCACCGAACAGGAGGTCGCCACCATGCGCGGCGCCATCCACGCCCTGGCCAAGGGCCGCGGCCGGGTGCTGGCCAAGCTGGCCGAGAAGCGCGCGGCGGAAGACGCGAAGAAGGGCGGCTAATCCCCTGCCGTCATCCTCGGGGCGGCGCAGCCGAACCCGGGGACCCAGGCGGTTGAACTGCTCGCGCCTTGTCCAGGCGCTTCCCCGCGTGCTGAATGGCCTGGGTTCCGGGTTCGCTGCGCGCCCCGGAATGACGGCAGGGGAGGGGCAGTTGCGAAATCAAGACGCGATCATCGCCGCCTATATCATGGCCAGCCGCCGCAACGGCACGCTCTACACCGGCGTCACCAGCGACCTTCACGCCCGCGTCTGGCGGCATAAGCTTGGAACGTTCAAGGGCTTTACCGATGACTACTGCTGCAAAGGGTTGGTCTGGTTCGAACCGCATCTCGGCATGACCGAAGCCATCGCGCGCGAGAAGCAGATCAAGAAATGGCGGCGTGCGTGGAAGCTGACGCTGATTGAAGCCGCCAACCCGGTCTGGGAGGACCTGGCGGCGGATTGGTATGGCTGACCTATCATGCCGTTATCCCGGGGCGCGAAGCGAACCCGGGACCCAGGCGGCGGAGGTGTCCGCGCCTTGTCCTGACGTTCCCGCACATGTTGAACGGTCTGGGTTCCGGGTTCGGCTGCGCCGCCCCGGAATGACGGAGTTGGAAGTATGAAACTCGCCCTCATCTACCCCCTCGCCGCCATCGCTGAAATTGGCGGCTGCTTCGCCTTCTGGGCCTGGCTGAAGTTGGATCGGTCGCCGGTCTGGCTGGTTCCGGGCGTGCTCAGCCTGATCGCCTTCGCCTGGCTGCTGACCCTGGTTCCGACTGAGACGGCGGGGCGGGCGTTCGCGGCCTATGGCGGGGTCTATATCGTGGCGTCGCTGGCGTGGATGGCGCTGGTCGAGAAGACCACGCCGGATCGCTGGGACCTGATCGGCGGGGCGGTCTGCCTGATCGGGGCGGGGATTATTCTGTTCGGGCCGCGAGGCTAGAGCCCGTCGAAGAAGGTGGGCACGGCCTCGGTCGCGGGGCCATAGACGCCCTCGTCGAACAGGTGGCGGCCTTGCGTCGGCTCCAGATTGATCTCCACCGTCCGCGCCCCGGCCATGCGCGCCAGTTGCACGAAGCCCGCCGCCGGATAGACCGCGCCCGAGGTGCCGATGGAAACGAACAGGTCGCAGGCTTCCAACGCCGCCTCGATCCGCTCCATCGCCAGCGGCATTTCTCCGAACCAGACGATGTGCGGACGCAAGATCCCGAGCGGATGATGCGGCGAGGCGTGCGCGGCCTCCAGATCGCCGGTCCAGTCGCAGACGACGCCGGACGCCGTGCAGCGTGCCTTGTTCAGCTCGCCGTGCATGTGGATCAGCTCGAAGCCGGGGGCGGGCGGCGTCTCGACGTGCGCCCGGTCGTGCAGGTCGTCGACGTTCTGTGTCACCAGCAGGAAGTCGCCCCGCCAACGCGCCGCCAGATCGGCCAGGGCCCGGTGCGCGGCGTTGGGCTGCACGCGCGCCAGATGCCGCCGCCGCTGGTTGTAGAAGTCCTGCACCAGGGCCGGATTGGCCGCGAAGCCTTCGGGCGTCGCCACCTCCTCGATGTGATGCCCCTCCCACAACCCGTCCGAGGCACGGAAGGTCGGCACGCCGCTCTCGGCCGAGACGCCGGCGCCGGTCAGGACGACGAGGTTCATGCGGGGCTCCTTTGGGCGAGGCTGTCGTGCAGCCAGTCGATCATGGCGCGGACCTTGGGCGGGACGTGGCGGGGGTGGGGGTGGACGGCCCAGACGCCTTCGTCGGGCGGGCGTTGGTCATCGAGCAGGGAGACTAACGCGCCCGACGCCAGCGCCTCGGCCACGTAGAAGTCGGGCAGTTGGCACAGGCCCAGCCCCTGCAGCGCCGCGTCCAGCACCGCCGCGCCGGAGTTGCAGCGCCAGCGGCCCGAGGGGCGCAAGGTCACCTCGCGCCCGGCCTCGGTGAAGCGCCAGTGCTCGGCCGAGCCGATCAGGCCGTCGTGGCTGGCGATCTCGGACAGGTCGCGCGGGGCGCCGCGACGCGCCAGATAGTCGGGGCTGGCGCACAGGATCAGCCGCCGCGAGGCCAGCCGCCGCGCCATCAGCCGCGAGTCGGTCAGGTGGCCGAACCGCACCGCCAGATCATAGCCGTCGCCGACCAGGTCGCGCAGGCGGTTGTCCAGATCCAGCTCGATCCTCAGCTCCGGGTTCTGGCGCGCGAAGGCGTTGACGGCGGGGGCGATGAAGCGCTCGCCATAGGAGACGGAACAGGTCATGCGCAGCAGGCCGCGCGGGGCCTGATCGTCGGGCTGGACGGCGGCCAGGGCCTCGTCGCGTTCGTCGATCAGGCGGCGGCAGCGGGCCAGGAAGTCGCGACCGGCGTCGGTCAGCTCGACCCGGCGGGTGGTGCGGTGGAGCAGGCGGGTCTGCAGCCGGTCCTCCAGCCGGGCGATCTCGCGGCTGACCGCCGAGGTCGACAGGCTTAAGCGCCGGGCGGCGGCCGAGAAGCTGGCCTGTTCGGCGACAGCGGTGAATTCGTCGATCCCGTCCCAGCGGCTCATCGGGACGTTCGATCATGATTGTTGCAGCGCGACAATAATGTTTTGCGGTTGTCGCCATATCCGCCCCGCCGCGACGGGCGTAGAACAGACGCCAATTCAGTCACCTCATGTCCCTGAAGCAGCGAGCGACCGCGTCGCGAGCGATAGGGACGTCCGAAGGACCCACATCATGAAAACCCGCGCCGCCGTTGCGTTCGAAGCCAAACGTCCGCTCGAGATCGTCGAGGTCGATCTGGAAGGCCCGCGCGCGGGCGAGGTGCTGATCGAGATCAAGGCCACCGGCGTCTGCCACACCGACGCCTATACGCTGGACGGTCTGGACTCCGAGGGCATCTTCCCCAGCATTCTGGGCCATGAAGGCGCGGGCGTGGTGGTCGAGGTCGGGCCTGGCGTGACCAGCCTCGCGGTCGGCGACCACGTCATCCCGCTCTACACGCCGGAATGCCGCCAGTGTAAGTCGTGCCTGAGCCGCAAGACCAACCTGTGCACCTCGATCCGGGGCACGCAGGGCAAGGGCCTGATGCCCGACGGCACCTCGCGCTTTTCCTACAAGGGTCAGGCCATCGCCCACTACATGGGCTGCTCGACCTTCTCGAACTACACGGTCCTGCCCGAGATCGCCCTGGCCAAGATCCGCAAGGACGCCCCCTTCGACAAGGCCTGCTACATCGGCTGCGGCGTGACGACGGGCGTGGGCGCGGTGGTCAACACGGCCAAGGTCGAGCCGGGCGCCAACGCCGTGGTCTTCGGCCTGGGCGGCATCGGCCTGAACGTCATCCAGGGGCTGAAGCTGGTCGGGGCCGACATGATCGTCGGCGTCGACATCAACGGCGACAAGGAAGAATGGGGCCGTCGCTTCGGCATGACCCACTTCGTCAATCCGAAGGAGGTGTCGGACGTGGTGGCCCATCTGGTCGAACTGACCGACGGCGGCGCCGACTACACCTTCGACTGCACCGGCAACACCGTGGTCATGCGTCAGGCGCTGGAAGCCTGCCATCGCGGCTGGGGCGAGAGCATCGTCATCGGCGTGGCCGAGGCGGGCAAGGAGATCGCCACCCGTCCGTTCCAACTGGTCACCGGCCGCGTCTGGAAGGGCTCGGCCTTTGGCGGTGCGCGCGGCCGCACCGACACGCCGAAGATCGTCGACTGGTACATGGACGGCAAGATTGAGATCGACCCGATGATCACGCACACTCTGCCGCTGGAGCGCATCAATGAGGCGTTCGATCTGATGCATGAGGGCAAGAGCATCCGCTCGGTGATCGTCTTCTGATGCGTTTGTCCTTGCTGGGGTTGGTGCTGCTCACGACGGCGTGCGGGCCGTCAAATCCCGCGCCGCGGGACAGCGAACTGCGCCAGACGCCTGCTCCAACGCCAGCTTGGACTATGCATAGCATTACGCTCTATCTGCCGACGCCTGTTATCGAACAGCGAGTTCCGACGGCCGTTCTCGGCGATTACATAAAGGATTTACGGGCGCGGGCGTCCAACGCCTTTATGGAGCTGCCAGCGCAGGAAGGCGTTAGCGGGGCTGTCGTCGTGATGGTCAAGCCTGGCCGACAGGCGCGTGTATGGCTGGCGACCGGCGCGCCGATGGAACCGGAGATGCAGGCGGCTATCGAGAAGGCGCTTGCCGAGGCGCCTCCTCCCGAGGTTGTGGGAGGACCTGTTGTGTTTGGTCTGCTGTTCTCCGCCTGGGGAGGCGGGACGCCTCCGGCTGGTCTGCCGATGCCGACGCCAGAAGCTTGGAATGCCTTGTCAGGAGACGCGGGCGGCCGGGTGATGGATGATCGCTTTTACGAAGAGGCTTGGGGGCTGCGATAGTCCGTTGCCAAAAGAAACTTTTGTGGCCTAGCTTGCGGCGCCCGGCGAACCGGTCGGGCGCATTATCGGGAGGAAGATCATGTTCACGCACGTCACCGTCGGCGCCAACGACGTCCAGGCGTCGCACAAATTCTATGATGCGGTGCTCGGCGCCCTGGGCCACCAGCCCGGCGCCTACAACGATCAGCCCCGGCCCGGCGTCTGGTACATGACGCCGCGCGGCATGCTGGGCGTGGTCACGCCGCGCGACGGCGA
>RCUP01000497.1_pt1 | contig 29285 bp, 26 predicted proteins | sample 2166341 | NCBI WGS metagenome assembly RCUP01 (sample SAMN09932325, study PRJNA488358) | compost metagenome | isolation source: compost soil in succinonitrile-enriched | place: Germany: Experimental Botanical Garden | reverse complement strand
CCCTCGGGCTGCGGCAAGTCTACGCTGCTGCGCATGATCGCCGGTCTGGAGGAAATCTCGGAAGGTGATCTTCGTATCGACGGCGAAAGGGTCAACGAAACAGCCGCCTCCAAGCGCGGCATCGCCATGGTCTTCCAGTCCTATGCGCTCTATCCGCATATGAGCGTCTACAAGAACCTCGCCTTCGGTCTCGAAACGGCAGGCTACAAGAAACCGGAAGTCGAGGCGCGGGTGCAGAAGGCCGCCGATATCCTGCAGATCGGCCCGCTGTTGCAGCGCAAGCCGAAGGCACTTTCGGGCGGTCAGCGCCAGCGTGTGGCCATCGGCCGCGCCATCGTGCGCGAGCCGAAAATCTTCCTCTTCGACGAGCCTTTGTCCAACCTCGATGCCGAACTGCGCGTGCAGATGCGCGTCGAAATCGCCAAGCTGCACCAGACGCTGGGCAGTACCATGATCTATGTGACGCATGACCAGGTGGAGGCCATGACCATGGCCGACAAGATCGTGGTGCTGCGTGACGGCCGCATCATGCAGGTCGGCCGCCCGCTCGATCTCTACAACAATCCGGCCAACCAGTTCGTGGCAGGCTTCATCGGTTCGCCGAAAATGAATTTCCTCTCCGCAAAAGTGGCTGCAGGGGACAGTTCCAACCGCACCATCGAGGTGGCCGGCCAGCGCATCGTGCTGGAAAAGCCCGTCGCGGCTGCGCAGGGCGAGCCGCTCACCTTCGGCGTGCGTCCCGAACATGTGAACCCGCAGGCGCAATCCTCGCTCGGCGAAGCTTCTATCCAGCTCGTGGAACATCTCGGCGGCTCGACGGTGGTTTACACCAACACCCCCGACGGCCAGCCCGCCACTGTGCTGCTGGACGGCCAGCGCCAAATCCGCATCGGCGAGACAATTCCCTTTGCCTTTGATCTTTCGAAGACGCATCTGTTCGGGGCGGATGGGCGGCGGATATAGCCCGTTGCCCGTCGTGGTTTTGTTAACCGGGCGACGTGCTCTTAGGCGGCGTGTTTGGGGCGTCCGGGACGGCGTGGCCGGAAATGCGCATGCATCAGAAGCGGGTCACGTTGGGTGACCCGCAGCAGCATCTTTACCGCGTGGCTTACAGGCGTGCCTGCACGATAGTTGTTCCACGTCCGTAAAGTGACGCCGAGAAAATCCGCCGCCTCATTATTGGAAAGGCCGATTTCCTCCTGCCATTTGCGCAAATCCTCCACATCGAAGTCCCGCTGGTCCTCTGCGATCTGGTAGAGGTGATAGGCATCGATCGCCAAGTCGTCTCCGTCCCATTCCACACTCGCACCATAGTCGGCGACTGTCGCGGTCTTCCAGATATCTGCCGAATAGAGTGGATTGAGCAACTCTCCTCCGGTCGCTATCCATCCGGTCAGATCGGCGGTTGATCGGCTTCCATCGGCCCAGTCGATGGTAAGCGTTCCAGGTGGATTGGGCAGAATGGCTTTGATGCGTGGTGTCATGACTTTGTTCCCTTTCCTACAATGGGAAAGCGCGGGTTCGTCCGATTCCATTCATCGACAATCAGGTTCCCATTGGCTCTCGCCCATGCCAAAGCTTCGGCTTCAGACCTGCGAGATAGCTTGCCGCGCAGGATTTCCAGAGTTTCGATGTCGACAAGAGCATCAGCATCCGGTGTTATGATGTGAAAGTGCGGCGGCAAATGATCGTTCGCATAGATGCGTATGATGATGTTCCCGATTTGAATTAATTTGCCCATGCAGCCCCCACGGCATCAATAAAACATAGTGCATAAATTTCACTATGTGAAGGGCGGGAGTGGAGCATATTCTGGCCAGGCAGAAGGCGGGCTCTATGTTCTATAAAGAATGTCTCTGAGAATCATGGCATCTTCTGCGAACTGATCGATATCGTCACCTTTGACAAATTCCAGCATTGCGAAAGCCGGTTTTGTCCAAGCGCTTTCCGGCAGCGCATCAATGCAGGCCCGCCAGTAGTCCGTGCGCTCGGCAAGCGGCAGGCGGCTGGCGTCGGCAAGCCAGGCGAAGACGTGAAGATGGCAGATGCGCGAGCCGAGTGCGGATATTTCCGCAAGTGCATCGTCCAGCGGCAGGCCGGGTGCGGGTTGCCAGTAGAAGAAAAGGTTGGGTGCGGCCAGATCCTGCGCCAGTTGCAGGGCCGAGGGCAGGGTGTCGGTCAGCGAATTGGGGTGATATTCGAGGCCGATCGTCATGCCATAGTCTTCCGCCCGGCGGGCGATTGACGCCAACGCCTCCGTTGCCGCGCGGCGTTCCGAGGGCGAATAATCCGCTGAGGGGCGTTTGCGCTGGCCCGGCCAGATGCGGATATGGCCGGTGCCGAGCGCCTTTGCTGTTTCCAGCACGGCGGTCATGTCCTTGGGCGAAAAATCGGGTGCGAAAATGTAGGAGCCGTAGGAAGAGACGACGAGGCCCGCTTTCGCCGTCCGCGCCGCCACATCCCTTGCATTGGCAAGGTCGCCTGACGGCACATGGATATCCGCGCCCCATTCGATTGCCCTGATGCCATTTGCGGCGGCAAGGTCGATGACGGCCTGCACCGACAGGGAGCGGAAGGTGACGGAGCAGAGGCCCGGCTCAAACATTCTCATGCGATCAGTTCCAGATGTTCCGGCCGCACCTGCTGTTGCAATGGCGCTGCGCGGCAGAAGCGTTCGATTTCGGCAATTGCCATGTCGCCGAGCCTTGCACGTTCAAGGCCGGTGGCGCCGGCGATATGCGGCGTCAGAAAGACGTTCGGCAGGCTGTAAAAGGGTGACTCCGGTGGCGGCACTTCCGGGTCGGTGACGTCGATGACGGCTTCGATGCGTCCGGTTTTCAGTTCGGCCAGAAGCGCGTCTTCATCCACCAGTGCGCCGCGCGCCGTGTTGATCAGGGTTGCGCCGTCCTTCATGCGGGCAAGCGCTGCCGCGCCGATCATATGCCGTGTCTGCGGCAGGGAGGGCGCATGCAGGGAGATGACATCACTCACCGCCATCAGTTCCTCGAGCGAGACAAGACGCACACCGAGCTTTTCCGCCTCCGCTACGCTCAGGAGCGGATCGAAAAGGATGAGGTTGAGATCGAACGGTTGCAACAGATTGATGACGCGGCGTCCGATGCGCGATGCGCCGACGATGCCGACCGTCAGGCCGAGATTGCCGATGGCCTGCGCCTGCAATCGCTCGACAGGTGCGCGGTCGCGATGCTCCAGATAAAGACGTCGGAAGCCGAAAGTGCGCTTGCCGGCCAGCAGGATCATTGCCAGCGAAAATTCGGCGACCGGCTGCGCATTCGCCTCCGCCGCGCTGCATACGGTAATGCCGCGATCAAACACCGCTTGCGACAGGAAATATTTGACCGTGCCGGCGGCATGGGAGATCAGCCTGAGACGCGGCATCAGCGCCAGTTCCCGCGCGCCGATATCCGGACAGCCCCAGCCGGTCAGAAGAATATCCGTCCGCGCCAGCTGCTCCTTTACTGAAGCGGCGTGGAAATCGCAGATCCGCCCTGCATCGAGAATCTCGACGCTCTGTGACAGCCTTTCGAACGCCTGCGGTGTCAGCACATGCTGGGTTCGCTCCGGGTCCATGGCGAGGCTGACACGCGGAAGCGGGCTCGTCATTGCGGCTCTCCCGTGGCCGCCATGCTGCTGACCGGAACACCCTGTTCCGCAAACAGGCGGTCGAGCGCCTCCATATCCGGAAGTGCCGGAACTGTCGCCAGCGCTTTCTCGCTTTCTGGCCCGGCCACCCCCGCAAAGACCGCGCAGGCAAGCAGGGTTTCGCCCGCCGGAATCTCGCCCCGCAATTGCGGCACCGTGGTCTTGGCGTTGATGAGATTGGTGTTGGGCAGCGCCTTCAGCGCCACGCCGTGACGGGTCATGCTGGAGCCGATATCGATGATGACGGATATGTCGGTGCCGCAATCGGCTGTCGCCCGGCCGGTCTCTTCGCTCACGACGTCGCGGTCGCCGTCGTTACGGTTGATGGCGAAGCCGCCTTCGGTCACCGAAAGGGGGCGGGTCGACGTGATCCGGTGCAGCCTGACATGCCAGTCACCGGCCGCAACCAGCGTGGTTTCAACGTCGACATCGGGGAACGGCTTCCATGTCGCCCGCAGGCTTTCTCCCGCCAGCAGAACCTTTTCGTTGGTCTCACGCACGCGGTAATGCAGGCCGTCTTCGGAAAAGGCCAGCATATTGTCGAAACCATTGGTGCGGAAGCCGCGCTCATCCACTTCCACGCCGAAACCATAACGCGAGGAATAGGCGAATTTGGCATATTTTTCCGGCCCACCGCGCATGGAAAGGTTTTCCTGGCCGCTGGAAAGCGCCGTGACATTGCCTGTCGCCCGCATCATCACCATGCCGGGATGCGCGAGCGGCTTTGGGTTTGCGGATGTTTCAGGCTGCTTTTCCTCCGCCAGCCAGAAGGGGTGGTTTTCCGGCAGGGCCAGCGGCACAAAGGCCTTGAAGGCCCAATAGGGCGAGCCCGCCGAATTATAGCTCTCAGACATGGTGAGCTGCGGATAGGCATAGCCGATGGAGAGCACGCCGTCGCGGTCGGCAATCGGCTTTTTCGCCCACCAGCGCAGATGCTGCAGATAAAGCCCCTTGATCTCGCCCCAGGGCAGCGCCTCCTCATCGGCAAAGGCCAGACCTGCCCAGAAGCCGCCGCAGGCGAAACGATAGGTCATGGAGCGCCCGAAGGCGAGTGTGCCGCCATCCTCATCGAACCAGCTGGCGAAATCGCCAGCGAAGAGGCGAGCGCGCTCGCGGTAGCGTTCGGCATAGGCATCATCAGGCTTGCTGAGCTTCGCGTAGATCAGGCCGTAAAAATGCATGGCGAAGGCGATGTAGTGATCGATGCGGCGGTAGTTGCCATCGCGATACCAGCCGTCAGCGATATAAAACTCGTCCAGTTCCTTCTGGAATGTCTCGGTCAGGCTGCGGTCGAAATCGATGCCGAGATGATCAAGGGCCATATCGACCATCACCCGGAAAAACTTCCAGTTATTATCGGCGTAATTGCGCTCGCGCGCCGTCAGCAGATAACGGCGCACATTGTCTTTCTGCACGTCGGACAGCGGTTCCCACAGGTGTTGAGGCGCAAGCCGCAGCGCAAACCCGATTGCGGCAAGCTCCACCAACCGCTGGTCCTTCTGGCGCACGTCACCCCAATATTCGGGATGGGAGGGATCGGTGCCGTTGGCTATTCCCTGCGCCAGAAGCGGCCAATGGTCGAAATGATCGCCGCTGAGCGCAAGCGGGGCGATGCCCCAGAGCGGCCGGGCGAAACCTTCCAGATCCGCCGCCGCCCGGTCGAAATGCGCGGCGGCCCCGCTGAGCGTCACTCTTGCGCTGCCCTGCGAAAAATAGGGAAGAAGCGGCGCGAAACTGTCATCCAGCGCCCGCCGGACATCGGCGCGGGTTTTGAGCGGATTACCATGCAGCGGATTAAATCTGGCCATATTGAGCCTGGTCATGGTGTCATGCATCGCGTGTCGCCTTTCCCGTCTTTTTCGCCTTGCCGGCCGTCTGTCCTTCCACCAGCTGCACGCCAAGCTGCACCTGGCGGGCATTGGCGGAAGGTTCCGTCAGCCGGCGGCGCATCAGTTCCACCGCCTCACGGGCGATTTCGCGACGATCGACCCGGATTGTGCTGAGACGGGGCGTGGAGAGTTCGGCAAAGGGCAGGTCGTCGAAGCCGATGATGGAAAGATCATCCGGCACGCCGAGCCCAAGCTCCTGCGCCGCCCCAAGCGCACCCAGCGCAATCGCGTCATTCATGCAGAAAATGCCGGTGAGTTCAGGGTTTTTGGCCAATAGCTGACGAACCGCATCGCCTGCCTGTCCGAAACCGCTATCCGCCGTCGAAAGCAGAAACTCCTCATAGGTCGCGCCCTCTTCCTCGAGGATCGTATGGCGAAAGCCGCGCATACGCTCCCTTATGGTGTGGCGATGATGCGGGCCGATATAGGCGACCTTGCGATGGCCGAGTTCCAGAAGCCGCCGCGCCGCCAGCGCGCCGCCGTAAAAATTGGAAGGCGAGACGCAATCCAGCATCATCGAGGGATCGGCGCTGTTGACCAGAACCGGTTGCAGCACACCCTGCGTGATGCGGTGGATGATTTCGTCCTCGGGATCGAGACCGATGGCGAGAAGACCGTCCACCTCGCAGACCCGCTGGGTCAGGGCGTCGTCGATCTGCTTCTGATGCAGAAGCCTGATATCGAGTTCGAAGCCATCCGTCTGGGCAAGGCTGCGCAGCATGTCGAAAATATCGTGATAAAAAGCGCCGATATCGCCGGTCGCCCTTTCGGCGGACATGAGCGCAAGGATTTTCTTGCCCTCCAGCGGCACGCCCCCGGTCTGGGTCGTGACCGGCCGCAATGGATAACCAAGCTCCGCCGCCACCCCCAGAACCTTGGTCTGGATGGATGCGCTGATACCCTTTTCCCCTGCGAGAACCCGCGAAACGGTGCTGATGGAAACGCCGGCGCGCTGGGCGATATCCGACTGGCGCGGGCGGCTGATGTCGGGCGTATCGTTCATATCGTCTCCTGCGCTTGCAAAAAAATCTAATATGATGCAAATATTGCAAACCAAGAAAATTTGCAAGAATTTAAGTGTTCAGTGAAAAATTTGCAAAACGCGGGAGGAGCAGATGCAAACTATCGACAGACGTGGATTTTTGGTGACGGCGGCGCTGGCCGGTCTCGGCGTGGCGGCGGGCGGTTTTCGCGCGGCCGCGGCCGAAACCCGGCTTCGCTGCGTATGGTGGGGATCTGCCGACCGCAGCAAGCGCACCAACGACGTGATCGCCCTTTACCAGAAGGCGAACCCGCAGACGGAGATCAGCGGTGAGATGATCGCCGGTTCCGATTACTGGACCAAGCTCGCGACATCGATGGCGGGACGGAACGTCGCCGACATCTTCCAGCTAGAACCTTCCACCATTGCCGATTATTCCGGCCGTGGCGCCTGCATGGAGCTGGACCAGTTCGTCGGCAAGTCGCTTGATCTTTCCACCTTCGGCAAAAGCGAAGTCGATCTCTGCCGTATCGATGGCAAGCTTTACGGCGTCGGCCTCGGGCTGAATTCCTTCTGCATGATGTATGACGCCGATACGCTGAAGGAAGCCGGCGTTTCCGTGCCGCAGGATCAGATCACCTGGAAGGCGCTGGCGGAACTGGCGCGCGATTTCAAGAAGAACGGCCCGGCAAAACGGAACTATTGGGCGGTGCCTTATGGTGCGCGTTATCACTATGTTTTCGATGTCTGGCTGCGCCAGCGCGGCAAGCTTCTGTTTCAGGACGGCACCATCGGCTTCAATAAGGAAGATGCGAAGGAATGGTTCGCCTATTGGGAGGACCTGCGCGAGAACAAGCTCTGCGTTTCCGCCGATATCCAGACGCGTGACGACAATACCATCGAATCCAACGCCCTGACGCTTGGCAATTCGGCCATTGGTTTTGCCTATTCCAACCAGCTGGTCGGTTATCAGAAGCTCAATAAACAGACGCTGTCCATCGGCATGCTGCCGGGTGAGGGGGCGGGCAAGCCGACCGGGCATTATTACCGGCCGGGCCTTATCTGGTCCATTTCGTCCACCTCGACCAATGCGGAAGCTGCGGCGAAATTCATCAACTTCTTCGTAAACGATCTGGAAGCAGGCAAGGTGCTCGGTGTCGAGCGTGGCGTGCCGCCGGCCAAGGTCGTGCGTGAGGCCTTGTTGCCGAGCCTCAACGAGACCGAGCGCAAGACGGTGGATTATATCGAAAGCCTGTCGGGCAAGCTCGATTCCTATCCGGAACCCGCCCCGATCGGCGCCAACGAGTTTGACCGTGGCGTGATGCGTCCCATCGCCGATTCGCTCGCCTTCGGCCGCGCCAGCGTGGATGAAGCGGCGCAAAACCTCGTCGACACCGGCACGCGGACCCTGCGCAAGCGCGGCTGACGACGAAACGGGCGCCGCCACACGGAATCGAAGCCGTGTGGCGGTGCTTTTTATGGCATGCCTAGGGTGAATGGCGCTTCACACCTTTGAAAATTGTCTGTCCGACAAACAGTACTGGACAAGTATATGGCATTTAAGCCAGAAATTCTGATCTGGATCGATAAATCTGAAGATTAGAATATGGCGCCCAATTTCCTTCTCGTTGATGCTGAAAAAGAGTTCGATGTCCTGAAAGCGGCGGCGTCGCTGATCCGCGTGCAGATATTGAAGCTGCTGCACGAGGCGAGCGGCCTGAATGTCAACGAAATTGCGCAGAGGCTGGATTTGCCCCAGTCCACCGTTTCCGCCGGCGTGGCCGTTCTCGAGGAGGCGGGGCTGCTGCGAACCGAGACGCGCAAGGCGCGCAAGGGCAACCAGAAAATCTGCTTTGCCACCTGTGATGAACTCATCGTTTCCTTCCGGAAACCCGAGGCGCCGGCGGCATCAAATTACATCGCGGTCGCCATGCCGCTCGGCCTTTATACCCAGAGTTCGGTCACCGCGCCCTGCGGTATCTGCTCGCCGGAGGGCATTATCGGCCTTCTTGATGTGCCCGATACTTTCATGGATCCAGACCGGATGAAGACGGCGCTGCTGTGGTTGACATCGGGTTTTGTGGAGTATCAATTCCCCAATAATGCCAAGATTCAAGGGCGTAGCGTCGAGGAAATAGAGTTTTCGATGGAGGTCAGTTCCGAGGTGCCGGGAACGCACAGCGACTGGCCGTCCGATATCACGCTGTCCGTCAACGGCAGGGAAATCGGTGTGTGGACCTCGCCCGGCGACTTCGGCGACAAGCGGGGCGTATTTACGCCAGACTGGTGGAAACTCTCCGGTTCCCAATACGGCATGCTCAAGACCTGGCGCATCACCGCGCAGGGAACCTATGTCGACGGAACCCGGATTTCGGATGTGACGCTGGCGGATATCGATCTGGCCAGCCACCGCTCCATCCGGTTGCGCATCGAGGTCAAGGCTGATGCAAAACATCCGGGCGGGCTGAATATCTTTGGCCGCGGCTTCGGAAATTACGATCAGGACATCGTCCTGCGCCTGCGCACCGCTGACTGATCCAGCCAATTTTCAAAAGTATGATTTTCGCGGTTGACAGGCGCGGATTCCCTCGGCAACTATATTATCAAATATGGTTCATATCATATTTTAAGATATAAATGCGCAGGGAGGAGAGCCTATGAAAGCGCGGGTTTCAGTCCACCGGGACTTCCGGATTGGGCGTATCGACGATCGTCTGTATTCCGCCTTCATCGAGCATATGGGGCGTGCGATCTATGGCGGGATTTATGAGCCCGGCCATCCGCAGGCGGACGCGAACGGCTTCCGCAAGGACGTCCTGAAATTTGTTCAGGACCTGAAAATTCCGGCCATCCGTTATCCCGGCGGCAACTTCGTTTCGGCCTATCGCTGGGAAGACGGCATCGGGCCGCGCGACCAGCGCCCCATCCGCCTCGACCTCGCATGGCGCTCCAAGGAAACCAACCAGATCGGCATTAACGAGTTCGCCGACTGGGCGCAGATGGCCGGTATCGAGATGATGCTCGCCGTCAATCTTGGCTCCCGTGGTCTGGATGACGCCCGCAACTTCCTCGAATATGTGAATTTTCCGGGCGGCACTGCGCTTAGCGATCTGCGCCGCAGCCACGGCACGGAAAAACCCCACGGCGTGAAAATGTGGTGCCTTGGCAACGAGATGGACGGCCCCTGGCAGATCGGCCACAAGACCGCGGTGGAATATGGCCGTCTGGCGAACGAAACCGCCAAGGCTTTCAAGGGCTTCGATCCGACGATTGAAGCCATCGTCTGCGGCAGTTCCAATGACGGCATGCCGACCTATCCCGAATGGGAACGCGAGGTGCTGGAGGAATGCTACGAGAATGTCGATCACATCTCGCTGCACAAATATTTCGGCAATAACAGCCGCGACACGCTGAATTATTTCGGCAAGATCGAGGAAACCGGGCGTTACATCCAGACCATCGCCGGCGTCATCGATTATGTGAAGGCGAAGAAGCGCGCCAAGAACGATGTTTCCATCTGCTTCGACGAATGGAACGTCTGGTATCACATCCGCGAAGAAGACGGCAAACGCATCAAGAGCTGGGACTGGCCGGAAGCGCCGGCACTTCTGGAAGAGACATACAACTTCGAAGATGCGCTTTTTGTCGCTGGTCTGCTCAACGAGTTCATCCGCCGTTCGGACCGCGTGCGCATCGCCTGCATCGCCCAGCTCGTCAACGTCATCGCCCCCATCCGCGCGGAAAAGAACGGGCCGGCCTGGCGTCAGACGATCTATTATCCCTATCAGTTCGCCTCGCTTTATGGCCGTGGCGTTGCGCTGAACGTTGCGGTCGATTGCCCGACTTATGATTGCAACGCGGCCGATGACGTCAAATATCTCGATGTCGCCGGTGTCTATGACGAGGCGGAAGGCATTGTGACGCTGTTCGTGCTCAATCGTCATCTGACCGAGGCGGCAGAGATCAATGTCAGCTTCACTGGCTTCTCCTCGGCCACGCTCAATCTGCATCTGGCCATGGCGGGATATGACCTGCGTGTCGGCAACGGTCCGGATCAGCCGGATCGTGTCGTGCCGGTGCCCGGCAGCGGCGTCGGCGTTGAGGACGGGGCGCTGAAGGGTTCCGTGCCGGCGCTGTCATACCATGTGCTGCGGCTGAAGGTTCAGTGAGGCGGCCATGGGTGTCCGTCTCAACAATATCGCCAAGTCCTTCGGCTCCTTCGCTGCGATCCGGGATGTCTCGATGGAAATCCCGACCGGCAGTTTTGCGGTCTTCGTCGGGCCTTCCGGCTGCGGCAAATCCACATTGCTGCGCATGATCGCTGGTCTTGAGGAGACCAGCGGCGGCCATATCGCCATCGACGACCGTGATGTCACGGCCGTCGAACCGGCCGATCGCGGTGTCGCGATGGTGTTCCAGAACTATGCGCTTTATCCGCATCTCAGCGTGTTCGAGAACATGGCCTTCAGCCTGCGTCTCGCGCGCCGCCCGAAAGCGGAGGTGAATGAGAGGGTGGGCGAGGCTGCCCGCATCCTGCAGCTCGAAGACCATCTGCATAAAAAGCCTTCGCAGCTTTCCGGCGGCCAGCGGCAGCGTGTGGCGATCGGCCGCGCGATCGTGCGGCAGCCGAAGGTCTTCCTCTTCGATGAGCCGCTGTCGAACCTCGATGCGGAACTGCGTGTCCAGATGCGTCTGGAGCTGACCCGGCTTCACCGCAAGCTCGGCGCCACGATGATCTATGTCACGCATGACCAGGTGGAAGCCATGACGCTTGCGGACAAGATCTTCGTGCTGAAGGGCGGTGTGGTGCAGCAGGCCGGTGCACCGCTTACCCTTTATGACGATCCGGATAACCGTTTCGTGGCGGGTTTCATCGGCTCGCCGGCGATGAACTTCCTGCAGGCGGAAATTGTCGAGCAGGCAAACGGCGTGGTGACGCTTTCGCTCGATGGCGGCCAGAGACATCTCGAAGCGCGGCTTTCGCAGCCTGTTTCCGCCGGCCAGCGGGTCGAAATAGGCGTTCGGCCCGAACATCTGATGATTTCGCAGGACGGCGCCCTGCCTGTCAATGTCGAGGTGGCGGAGGAGCTGGGTGATGTCTCCTACCTCTATACCCGCGCGTCGTCAGGCAAGGAAATCATCGTGCAGCGGCAGGGTTCGCGCGAAAGTCTGGACGGCCGGTCCGTGTCGCTGAGCGCCTCGCCCGACCATATTCTGGTTTTCGACACGGATGGCAAAAGGTTGCGATAGGCGCGAGGAGGCGTCTTTCGATGCAGCAGACCGCCTCTTCAAGGGGTGTTTCCACATAAACGGGAGGAGTGAACGATGCGATTGATCAAGACATTGCTTGTTGGCACGGTTCTGGGTTTGACCGCCCTGCCGGCGCTGGCCAAACAGGATATCGTCTGGTGGGACTTTCTGTCCGGCGGTGACGGCGTGCGCATGAAGGCGCTGATCGATGCCTTCAACAAGGAGCACCCGGATATCCAGGTCAAGGGGACGACGCTGGAATGGGGCGTTCCCTTCTATACCAAGGTGCGGACCGCCTCTGCCGTCGGGGAGGGGCCTGATGTCATGACCTACCACCTGTCGCGTGCGCCGCTCGCCCTGCAGGAAAAGGTGCTGAGCGAGATTACCGACAAGGATCTTGAGGAGGCCGGACTAAAGAAAGACGATTTCTTCAGCGCACCGCTTGAAGCGGCCACCCATGACGGCAAGCTTTATGCCGTGCCGTTCGATATTCACGCGCTTGTTCTTTATTACAATGCCGATCTCCTGAAAGGCTCGCCCTACCTCGATGCCGAAGGCAAGTTGACCGGCATCCAGACGATGGATGATTTCGAAAAGGCGCTGGCCTGGGCGAAGGAAAAGGGTGTCCAAACGCCGGTCACCTATCAGTCCGGCGGCGAAGCCGGTGTCTGGCGCGTCTTTTACACCCTGTTCTCGCAGCAGGGCGGCGAACTCGTCACCAATGGCGAGGTGCTGGCCGGCGACAATGCCGAAAAGGCCGCCAAGGCAATCGACACCATGTCGAAATGGCGCGAAAACGGCTGGGCGCCGGAACAGGCTGAGTATCCTGCCTCCGTCGCGCTCTTCTCCGCCGGAAAATCCGCCTTCCAGCTGAACGGTGTCTGGGAAGTGCCGACCTACAAGGACCTGGAGAAAAACGGCAAGCTGGGCTTCAAGTGGAGCGCGGTCGAGGTTCCGCCCTTCATGGGCAAACGCGCCACCTGGGCGGATTCGCACGCCTTTGCCATCCCCAACCAGGGTGACAAGACCGTTTCCGGCGAGAAGCGCGCCGCCGTGATGAAGGTGATCGGCTGGATGGAAAAACACGCCATCAGCTGGGCCGATGCCGGCCATATTCCGGCCTATAAATCGATCACCGAAAGCAGCGAATACAAGGCGATGCAGCCGAACGCCACCTATGCATCGCTGGCGGAAGCGGCGGTGTTCGATCCGAAGACGACGATCACCGGTGTCGCTTCGCCCGCCTATGATGCGGCTCTCAACGTCATCGCCCCGGCCATTCAGGGCTTCATGAGCGGCACGGATGCGGTGGAGCAGATCAGGGAAGAGCTGCAAAGCAAGCTGAAGTAACAGGAAACCTGCCCTCCGGTTTCTGGCCGGAGGGCAGCACGCAATGCAAGGTTCCGGAGACATTCCATGGCTATGATTGAAAACCGGCGCAAGAAATCGCTGATCGCGCTGTCGATGGTGACGCCGTTCATCGTGGTCTTCGTCACCTTCTTCCTTTACCCGCTGATCGAGATGGTCCGCATCAGTTTCACCGATGCGCCGCTGATCGGCGACGGTGACTGGGTGGGGTTCGCGAACTACGCAAAGCTGCTGGGCGACCGTCTCTTCGTCACGTCGCTGAAAAACAACGGCTATTTCGTGCTTCTGACCGTCGTGCCGACGACCGTCATCGCCCTGATGATCGCTCTCGCCGTCAGCCGCCTTTCGGGCGTGAAGCAGACGATCGCCATGAGCCTGTTTTTCCTTCCCTATGTGCTGCCGGTTTCGGTCGTCACGGAAATCTGGGCGTGGATGCTCGATCTGCAGTTCGGCATTCTCCAGCCGGTGATTTCGCTGATTGCCGGCAAGCCGGTCGCGGTTTTCAAGAACCCCTACTGGGTCATGCCGATGGTTGCCGTCGTCACCATCTGGTGGACGAACGGTTTCAACGTGCTGCTGTTCATCGCCGGTTTGCGCAATATTCCGACGGAGCTTTATGAGGCGGCCTCACTTGACGGCGCAACGACGTGGCAGCGCTTCTGGCGGGTGACATGGCCGCTTCTCTGGCCCGTCACCGCGCTCATTCTCACACTGCAACTGATCCTGCAGCTGAAGATATTCGACCAGATCTATCTCCTGAGCGGCGGCGGGCCCTTCAATTCCAGCTTCGTGCTTCTGCTCAAGGTCTATCGCGAGGCGTTCCAGCTGAACAATGGCGGTTACGCTTCCGCCGTCGCCACCGTGCTCTTCCTGCTGATCGTCACCGTTTCCATTCTCCAGTTCCAGTTGCTGCGCATCCGGAGGAACTCATGAGCTTCACGAAAAGACTAGAAAACGTCGTTCTGACCCTGCTGACGTTCTCAGCGGCGCTCGTGTGGATCTTTCCGCTCTATTGGGGTTTCGTGACGTCGTTACGTTCGGACAATAATGTTGCCGGCAACATGTCGCTGCTGCCAGATGAGTTTCAGCTGGGGGCTTATGTGAACGCCCTCTTCAACACGCGGCTGTTGACCTGGTATGTGAATTCCATCGGCACCGCCGCAATCGTCACTGTCTCCGTGCTGCTGATTTCGATGCTGTGCGCCTATGCCCTGTCGCAGATCCGCTTTCCGGGACGGCGTCTGCTTTATGGCATCGTGCTTGCGAGTTTCATGGTGCCGGCGCAGACGCTCGTCGTCACTCAGTTCATCCTGATGAAGAACCTCAACCTCATCAACACCTGGGCGGGCATCATCCTGCCGCAGCTCATCACGCCCATCGTCATCATCGTTTACAAGCAGTTCTTCGACAGCGTGCCGAAGGAGATGCGCGAAGCGGTGGTTCTGGATGGCGGCGGCGAATATACCATCCTGTTCAAGGTCTATCTGCCGCTGAACTGGGGGATCACCACCGCCATGGCGATCGTGACCTTCATCACGGTGTGGAACGCCTTCTTCTGGCCCTTCCTGGTCGTCACCTCTGAAAACATGATGACGATCCCCGTCGGCATTACCCAGGTCAACGACACTTTCGGCATTGTTTATGCGCGCCTGATGGCCATCGCCATGCTGGCGGCGCTGCCGGTCATCATCGCCTATGTCATCTTCCAGCGGCGTGTGACGGAAGCGATCATGATCTCCTCCGGCGTGAAAGGGTGAGGGCGGCGCTGTTCAGATGACGTGGGCATTGTGCAGGGCGGTCAGCACCTCGTTCTTGAGGTGTGCGAGCTCAGGAGACCGCCGGTCGCGCGGGCGCGGCGCGTCCACCTCTATCCGCTGCTGGATACGGCCGTCATGGGCGCCCATCATGTAGATCCGGTCGCCGAGATAGAGCGCCTCGTCGATATCGTGGGTGACGAGCAGGAAGGAAATGCCGCGCTGTTCAACGAGTTTCAGCACAAGGTCCTGCAACTTCATCCGGGTGAAAGCATCGACCGCACTGAAGGGTTCATCGAGCAGCAGGATGCGCGGTTCTGTATAGAGCGCTCTTGCGATCGCCACACGTTGCGCCATGCCGCCCGAAAGGGCCTTCGGCAGCGCGCCGCCATGGCCGCTCAAACCGACATCGTCAATCAGCCCCTTCACGCGCTCGACATCATATTTCCTGCCGGCCGCATAACCGATGTTTTCGGCAACCGTCAGCCACGGCATCAGGCGGGGTTCCTGAAAGACAAAGGCGATGGGCGGTGAGTCCGATGCCTTCTCCTCGTCTTGCTGAACTCTGACAGCGCCTGAAAAACGCCGGTCGAGGCCGGCGGCGATGCGCAGCAGCGTGCTCTTTCCGCAACCGCTGGGGCCAAGGAGAACCGCCGCTTCGCCATCACCCAGCGTGAGCTGGATATCCTGAAGGATCACCGTGTCGCCGAAAGCCTTTTCGCGCACATCGACATTGAGCAAACTCATCGCAGGCGTCCTTCCTGCTGAAGGGGATAGCTGTCGCGCCAGCGCAGGCAGCGGTCTTCGACAATCTTGAAGATGCTGTCGGAAATCTTGCCCAGCACCGCAAGGCAGACGATGGCGATCATGACGAGATCAGGCCGGGAAAGCTCCCGCCCGTCGGAAAGCATGTAGCCGATACCTTCGGACGCGGCCAGAAGCTCGGCCGCAACGACACTTAGCCAGGCAAGCGACAGCCCGTAACGCAGGCCCGTGAAGAGATGCGGCAGGGAGGCGGGAATGAAAATCCGCCACACCAGCACGGGCAGCGGCTGACGATACATCTCGCCAACCTCCACCAGCTTGCGGTCAACATTTCGGATACCGGAAAAAAGATTGAGGTAGACGGGAAAAAACGCGCTTTTGGCGATCAGCACGATTTTCGAGGTCTCGCCGATGCCGAACCAGATCATCAGCAGCGGCACCCATGCAAGGCTTGGGACCGCCCGCAGCGCCTGAAATGTCGGCTCGAGATAACGCTCGGCGGCGATCACCAGCCCCACCAGCGAACCGACCACGATGGCGAGCAGGGAGCCGATGACGAAGCCGACGAAGACGCGCGCGGTACTGGCCGCAACATTCGTCCACAGGGGACCTTCCGCAAGCCGCAGGAAGGTGTCGTAAAGTTCGGAGGGCGGCGGCAGCACATAGGGGCTGACCCAGCCGAGGCGAACGAAAAGTTCGAGCAGCAGCAGCGACCCGACGGGCACGATTGCGCCGCGCAGATCAAAGCGGCCAAGGAAATTCCCCACCCTTTGCGCAAGTGGCAACCGGGAAGGGAATTGTTTCGCAGTCTGTTTCACGCGCTGGAATTCGCGCGGATGGGAATTCATGCGCCAAGTGCCTTTTTCGCCGGTGCCGGATCGATCAGCGATGACAGGACAGTGTCGACATTGACGCCCGGGCGCAGGACGTCGTCGCCCAAGAGCGGCGTGACGATGCGGATCGAGTTCAGCAATTCCTCACCGGGAACGGGATCCTTCCAGTCGCGCTTCTCGATCGTCAGCTTGGTGATCTTGGGATCGTTGCCGGTGACCTGCGTGACAAAATCGATGAATTCGCCCTTGTTTTCACGGATCCATTTCTGCGTCTGCACCCAGACGCCAAGAAGCCTGTCGACCGCTTTCGGGTGCTTCGCCAGAAACTCCTCGGAAACGCTGAAGACGCTGCCGTCGCGCCAGCTGCGCTCGTCGAAAATCGCCCGGTCGCCCGCAAGCTCGGCCTGGGAGGTATGCGGATCGATGCCGACCCAGGCATCCACCTGACCCTGCTGAAGCGCGTTGAAACCTTCCGGATGCTGCAGGTTCACGACCTTGAGGTCGTCGATGGACAGCTTGTTCTGGTCAAGCGCGCGGACGAGGGTGAAATAGGGCGCGGTGCCCTTGGTCACCGCAATGGTCTTGCCCTTGAGATCGGCGACGGTCTTGACCGGCGAGTCCGGGCGCACCTGAATGATGGAGGAACCGCCCCAGCTCGCCACATAGATCACCTTCAGCGGCACGCCGTTGGCGCGGGCGAGAAAGGCTGATAGTGCGGCCGAGCCGGCAAAATCCGTCGAGCCGACTTTCAGGAATTCGAGCGAATTGTTGCTGCCGCGGGATTGCACCCAGGTGATCTTGGTGCCGACATCCTTGAAAGCCTCCTCAAGCCAGCCCTTGTTCTTTATCAGCAGCGTGTGGGAGGAGTAAAACCCCCAGTCCAGCTTCAGCTCCGCAGGAAATTCCGGCGAACTCTGGGCCAGGGCATTGCCCGTGACAAGTGGTGCTGCGAGCGCGCCGGCAATACCGAATTTGAGGATCTGGCGGCGGGAATGTTCGGCCTTCATATTAATTCACCTAATTTATGTAATTTGTGTACTTAAAGGGTATGGGCGGGTGTTTTTAAGGTCAATCCGCCGTTCTGGAACCCCATGCCAAACTTTGCGAGCGGCGTGGAAAATCTCCCTACCGCGAGTGCGATTGGCGCGATGGCGCGTTATTCAGGAAAAAAACGATTGGCCGGCCGTTGCAGGCCAAGATGGTCGCGCAATGTCGGCCCCTCATAGTCCTTGCGGAACAGCCCGCGCCTTTGCAACTCCGGCACCACCTGCGTCGTGAAGTCGTCAAGGCCGGCTGGCAGGAAGGGGAAGGTGACATTGAAACCGTCCGAGCCCTCTTCGTGGAGCCATTGCTCCATTTCGTCGGCGATGGTCTTTGGCGTGCCGACAAAGGCAAGACCCGCATAGCCGCCCAGCCGTTGGGCGAGCTGGCGCACCGTCAGGGCTTCGCTTCGGGCAAGCTCGATGACCCTTTCGCGGCTGGATTTGCTGGCATTGGTCTCGGGAATATCAGGCAGGGGGCTATCGGGATCGAAACCCGAAACATCGTGGCCGAGCGCAATGGAAAGCGAGGCGATTGCGCTGTCATAATGGACAAGGCTGTCGAGCCTGGCGCGTTTGGCCTTTGCCTCTTCCACACTGTCACCCACGAGAACGAAAGCGCCGGGCAGGATGACAATTCCGTCGCGGGAGCGACCCACCGCGACGGTCCTGTCCTTGACGTCCTTATAGAAGGCCTTTCCTGCCGCAAGCGTGGGTGTTGCGGCAAAAACGACTTCCGCGGTTTCGGCGGCAAGCTGGCGCCCCGGCTCGGAAGCCCCTGCCTGAACGATAACGGGCCAACCCTGCACCGGGCGCGCGATGTTGAGCGGTCCGCGCACGGAAAATTCGGGGCCCTTGTGGTCCAGCACATGCATCTTATCGGGATCGAAGAACAGCCCGCTATCGACATCCCGGATAAAGGCGTCGTCCGAAAAGGAATCCCAGAGGCCGGTGACGACATCGTAAAATTCCCGCGCACGGCCATAGCGCTCCGCATGGTCAGGCTGTTCCTCGCGGCCGAAGTTCCGGGCTGCGTCGGGATTTGACGTGGTGACGATGTTCCAGCCGGCGCGGCCATTGCTGAGGTGATCGAGCGAGGCGAAACGCCTGGCGACGTGATAGGGCTCATCGAATGTGGTGGAGGCGGTGGCGACCAGCCCGATGCGGGAGGTGACGGCGGCGAGCGCCGAAAGCAGGGTGAAGGGCTCAAAGGAGGTGACGGTATGGCTGCGGCGCAACGCCTCCGTGGGCATGTTCAGCACCGCCAGGTGATCGGCCATAAAGAATGCATCGAATTTCGCGGCCTCGAGCTGCTGTGCGAAGCGCGCGAGATGGGCGAAATTGAAATTCGCATCCGGGAAGGCGCCCGGATAACGCCATGCACCCGTGTGGAGACTGACGGGCCGCATGAAGGCGCCGAGATGCAGTTTGCGATCATTTGCCATGGGCTTCGCTTTCGTTGATGTTTTCGGCTCGCGCGGCGCGTTGCTGATGGCTTTAACTGCAGGCAGGCCTTTGCTTGTCGCGACGATATCCCTGCCGGACGATCGACGCGGCGAAGACTATTCCGATTATGATTTCCGAACCGAAAGATTTTTGCTGAAATTCTGCATTTGGCGGTGATCCCGTGGCGGCAGCCGCTCGGTCATCTTCGAAGTGTAACAGCGGAGTGGCCGCACTAAGATGGGTGGCGGCAAGCATTTCTCTGGCATGCAGATTCTAATTAATATATAGAAATCAAAATATTGATTGAATTTCCTGATGTAATATCTCTGGTGTAATCAGTCGCAAGGCACCAAGATTGCATCTCTGCAGGAGCCGGTGCGGACGGACCATATCCGAAGCCGCACCGGAGGCATCTTGCGCGGCGCTTAAACCGCCAGCAGTTTCTCGTTGCCGATACGGGTGGTTTCGATGGCGCCCTCCGTTTCGATACGCTTGCCCGTGGCGGGATCGAAGAAGTGGAGGTGGGCGGTGGGGAGGTCCAGGTGGACGCGCTGGCCGGGTTTTACCGAGAGGTCTTCACCGATGGCGGCGGAGAAGGTCTCGCCGGCGATATTGGCATGGACGATGCGGCCCGAGCCCAGTTCTTCGACGAAATCCACGATAGCCGGTACGCCCGCGCCGTCCGTGCTCACGACGCATTGTTCCGGGCGGATGCCCACTGTCACGTCGCGGCCGCGCAATTCCAGTGCGGTTTCGGGGAAGAGTTTCACCGGTGTGCCATCCAGCATCACGGCAGGGGATTCCACCTCCACCCTCGTGGCGAACAGGTTCATGGCAGGCGAGCCGATGAAGGACGCCACGAAGGTGCTGGCCGGGCGATGATAGATATCCAGCGGATGGCCGACCTGCTCGACATTGCCCTTGTTCATCACCACCAGCCGGTCGGCCAGCGTCATGGCTTCCACCTGATCATGGGTGACGAAGATCGATGTGGCGGAGAGACGCTGGTGCAGCTTGCGGATTTCCGCGCGCATGGTCACACGCAGCTTGGCGTCGAGGTTGGAGAGCGGCTCATCGAAAAGAAACACCGCAGGTTCGCGGATGATGGCGCGGGCCATGGCGACGCGCTGGCGCTGGCCGCCGGAAAGGGCGGCCGGTTTGCGCTCCAGATAATCGGAGAGGCCGACGATCTTTGCGGTTTCCTCGATGCGGCGCTGGCGTTCGGCCTTGGGAACACCGGCGACCTTCAGCGCATAGCCGATATTGCCGGCCACCGACATATGCGGATAAAGCGCGTAATTCTGGAACACCATGGCGCAGCCGCGTTCACGCGGCTCCAGCGTGTTGACCACGCGCCCGCCAATGGCGATTTCGCCCGAGGTGATGTCCTCCAGACCGGCGATCATGCGCAGCAGCGTGGATTTGCCGCAGCCGGAGGGGCCGAGGATAACGACGAATTCGCCGGAGTTAAAAGAGAGGTCCACCCCGTGCAGGGTTGGGGTCTTGCCATAGGATTTGCGGACCTGACGAATATCGATCTGAGCCATGATATGAAACCTTGTTGTTGAGAGCCGCACTGTTACTTGTCGGACGAGACGAGGCCGCGGACGAACCAGCGTTGCAGGAAGGCCACGACGAGAAGCGGCGGCAGGATGATGATGAGGGAGCCGGCCAGTGTGACGTTCCAGTCCGGCGTGCCGTCATCGGCGGGCAAAAGCGCGCGGAGCGACATCATCACCGTCTTGTAGGACGGGTCGGTGATCATCAGGAGCGGCCAGAGATACTGGTTCCAGGCATAAACGAACATGATGGTGGTGAGCGCCAGCATGTTGGTGCGCGACAGCGGCAGCAGCATGTCCACGAAGAAACGCGCGGCACCCGAACCGTCCATGCGCGCGGCCTCCGCCAGCTCGTCCGGGATTGTCATGAAGAACTGCCGGTAGAGAAACGTGCCGGTGGCGGTGGCGATCAGTGGCAAAGTGAGGCCGGCATAGGAGTTGAGGAGGTTCCATTCCAGCGTGACCTCGATGCCGAACAGACCGAGAATCGAGCGGAACGGCTGGAAAAGATCGGCGGCGACCGAATAGGTCGGCACCACGCGCACTTCGAGCGGCAGCATCAGGGTGATAAACACCGTCCAGAAGAACAGGTGTTTGAGCGGCGAGCGGAAGAACACGATGGCAAAGGCGGTGAAGGCCGAAAGGGCGACCTTTCCGATGGTGACCAGCGTCGCCATGATGATGCTGTTGAAGAGGGCGTTGCCGAGATTGGCGCGTTGCCAGGCAGCCTGCGCATTGGTGAAGAATTCGCCCTGCGGCATGAAGCTGAAGGGGACGCTGTTGACCTGCTGGACCGTCTGGCTGGCGCCGGAAATAACGACGATGAAGGGGCCGATAAGCAGGAGGAGGCCGGCCGCCATGATCGCATAGGTCAGGGCGTCGGCGTAAGGGGTGCGCTGGATCATGGCCGTCTCACTTGTAATGGACTTGCCGCTCGACAAAGCGGAACTGGATGAAGGTGAAGACCATGATGAGGCCGATGAGGACGAGGCTCTGCGCCGAGGCGCCGGAATAGTTCAGCCCCTCGAAGGCTTCGCTGACGATGCGGTAGACCATCACTTCGGTAGCATGGTTGGGGCCGCCCTCGGTGGTGGAGGCAACGATGCCGAACGTATCGGCGCCGACGAAACCCTCGGTCATCATGATGACGGTCAGGAAGAACAGGGTTGGCGCGAGCAGCGGCACCTGAATGTCGATGGCGCGGCGAATGGGCCCGGAGCCGTCCATGGCGGCGGCCTCCGTCAGCGAACGCGGCACGGATTGCAGGCCGGCGAACAGGAAGATGAAGGTGTAACCCGCCCATTTCCAGATGAAGATGACGATGACGAGGATGAGCGCGTGTTCGCCGTATTTGGCCGGGTTCCAGATATCCGGCCACCAGGAATTCAGCGATGCGGCGAGACCGCGTTCCGGCGACAGGATGAAGCGGAAGGCCATGCCGGCGGCGGGACCGGCAATCGCATAGGGCAGGATATAAAGCACCCGGAAAAAGCCGGAGCCGGGAAGCTGGCGGTCGACCGCAAGGGCGAGCACGAGGCCGATGAGGATCGCGAAAAACGGACCGGCGATCGCGAAGATCAGGCTCGTGAGGATCGATTGCCAATAAAGCGGATCACCGAAGGTTTCCACGAAATTGGCCAGGCCGACAAATTCCGCCTGGCCGCCGAAGGGCGGTTCCAGGGTGAATGCCCAGTTCAGCACCGCCGCAACCGGCCAATAGAAGAACAGAAGGATGAGCAGGAACTGCGGCAGGGCGAAGAGCACAGGCAGCCACGTGCTTTTGAAGACGGTACGCTTTTCCATTGGAGTCCGGCAATGTTCGAGATTTCGGCGGGCCTGCCCGGAGATTGTCCGGACAGGCTTCTGGCAGCGATGAAAGAGCGCTTAGTTCAGCTTGGCGCCTTCATAGGTCTTTTCGAAGCGGCGCAGACCGGTGTTGGAGCGCTCGACGGCCTTGTCGAGTTCAGCCTGGATATCGGCGTTCTGCATGAAGATGGCTTCGAGCGAAGTGGCGACTTCCTTGCGGATCTGCGTGAAACCGCCGAGGCGGATACCGCGGGTATATTCGGAAGGCGGGGTGAAGGTCAGGCTCTCGATCGCCTTTTCGCGGCCCTTGTAGGGAGCCTTGTCGTAGAAACCATTGGCCTTCATGGCGTCGAAGCCGGTCTTGGTAACCGGGATGTAGCCGGTAACGGTCGACCACCACTCAACCATATCAGGCTGGGCGATGAAGTTGAGGAATGCGGCTGCACCCTTGTATTCGGCGTCCGGACGACCGGCCATGACCCACAGCGAAGCGCCGCCGACCAGCGAGTTGTGACGCTCCGCGCCCTTCCAGATCGGCAGCATGGCGACGTCCCACTTTACGCCTTCAGGCATGGCCTTGCCGACGGTGCCGTGGCTGGCGATTGAGGACATGAACATCTGGCAGGTCTGCGAGGTGAAGGCGGGCAGGATGTCCATGCCGAGCTGCTTGGTCTTGACGACGAACAGCTTCTCGTCCTGCATCTTCTTGAAGAACTTGACCTGATCGACAAACTTGGTCTTGTTGATCGTCAGTTCGGCGTCGAGACCCTGATAGCCATTGCCCTTGGTGGCGATCGGCTGGTTGTGGATGGCGGAGAACTGCTCCATCAGCATCCAGGTGTCGAAGTTGAAGGCGAGCGGGCATTCGAAACCGGCGGACTTCAGCTTCTTGGAAGCTTCTTCAACCTGCTCCCAGGTGTCGGGCTTGAAGGTGATGCCGGCTTTTTCGAAAGCGTCGACATTGTAATAGAAGACAGCCGTGGAGGAATTGTAAGGGAACGAGTTCAACTCACCGGCGGCCGTGGCGTAATAATTGGCGATGCCGGGGAAATAATTGTTCCAGTCGATCTTGTAGCCATTGTCGGCCATCAGCTTCTTGGCGGGGACGAAAGCCTTGGACAGCATCATGTCCAGCGTACCGGCGTCATAAATCTGGGTGATGGCGGGCTGCTTCTTGGCGCGGTAGGCCGCAATCGTGTTCTGCAGGGTGGATTCGTAATCGTTCTGCGAGGTGCAGACGATCTCGAACTGGGCCTGGGAATCGTTGAACTTCTTGCAGGTCTCCTGCACGCGGTCACCAAGATCGCCGGAAAGGCCGTACCAGAATTCGAACTTGGTCTTTTCTGCCTGGGCGGCCGTGGCGCCGAAGGCGGCGGCGATGGCGACGCCGGCCACGAAGGAAGTCAGAGCGGAAGATTTCATGAGTTAGCCCCGTTGATGGAATGATGGCCTGCTCGGCAAGGACCTCATGTCCCCGGCACGTAGCCACGGGCTCTGCTAACAGCCGTCTTTGACGGATCGCTTACATTTTGTTGAACATTTTATGATGACTGGCCGCGCAGCCAAATCTGCGCGGCGGAAAAGCCGGAAAACCTTTATTTATCCTTATTTATCAAGCGGTTTACGTTTTTGGCCCGTTTCACTACTTGCTGCTGAACATCTCTCGCAAGTCAACCTCGGCGTGCGGCTTCGATGGTAGCAACGTCGATTTTCTTCATATCCATCATCGCGTCGAAGGCGCGCTTGGCTTCCGCGCCGCCGGCGGCCATGGCGTCCATCAGCACACGCGGCGTGATCTGCCAGGAGACGCCCCATCTGTCCTTGCACCAGCCGCAGGCGCTTTCTTCACCGCCATTGCCGACGATGGCGTTCCAGTAGCGGTCCGTCTCTTCCTGGTCTTCGGTCGATATCTGGAACGAAAAAGCTTCGCTCTGTTTGAAGGCCGGTCCGCCATTGAGGCCGATGCAGGATACGCCTGCAACGGTGAACTGCACCGTCAGCACGTCTCCCTTCTTGCCGGACGGATAATCGCTCGGCGCATGGTGGACGGCGGTTACCGCGCTGTCTGGAAAGGTCTCGGCATAAAATCTGGCGGCTGCCTCCGCATCCTTGTCGTACCAGATACAGATCGTGTTCTTTTCCACGTGCATAATCCTCCCTAGTTGAAATCGTCCCCCTGTCGCCGGTCAACTTGCTTGCCTATTGCCGGCTCCCCATCAGGCATAAAATGCAGCCGCGGCGCAAACGTTCCGAAAACGCTGCGTCGACCACCGTTAAGCCAGCGCCAATAGGGCGGTCAGCCAATAAAATCCGCCGACATAGGCCCACACCGCAAACACGACCATCAAATCAGCCATGTTTTCCCAATGCATTGTCGAGCCTTGCGATCTAGACGGAAAGCAAGCTACCGACCCGGAGCCAAAGTAACGATAGAACTGTTACACCGTCGTGACTTCAACCACGGGAACACGCCTGAAATTTTTAAAGGAAAACCGGAGAATGGACATTTTTATGGGCCATTTAAATACATATGACAAAAATCAATATTGTCCTTAAATGTAATTTAATAATGTAATCGTAATATTAGTGAATAATTTTGGATGTAAACATTCTATTTTAATCGGAGGATTGTGCGTGAGTATTCTTGATCGTGGTGCCAATGCTTTTGCGGTTCTCGCCGCGCTTTCCAAATCCCAGGCCATTATAGAATTCGACCTTTCGGGAAAGATTCTTACCGCCAATGAGAATTTTTGTCGGGCGCTCGGTTATGAGCTTTCGGAAATCGTCGGCAGGCACCACAGCATGTTCGTGGAGCCCTCCATCGTGTCTTCGCAGGATTACAAGGCCTTCTGGTCCAAGCTTTCGGCCGGCCAGTTCGATCAGCGGCAATATAAGCGCATCGGCAAGGGCGGCCGCGAAGTCTGGATCGAGGCATCCTACAATCCGGTGTCTCGTCGCGGCAAGCCGGTGAAAGTGGTCAAGATCGCCACCGATATCACCGATCGCAAGCTGAAGGCGGCGGAAGATGCGGGCAAGATCGACGCCCTGTCACGGGCGCAGGCCATCATCGAATTCTCCCCTGATGGAGAGGTGCTGACCGCCAACGAGAATTTTCTGGCGGCGCTGGGGTATTCGCTGGCGGAAGTGCAGGGCAGGCATCATTCCATGTTCTGCGAACCGGCCTATACGCAGTCGCCGCAATATAAACAGTTCTGGGAAAGGCTGGCCGGCGGCGATCTCGTTGCGGACGAGTTCATGCGGCTTGGCAAGGGCGGCCGCAAGGTCTTCATTCAGGCGTCCTATAACCCGATCTTCGATCTCAACGGCAAGGTGTTCAAGGTCGTCAAATTCGCGACCGATGTGACCGGCCGCGTCGAAAATGTCGAAAAACTTGCGCAATGCCTCACCGATCTGGCCGAGGGCGATCTTGCCCAGAGCATCGACAAGCCTTTCATCCCTTCGCTTGAAAGATTGCGCACGGATTTCAACGCTGCTTCGGAAAAGCTCAAGAGGGCAATGACGCTGGTGTCTGAAAATGCCGGCGCGATTTCTTCCGGCTCCAACGAGATCAGGTCCGCTGCCGATGATCTCGCTCGCCGTACGGAGCAGCAGGCCGCTTCCATCGAGGAAACGGCAGCCGCGCTGGAAGAAATTACCACTGCCGTCAACGATTCAAGCCGCCGCGCGGAAGAGGCGGGCAAGATCGTCGCCCGCGCCCGTGACCATGCGGAACATTCGGGCCAGGTGGTGCGTGATGCGATCGGCGCCATGGACCAGATTGAAAAATCATCGCGTGAGATCTCCAACATTATCGGCGTGATCGATGAGATCGCGTTCCAGACCAATCTTCTGGCGCTGAATGCCGGCGTGGAAGCCGCCCGTGCGGGTGAGGCGGGCAAGGGTTTTGCCGTGGTTGCGCAGGAGGTTCGCGAACTCGCGCAACGCTCCGCAACGGCGGCCAAGGAAATCAAGAGCCTGATCAATGCCTCCGGCACGCAGGTGGAAAACGGCGTCGGTCTTGTCACCAGGGCTGGCTCGGCGCTGCAGGAAATCGCCGAGCAGGTGCGGGACATCAACACCAATGTCGTGGCGATTGTCGATGCAGCGCGCGAACAGTCCACGGCGCTTGCGGAAATCAATCAGGCGGTCAATACCGTCGATCAGGGCACCCAGCAGAATGCCGCCATGGTGGAGGAGCAGACCGCCGCAAGCCACAGCCTTGCGCGGGAAGCGACCGCGCTGTTCGAGCTTCTCGGGCAATTCCGGTTCGATGACGCGACACGATACACAGCCTCGCCGCGGGGGGGCTTCGAGCAGCAACCCGTGCCGGCGAGCCCGCGTCGTGGCGCATCTCGCCCGCTTGCGGCGCGCGGTTCAGCTGCGGTTGCTGTCAATCATGAGGAATGGCAGGACTTTTAGAGTCGGGCTGCAGTCGCCCTGAGCCCGGTGGTAAAGTGCGCATCCTCTCGAAGTCATCCCCGGCCTCGTGCCGAGGATGACGTTTAATAAAATCAGGAGGTTGCAGATCCTCGGGACAAGCCCGAGGATGATGTCGGCGTGATTGGCTTGGCTCATCGTCCCATCTGACGATACGGGATGACAAGCCCCCAAACTGGGCATATCTTCCTGACTGGCCGATAACAGGCATATTGTGTTTGGAGTTTTCGGGGACGCGCGCTTGGCAGGGATATCGATAAGCCGCTTGGCTCTTGTCATCTGTCTGCTGGCCGCAGCCTCCGGCGCGGCGCAAGCGGAAGAGCCCGCCAAGGGAAAGACCTCCTGCGCCTACACCCATGATGTCGCGCCGGAATTGTGCATCAATGCCGGCAGTTACAATAATGATCTTTGCCACGCCATGGAGGTTCTGGCCGCCCGCCATGCCGTTCCGCCTGATTATTTCGCACGGCTGATCTGGCGGGAAAGCCTGTTCCGGGCGAGTGCGGTCAGCCCGAAGGGGGCGGAAGGCATCGCCCAGTTCATGCCGGGAACGGCGCGGCTTCGCGGTCTTGACGACAGTTTCAACATCATCGCCGCCCTTGAGGCATCTTCCCGTTATCTCTCCGAATTGAATGTGCAGTTCGGCAATTTCGGCCTTGCCGCCGCAGCTTATAATGCGGGCGAGGCGGGCTTGCGGAACTTCATTGCCAACGGCCGCCTGCCGACCGAGACCCGGGATTATGTGTTTGCGATCACCGGTTATCCGGTGGAGACCTGGAAGGACAACCCGCCGGAAAAGGCGGCGCCGGCACTGGATGACAGCCGCCCTTTCCTTGATGCATGCGTGCGCCTCGCCGACACCCGCACCATGAACGATCCCGTCCTCATTGCATCAGCCGACTGGGCGCCCTGGGGCGTGCAGCTTGCGGCGCATTATAACCCTGCTGTAGCGAACCGGCTGTTCACCCGGGCGATCCTGCAGCTTTCGGAACCGCTGAATGCCGAACGGGCTCTGATCGTGCGGCAGAGGGGTGGAAACTTCGGGTCGCGGCCGCGTTATGCCGCCCGCATCGGCCGCGAAACCAGAGCCGAAGCCAACACCCTTTGTGGCGATATCCGGCGGGCGGGTGTTCCCTGCACCGTGTTTCGCAACCGGTAAAAACGGCCGCGTCGGACCGATAAGTCTTCCTCCCGCGACAAGGCTGATCATAACAAGTTGATCGGCTTGAAGGCCGTCCCATCTTTCAGGGGGGAATGATCGTGCATAGATTTGCCGCGAATGCTGGCCGACAGGGGTCGGCTGCATGTGGGGAATGATCTGGAAATGAAATGGTTTGAAACCGGATGTCTGGCGGCCGTTCTGGTCGTCGTTGCGGGGTGCACCAGCACCGGGGAGACGCAGGTCTCCCGCACGGTCGCAAGTTTCGTGGGGCAACCGCGTGACGCCGCAATCGCCCGGCTTGGCCGCCCGAACAAGGTTATCATCGAAAACGGCGAAACCGAGTCCTATTGGCTGAAGGTCGATGTGGAGACCTATGCCGGCCTCAGCAATAGGCGCGAAGTCAAGACCGTGGACGGGCAGGCGAGGGTCTCGGAAACCGAAGGCATGAAGATCAAGGAACATCGCCGCGACTGCATCATCAAGATCACCGCGAATGCCGCCTCAACCATCAAGACGAGTGAGATCATCGGCAATCCCGCCAACTGCGAGACGCTTCTCAATCGTCCAGCCTCCTGAGAAGGTCCGTCGCAGCCGCTCCGGTTCCCGAGTGCCTCAGAGCTCCATCTTGATGGTCAGCATATATTCGGTGCCCTTTGCCCGGTCGCGCGTGCGGGATACTTCAAGTGTGACCTTGTCCAGTTTGTGCCCGAGGCTTTCCTTGATCGTTCCGCCCGGCGTGTCTTCGCGCCGGAACGAGGTGTTGCCGTAACCGACGCCCATTTTGCGTGTAATGGCGTTTTCCGTGTAGGTTCTTCCGAACATGGCGGAAGCCTGGCCGCTGCGCACCGTCGTTTCGAAGCCGCGGGAATCGATATCCCGATAGGCCGAGGCGGCAATCGAATTGTCCGAACTGCTATAGCTGCCGCCAGCACTTATTCTGGCGAGGCGATGACCGTCGTGCTCGAGAGAGAGATTGCCGTCGGCCGAAGGTCCGAAACGCCCGCCGTTCATGGCGTCCTTATAGGTGAAGCGGAAGCGGCCGCTGCGCGCATCCACCTGATAATTATAGGAGGCGTCGCCGCTGCGGATCTGGATGCCGGGCGCCGGCTCGCTGCCGAGGATCGGCGAAACCTTGTCCGCGAACTGGAACAGGGGTTTGGTGACCTGATCGAACTCCGACTTCGACAATTCCAGCGGCTTGCCATCGGGGTCGAATTTCCCAACCGCCAGGCAGGGGCGCTGGTTGATGATGCTCTTCAGGGCAAAGACTGTGCAATTGTCGCTGGTCGTGCCGGCAATCGCGGCGTGGACGGAATTGCGCAGGGTGTAGC
>RCUP01000495.1_pt1 | contig 29324 bp, 29 predicted proteins | sample 2166341 | NCBI WGS metagenome assembly RCUP01 (sample SAMN09932325, study PRJNA488358) | compost metagenome | isolation source: compost soil in succinonitrile-enriched | place: Germany: Experimental Botanical Garden | reverse complement strand
AAAGTTCATCGTCAATTTGATTGATCTTATCATGAATCAAAGTACGTGCATCGGCAATGGCTTTATTATAGATATAGGGTCCAAGTTCCTTAATCATAAAATCTATGAATTGTTCCGCGCCTAACGCCCCAATCGTCTCTGATCGCTCTTCTTCGAAATAATTCTGTACGTTCTGAATGACTTCATCCTTTTCTTCCTTTGGAAGTTTAATAGATAACATCATATACATCCTCCTCAATTCTTAAGCTCATACAAAATATTCCTCATTGTATCATTATCTTACTTTATAAGTCTAAGTACTTGAACTAGGAACGATGTTCCATTTAACGACTCTAAATTTGAATAACTTCTTGGCTAAATTCGCATTCTATACATACCAAATAATACTGCTATGTCAGGAGCTGTGAAGACTCATGAGGCCGAAGCATACAAAGTTAGATGAAATTCAGGATCTGCTCGCTGATACCGAAGATGTCGTCTACCAGCGGTTCCTAATTCATGGCTATTCCTGCGTGCTCATATATATCCAGGCGATTATTAATGTTCCAGTTCTTCAGGAACGGATAGCCTACGTATTGGTTAAAGAAGCCGCCACTGAACAAGGTGAACTGGACCTTATCGATAAGATTGATCAAGGTGTACTCTTCCCTCTCCCCTGCTCAGAAGCGGAGTCTTATCAAGATGCCTTGGATCAGCTGGTCAGGGGTAAAGCCCTGCTCTGTATAAATGAACCCGACCGGGTGTACTATTTCGACCTGGTGACATATCAGAAGAGAGCCGTGTCCGAATCCCAGAATGAGCTAGTCGTCATTGGCCCTCAGGAAGCTTTTATTGAAGACATTAACAGTAATCTCTCTCTGCTTCGGCATAAAATCAAGCACCCCGATTTCAAAACTATCCGCTACGAAGTAGGTGAGTACACGAAGACTACTCTATACCTTATCTACATTGAAGGCTTAAGCCGACCGGATATTGTTAGTGAAATGGATCAGGCGATTCGCAGAATTTCCATTGACGGGGTGCTTGGAATCAGTTACATCGCTGAGCAAATGGGAAATGGTAATCGTACACCTTTCCCCCAATTTCAGTATACAGAACGACCGGATTCCGTTGCGGCTTCCCTGCTTGAAGGAAGGGTAGGAATCATTCAGGACGGCACACCTTCCGCCCTGCTTGTGCCAGTTACGCTGCTTGCTCTGCTTCAATCATCTGAAGACTACTATCACAATTTCCTGGCAGCGAGCTGGATCCGGATTGTACGAATATTCTTTGCCATAATATCCATGCTGCTTCCATCCCTTTATGTCTCGATTACTACATTTCAACCGGAAATGATTCCATCTGATCTGTTATTAACCATCGCCGCTGCCCGGGAGAACATACCTTTTTCAGCGTTAACAGAGGCCCTGATTATGGAATTGACTTTTGAGGGGTTACGCGAAGCGGGGACCCGTATCCCTAAGCCTGTAGGGCAGACGATCTCCATTATTGGAGCCATTGTCATAGGTCAGGCTGCAGTGCAGGCTGGGATTGTATCCACTCCCATGGTCATAGTGGTATCCATCACGGGAATAGCTTCCTATATCATCCCACACTTCGAATTGGGCTTGGCCTTTCGGCTGATCAGGTTTCCTCTCTTGATCATTGGGGGAACTACGGGTCTGATTGGTGTCTTTATACTGTCATTTATCGTGTTTGGCCATCTCGCCAGTATGTCATCATACGGCACCCCCTATATGCAGCCCCTGGCACCTTTAATATTAAAAGATTGGAAGGATATCTTTGTTCGGGTTCCTTCCCCTGCCATGGTGAAGCGATCCTCTGCCTATACAGGCCGTAACCCAAGGAGACAGAAGAAAACATGAGATTGATTAAGCTTACGTGTATCCTCATCCCGATTCTATTGCTAACTGCTTGCTGGTCCAAAGTGGAGATCGATGAGCAGACATTTATATTCGGTATTTATATCGATAAAGGCGAGTCCCCGGGTACCGTCAAGGTTACAATCAGCAGTCCACTCCCCAACCGTATGATGTCCGGTCAGCAGGCTGGAAGCGGCGGAAATAGTGGTAAGCCGTATGCCGTAGTTACAAAGTCAGATGATACGATTCCTGACGCGCTACGCAATATACAAAAAGACCTTACCCGCCGTCTCAATTTTGGGCATACGCGTATAGTTGTCGTTAGTCATGACTATGCAGAGAAAGGTATAAATGAACTGCTTGACTGGATGAACAGAGAACCGACCTTTCATCTCAGCGCGTTCTTGGTGGTCGCCCCCGGCACGGCTAAAGAAATTACAGAATTAGTGCCTCTCTATGAACAGTTTCCAGCAGAAGTTCTGCGGAAGATGATTTTGCAGCATTCTTTGCTAAGTACAAGTGTGAAGGAATGCCTAATTGCGCACTCATCCAAGATGGGCTTTGCAACAGATCAACTCTTATATGAAGTCGAAAATATACCTAGTGAGAATGATCAGACTCAAAAGTGGACCGGCATCCAGGGCATAACCTTATTCAGGGGGGACAAATTCGCCGGGACGCTGGGATTGGACGAATCTCGGGCATTAACCTGGGCAATTGGAAAAATTGGTAGACAGGTCATTAGTACAACTTGGGATGGTGGGGCGAGTCGAGCTAGTATCCTATTCACCCAGCTCAAGACCAAAAAGCATGTTCGTATGACGAACGAAGGTCCGAGGTTTGACATTCAGCTCATTGGTAAGGGAGATTTGGTCAATTTCAAAGATCATGAACATCGTGACGCCAAAGAGGTGAATCAGCTTATTGAAGAGCTGCTGAAGAAGAAGATTGAGAATGATCTGGCTGCAGCCATAAGAAGCTCGCAAAGAGCAAAGGCAGATGTGTTAAGACTAGGCTTGCTGCTGGAGTGGAACTATCCTGAAGAATGGAAGAAATACCGTCAAGAATGGGATGACTATTATCATAATCGAATTCAAATTAGGGCCAGCGCCCAAATCGATGTGAAGAACAACAGTAATGGGACCTAGATTATCTAAAGTTCCCTATACAGAAACGGAAGAGGATGGTGATTGTGTTGGTTGCGATTAGCTTTGCCGTAATTGCAATAACAGAATGGCTTCTGACCAGCAACAAAACCAAACATGATAAGCGACTGTTCTGGTGGCTTTTCTCCCTGTTCGTGGTATGGAATCTGGCTGCTAATTTCATCCCCTGGTGGCCACAACCGAATAACCTTATCACGATGATATTCGGATGGGTGAAATAACTAATTAAGGGAAGGGGTATAGAGTATGCGAACCACATCTTATCAGGTTTTTCGATTCGCATGTATTTATATGCTATCTGTACCTATTGCCTTCTTGATTGCTCCGTTGATCTCAAGCTCGGGTTACCAAGGCTGGATTGCAATATTAGCGGGCGGTGCATTCAATATGATCCTGATTGCCTGTACGGTTCACTTGGGCAAAATGGCTCCTAAACAGGCGTGGCTCGAATTCGGGGAACGTATTGTGGGGAAATGGCTTCATCGCTGTATTTTGATTGTGATTGCTTTCTGGTGCGTGTACTATATCGCCCTGGATTTAGAGCAATTCACCCTATTTTACGGCTCCGTCTATATGAGGGAAACACCTCCATGGTTTCTCCACGTCCTGGTTGGACTGGTTATTATAATTACCTGCCACCGGGGCCTCTCTACCGTGGTGTATTTAGCAGATGGATTCTTCATCATTTCTATATTGGCGATTGTATTTTTTCTTTCGGTTTTCTCGGCCGATGCGGATTTCCACATGTTCCCTGCATTGATTACACACCACAAGCTAGGCTTAGCTTTGAAAGACTCCTTTAGTACGGTATCCTGGATCGGGGAATGGTTCATCTTTTTGTTCATAGTCCCCGAGCTGAAGTTCGAGAAAAAGATCCTAAGCAATCTGTTGCTTGGCAACCTCCTTGTAACTGTCTCGATCTTATTCACTTGGCTGATATGCCTTCTGAATTTCGGGCCGCACTTCGGTGCTCAGATCAAATACCCGGTGTTGGAACTGATTCGGGGGACTTCCTATACGGGCCTACTGGGCAACTCCGATCCCCTGCTAATTGGACTCTGGTCTACATCCATGTTCATTCATGATTCCTTCCTTCTCTATGTGGGTTCAGTATGCTTGGCCAAGGTTACTCGATTTAGTAATCAGAAAGTTATAATTACCCTGCTTGGAAGCTCTGCCATTGTAACCGCGTACCAATTTGCAAGGGATGTGGCTCAATTTCAGAAAGACCTAAATGCACTAAGCCTGGGGATGTTTTGGGTCCTGGTCGATAGCCTGCCTATTTATTATGTCCTGATTGCCTGGGTGAGGAACCATTTTGGCAAGAAGAGTATTCCTTAAAGATCTTCTATAAAGAAGTTCCAATAATGGAAGATTTATACGAGAAAAAGACCGCAAATCCTTGCTGCGGCCTGGTCATATTATTCTTTGCAGATCATTAAGTGATTCCCATCAGGGTCTTGAATGACAAACCAGTGGTCGTCCCGAACGGCTGTAACCAAAGTTACATTATTATCCTTCATAAAATTGAGGGAAGCCTGTAAATCTCCGGTGAGAAACATAAATGCGGGTGTGTTTATTGAAGGGGGGCCTTCAGGTTCCTTCCCTCCCCACATCGGCATGGTATCGAGAATAACCCCAGGACCTTCCATCGGCAGTGCACATAAATGACCAGCAATGATCTCGCAATCAGCCGGGAGTCCGAGCAAATGGCAATACCATTCCCTAGCTTTCTCAATGTCTTTCACCGGAATAAATACGCTTCCAATTCTATTCCTCAGATGACTCTTAGGCTCACCAACCTGCTCATGATCATAATTAGAGATCATTGTACCCCTCCGCATCAAGTTTTTTATTCGGATGAGATCTCCCATAGATAGATCGAAGCCACCGAACCTAGTGGAGAATATAAGAGCCGGTAAGTGTCGAACTGTTCTTTGCTTAGCGATGGAAGGTTGTATAATTTCATCATGCCGCGGCGAATAGCCAAATCCCCCCAGCTAACAACATCCGGTCGCTCCATGGAATGAATCAACATCATTTCAGCCGTCCATCTGCCAACACCCGGTAAAGTAGATAGCTTATGAATGACCTGTTGATCCGATAAGTGGTTCAGCTCGTCAAGATCAAAGTCTTCTTGGGCTATCATTTGTGCAATATGTTGGATGCAGACTGCTTTCTTCATCGTCATACCACACTTTTGGATCTGATCGGCACTGTTCATCACGAGCGACTGAGGAGTGATATCTCCGAATTGCTGCAGCATGCGTCCCCATATTGTTGCCACTGCCTTGACGGAGATCAGCTGACCCACAATTGCATGAATGAGCGCAGTGAATAGATCCGGGATGATAACTCGATCGATCTTACCGAATCGGTCTATTGCTGCTCCTAGCTTCTCGTCCGCTCGCCTTAGCTCATCCATTTCCCTTTGTCCATATTCAAAGATCTTGTATTGTACAATACTCATGCATCTCTCCCTTATTGAGCTGCTGCATTCACCAGCTAATTGGTAATTCACAGTCTAATTATATCCTATTTCTATTTGGGAAAAGGTTCATTTTCTTGCTCTTTCATTCCAGCTTACATCCCTACATACGCTGAGATGGCTGCGAAGATGGCTGCGATGATCCACAGGATTGGGAATAGTTTCATAATTACTTTGAGCCATTGTCCAAAATTAATTCGCGCAATCGCAAGACCGGCTAACAAAACGCCTCCAGTAGGTGAGATCAGGTTGGTCAGCCCGTTTCCAAATTGGTAAGTGGTAACGATCGCCTCCCGGTTAATTCCCGTCAGATCTCCGAGCGGGGCCAGAACCGGCATGGTAAGCGCCGCTTCCCCTGACGAAGATGGAACAAAGAACGTAATGATGTTATGAACTAGCATCATAATTGTGGTGAACAAATAACTCGGTAGTCCTTTTAGCAGGGTTGCCAGGGAATTCAGAATGGTATCAATAATCATCCCGTTCTCGGCAATAACCAGGATTCCGCGAGCAAGACCGATAATTACAGCGGCATATACGAATTCTGCACAGCCTTTAACAAAGTTCTCTGCCATATCCTTCTGGCTCATCTTGGATACAATCCCCGCAAATAAACCCAAAGCAAAGAATAGTGCCCCAATCTCCGTCATATACCAGCCTTTAGCGAGAATTCCCCATACAATCAGACCGAGGGTAACCACAAAGCCTGAAATAATCAGTTTATCTCGAACTGAGAAGTGAACCTCTTCCCCCGTATCCTCTTTCAGGAACAACGGACGGTTAATGAGATCATTCTTGAATACAATGGATTTCTCGGGATGTTTCTTCACCCGGTAGGCATACCACATGGTAAATGCAATAGAGACAGCCGTGAAGACCACCCATTCAATAGACCGCAGCCATAATTGCGGATTACCTTGAATCCCGGATACTCCTTGAGCAATCAATACAGAGAAAGGATTGGTCGTAGAGCCGACATAGCCGATTTGTGTACCCAGGAACAAGATGAGGATCGCGGTTAAAGAATCAAAACCAAGGGCGAACATGAGAGAGATGAAGATGGTATATAAAGGGATAATTTCTTCACTCATCCCGAAGGTGGAACCCCCAAGACTGAAAATGAGCATCGAGATCGGAATAACCAGAATCCCTTTCTCCTTCAATCCCCTGGCAAGTGCCAGCAGTGCCCGGTCAATCGCTCCCGTATTGAGTATAATTCCAAAGGCTCCGCCTACGATTAGCACAAAGGACACTACATCAACGGCATTAATTACGCCCTGCATAGGAGCACTGAGAATTTGCGGAATTCCCTGCTTCAAATCCCCGGCATCACTGCTTTTAGGAACAATATGATAAGTGCCAGGAACAATTACAGTCTTGGTCATCCCGTCCACTCTAATCTCTTTGCGCTCGAACTGACCACTGGGTATAATCCAGGTCAGCACTGCCATGATGATAATTATGAAGAAAATAAGCGTATAGCTATGCGGTAATGCCCATCTTCTCTTCTTATTCACCGCTTCCATGATGTAACCCTCTTTCCGAATATATCGTTATAGGACGTAATATATTAACTTGCAGTTGAGTCATGTACAATTCTTCCATCTGCAATCGTCAGAATCACTTTCGTATCTCTTAGCTGTTCCTTAGGTACTGTGAACAAGTTCCGGTCAAACACAGCGATATCTGCGTATTTCCCTACTTCCAGTGTTCCCACCTTTTCCTCCATAAAGCTGTGTCTCGCCCCATGAATGGTCCACGCTTTCAATACTTCTGCAATAGGCATACCCATCTCCGGGTACCAACCCTCTTCAGGTGAACCGTCAGGGAAACGGCGTACCGAGGCTGCATAAATGGAATCCGGCACACTGGTCATGAAGAGCGGAAGATCCGTCCCGATGGTCACCGTAACACCAGCATCCAACATCCCCCGGTAATTATAGAAACGGCTCTCGTTTTCTTTACCGGCCACATCTGCCATATACGCTTCATCATAAGACGGATTAAGCAGCAGAATCTGCGCATATACTTCTGCGAATATTCCGTTCTCCTGCATACGCTTCAGGTCCGCAGGGTGCGGATACTCCAGATCGCTGATCGAGTGTCTGGCATCACGGCGTCCGTTGACTTCTCCGCATTTCTCTAGGATCGAAACCGCCCGCCTGATGGCTGCATCCCCTTCGGCGGTTAGGCAGCATTTGAGGCCTGCACGGTCTGCACGAAGGACCTCCTCCTCAATCCGTTCATAATCTACCGGCTTCAGATTGGTGACCCCAGGCATATCTGCATACGGCTCAAGCATATCGCCAGTATGATTCGCGACAACGCCGTCAACCATAATCTTATATCCCTGGAAGCGGAGATGATCTCCAGCATAACGAGTTTTGCAGGTCTGTCCGAAGGTTTCATCGAGTGGCTTCAGTACAGGCTCAAGTGCGAAATGTACACGAAGAGGCAGGAGATTCCTCTCTTCTAACTCCGTCAGCACAGGCAGCAGACCGCTGTAATCATCGAATCCGATATCCTTGATTGAGGTTACTCCTTGCCGGGCAAGCACCTTGCTAAAGTCCAGGAATTCTTTCTCTACCAACTCCCGTTCCGCAAGCATATCTTTGAGCAGATGGGCCCTTGCCTCCGCACTGCATTCTTCCGCTGTGAATTGGTATTTTTGGGTCGCATACTGATTCATCCAGCAGCAGCTTTTGTCCCGATTAATCGCAATGACCGCTTGTTCTGGAAAAGATGTATCCAGTATTTCCGAATCTGGTAAGCCGCCCCAAGTATCCCGGTCCCATCCGTAAGCGTATACATTTTCATGTACCGGCAGGCTCTCCGCATATTTTATCAGCATTTCCAAGGCATGCTCTGATGACTTTGTCTCCGATAAGTTAAGGCCGCGGTGCATAGACATGTACCCGGTGAAGAATACATGGTTGTCATGAATGCCAGGCATAATAAGCCCGTCGCCTACTTGATAGACCTTCGTATTCGTACCAATCCATTCTTCATATTCATTCGGCCCGCCTACTGCGGCTATACGATTGTTCTCTACCGCGATGAATCCTTCTCGGGGAGCATCTTCATTTCCGGTAAAAATAGTGTTCGATATAATTACAATATCGGCTGCCTTTGCCATAGGGTTCAACTCCTCTCTCTCTTCACATATACAAGTTTATGACATAGACCTTGCGAGATTAATATAAAAAACACAGCCCGCCTTCCAACATTACGTTATATAACGTTATATAGCGTAAGTGCAAACTTCTCCCTAATTGGAGAAGCGAAGCAAGTTGTACATGTCAGAAAGGCGAGCTATTACAGCGTGAATCGGTATCGATCCCCAATAATGTACTGCTTCCCGATATGAACCGGAAGCCCGTATTGGTCATTGATCATGGTATGCATGTAAAATAACGGTTTGCCAATCGATGTCTCTAACAGCTTGGCCTTATGCTCATCAGCAAGAACAATCTCCAGTGTCGTCTCTCCAGGCCGACTTGGATCAATATCATATTTATTTCTTAGCAAATCGTAAAGTGAGCCTTCGAGATTCTCCTCCATAAGGAAAGCAAATCGGTCGTGCGGATAATAGTTATTCTCCAGCATTAGCGGACTCTCACCGGCATATCTTTTACGCTGAATATAGATGACTTTCTCACCAGGCGCTAGATTAAGCTGGGTCTGCATTTCAGGGTCTGCATCCTGAATTTCTTTGTGCGTAATCAAGCTGTGTGAAGTGAGTCCGTTAGCCATGCAGGCAGCGGTAAAGCCCATCACATGCTCGATCTTGCGTCCGATCTTGGCCTGGTTCACAAAGGTGCCCTTCCCCTGCTGTTTCACCAGATAGCCCTCTTTGGATAGTTCCTCTACCGCTTTACGAACTGTAATCCGGCTAACATTGTAGCGTTCACTAAGCTCTGTCTCTGTCGGAATTCTCTCACCGTGCTGGAACTCTTCGTTAGAAATAGCCGTTTGAAGCGCTTTCTTTAATTGGATATATAACGGCTCCGCATGATCTGATTTTAACATAATAACCCTCGCTTGTTGTGTAACGTTATATACAGATGAATCTATCTGTACCTACTCTTTAAAAGAGTAACAAACGTTGTACCATTTCACAAGCGCTGGTGGCTCGTTAATTGTATGGAACTCCATAGCCGAATGAACCTTCAACCAGGCAACTTTGTGCTGCAAAACGTGAAGCTTCAAGCATGGATGCCTGTATATCACCCTCTGCAAGATATTTCAGAAGGAACGCTGCGATAAAAGAATCTCCCGCCCCCATAGTATCCACCGCTTCTACTACCTCTGGCTCCTGGAAATAAAAGCGTACGCCATCATAGACTATTGCCGGCTCACTTCCCCGGGTAGCTATGATGAGCTGATCTTCCCTGCTCCACTTGGATTTGATATAGGTTAGCGTATCTTCATGAGACATATGGCTGCAAGAGAAGAAGGCATAATCCGCATACTGCACATATTGATTCACCTGATCTTCTTCGAAATCATCCGAGAAATCGAAGGATATGGGAACCCCCAAGCTTCTCAGTTCAGGCAGAATGTGCCCCGTATGGCTGTACAAGCCGGTATGCATAACGGCGAATTCTCGGATATATGCTTTATCTCCCTCAGTCAACTTCAGCGGATTAAGACGGGTTACCCCACCTTCATTGCTGCCCAGAAATACACGGTCTCCGTTCTCGAGGGTTACACGGGCACAACCATTCTCACCGCTGAAATGCCGGCATCTCGAAATGTCGATATGAAGCTCCTGCAGGACTTTCTCCACGTGCTGTGCCTCTGGATCGTCTCCAAAGGTGCCTATAAAAGCCGCTTCGGCGCCCAATTTCTTGGCGAATACGCTGAAGTTCACCGCATTGCCTCCTGGATACATGATCTTAAGGTGCACGTATTTGTCTACTACATTGTCACCTATGCCCAGTACCTTCATGTTCACTCACCCCAGTTCAGTATGCTACTTTCCCCATATAACGACGAGTCTCAAGCGGATGATTACGAACTTCTGCCAAAGCTTCACGGTACACACAGAGAATGCTGTAGAACAACACCGGATTGAAGAATTCTACAACCTCATCTGCAATCGTATTAATTCCAAGTTCCTTGGCATCTACAACTTCTACTTTCTCGGCATATTGATTCAAGAAGGTGCGTGCGCGTTCATCCAGAGCACGGGTACGTCCTTCGTTCATTACAAGAATAAATGGTGTCTCTTTATCTGTCACTTCAAATGGACCGTGGAAGTATTCTCCGGAATGGATCGGTGCCGCATTCAGCCATTGCATTTCCATAAGTGAACAGATGGCGAAGCCATAAGCATGACCATAGGAGGCACCACTGGTTAGAATGTAGAAGAGATCTTCATTCTTGTATTTGTCTGCAAAAGCCTTTGCCCGGTCTGCCACCAGCAGCTTGCCGTTATTAATAATTCCATTAATCTTGTCGATACCGCTGTGGAATGCATCATAGTGTGCATATCCCTCGGCTTGTGCCAGGATCTCTACAGTCAATTCCAGAATAATCGCCATCGGATTATTCTTCACATCACTGTCAGCACCCCACTCGTAGATGAACGGGTGATCGGAGTACTTCAGAAGCCCCGCTTCGCGGTTATGTGTTAGTCCAATAGTATGAGCACCGTGCTCCTTCGCTGTCTTTGCCGCTTCAACCGACTCAGGTGTATTCCCGCCATGTGAGCAGACAATGACAACAGAGTCTTTGTTTAGACGTTTTGGCAGCGCATGCACAAATTCATTCGCGGTATACAACCCCACAACAACCTTCTTCGCTTCACTCTCGAGGAAGTATTTGGAAGGATACATATCTACCAAAGAACCACCGCAAGCCACCAGAAATACTTCTGAAATGCCGTTTTTCGTTTGTTCGCTAATCTTGCTGATTACTTTTTGTACACTCATTGTTTTCTCTCCTTTTTATATAACGTTATATAACGTATTATCTACGTTTCTAATATTAACCGCTTTCACAGTGGGCGTCAATAGCTTTTTTTGTAATTTAGAATATTCCCTCGTGTGACTCTTTTACCTTCTATAACAACAAAGAGGTGTCCCGAACAGCCTAACGGCTGCGGAACACCTCAATCAATTTCTATTACGAATAAAAGAATCTTTTACTTTAATTTTTGGGCAAGCTCAAAAATGGTTTGAGTTCTTAAATGCTCTTCCATCTTCTCTTCAGCCGATAGAACCACCTGTTGTATCAGACATTCCGATCCATGATCCAGGGTGCAATCGAACAAAGATGCTGTCCCTTCAATCGCATGAATTATATCCAGGAACGAAATGCTTTCCCAGTTACGTTTCAGTCTGTACCCGCCATGAGCACCCGAAGCCGATTCGATCATTCCCGCCTTCACAAGCTTGGTCAGAATCTTGGATAGATAGGTTGGTGAGACGTCCTGCTGCTCCGCCAATTGCTGTACTCCCATAGGTTTATGGGGAGCAGCGTTCGCAAGAAAGAGCATGGTATGAAGAGCATAGTTCGTAGCCTTTGAATACTTCATTGTGAATCCTTCACCTCAATAAAAGACTTTAATAACCTATAATAGCTTTCATATCGAGGTATCGTCAAGCTTTCACGAATTATTCTAGATTGAATTCCTCCTCAGTAAGCTCCAGATTAATGCTGGCAGCGGCGGTGCTTCCTGCGGCTGCAGCTACGATCAATTGGGAAGGAACGCCGGTAGCAGCCTCCCCGGCCGCATACATTCCGGGTACCGAGCTTTTGCCATATTCATCGGTCAGAATTCCGCCTAGCTCTGTTGTTTCATAATCAATCCCTTTGCAAAAATCAGCCTGCGGCAGCCACTGAGGCGTCACAAATCCGCCTGTTCTGTCAATCCGGGTGCCGTCCGTGAATTCCACCTGCGCAAGCTTGCCATTAATGCCATGGAAAGCAGCTACCTTTTGCTCAGTCACCTTAATATTTCTGGAAGCGAGCTTCTGTCGTTGTTCATCTGTCAGAATGCTGCTGCCGTGTGTACATATTAGAAGATTGCGACTCCAATTATAGAGAAGCTTAGCCAGATGATACACCCTGGGATTATCCGAGACCACGATCAACGGCTGATCCCTAAGCTCATAGCCATCACAATAAGGACAGTGAAAGAGACTCTTGCCATACAGTTCCGCAAGCCCTGGAATATCGGGCAAAGTCTCCTGCAGCCCTGTGGTGATCAGCAGCTTACGGGATTGGATCGTTTCAGCCCCATCCTTGATGATTTGAAAATGGTCATGAAGCTTCTGAACCCTCGTTACTGTTGTCGAGTAGTGCTCTACCGATGGGTACTTGAGCACCTCTTCGTAAGCAATTCGCCGGAATTCTGTGGGCGTAACTCCATCCTGTGTCAGAAAGCCATGAGAAGCATGAGTAACTGCATTTCGGGGTTTATTGTTGTCGATCAGCGCCACACTTCTCCTAGCTCTGCCCAGTACAAGGGCGGCATTTAACCCCGCTGGGCCCCCGCCTATAATTGCACAATCATACATCATGTCATTTCCTCCCTTTGGAATGCTTTAACTAATTAAATCAAGTATATAATAGACTCTTAATATCTACAATATAAATTTACTTTCTTATTTTTTTCAGAAATTGTTCTCAAAGATTTTATTGAATTCATTTCACGCCATTAGGTTTTATTGTATGATGTACAAGGTTAGATACAGATAATTTAAGTTTGTATACATTTAGGAGGATTGAACTTTGAATTCTAATGAGGGTTCACTACAAAAAAAACTGCTTCCTCGCCATATTACTTTTATGGCCATGGGTGGCGTCATCGGTACAGGTATTTTTAAAGGGAGCGCCGAAACGATAAATCTTGCGGGTCCCGGAGTAATTTTCTCCTATATCTTTGCAGGGCTGCTTTTGCTGGTCGTTATGGGAGCTATTGCAGAAATGGCAACGGTATATTCGAACAGAAATATGAAAGATTTCATACGTGAAGCCTTTGGAGAACGTGTGTCCTTCATTATTGGGTGGCTGTACTGCTTCATGTGGCTGGCTGTGTGTGTCATAGAAGTTATTGCCGCAGGCAGCTTCCTTCAATATTGGCTCCCTGGCGTTCCGTTATGGATTCTAAGTCTTGCAAGTGCGGCTTTGATCATCCTCATTAATATGATGAATGTCCGGGGTTATGGTGAGATGGAATTCTGGCTTGCCGGGATCAAGATCTTCATGATTATTGTATTTATCGTATTAGGGGCTTGCATCCTGTTCGGTATCCTTCCAGGACCAACTTCTCCTGGGCTTAGCAATTATACAGAACACGGCGGTTTTTTCCCGAATGGCTGGACTGCGATCTTCTCCGCCCTACTGATTGTCATGTTCTCCTACGGTGGATCTGAACTGATCGGTCTTACCTTAACGGAGACGGAGAATGCGGACAAGGTTCTTCCTAAAGTGGTTAAGAACTTTATCCTGCGTGTTATTCTGTTCTATACCCTGCCAATTCTGATTATCTGCGGACTGATTCCTTGGAATCAGTTGAATGAGACGACAAGTCCTTTTGTCCAGGTACTGAGTTCTACCGGATTACAGGGCGCTGCGCATCTGATGAATTTTATTCTTGTAACGGCTGTTCTCTCGGCGGCCAATTCGGGAATCTATGGTGCGACACGTATGCTGCATTCTATGGCTAAGGATGGAGAGGCACCCGGCTGGCTGGGGCGCCTTTCTCCGCAGGGAGTTCCCGTAGGCAGTCTGTACTTCTGTGCCATTATTCTGCTGATTGGTTCACTGCTGGCCTACATTACGCAGGAAGGTTTATTCCGTGTATTGATGGCTGTACCAGGTTTTGTGGTTATGCTGGTCTGGATCTGTATTTGTCTCTCCCAGATGAAGCTTCGTAAAGTCTATCCCAAGAAACCTTCCTTCCAGGTATGGGGCTTCCCTTATATTACGGGGCTCACGGCTTTGACCCTTGGAGTAATCGCCATTTTATTTGTGCTTGATGTCCAAAATCGGGTTAGCATCAGTGTATGTTTAGGCTTATTGATTTTCCTAGCCCTTTGGTCCCTATTCAAATTCAAGAAAAGATAATCTAAAAGCAAACCAAAGAGCCCTTCTACTTATGGAGTAGAAGGGCTCTTGTCTTGTCTCTTAACTGCGGTCCTGTTCTTGCATGGACCCCAGCCACGTTGTCTCAGAGACTACCTGAATCCCGTGTTGTCTTAATAACGCTGTTGTAACTCCGACACCCGCTGTCTTCTGATCAGCGAATTTCCCGTTATAGATCACTGCGCTTCCGCAAGATGGGCTATATTCTTTGAGAATGACCATGGTGGCTCCGAGCTCACGGGCTTTAATAAGTGTTCTCTGAGCACCATCCACATACATCTGGGTAACATCCCTGCCCGATTTCTCAATTACCTTGGCTGTTCCTCTCAGAACATCCTCACCATCGCCACCTTGAATCTCGGCAGGTTCCCGCGGCGTGATGAACCCTCCGAGCAGCTCGGGGCACACCGTAACCGCCTGACCTTCCTCAAGCAGGTTCTGAATACGCTCATCCAGACTGTGCGTGCCATTATACCTCACCTCTAGCCCTGCCAAACATGAACTAACCAAAATCAATATCTACACCTCTTCTGACAGACTAATTATTAGTCTCCTCAATATATGACTTAATTCTATTTAGAATGGTACTTCCGTTTGTAGTGAACAAAATATACAATTTTGTATGGGTACTTATAACAACCCTATCAGTCGTACCATATGGGGTACCAATTCTCACAGCATCTTTCCCCTCGCCTGCATATGTATTATCATAAAAAACTTCTTTAATTTCTGAAAGTGGTATTTCTGTTTTGGACATCTGCCAATGAATTACGAGAGTATCCTCTAATTTCTTAACATCAATGCCAACCATGACTAATCCCTACCTTCTGTAAGCATATAGTATACTTCAAATTCAATTATATAATTAAAGTGGATATTTCGTCCAAAAGCACGCGGAAAGAGATTGGAAGAGCTGAAGAACGGACTACGATACAATGATAATGGAACGATCAAGCAAATATCGATCAAGACGATAAATAAGTTAGAAGATGATGACGTTTATGATTACATTTTTGTTCCCGTACGATATGATCAGGCCGAATCTGCCTTAACTGTTATTAAGAATAATCAGAGCAAGACCATAGTCCTTTGACCAACACCATGGGATATGAGCACTGGCTTAAAATCGTGGGTGATCGGTTACTTCCAGGATTCCCGGGTGCCGGTGGAGACATTAAAGAGGATGTTCTATACGCCCAATTCGGCTCCGAAAAACATCAAGAAACCACTTTTGGTGAAATAAATGGACTGGTAACCGAAAAAGCAGACATCATGTTATTGGATGAAACGTTTCACAAAGAATTGGCACAACGGTAGTTCAGTAAAACAGCAGTAGTCTAGGACTTTATTTCCTGTTCCATGGCTGCTGCTGTTCCGTTTTTGGGGCCAGTCTAATAATTTTTTTTCAAAGCCTGACATGTTACCACTCTTTTATCCAACATTTCCTTTAAACTGGGCTTCCTGCTGTCTGAATTCACTACGAGTAGTTCCTCCTGGTCTATCACACTATAATTGGATTCACTTACCGAATGGCAGACAAATCTCTAACAAAAAACACAGGATGGACTAATAAACTAGTCAATACTGTGCTTCTCTCTGCCTCTGCCGCACTCCCTTTGCTTCCTTCAAGCTGCTGTTCGTGTATGGAATACAAAGCGGTGTGCCATAGAGTGGATCAGATATAATCTCACACTTTAGACGGAAGACCTGTTCAATTAGCTGCTCGTCTACGACATCTTCCGGCTTTCCTTGCGCTTCAATCTGGCCGCCACGAATGGCTACAAGATGATCGGCGTACCGACATGCCAGATTAATGTCATGAAGTACCATCACAATCGTGCGTTCATCCCGCCTATTCATTTCATATAGAAGATCCAGGACCTCAATCTGGTGCGTCATATCCAGATAAGTCGTAGGCTCATCCAGCAAAATAATAGGTGTCTCCTGAGCGAGGGTCATTGCTATCCATGCACGCTGCCGCTGACCCCCAGAGAGGGAATCAACTGCTCGCTCCGACAGTTCACTCATCCCCGTTGCTTCCAGTGCCTGCCCAACAATGAGTTCATCTTCTCTTGACCACTGTCTCAGCCAACTCTGATAAGGATACCGTCCCTGCTTAACGAGCTGAAGCACGGTTAAGCCTTCGGGAGCGATTGGGCCTTGTGGAAGTATCGCAAGCTTGCGAGCAACTTCTTTTGTCGCCATTCTGGAAATATCGCCCCCATCCAGCATGACCGTTCCATGCTGGGGCTTAAGGAGCCTCGCCATAGACCTTAGAAGTGTCGATTTACCGCAGCCATTGCTGCCAATGAATACTGTGACTTTCCCTTTTGGAATCGATAAGTCCAGACTCTTGAATATATAATTATCCCCGTAAGACAATCCGAGTCCCTCAGCTTCGAGCATATTAGTTCCTCCAGTCTAATAACGATTGCGATTCCGGTACAGCAAGTACATAAAGAACGGTGCCCCAATCGCAGCGGTCAGAACGCCGGCCGGCACATCTTTAGGTATGAAGACGGTTCGCGCCACCAAATCTGACACGAGCAGAATGATTGCACCCAGGAGGGCGCTAACCGGAAGAACACTTCCGAATGAAGAACCTACAAGCTTCCGCGCCATATGCGGCGCCATTAAGCCAATGAAAGCGATCGCGCCGCCGATGGCAACTGCCGCTCCGGCTAATGCAACGCTCAGCATAATCAAGATAAGACGCTGTCTCTGCACATGTGCTCCTGCACTGCTGGCGGTATCGTCCCCGAGTGCCTGAATATTAACACTGCGAGCTTGAAGCCAGGTTAGGGGAAGCAGAATCGCTACCCAGGGCAGCAGGATGATTACATCTTTATCCCATGAGACTCCATAGATACTTCCCGTCATGAAGGTCAATGAACGCTCCGCGAGCTGCATAGGCCCGGATATGATGAACATATAAGATATGGACTTAATGGCTGCAGATAGTCCGATTCCTATAAGAACAAGCCTTAGAGGATCGACTCCTCTCTTCCACGATAAGACGTATAGAAGTCCCGTTACAACAAGCGCTCCCAGAATGGATGCAATCGGCATCCATTGCAGCGGGACAGTTCCTCCAAGCAGAAATATGAACAGAACAGCACCAAGTGATGCGCCTTCTGTAATGCCTGCCACATCCGGTGAAGCCAGAGGATTGCGAATGACTCCCTGTAATACGGCACCCGAAATAGCCAGTGAGGCCCCAACCAGTACTGCAATTATAATGCGCGGAAGCCGAAGCTTCTCTACGACCACCTGATGTGTGGGTTCCCCCACCCCCAGGAGAACTTTAATCACATTCATTGGAGATATATACAGACTGCCTATGCCAGTGCTGACAATCATAATACCTATAGTGAGGATTAGCAGAACTACGGAGATCCAGATCGTTCTTTTCTCAATAAATATCGAGAACCCCGAGCCCGCAGATCGAATCGATTTGTATTTACTCATTACGTTCTTCTGCCTTTCCTAGCGATATAGACAAAGAAGGGTACACCCATAATCGCGGTCATGACACCGACAGGTACCTCCTTCGGCATGGCTATGTATCTAGAACCTAAGTCGGCTGCCACGAGCAATATCGCACCGAGTACTCCGCTGTAGGGCAGTATCCATCTATGATCAGTACCCACCAGATAACGAACAATATGCGGAATGATAATGCCTACAAAAGCAATCGGTCCTGCCACGGCAACAGAACCACCAGCCAGAAGAATGACTGAAGCTGCGCCGATCATTTTGATACGGGCCGGACTCTGCCCGAGTCCCTGAGCCAGATCGTCCCCCATGGCAAGCACGTTCAGATGCCTGCTTAACAAGAGGGCTATGCCCATTCCTGCCGCCATATATGGCCAAACGGCTTCCAGCTGACTCATTTCCCTGCCGGCCACCGAACCGACCAGCCATGCCAGGATTTGATCGAACATTTTACCGTCTGTAAGCATAAGTCCCTGAGTAAGTGAGGCAAAAAAGGCAGTCATTGAGGCCCCGGCAAGCGTAATTTTGACTGGAGTCATTCCATCTCTGCCGACACTGCCCAGTAAGAACACGATTCCCCCGCTTAGTGCAGCACCGATCAGGGCTACCCAGGTAAATGCATGCTGACCGGATATGCCAAGGAATGCCCCGGACAGCATGATGAAGAAGGCCGCCCCTGCATTCACACCGAGTGTGCTTGGGGAAGCAATCGGATTTCGGGTCAGCACCTGCATGACTGCCCCTGCAACCGCAAGACAAGCTCCAACGGCAGCAGCAATAAGCGCTCTTGGAACACGGGTCGTACGAATAACCAGGTGCTCATTGCTGGCATTGTAATGGGTTATAGATTCCCAGACGGTTCTGATCGGAATGTCCGTAACTCCAAAAGCAATGCTGCACACCATAACTCCTGCCAATACAATCAAGGATAAGATTAGATAAACAACTCTCATATAGATCACATTCTTCTATTAAATTTCTAAAATATAGATCATAAAACCGGGTCTAGTTCTGCTAACTCAGTCGTCAGCGGTTTCTTGTATGAATTTTAGAGTAAAGACTATAACCTTGTCAATGAGTATGATAATCATTCTCAAATTATTGTTGACAACGATGCCGCACTCCCAGTATAGTTTGACATGTCAGTGATAATGATTCTCATTCATAGACAATACATAATATTTAGGGGGAAATCGATTCACATGTTATCCAAAAAATCATCCAATCGGCTAAGCCGATCTGCCAAATTAGGGACACTTGCTTTGGTTCTGCTCGTGCTGCTGACAGCCTGCGGGAATAAGAATGCAGCGGAATCAAGTCAGCCTGATACTTCTTCATCGAATAATACTACTGCTCCTGTCAACACAGACAGTCAAGTACGTAAGATTAAGCACGCTATGGGAGAGACCGACATCAAAGGCACTCCGCAAAAAGTTGTGGTACTTACGAACGAAGGAACCGAGGCTCTCCTTGCCTTGGGCGTCAAACCTATTGGTGCCGTAAAGTCATGGACAGGTAATCCTTGGTATGATCATATTAAAGCAGACATGGACGGTGTGACAGAGGTTGGAGAAGAAAGTCAGCCAAACCTGGAGCTCATTGCCGGCCTTCAGCCAGATCTCATTATCGGTAACAAAATGCGGCAGGAAAAGATCTATGAGCAGCTGAAGGCGATCGCTCCTACGGTTATGGCTGAAGACCTGCGAGGGGAGTGGAAAACCAACTTCAAGCTGTATGCCGAAGCCCTTGGCAAAACCACCGAAGGAAATGCCTTAATGGCAGCCTATGATAAGCGGATCGAAGATTTCAAAGCCAAAGCAGGCGATAAATTGAAACAGACCGTATCCGTTGTTCGGTTCATGGCCGGCAAGACCCGTGTCTATCACACAAATACCTTTTCAGGAGTCATCTTTGATCAGTTAGGTATTGCCCGTAATGAAATGACTAAGAATGCCAAAGATAGCTTTGTTGATGAGATTACCAAAGAAAGGCTCCCGGAAGCTGATGCGGACCGTCTCTTCTATTTCACCTATGACAATGGTGACGGCAAGGCGAATCAGACTGAGCAGGAGTGGACGAAAGATCCACTTTGGAAGAACCTGAGTGCCGTGAAGAACGGACACGCGTATAAAGTGAGCGATGCGATCTGGAATACGGCCGGTGGTTATAAAGCGGCGAATCTGATGCTTGATGAACTGTACAAAATTTACGATATTCAGCCGTAAAGCATTGGAATGTAGCTCAAGAAGGGGCTGTCCCATAAAGTCATCAAAGATGACGATGGGATAGCCCCTTGTTTTAATCTAGGTAAACGATGCAGTGGCCCCAGATAGCTATCATCCCAAAATGCTCTCTACCCCTACACGCAGAAGTTAGCTTCAACATGAAGAAGTCCCGGTGTTATACTATTCCTTAGCACATCTAAAGGAGTAAGTGAACATGCAAATTCTGTTTCAAGAAGTCCAAGAGAATCAGACGATAACCGTCTATGATACGAATGAATTGTATGGAGAGAAAGGCAGCTTTCGAGTTCTGGAATTCGCGAATGAGGCCATTCAAGGTGCCATGGATCTGAAGGAACCAAAACGGATTATTTTTGAATACCCCAGAGCTATTATCCATTTGATGGAGTGTAACGACCCGGGATTTGAAGATGTATTTGTTATTGGCCAAGGGATCGGTGCAATACCCGGACACTTTCCGGACAAACGGTTTAAAGTGGCAGAGCTTAACGAGACTGTCGTTCAAATAAGCAGAAGTTTTTTCGGTTACAGTCTGGATAACGTCGAGATTGGTGATGGGCGGCAAATTCTCTTAAGGGAAGAGCAGCAAGCCTACGATTACATTATTCTCGATGCTTTCACTGAACAAGGAACCCCTCACCATCTGATCTCTAGAGAGTTTTTTCAGATAACTAGAGATAAGCTGGACTCCGAAGGATCATTAATAATGAATCTAATCGGTAAAGGAGAGAACGACAAGCTGATCCATGCCATTCACACTACGCTTAGGCAGGAGTATGCTTACACCCATACGTTTCTTCTTCCCTCCGGGAACTCAAGGGATATCAAGAATATGATCATGATAGGCAGGAACCTTCCCTTACAGTTTCAAGGCCGGCATATGTCTGGCTTTAAGGAGATTGAACTCAGCCAGGGTCATGTCATTACTGACTAAATTAGAGAACCGACCGTGATTGGAGTTAATGCGCGGGTCTGATCCAGGTAAATGAAGGCATCATAACGCTTAGCGATCCGGGTAGGCACATAGTTCCCCCGCTCCCATTCGGGATGGTACACGACTCCAATTGCGCGGTGTCCAACTACGGACTCTTCTAGAATGAGATCTTCAGACTTGAAAATGAGCAGCTTGTCTTCGGCTCCGGTCCGATGCAGCAGTTCCTCCCAGCTGTTCTTGATCGCACTCGGCACACGCATTTCCTCTTGCGGAGCCCCCCATGCCTTACCCGCAATCACGGTTCCCTGGTACGTGCCAAAGCCAAGCGCGAATACCGCCTCCCCATACTTCTCCCGAAGCAGTTGGCCTACGTTGACCATCCCCTCTTCTACCATATCCGTAGCCCTAGCGTCTCCGATATGAGTGTTGTGTTCCCATACGACCGCGCGTCCACCTTGACCGTGGTATTCCATCAGCTTCTCCAAAGCCTCCACCATGTGGCGATCCCGAATGTTCCATGAATCCGCATCATGCCTGATCATGGTTCTGTAATAGGCTTCTGCCCCCTTTACTGCTAGAGCATTCATTTCAGCACTAAGTGCATTCTCCCGATCCTTCGGATGTGCATCCTTCCATTTATCTTGTAATCTGCGAAGAAGCGTCACGATCTCATCCTCACATCCTTCCCCATAAAGGCAAGCAGAGATTCCGTAGGATTGTTCATTCCGGTCATGAGGTTCAAAGCATTCAAATGCCCGCCTTGCGGCAATGAGGTCGCCTGAGTCCTTGGTACTTAAATACTTCAGAATTTTATCCATCGATTCCCAAAGGCTGTATACATCAATCCCATAAAATCCAACCTTCTCTTCATCAGATCTACCCTCGTTATAACTCCGAAGCCAATCGGCCAGTTCAATAATTTCTTGATTGGCCCACATCCATGTTGGCCAACGAGTGAAATCCCGCATGGCTTCCGCTGCATTAGACCCAGAACCCTCATAGCCCTTCACATAGCGGTTCAAGGTGTAACAGGATGGCCAATCCCCTTCAACGGCAATGAAACGAATGCTTTTCTCCATAATGAGCTGCTTGGTCAGATCTGCACGAATCGAATAGTATTCTGAAGTGCCATGAGAAGCTTCTCCCAGGAGCACATACTTGGCACCTCCTATTTGTTCCACCAGATGACTTAAGTTGTCCCGGTTGAAAGGTACGGCTACCTTGGTAATCGAATCTAATATTGACTGGAACAGCATTTGGTCTTTCAAGTTGTGTCCTCACCTTCGGCTTAAGTTTGGATGTTCCTTCAGAAAGTGTGCACGCAAAACCGTTCAAACATGCGCCTCACATGGATCACTTGTTGCTCTATTTGACCGGGTAGGTTAAAATTAATCTTTCTATTATGAATCAACACATAAGAACGTGAGGTAATCCAATGATTGAGATAAAAATATCTTCACTTAGCGGCGGGGAGTTCAAAAGAGGGGTATTTGCAACAAGGAATATTGCCAAAGGGGAGCTTATCCATGAAGCGCCTGTCATTCCATATCCGAATGAACAGCATGAATTTATAGAGAAGACTATACTTTCAGATTATGTATTCGAGTATGGGGTTAACCATACTGCGGTTCTCTTGGGTTACGGCAGTCTCTTTAACCACTCTTATGAGCCAAATGCCGTATATGACATTAACTTTGAGCAGCATACGTTCGATTTCTATGCACATACCGATATCGAAGCCGGAGAAGAGATCCTTATTAACTATAACGGGGAAGCCGACTGCGACGATCCATTATGGTTCTATGAAGAACAGGAATGACAACGGAGTCATCCGGCCTGTCATCTCCGAAACATGAAGAGTCTGCCCTCATAATAGAAGGCAGACTCTTCGTATGTTCAGTCGAATTTAGATTACCTCGATAACCACATCCACATTTCCGCTTATAGCCTTGGAATAAGGGCAGTATGCATGGGCAAGCTCCACGTATTTCTTGGCCGTATCGATGTCAAGACCTTCGATATGTACCTCTAGTTGGATTCCGAGTTTGACTCCCTGATCTTTCGTATCCGTTAACAATTGAACCGTTGCAGTTACCGAGCTTTTCTCAATGCTTACACTGTGCTTTTTCAATTGAAACTCCAGCGCACTGTTGAAGCATGCGCTATATCCCGCTGCGAACAGCTGCTCGGGATTTGTCGCTGTTGTATACTCCCCGCCTAATTCTTTTGGCGCAGCAACGTCCATGTAGAAGACATTATCTGGCGAGTGTACATTCCCGTTTCTTCCTCCGGTATTTACGATCGTTGTTTCGTATAGTGTTTTCATTTTCATTTCGCTCCTTTAGTTCTAATTTGTAGAGTAAGCTCGTGCAGTTTGTTCATAAGGGCAATGTCCTTTTCAAAAATACTGCACAGACTGAGCTGGTACTGTATAGACTCTAATATCTCCTGCTGCAGTTCCCATGCTTTGTCTTCGAGACGGATATACACCTTACGTTCGTCTTCCGTCGACCTTTCTTTTCTGAGCCAACCATGGCTCTCCATTCTCTTAAGCATCGGAGTGAGTGTTCCATTTCCAAGCGAAAGCTGCTCGCCAAGCTCTTTCACGGTCACTCCGTTGTGTTCCCAAAGGGACAGCAGAACCAAATACTGCGGGTAGGTGAGAGAATAAGGACTCAGGGCTTTGGAATAAAGCTTCTGCAGCTCATTACCTGCTTCATATATGGCAAAACAAAGTTGATTGTTCAAAGTTTGTGGTGAGAGCAAAGCTATCCTCCTTTCGAAGATAAGTCAATAACGATCGTCCATGACTATATCGTACACGATGTATTTTAAAAACGCAAGCTTTTATTATTATGCCCCTTCCTATATCATCAGCATCACAAAATTAAAAACCTCGCTTCTTCAAGCGAGGTTTACAGTATATACTTTATTTGATTTTCTTTACATCTCCCAGCCTCCATAGCTAATGATGGATCATTGGGGTACTTCCTTTCCCTGTTAAGGAGTTCTCGAACATATCAATAATCTCCAAAAACCGCTCTGCTTCACGAAATACGTGATCCGCAAGCAATGGATGTATGATGCTTTTTATTTTGCATTGCTCGATGAGATCCCGGGCGGTTTTCTTAAAATCCCTCAATGATTTAACAGATACCCTGTTCTGATCTAGAAATTGATCTAGAATAGGAGCTGTTTGAGACTGAGGTCTCATGGATTCGATATCTCGGGCTTGGAATAACAACTGATCGAAATCATGACTAAATTCCCGCGCCTGATCAACAAGCTTTCGTTCAGAAGGATCCAAAAGGTGTCCAATAAATTTGGCATGGTCCGCCATAATCCGCAAGAAGAATACATTTTCATCAATAATCGCATCGTATAAAGGTTCTAATTTGCCTTCATTTAGCTCTTCTAAACGATTTCTAAAATAATTGGCTTCTCTACTTACATGATCAACTAATAATGGGAAATTCGTTCCACCTGGAAGCTTACAAGCCAGAATTAAGCCAAGTATTTTTCTTTTAAATGCCCAAATGTGGCATACAGCAGTATGGACTTCCTGATTAAATTGATAGATCGTTGCTGGATCTACATCAAGGGTGAAAGAATGAACTCGTCGTTCAATATCCTCGAAAATCCTGTAAAAGTGATGGGCTTCATTAATTAGGGCCGTATCTTCTGCCCGGAAACCCAATCCTAGAAAAAACGAATGTTCTTTCATGATCCTCGACCAGAAGCTGACCTCTTCAAGCGACTGGGCCACAAATCTGTCTGACATCCATTTCCCTCCCCATTATCAACTATATAGACCCTATGCTGGCTACGCTTGGATTAATTCCTGATTAAATTGCTAAACCAAGCGACATGCGTCTAAAACTATGATCTGGACTAGAAATGTGCCTATGAGTTGACAGGATCAAGTGGTAGCGTAATCGTACAGACCGTGCCTTTTCCTACTTCGCTTTCGTAGAGAATACTTCCCTTCATGGCTTCAATAATCCGCAGGGCAATTGTGGTTCCGAGTCCTGTGCCATTCTCCTTCGTGGTATAGAACAACGTTCCGATCCGCTGAATCTCCTCCGGGGTCATCCCCTTTCCATTATCCCTAATTCTGATCTCGGCATGACTTCCTTTCTGGGATAACTCTACCAGCACAACTCCATGCTCCCGGGATGCTTCTATCGCGTTCTTAACCAGGTTCACCAGAGCTTGCTGCAGCTGTCCAGTGTCTGCATGTATAAATACATTTTGTCTCACATAAATCACTAAACGAATGGATCGTTGACCCGCAATAGGGGTAAGAATAATGTGGATGCTCTCAATCAAATTGGGCAAAGAGATATGATCATATTTCATCAATTTGGGCTTGGAAAAATTTAAATACTCATGGATGACAGCTTCAGCTCTTGCCAGTTCATCCAAGGCAATCTGCAAATATCTCTGGTTGTTACCTTCAAGGATGTTAGCTCTCATAAGCTGGAGGAATCCCTGGACCGCAGTAAGCGGATTACGCACCTCGTGTGCAATGGAAGCAGCGACTTCTCCTAAGGTTTTCAACTTTTCGGCGCGTTCGATGACCTCTCTCATAGCAGCTCTCTCTAAGTATAACTCCTGAAGTGCTGCCGATAACCAGGTCGCGGCAATTTGAATAATTTCAAAGAGTAGAATGGCTGGGATAGAGGAGTAATCTATAGTCTTCATTGGAGTTTTTATTAATAAAACAAACGTTTGCACTGACAGCATAATACCTGAAGGAATAAGAGAAATAAGGGTTACTGCTCTAATTCGCAGTTGACCCGTTATTCTGTATGCCCGCTTAGCAAACAATAAGGAGCCTAAGTAGGCTAACGTAATACTTGTTAAACCCAGTAGAAGGCAATTTCCACCCAGATAGGTTCTAAAAGCGAATACCATGAGGACGTTAATTAGCCCGGCGACCGGTCCTCCATACACCGTAGCAATCACAAGGGGAACAAATCTAAGATCCCAGTATAGATCAAGAGCATGATAAGAGAACAGCAGGCATAGTGAGGAGGAAATCCCCAATATTATGCCTATTTCGATACGAGACCTGAAATGCTTACGGCTATCTCCAAAAGCGATATAAATTAGAATCGGAGCTAAGACGATTAGAATATTAAGAACTAATTTTTCGAGTAACATAACCTGGTTCTAACCCCTTATTAGAATAATAATTGGTTGAGCTTTAATATGAGGTCTGTATCGTCTATGTAAATCTAAAATACTAAACTTTTGACGGAAAAGCTATTCATTTCATTGTAACTAATTGACTTTATTTTCACTCGCTTACGGCACACCTTATGTAACACAACAACCTCCATCTCTTGAGAACCCAAAGTTGGAGGTTAAGTGACATACATCTTTTGGAATATTGTTAGAGAGCCTTACCCTGGCTAGCTTTCTGTAACCGGAAGGCCAGTGCACTAATAAGCAGGAGTCCTGCGGCAAATCCAGCGAACATCCACTGGGTCTGATTCACTGCCAGGTGATCGAGACTCCAGCCCGTCAGGAGCGGAAGTACCGCTCCGCCTACTCCGCCGGAAGCAATCAGAATGCTTGGGGTAGCTTCCTCTGTCCCGGGAAGAAGCTTGCTGGCAAAGACCAAGGTGATTGAAAATATCCCTGACATGGCAAGCCCAAGCAGGAGTACGACTGTAAAAGATGACCAGACTTGCCCTGTAAATGGAAGCAGAATAAGAAGCAGCACGCTTGCCAGGCAGCTGAAGAGAACATAGACCCGGTACTGAAATTTCTCCGCAATATAACCGGCAAATATTCGTCCGACAGACATGGCGATCCAGAAGCAGGTAACACTTAGCGCCGCACCTGCTTCCTTCATCCCCATCTTCTCAATTAGCATGGCAGGCATAAAGTTGGCCAGACTCATTTCTGTACCAACATACAGAAAGAAGAAAATAATGAACAGGATCAATACAAGCAGCTTCTTCCCTTGATAAGCACGCATCCCTAGTGAGGACGGAACACCATTCTCCTCTGGAGCAGTACGCTGATCCAGCACTTGATCCATCTCTCCAAAAGAGCCCTTCGCCCAGAAACCTAACGTGGTCATTGCGAACAACGCAACTACCGCAAATGACATCCGCCAATACCCCGCTTCAATCAATCCGCTTGCAATTAACGGCATTACCATAGCTCCAATTCCGAACAAGACTTCCAGCCGGCTCATCGCGACGGCGGTATTCTCCTTAATTGCAGATATGATGACGGTCCCTATGACAGCTTCAATCATACCGAACCCAAAGCCCGCACCCAAAGCGATAACATACATCCAGCCCCAAGACGGAAGCATCATGTACAGCAGTTCTGAACAACACAACAAACCAATGGCGATCAAGAGCCCCCCTCTCTTGCCAAAACGCCGGTTGAACCAAGGGGACACCAGAACACCGACCAGGAATCCCGCGAATTGGGCAAAAATCAGCGTTCCTCCCTGGCTGTAGTCCCGCTTATAATGTTCCAGTACAACGGGTAATACCGAACCCAGTACGACATGGGCCAGTCCGATCAAGAAGTAAGACAAACAGCCTATCCAAATTAGTTTTCTCATGAAAATCTCCTCTAGTGAAGTAAAATCGAGCTTTCCCGCCCGCGTTAATCTAATCGATCTACCTGGAATGAACCCTCGTACGACCTTACTATGTACAGCTCATCAAAGCCTTCGGTATACTGGGGAACTTCCAGCTTACCCAGGACACTCCGAATTCCTTTCTCCGGGATGCATGCCTTCCCTGATCTGCGAGCATTGCGTCGGATTGATTCATCATAATCCGGTTCAAAGTAATAACCTATGGTCTTGAATCTGTGTCTCTTCGCTATCTCGATATACTTCTGTCGTTCTTCCGCAGTCGGGTTCGTATTATCCACCACGAAAGGCTGTTTGGCTTCAATGGAAGCATTGAGATAGATGTTCTCCCTATACCTGGTCTTGAGCATATCCAGATTAATTCTCATATGGGTGCTGAAGAAGTGTTCTTTATAAAAACTGGACTTCCCCGAGGCTTGGATCCCCATAAAAATTACACATTCCAAACTTAACACATCCTTCTCTTCAGTGGGCATCCTGATATAGTATACTAGAGAAAAACGAAAGGAATACAATCAAGTGAAGCTATTACATAACAGAATCCGTAAATCTGCTCTAGTTCTCTTCGCATTGGTTATCTTACTTGTGGCTTTGTATCTGATTCCTCTTCCTTACTATTTGAAGGAGCCAGGAGATCTGGAAGCACTTGCCCCAAGAATCACGGTGGAGAACGGACACAAGAATGAGAAAGGGAGCTTTTACCTAACTACAGTCCTCTCTACCAAGATGAATGTCTACAATTGGATTTCCTCGTTGTTCAGGGACGATGTACAAATCGAGAAAGCCAAAGATGTAAATGGCGGATTATCGGATGAAGAATACAGCTTCCTGCTCAGGCATATGATGAGCACCTCCCAGCAGAATGCAATCATTGCCGGTCTTAAGGAAGCTGGAATCACTGTCCCTGCTCAGCATAAAGGTGTCTTCGTAACCAGTATCATACCCGAGTCCAAACTGGCGGATAAGCTTGCCGTTGGAGATATCATTACAGCTGTTGATGGCCAGCCTATTCAGAAAGCTTCGGAAATGATCGAATATATCAGTCATAAGAAAGCCGGAGAATCTGTCAATCTCTCCTTCCGTCACCGTGAAATTGATCATACCGAAGCAATAGAGCTTATTCAGCTTCCAAGCGGCAAACCCGGCCTGGGTATCCTCCCCGAGGATGAATATGCCATTGACTCTCCGCGTAAAGTAACGATTGCAGCTTCGGATATTGGCGGTCCTTCTGCAGGGCTGATGTTCTCCCTGGAAGTCTACAGTCAGACGCTGGCTAATTATGATCTGACCAAAGGATATCATATTGCCGGTACAGGTGCTTTGGACGTTCAGGGGAATGTGCAGCAGATCGGAGGCATCCGGGACAAAATTGTCGCCGCACATGCAGCAGGAGTTGACATCTTCTTCTCACC